>LNFM01004584.1_pt1 | contig 25295 bp, 19 predicted proteins | sample 596031 | NCBI WGS metagenome assembly LNFM01 (sample SAMN04254537, study PRJNA301005) | activated carbon metagenome | isolation source: dual media filters at the Ann Arbor, Michigan drinking water treatment plant | place: USA: Ann Arbor | reverse complement strand
TGTTCTGGCTCTCGATCCCGTTCGCGATCTTCGTGTTGAAGGGCTTCGGGATCATCGCCATCCCGTTCATTTTGTTCTTTACCGGCGCCCTCGCGGGTCCGCTTCGCGAGCAGGCTGGGGCAGACGCGCGCTGTCCGCACTGCAACAAGTTTATCTTTCCGCCCAAGCGACGCTGAGCCCGAGGCTTGGCCCTCGAGCGAGGTACACTCCGGTCTTCCGTGCGCGGCGCAACGACACCGACAGCAGCATTCGTGACGATCGGAGCGCTGCTCGCGTCGTGTACGTTCGAGTCGACGCAGGTGGTCGTGACGGTGGACACGGATCTGCCGGCGTCCGTTCCGGCCACCATGACGTTTTGTGTGTCGCCCGCGGCTGGCGGCGCGCCGTCGTGTGCAGAAATCATCCGCGGCGCGCGGCGTGACGCCGGGATCGCGCGGTTGCCAGGGTCGTTTACGGTGCGTCCGCAGGAGGGCGCGGGCCGCGACGACTCGGTGAGCGTGCTCATCGAGCTTCGCCCGCTGGATCTCACGCGGGCGCCGCTTCGGAGGACGATTCGGTTTCAGTTCATTCCCCGGCGATCGCTGCAGACGCGGGTGTTCCTGGCAGCGCGATGCGCGTCCAGCACCACCGGCTGCTCGAGAGTCCCTCCGATGCAGTGCACTGTGTCGCAGCGGTGCGAAGAGCAGGGGCTCACGTGCGGAGACGAAGGCGTCTGCGTTCGACCAGACACCGAGCTCGTCGCGTTCGATCCACGAACGCCAGGCAGCGAGCTCGACGCGTCTCGACGCGACGCCGCCGACGACCTCGGCGCGCCGGCGGACGGCCCCGCGGACGCAGGCGTCGACGCGGTCATGGACGGCACTGCGCCAACGGAAGACGTTGCCTCGGACGCCGGCGTGGACACCGGCGTCGACACGGGGATCGTCGACACGGGGATCCCAGACTCTGGAACGTGCATGGCCAGCGGGTCGTGCATGCCGTCTCCTTGCCAGACAGGCGAGCGTCGCTGTGTCTCGGGCACGCCGACCTGCGTCGCGACGGGCTTCGTCGCCGCCGGCGTCGCGTGCGGTGGTGGGATGGTGTGCAACGGAATGGGCTCGTGCATCACCTGCGCGAGCGGCGCTCCGTGCGCTCCGACGGCTGCCTGTCAGCGAGGACAGATCAGCTGCTCTGCTGGAATGGCGACGTGCATGGCGATCGGCCCCGCGCCGGCTGGGACGATGTGCGGCCCGATGAACGTCTGCAGCGCCGCGGGCGCGTGTGTTCCGTGCAGCCCTGGATCGTCGTGCGTTCCTGGCGTTGGCGGGCCGTGCGCGCGAGGCACGATCGCGTGCGGATCGGGCGCGCCTGTGTGCGTCGCGGGAGGCGTCGCCCCCGTCGATACCCCGTGTCCCGGCGGGATCTGCAACGCGGCAGGGACGTGCGTGCCGTGCATGGCGGGCGGGGCGTGCCCGGCGCCGCAGTGTCGAACCGGACGGATCCGATGCGCGCTCGGAATGGCGATTTGCGACCAGACCCCAGCGATGGCTGGGACGATGTGCGACGACGGCAACCCATGCACCGGCGGTGACGCTTGCGATGGCGCAGGGGCCTGTCGCGGAACTCCGCTGACGCCCACAGAGAATCGCTACAGCAACCAGGGGGCCAACGGCGGCGAGGGCGTGTGCGTGCTCGAGCGATACTACTGCTCGACGTCAGGCGTCGTCTCGATGGCGCCGCCGGCTGGATACTACGGCGGCCGCGGCGGCGCGTTCTGCGAGTTTCACTCGTGCACCGGGACGATGTGCCAGGTGAACTTCTGCAAGAATTGCGTCTTCGACTGCGCGGCCAACTGCCCTTGAAACATTACCCATGAAATCAATTCGTCTCCTCTCGATCGCGCTCCTCTCGATGGCCGCGTGCGACGGCGGCGAGGTCGTTCAGCGCGGCGACGCGGGCCGCGACGCGCGCGTGGACGCCTCGAGCGCCGACGTCTGGATCGACGCGACCACGGCCGCGGACGCCGCGACGGACGAAGGGATGGTCGCCTCGATGGACGCGGCGATCGACAGCGGGACGCCCGCCGACGTGAGCTGCTCGCTGCCTCCGCCGGTCGCGCGGCCGCCTGCTGCGCTGCCGAGCCGACTCTCTGTCGTCGAGACGCTCGCGGCCGAGCGACCCGACTGGCTCCTCGGCTCGTGCCCGTCGCAGGGCGGCGATCGCCGCTTTCTCTTCGAGGTGCTTCGCCGCCTTCGCGACACTGACCCGCGCTGGGGCCTCGATCGAAGGACCGGGTCGCTCTCGGACGACATCATCACGTACTTCTATGGCGATGGTTGCCCCGAGGGCAGCCGCGAGTCGTACATGGTGGACATCATCGGTCGGCTCTGTCCGCGGCCCGGGATCGATCCTCCGTCGGTTCCCACGTGGATCGACCGCAGCGGGGAAGGGCCCGTCTGCACGCTCATGGGCTACGCGCCGGGCTCGATGCCAGACGCGTCGGTGCCTCGCGACGTGGTCTCGCCGCCCGCGGACACCGGGGTGTCGACGCTGCCTCTGCCCAACGGACGACCGGTGGTCGAGGCGGTCGCGCGCGAGCGCCCCGAGCTGCTTCGCAACTCCTGCGTCGAGACCGGAGGCAACAACGAGTTTCTATTCGAGGTGGTCCGGCGACTTCGGCGCATGGATCCTCGCTGGGGACTCAACTGGAAGCGCGGCCGGGTCGGCGACATGTCCCAGGACGTCGTCGACTACTACCGCGGCCCTGGAGCGCCCGTAGAGGGCAGCACCGACGTGTACATCATCGACATGATCGGCGGACACTGCGGTGACTCTCCGTCCGCCGCGTGGACCGACGTCACCGAGGCCACCGCGATGGGCGGAACGATCGGGCGCTGGACGCTCGCGGGACGCTCGGATCTCTGAGCGCCGGTGTATCATCGCGGGCGGCATGCAACGCGAGGACGCGGTCGAGGAGCTCGCCGAGCGCGCTCGCGGGCTTCGGTGGCTCACCACGGACAGCGCGGCCGCGCGGCTGGATGACGAAGCACAACAATTCATCATCGATCGCCTCGACGAGCACCACGCGGCGCTCGCCGGATTCTCCGCGGGCGTCGCCGTCGAGCCGCCGCTGCGCATCGAGCGATCGCTGTACGCCGCTCGCTACGCGTGCGGATACCTCGGCGACGACATGATGTGGATCGGCGACGACGTTCCTGCGCCGTCCGAGGGGGCCGTGGCGTGGGCGCGGGCGCTCGACCGAGCGCGCGCGGCGGTCATCGCAGAGTCGCGAAGGGCCTTGGGCAGCGCTCGATGCGCGGCGGTGATCGAGACCGTACGAAGCGCGCTGCGCGAACAAGGCGGCGAGACCCAGCGCGCCGATCGCTCGCTGCTCGATCGGATGCGCAGCATGATCTCGCGGGGAAGGTCGCCGTCGACCGCGCTCGCGATCGGCGGCGAGCTGTTCGACCTCGAGGCGCTGCGCGTCGCGAGCGGCCGCGAGTGGCCGTCCCCGTGGCGACCAATCATGAATTTGTGGGAGCGCGGGCTCGCGCCGCTCGCGTCGCTCGACGGCGAGCTGCTCGTGTACGTTCCCGTCTACGTCGACGGCGCGCTCGTCGGCGATCCCTCGCCCAACGAGCCGCTGCACCGGGCGGACCCTCGGTCGCGCTTCGAGCGCGCTTCCGATTCTGTCCCGGTGCGCGAGCAGCGCGCGTCGCGCGCGTACTTCGAAGAGGGCTATCGCTTCATGCCGCGCGAGTGGCAGCAGCCCGCGCGGAGAGCGCTGTGGACGATCGTCCATCGCTTCGCGAGGCACGGGTTTGCGCCGACGCCAACGATGATGCTCTTCAACGTCGACACCACCCCGGCGTTCGTCGCGACCAACACGCCCGCGTTGGCGCTGACGACCTATGTTCCGCGGGTCGCCGAAGCTCCCCTCGACGCGGCCTCCTTCGACGCCTGGGCGGACGCGGCGGACGACGACGACGCGCTCATCGCCCGCGCGACGCCCGAGGGGTTGGCGAGGGGAATCGCAGGGTTTTGGGATGGCTGATCGTCGCCCGCTCGCAGCGGCCCTCGCGTTGGTCGCTTCGCTCTCGACCTGCGCTCGATCGCGGACCGTCGCGCTCAGCTACGGGCCGCCCTCGAGCTACAGCGGACTCGACTGCGTCGAGGACGCGATCGGCCGCAGGCCGCTCGTCACGCGGGCGATCAGCAACGGGGCGGCGACGTTCGTCGTGGATTTCTTCGACGTTCCAGCGAACATCAACGCGACCGGCGAGGTCCTGCTCCGCGCGTGCGGCGGCGGGAGGTGCGTCCCGCTGCCGTCGCGGCGAAGCGTCATCGAGGTCAGCGCCGCCGACCTCGAGCTCGGACCCAACCCTACGACCCTGGACGTCGCCCGCGCCGTCTCGCGCTCGCTCGCTGGCTCGGCAATCACCAACAACGCCCCCGACGACACGGTGATCCTTCGCGTCGTCGCCACGACGCAGCGCGCGGCGGAGCTGCTCGCGCTCGACTCGCGCGGTCGCTACCCGGACTTCGCAGCCGCGCAGCTCGTCGGCTGCTCCATCACCCCGCCGGTGACGTTCGACAGCACAGAGTCGCCCGTGTACCTCTCGATACCCAGCTTCAGCGACCCCTGCACGCTCACGGACGTAGCTCGATGCGCAGGAACACGATGATGCGCTCGACTCACGCGCTCGTCGCGCTCTGCTTCAGCCTCGGGGGCGCTTGCGCTGCTCGCGCGCCGCAGTCGCCCGTGTCCGTCGCGGTGCTCGTCGCTGGTGACGAAGCCCTCGCCTCACGATGGCCGCGCGCGCTGTCCGCCGGCCTCGCGCCGGAGATCTCGCTGCGCCGCGCCGAGCTCGCCGCGCCGAGGCCCGCCGAAGCGCGCGCGACCGCGACCGCGATGGCCGCGGTCGCCCAGGCCGCGCCGCTCTTCGCGAGCGCCGACTTCGCGCGGTGCTCGCACGTCTTCGACGGCGTGTCGGTCGACGACGTGCTCGCCGAAGGTCGTCGCGACATCGCAGCGCGCGCCCTCTTGTGGTCCGTAGCGTGTTCGCTCGCAGACGAGCGAGTCGACGACGCGCGAAGGTTCGCCGAACGAATCGCCTCGCTCGAGCTCGAGGTCCCGTCGGTGGTCACGCGGCCCGACGTCGAGTCGCTCGTGTCCGCGGCGCTCGCGAGGGCTTCGTCGCGTCCGCGCGTCTCGCTCTCGGTCCGCTCCGCGGCCGGCGCAGCGTTGTCGATCGACGGCCGGCCGCCGGAGTGTCGCGCGCCGTGCCGAGTCGACTTGATTTCTGGTGCGCACGTCATCGTCGCGCGCGCCGACCGCTTCGAGCCTCGAGCGCAGACGGTCACGCTCGTCGATCGCGCTGTGTCGCTCGAGCTCGCGCTGTCCCCCGCGAGCGCGACGCGAGCGAGCGCGCAGTGGCGAGAGCGCGAACAGCAGGGGGCGCCCAGCGACGCCGCTGAGTCGATGGCGCTGCTCGCGATCGCCGCCTCTGCGCCGCGCCTGGCGCTCGTGCGACCCGAGCGCGAGGGGCGATCGACGCGGCTCAGCGCCGCGTTGACCGTGGACGGCGCCGTCGCATCACGAGCCGAGCTGCGGGTGAACGGCGCGGTGTCCGACCGGCACGGCGTCGATCTCTTGCGCGAGCTGCTCGTGCGCGGTCGAGTGATCGAGCCCGCGAGGCCCGTCTACCTCTCGCCCTGGTTCTGGGCGGGCATCGGCGCCGCCGCCGCCGCGGGCGTCGGCCTCACGGCGTGGGTGTTCACGAGGCCCATCCAGACGACGATCGTGTTCGACGGGCGCTGATCGCCATCGCGACGCCCCGTTGGAAGGAAGAAACGCCACGAGCAATCTCCTGGGAAGTATCCGGAGATCCTCTGGTTGCGTTTCGCCAACGGAAGGCGTCGCGAAAATCAATCGACGCCCCGTTGGAAGGAAGAAACGCCACGAGCAATCTCCTGGGAAGTATCCGGAGATCCTCGGGTTGCGTTTCGCCAGCGGAAGGCGTCGCCGCGTTACGTGCTTCGCTCGATCTGGTGCCGCGCGAGAAGGTCGCTCACGTAGCCTCGGTCCAGGCCCGCCAGACGCGCGGCCTGCGAGACGTTGCCGCCGGCGCGCTCGATCAACGCCTCGATGTACGCGCGCTCGAAGCGGTGCAGCACCGAGGCGCGAGCGTCTTTGTATTTGGGCAGCGGATCGCTCGCCGACGGGGCCGTCCAGCCCGCGCTTTGCTCGGTGGGCTCGCTCGTCGCGAGCGCGCGATGGGCGTCTCCGAAGGCGACGGTGGCCTCGATGACGTTGCGCAGCTCGCGGACGTTGCCGCGCCAGCGGTGCGCGCTCATCTGCGCGAGCACCTCTGGCGAGAAGAGCTCGGACAGCGGCGCGGTGTAGCCCATCGAACGCAAGAAGTGCTCGACCAACGCCGGGACGTCCTCGGGCCGCTCGCGCAGCGGCGGAAGCGCGAGGGTGACGACGGCGATTCGGTAGTAGAGGTCGAGGCGAAACGACCCGTCGTTGACGTTGGCGCGCAGGTCGCGGTTGGTCGCGCACACCACGCGGACGTCGACCTCTGTGTCTGCGCGCGCGCCGAGTCGACGGATGCGCCGTCGCTCCAAGGCGCCGAGCAGCGCGGGCTGCAGCTGACTCGGGAGCTCGCCGATCTCGTCGAGAAAGAGCGTGCCTCCGCGGGCGCGCTCGAAGGCGCCGATGTGCTGTCGATCGGCGCCGGTGAACGCGCCCTTCTCGTGGCCAAACAGCTCGCTCGCCACCAGCGTCGGCACGAGCGCGGCGCAGTCCACCACGACGAAGGGCCCGCTGCTGCGCGGCGACAAGCGATGGATCGACTCTGCGACGATCTCTTTGCCCGTGCCGCTCTCGCCCGTCACGAGCACGCTGGCGGTGCTCGCGCTGACGCGATGGAGCTGCTCCATGATCGCGCGCATCGCCGTCGATCGCCCGACGATCCCCGCGAGCGCTTCGCCCTGATAGAGCGCGACTCGAGCGGGGCTGTCGTTTGAGAGCTCGAAGGTGCTCTGGCCAACGCGAACGACTGTTCCCGGCGCGAGGATGGCGTCGGCGACGCGGACGGCGCCCACGAAGGTTCCGTTGGTCGAGCGCAGGTCCACGAGGCGCGCGCCGCCCGAGACCGGCGTCAGCTCGCAGTGAAATCGCGAGACGGTCGGGTCGTCGAGCTTGAGCGCGTTGCGCTCGGCGCTCCCGACGGTGAGCGTTTCGTTCGATCGCGTCGCGGTGGCGCCGCGGTTGGGGCCTTCGAGCACGACGAGCCGAAGCGACGGTCTCGGGTCGCTCTCGCGTCGGATCTGCCGGGTCGAGGCGTCGTTGGGATCTTCGGGAACGTCGCGGGGCTTCATCATTCGCTCACAGACGTAGAAATTTCGACGATACACTCGTTGCGCGGCGCAGTGAGCAGTCAACTGCCGATGGATTATGGCCCCTACTCGCTGTTGAGGAGACTCGGCGCGGGGGGTATGGCAGAGGTCTTCGAGGCCGTTCGACGCGACGGCGAGGGGCCGCGGGTGGCGCTGAAGCGCGTGCTCCCGGAGCACGCGGCGGATCCCGATTTCGCCAGGATGTTCGCAGACGAAATTCGCATCGCGTCGAGCGTTCGCGACGAGCACGTGCTCGCGGTGATCGACGCCCGCGCCGAGACTCCGACGCAGTACCTCGCGCTCGAGCTGTTCGACGGCGTCGACGCAGCGAACCTTCAGGGCGCCGTTCGTCGCGGCGAGCTCGTGCTCACCCAGGGTGCCGTTGCGTACCTCGGCGCCGCCGTCGCGCGAGGGTTGTTCGCCGCGCACGAGGCGAAGGACGAGCGCGGACAGCGCATGAACGTCGTGCACCGCGACGTCTCGCCGGGCAACGTGTTCGTTCGTCGCGACGGCGCGGTGAAGCTCGGCGACTTCGGCGTGGCGTTCGCTCGCGATCGCGAGGCGCGCACCGTCACGGGCGTCGTCAAAGGAAAGCTCGCGTTCATGGCCCCCGAGCAGCTCGCCGGGGACGTGCTCGACCCGCGGGCGGACTTGTTCTCGCTCGGCTGTACGCTGCACGCGATCGCCGCTGGAGCGTCGCCGTTCAAGTCGCTCGAACAGCTCGCTTCGCTCTTGAAGGGAGGCTCCCTCGATCTGTCCGACGCGCTTCCCGACGAGCTTCGCGCCGTGCTGTCGGTGGCGCTCGAGACCCTCCCGACTCGCCGCTTCGCGACGGCGCTCGCGATGGCCGAGGCGCTCGACCGACTGGTGCTCGACCGCGACGCTGCTCGTCAGGAGCTCGCGTCTGCAGTCGAGGCGCTCTCGGCGCGCGCCCCAGCGAGGCCGCAGTTCGACGCGTTGTGGTCCCTCGACGAGTCGATCGAGAGCGAGCCGTCTCCGCTGGGCGAATCGATCGTCCATCTCGCCGCAGTCGATACGGTTCGCGATCAGCGTAGCGAAGTCGTGGCTGAGCCCGCGCCTCGGGCCCCGCGGCCGTCGCGCAGGGCTCCGTACGCGGCCGCGGTGGCGATGGCTCTGCTCGTCGGCGGAGCGGTCGCTCATCGAATGCAATCAACCAGCGATCGATCGGGCGGCGACGCAGCGGCGCGAGCGACGATCGTCGCGCCAGGCGTCGTTGCGCAGCGCTCCTCGACTCGCGCCGACGAGCCCGACGCGCAGTCGATGGCTGACGTCGCGGTCTCGTTGCTCGACGAGCGCCCGGCGGATCCGAATCCCTCGGCCCACATTGCCGTTCGTAGCTCCACAACGGCACTCACCCACCGTCGCACCCCTGAGAACCCGCTCGTTCAGACGCTGGTCGCGCCGAGCGCAGAAGGGTGGATTCGAGTCGGGTTCGAGGGAGAGGCGCTCTCGGGCGCGCGGGTCATCGTCGACGGGGTCGATCGGGGGTGGGCTCCGACGAGGGTCTCTGTCCCCGCAGGATCTCGCCGGGTCGTGGTGCGAACCAGCGAAGGGCGCACGCTGCTCGACGAGCGCGTCGCGGTGGGCGAAGAGCACACGAGGCTCTCACCCCTCGCGGTGCTCGTGAGGTCGCGCTGAGCCCTCGTTGTGCGAATCCCTCCAAGAAGCCCCCCCTCACTCGATCGTCGTTGGGTGCATCTACTCCCATACGACAGCCGGGGCGCGGCAGCGAGCGGCGGCGCGCGACGCGACGCCGTCGATCGCTGTCTCTCTCAGCGCGCGGTGACGTAGGCGTACACGAGGCACATCTCGTCGTCGGTCCCCTCACCCCACGTGGTGACCTCGTTCTTGCTGCTGGTGTCGAACTGGCAGCGAACGTTGAGCGTCTCACCGGCGTCGACGTCGAGGGGAGACTGGTAGAAGAACATGCGCTGCCAGTGAAAGTTCCAGTGGTGCAGGTCCATCGCGCAGCGGTTTGCGTTGCGAAGCGTGAGCTGCGCGTCCGTTCCGAGCGAGTGCATGTGCGGCGCGACGCCCCAGATCCTCGTGCGGCCGAAGCTCATCGGGATCGTCCGCGAGCCCTCGGCGATCGCGTTGGTCATGCGCGGCGGAAGGCGCAGCGCGTTGGCCCCGACCGCCACCATCCTCGCCTCGTTCGCAACGGTGGGCGCGATCGTGAGCGCGACGCGAGTGCGATCGGGAAAGCTCCCTTGCGCCATGTTGTAGTGCATCTGCAGCACGAGCTTGCGTCCGCCTGGGTAGCGAAGGCCCGTCCCCGCGGGGAGCTGCGTCGCGCCGCCGCCTGGGGCCCACAGCACGACGGGGTACGCTGCCGCCATGGGACCGCCAGGGCAGTCGTAGCCCGCGCGCGCGTCGCGGGCGTCGAGGTCGGTGACGGTCTGCGCGCCCGCCGCTGTTTCGAGCGCGTACAAGATCACGTGGTGGACGACGCGGGGGTCTCCAGGCTCGACTTGAAAAGCTGTGACGAAGCGATCATCCGCTGACGGCGCGTCGACCACGAAGCAGCGCAGCTCGTCCATCCGCGTCGCGTCCGGCATGAACGTCGATCCAACGTCGACCCGCGCGGTGACGTTGGCGAGCCCCCCTGGAGGCGGAGGAACAGCAGGAGTCCTCGCCGGATCCCCCTCGGGCGCTCCTTGCTCGGACCACGCGCGCAGCGTGGCGATCTCCGTGTCGGTGAGCCAATCGGCGCTGTGCGGCTCGTAGCGATTGCACGTCCCGCTGTTGTCGACGAGCGTGGGCGGCATCGTCCGCGCGCTCGCAGCCATCGAGAGCATCCGTGCCCGATCGCGGGCGAGCTCGTAGCGCTCGAGCGAGAACGGCGCGATGCCGCTGGCGCGATGGCACGAGACGCAGTGCTGAAACACCAGCGGCGCGACATGCTCGCTCCAAGTGACGGCTCCGACCACGGGCCCGTCCGTTGCGTTGGCGTCGCCGACGTTGCTGGCAGCGTCGTTGCCAGCGCTGGCGTCGGTGTCGGAGCCAGGGGGCATCGCGACCCCACAGGCGGCGGTGAGGATCGCGGTCAACAAGAGAGCGGTGGTGCGGTGGAGCATGAAGGGTGACCACTGCAATGGTGAAGCCACGATTGGTGTTCGTGAACGCTTCGGAAAATTGCAGGCGATCATCGTGCTCCTCGCCGTCGCGGACCCTGAGGCGGGGCCGCTGGTCCTCAGCGACTGGGGACTCGAGTCCCCACGCCCCCCCCCTGCGCGAGCCGCGACGAAATCAACCGCCGCGCGCAACGGTTCGCCAGCGCCTGTGGAGAAGGCGCGTCGCGAGGTCACCGGCATGGGTCGCGACGATCACTTTCTTTCGAGGCTATTTCGGTTCGAAGACGAACACGCGGCGGTAGCCCTCGAGCTGTATCGCCGCCCCGAGATCATCCTCCGCGCGATCGAGGCCAAGGGCCTGGCGATCGGCGGGCGGCGCGTCGCAGTGGCGATGGACGCTGCGACGTTGGGGCCGCGCATCATCGCCACGGACGACGGACACTTCGTCACCTGCCTCGCCGCGGGGATGGCCAACGGACCCTGGTCGACCATCGATCGGGCGTCGCTCGATCACGCGCGGCGAGAGCACTGGCAGGGCGAGCTCGAGGGGTTCGCGAGGTCCGAGCGCGAGCAGTGCGCGGCCGTCGTCGCTGCGCTCGAGCACTCGGGCGGCGGTCTGTCATCGTCGGGTGTCGAGCGGCTGCGCGAGCTCGCCCGTCGCTCACCAGCGGCGATCGACGCGGTGATCGATCGTCAGTCGAGGCGCTGGAGGGACGGCGTCGAGTACTTTGCGCGGCGCCCCGATGGGTTTCGATCGCCGATCCGGATCGCGATCGAGCTCTGGAGCGCGGCGTGGGCGAGCGCTCACCTGGCTTCGGTCCTCGGGCTCTGCGGTGAACGGCGGACGCGATGGGATTTCGCGCCGCGCGCGCTGGAGGCGGGCGACGAGCTGGCGCACTTTCGACAGCAAAAACACAGGGAGGACAGAAGGGCGCGCGAGCTGTCAACGGTCGTCGAACAGGCGCGGCTCGGCGCTCGAGCGCTCAGGCTGCGAGGCGTGGGGTAGCGATGGCGGGGGGGGATGCGTCGGGCAACGATGATGTTCGAGCGGTGCCGTGACGGTTCGAAGTGCGATGACGGGCGGGCTTCGATCGAGGCACACTCTCGCGAGTTGTCGTCGGCTCACGAAGAGCCGCGCGAGAGGGAGAGCATCGATGTTGCACGGACTGATGATGGCGCAGCCGCTGTTGATCTCGGGGATCCTGAGGTTTGCCGAGCGCGCCCACGGGGGTCGCGAGATCGTCTCGCGCCGCGCCGAAGACCTCGCGATTCACCGTTACACATATCGCGACCTCGCTTCGCGAGCGCGAAAGCTCGCCAAGGCGCTGATCGCGCTCGGCATCAAGCCCGGCGACCGAGTCGCCACCATCGCGTGGAACGGCTATCGACACCTCGAGCTCTACTACGCGGTCTCTGGGATCGGCGCGGTGCTGCACACGATCAACCCGCGGCTTCACCCCACGCAGATCGCGTGGATCATGAACCACGCCGAGGACAAGGCGCTGTTCGTCGACACGACGTTCGCGAAGCTGTTGGCTGGCGTCGCTCTGCACGTGGCGTCCCTGACGCACAAGGGCGTCCTCTGCGGGCGCGAGCACATGCCGGCCGAGACGCCCGACGCGCTCTGCTACGAAGAGCTCGTCGGGGCGCAGCCGGACGACCGCTTCGAGTGGCCCGAGTTCGACGAAAACATCGCGAGCTGCCTCTGCTACACCTCAGGAACCACTGGAAATCCACGGGGCGTTCTGTACTCGCATCGCTCGACGGTGCTGCACGCGTACGCCTCGTCGCTGCCGGACGTGATGGGGCTGCACGCGACGGACGCAGTGTTGCCAGTCGTCCCGATGTTTCACGTCAACGCGTGGGGCCTGCCGTACTCGGCGCTGATCAACGGCGCGAAGCTGGTGTTTCCCGGCCCGGCGTTGGACGGCAAGAGCGTGTACGAGCTGATGGAGAGCGAGCGCGTGACGTTCAGCGCGGGCGTCCCGACGGTGTGGTTGGGACTGCTCGGGCACGTCGAGCAGAACAAGCTTCGGTTCTCGACGCTCAAGCGCTGCGTCATCGGCGGGAGCGCGGCGCCCGTCGCGTTGCAACAGCGCTTCGAGCGCGAGTACGGCGTCGAGATCCTGCACGCCTGGGGCATGACCGAGATGAGCCCGCTCGGGACGCTCAACCAAAGGACCGCCGAGCACGAGAACGAGAGCGAGGACGAGAAGTACACGCGAAAGGCCAAGCAGGGCCGCTGCGTGTACGGCGTCGAGCTTCGCGTCGTCGACGACGCGGGCAAGGAGCTGCCCTGGGACGGCAAGGCCTTCGGCGCGCTGCACGTGCGCGGGGCCTGGATCGCGTCCAGCTATTTTCGAAGCGAGAGCGGCGCGTTCACCGCGGACGGCTGGTTCGACACGGGCGACGTGGCCACGATCGACGCCCATGGATTCATGAAGATCACCGACCGCACCAAGGACGTGATCAAGTCCGGAGGCGAGTGGATCGGGTCGCTCGACCTCGAGGACGTGATCATGAAGCACCCGTCCGTGGCGATGGCCGCGGTGATCGCGATCGCTCACGAAAAGTGGGCCGAGCGTCCGCTGCTCGTCCTGGTCAAGAAGCCGGGCCACGAGCTGACGCGCGAAGAGGCGCTCGCGTTCTACGAGGGCAAGGTCGCGAAGTGGTGGGTGCCGAGCGACGTGGTGTTCGTCGACGCGCTGCCGCTCGGCGCGACAGGAAAGGTCCTCAAGACCGAGCTGCGCCAGCGCTTTGCGTCGCACGTCTGGCCCGAGGGCGTGTGATCCGAGCTCAGCCCTCGCGTCGCTCGATGCGGCCGTCGGCGTGACGCGCGAAGCGGGCGGGCTCTGCGCCGTGAACGGGGCCGTCCGAGGGCCAGGGCCAACCGCCGAACCGCGTCCGCTGATAGTCGTTGAACGCCTCGATGATTTCGCTGCGTGTATTCATGACGAACGGCCCGTGCTGGGCGACCGGCCTGGCGATGGGCCTCGCTTGCAAGAGCAGCAGCTCTCCCTCGAGCGCGCCGTTTTCGATCACGCACTCAGCGTCCGCGCGCAGCCGTGCGCCACTCTTTGGCCGCACCTTCTTGCCGCTGATGGACGCGCTCTCTCCCGCGAAGAAGTAGAGCGACCGCCGCGAGGTGCTCTTGGCTGGCGGCAGCGTGTAGGTCGCGCCCGGGTCCATTCGCAGCGTCCAGATCGCGACGTCCGAGTCGGGGCGCGCTGCCCATGACTGCGGCGGAGGGGCAGCTGGGCGCAGCGCTCCGAGCGCACCCGCGATCACCGTGACGTCGGTGCGCTTGCCGTTGCTGTCGCGGTGCTCGAGGCGAGGGATGCTCTCGCTCCACAGCATCGAGAAGTGCGGCTCGACCATCTTGTCTTCGGGCGGGAGGTTGAGCCAGATCTGAAAGAGCTCGACCGGGTTGTCCTTGTCTCGTTCGAGAAGCGGAAACATCTCGCTGTGGACGATTCCCTTGCCCGCGGTGAGCCACTGCACGTCGCCGCGCCCGAAGCGCGCGGCCGCGCCGAGCGAGTCCGAGTGATCGATGAGCCCCCGTCGCACGATGGTGACGGTCTCGAATCCCCGGTGCGGATGCTGCGGAAATCCCGGCACCACGTCGCCGTGGTACATGCTGAAGCCGTCCCGCCCCGAGAAGTCCTGGCCGATGTCGCGTCCAGCCAGGGACACAGCGGGCCCGAAGTCACCGTTGCCACGCGGATAGCGGTCGTCGTGGTGCACGCAGAACAAGAACGGGTCTACGGTATCCCACACGAAATCAAGTGGCCGGACCTCGAGTACGGTCGTCGCGTCGTCGCTCATCGAACGCGAGCATGGCGCGTCCCGCCCCGGTGACAAGTGGCGAAGCTCAGGGGAGCTTCTCGGTGCGGGCGAGCTCGCGGGTCATGTTCTTCTGGTGGGCCTCGATCGTCCCGCCGCCGATCTCGAGGAGCTTGGCGTCGCGCCAGAGGCGCTCGACCCGGTATTCGCCGACGTACCCGTAGCCGCCCAGCGTCTGGATGGCCCGATCGGCGACGTTCTTCGCCATCGTCGAGCAGTAGAGCTTGACCCCGTCGGAGTCGAGCCGTCCGCCGGGCCTGTCGAGCTCGAGCTGGGAGGCCGCCCAGTATGTGTAGGCGCGGCCCGCCATGTACTCGGCGTACGACTCGGCGATGTGTCGCTGGATCTGGCCAAAATCCCTGAGCGATTGGCCGAAGGACTTTCGGTCGGTCGCGTAGCGGTTCATCACTTCGATGCAGCGTCGCGCGATGCCGAGGCTCATGGCGGCGAGGCCGAGGCGCTCGATCTCGAGGTTGCGCATCATGTGGACGGTGGCGTCGCCCTCGGCGCCGACGAGGTTCTCTGCGGGCACCTCGCAGTCTTCGAAGACGAGCTCTGCGGTGGTCGACGCGCGCATCCCGAGCTTGTCCTTGATCTTCTGCCCCAGCGAGAATCCCTTGAAACCCTTCTCGACGATGAACATCGAGAGCTTGTTTCGCGGCGCTCCCTCCATCCTGGCGTACACGAGAAACATGTCGCCGAGCTCGGTGTCGCTCACGGCGCCGTTGGTGATCCAGATCTTCGAGCCGTTGAGCACGTACCGATCGCCCTTGCGCACCGCAGTCGTGCGAAGCCCGAGCACGTCGGTCCCCGCGCCCGGCTCGGACATGCACATCCCGCCGATCCGCGCGCCCGTCGAGGCGTCGGGCAGGTAGCGCTGCTTCTGCGCGTCGCTGCCGTTCACCGCGAGGTTGTTCGCGAACAAGAGCGTGTGCGCGAGGTACGCGAGCGTGAACCCAGGATCGACCGCGGAGAGCTCTTCGTGCACCAGGGCCACCGCCGCGGCGTCCATGCCCGCGCCGTTGTACTGAGGGTCGACGGTGATGCCGAGGATTCCCAGGTCGCCGAGCCGTCGAAACAGCGCGTGGTTGAACTTCTCGAGGCGGTCGTGCTCGGCTGCCTGCGGCTCGACCTCCTTCTCTGCGAAGCTTCGAATCGTCTGGCGCAGCGCGCGGTGTTCGGGGGTCGGATTGAAGAGGTCGTCCATGGAGGGCCGCGAGCGTACAAGACCTCGAAACCCTACGAAACTGCGGCGAGGTTCGGCGCTGCTTGTTTGCAGCCATCGCTTTGGCAGAGTGCGCGCGTGACGGTCGAAATCGACGACGAGCTGTTCGGCGGCAACATCACGGTGATCGGTTCGGACGAAGACGGCGTGATCGTCGCGCCCGAGCCCGACCCCGAGGGAGACTTTTGCCAGTGGTTTGCCTTTCGATCGCGCGATCGAGACGGAGCGGGAGGCGGCGTTCGGCTCGACGCAAACGGCGTGAGCTGGCCCGAGGCGCTCGAGGACTACAACGTGTTCGCGTCGTTCGACGGTGCCCCGTGGGAGCGCATCGAGACCTCCTTCGACGGCGCCGAGCTCTCGTGGCAACACCCGGCTGGCGTCGAGCTCGCAGAGTTTGCGCTCTGGGAGCCGTACACGCCCGCGCGCAGAAGACGGTTGCTCGCGCGCATGCGCCGCGCGCGCGGCGCGACGGTGGCCTCGCTCGGCGTGACGCCGGACGGCAACGATCTTTGGGCGGTGCAGCTGCTCGGAGGCCCCAAGCGGCTGTGGATCGTCGCCCGGCAACACCCAGGCGAAGTGATGGCCGAGTGGTTCGCGGACGGGCTGCTCGAGCGCCTCTCCGACCTGCGCGATCCAACGGTCAAAGCCCTTCGCGCAGAGGCCACGGTGACCGTTGTTCCTTGCGCCAATCCCGATGGGGCGGCGCGCGGACACCATCGCGTCAACGCCGCGGGCGCCGACATGAATCGCGCGTGGATCGACGACGATGACTCTTGCCCCGAGGTCGTCGCGCTGCGCGCTGCCATCGAAGCATCGTCGGTGGACCTGTTCATCGACGTGCACGGCGACGAGCGGACCGCGCGCGCATTTGTCGCAAAGAGCGAGGGCAACCCCAGCTACGACGAGCGGCTCGCGGCGCTCGAAGCGCGCCTGGTCGACGCGCTCGCCGAGGGATGGGAAGAGTTCGACCGCGAGAGCGGCTATCCAGAGGACGAGCCAGGAGAGGCAGACCTGCGCTCGGCGGCGAATTTCGTCGGCGAGTTCTACGAGTGTCCGTCGGTGACGCTCGAGCTTCCGTTCAACGGCGCGGGGCGAGGGTGGACCGCGAACGACGCGAGGCAGTTTGGCGCTCGGTCCTTGGACGCGATGCTCGCGGTGCTGTCGGAGTGACCGTCGCGCCGTCCGTCCCGTGCTGGCCGTAGACATGGCAGTGGACGGACCTCGCCGAGACTGCGCATGCTTCGCGGCAGCGATGGACAGTCTCACCCACTCGGTGCAGCGAAGGCTCTGGGCGATCCTCGGAAACTCCCAGCGATTGGACGGCGGCGCGATGTTCGGCAACGCCCCGCGCCCGGTGTGGGAGCGATGGATCGCGCCCGACGAGCGTCACCGTATTCCGCTCGCGTGCCGCGCGATGCTCGTCGAAGAGCGCGACGCAGACGGCGCGGTGCGCAAGATCCTCTTCGAGACGGGCATCGGCGCCTTCTTCGAGCCCAAGCTCAGAGATCGCTTCGGCGTCGTCGAAGAAGAGCACGTCCTGCTTCGCTCGCTCGAGGCCGCAGGGGCGCCGCACGACACGATCGACGCGGTCGTCCTCTCGCATCTGCACTTCGATCACGCTGGCGGGCTGCTCTCTGCGTACGAGGCAGCAAAGAAGCCCTCGCTGCTCTTTCCGAAGGCGCGCTTCATCGTAGGCCGCGAAGCGTGGGAGCGCGCGAAGCACCCACACGCGAGAGACAAAGCGAGCTTCATTCCAGAGCTGGTCCCGCTCCTCGAACAGAGCGGGCGACTCGAGCTGGTCGAGGGGGATCGATCGCCCACGCTCGGGCCGGACTATCGCCTGCATCGCAGCGACGGACACACCCCGGGGCTCATCCTCGCGGAGGTGGCCTCGAGCAACGGAGCCGTGGTCTTCGCCGCGGATCTGATCCCGGGAAGACCCTGGGTTCACCTGCCGATCACCATGGGCTACGACCGATTTCCCGAGCGCTTGATCGACGAGAAGGACGCGCTGCTCTCGGACCTCGCGGCGCGCAACGGTCGGTTGTTCTTCACGCACGACGCAGAGTGCGCGCTCTCGCGCGTGGTGCGCGACGCGAGCGGACGGTTCTCCGCAGGCGAGAGCTGGCCTTCTCCCGAAGGGCTCGCGTTGTGAGCGACGCAGCGCTCGATCGATGGGCGACGAGCGCGGTTCGGTCCGCCCTCGCGCTCGACCCGCTGTCGGAGCTCCCGCGGACGGGGTGGCTCATGCGCGGGGTTCGCCCGTGCGAATCCATCGCGGATCACTCGTTTGGCGTCGCGCTCGTCGCGATGTTGCTCGTCGATGGCGTGCGAGCCTCGGGGCTCGAGGTCGACGGCGAGCGGGTGCTTCGAATGGCGATCGTGCACGACGCGCCCGAGGCGAGGACCGGCGACGTTCCGATGCCCGTGAAGTCCTCGGCGCTCGACGACGAGCTCGCGCGCGTCGAGCGTTCTCTGGTCGAAGCGCTGCTCGGCGAGGGGGCGCTCTCGCTTTGGGACGAGCTCGAAGCGGGGCGAACGATCGAGAGTCGCATCGTTCGAGTCGCCGACAAGGCTCACATGCTGCTCAAGGCTTTCTCCTACGAGCGGGCGGGCCGCCGGCACTTGGAAGAGTTTTGGACCAACCCGAAGACCTTCGACGGCCGCGGTCTAGCTGCGGCAGACGCGCTCTTCTCGGCGATTTGCGGGGTGGCCGGCAAGCCTCGCCCCACCGTGACCGTTGGGTGACGATCACGCTTCTCGTGAGCACAAGTCGCGCGTCGCGCGGGCAAGCGCGCTATCGTGCGTGAACATTCATGACCGATCGCCTTCGCTTGTTGGTCGCGCTCGCTGTGTCCACCGTCGGCGGTGCGAGCTGTTACGAGCCGCTTCGCCGCCCTCCTGGCTACGAAGGCGGGATGCCCGACATCGCGACGGTCGATGTGGTCGTGCCGGACACGACCGCGCCGCGCGATGTGCAAGTGCCGGTGGATATCCAGCCCGCGGATGTTCCCAACATGCCGATCGACCCCGACGCGGCGTGCGCTGCGGTGAGTTCGGTGGCGACGGTCGAGCGTCAGCCCGTGGACATCATCTGGGCGGTCGACAACTCGGTGAGCATGGAGCCCGCGATTCGGCAGGTGACCATGGGGCTCAATAACTTCGCGGCGCGCATCGGGATGCGCGGGCTCGACTATCGCGTGGTGATGGTCTCGTATCGATCGCGGACCAACCCCGTGACCATCGCCGGCGGGCAGCGCTACGGTGTGTGCATTCCGCAGCCGCTCGCGGGGGACAGCAACTGCGGCAACGGCCCGCGGTTCTTTCAGTCCTCCGTCGACATTCGAAGCACCCAACCCCTCGAGCAGCTGTTGGGAACGCTCGCGCAGACCGAGGGCTACCGCGTTGGCCAAGAGCGCGGCGGCGAGTCGTGGCGCGCGTTCTTGCGGCCGACCGCCAGCAAGACGTTCGTCGTGGTGACCGACGACGAGTCGCGCATGCCCGCGGACGAGTTCGAGCGCTTCGCGGGCGGGGTCAACCCGAGGAGCCGGAGCTTCACGTTGCCGCCGGGCGTGCTCGACGCGTCGTGGATGGGGCTGTTCACGGGCTACACGTTCAGCGCGCTCTACGGCTGGGGCTCGGACACCGATCCCTCTGTGCGCTGCACGTATCCGGGCGGGACGACGCCGCCCTCGTCGGGGCCGACGTACACCACGCTCGTGCAACGGACGCGCGGCGCCAGGGCGCGCATCTGCGACGGCGCGACGGCGTGGGGACCCTTCTTCGATCGCGTCGCAACGGCGGTCGAGACGACCTCCAGGGTGTCGTGCGACCTGGCCATTCCGTCGGTTCCGATGGGAATGGTCTTCGACAACTCTCGGGTCAACGTCGAGATCTCATCGTCGGGCTCGACCACTCGCCCAGGAAAGGTCGCCAACGTCGGCGCCTGCGGCGCGAGCGGCGGCTGGTATTACGACAACGAGAGCGCGCCGCGGCGCATCACGCTCTGCCCAGCGTCGTGCGAGCAGGCGCAAGCGGCGGTTCGCGCGGGATCGACGACGGCGGTTCGCGTGTTGTTCGGCTGCCAGACGATCCCAGGCTGAGCGGCTTGAGCGAGCGATCAGCGGCTGAAGCGCGACTTCATGATCGCTCTGCACCCGCGCTAGAATCCAGCGCGTGAACTTCCATTGGCCGGTTCTGGTGCTCTCGACGTTGGCTGTGTCCTGCGCGTCACCTCGCCCGTTGATCCCCGACGCGACGACGTCGGACGCGAGAGATGATCGAACGATCACGGACGTGTCCGCGGACGGCGCGGGGATGGACGCGACCGTCGACGGCTCCGATGGCAGCGCGTCGGTCAACTGCCCTGTGAGCTTCTCGTATCGCGTGCCCTCGGGGCGCACGATCGGTCGCGTCGAAGTGACCGGCGAGTGGAGCGGCTGGGCGAATCCCGGCGTCGCGCTTCGCAACGAGGGCGGGACCTTTCGCGGCGACGTGATGATTCCCCCTGGATTTCACGGGTACAAACTGCTGATCGACGGCGACTGGCAGCTCGACCCGGGCGCTGCGCGACGCAAGTACGTAGGCGGCGTCGAGAACTCGGGCGTGAGCGTCGCTGACTGTCGTCTCCCTTCGCTGACGCGCGTGTCGAGCTCTGTGGAGCGACCCGCGGCAGGGCAAGGTCGCTTTCGCGCAGAGGTTCGATGGACGAACGGAATCGACGGCGTCGCTGTGGATCCGATGAGCGTTCGCGCGACGATGGTTCGCGATGGCGTTCGCACGCCCGTCGCGATGCCGGCGATCGACGCGGGCGCGCGCACCGTGCGCCTCGACGTCGCTTCGCTCGCAGACGGAAAGTACACAGCGATCGTCGAGGCCCGCGATCAGCGCGGCCGCGAAGCGACGCCCTTGCGGCTCGTGTTCTGGGTCGAGTCCGAGCCGTTCGACTGGCAGGGCGCGACGATCTACATGGCGATGATCGATCGATTCGCCAACGGCGATCGGTCGAACGACGCGCGCCCGACGATGGGCGTCGACCCGCGTGCGGACTATCAGGGCGGTGATTTTCAAGGTCTGCGCGCCCGTGTCGCTGACGGCACGCTCGATCGTCTCGGCGTTCGCGCGATCTGGCTCGCTCCCGTCAATCGCAACCCAGATGGCGCGTTTCTCGCGGCGAACGGGCGCAATCGAGTGATGGGCTACCACGGCTACTGGCCGATCCGCGCGCGCGAGGTCGAGCCGCGGCTCGGCGGCGCTGCGGCGCTGCGCGAGCTCATCGCCGAGGCGCACCGGCACGGCATCCGCGTGTTGCAGGACTACGTCGTCAACCACGTGCACAACGAGCACGAGTACTTTCGCGCGCACCCTGATTGGTTTCGCACGGGCTGCGTGTGCGGCACGAACAACTGCGACTGGACCGGTCGAAGGCTCGACTGCTTGTTCACGGAGTACCTGCCGGACGTGAACTGGTCTGTGTCGGCGCTCTCCGAGCGGCTCGCGGACGACGCGGCGTTCTGGATTCGCGACTTCGACTTCGACGGGCTGCGCGTGGACGCGGTCAAGCACGTCGAGGACATCGCTGTGTACAACCTGCGCGCGAGGCTGCACGAAGAGTTCGAAGCGACCGGCGTCCGCGTGTTTCTGACGGGCGAGACGGCGATGGGCTGGGGTGATTGTGGCGTCGACTGCAACCGCAACGAGTACGACACGATCAACCGCTACATGGGGCCGCTCGGGCTCGACGGACAGGCGGACTTCGTCCTGTATCACGCAGTGCCGTATCGCGTTTTCTCCAGCGATTCGCGCGGAATGATCCACGCAGACTTCTGGACGCAGCAGAGCCAGCGTCAGTACATCCCGGGCTCGGTCATGACCCCCTACGTCGGGAGCCACGACACGTCGCGGATGGTCACGCTCGCGACGTACCGCGGTCAGGGGCCAGGGCTCGATCCCGGGATTCCCAACAACCAGTGGGACAACCCTGCGGAAGCGCCGCGCAACCCCGACGCGTATGCGAGGCATCGGCTCGCGATGACGTGGGTGCTCACGATTCCGGGAGCGCCGCTGTTGTACTACGGAGACGAGTACGGCGATTGGGGCGGCGCTGACCCGAACAACCGCAGGATGTGGCGCGACCCGTCGATGCTGTCGCCGGACGAGACCGCGACGCTGACGCACCTTCGCGCGGTGGGTTCTGCGCGGCGTTCGCTCGTGGCGCTGCAGCGGGGCGAGTACATCTCGCTCGCGGCCACGGAAGAGACGCTCGCGTTCGCGCGTCGCGCGGGGACCAACGTCGCGATCGTGGGGCTCTCGAAGGCGGGCGCCGATCGCACGCTGGACATCTCCGTGGGCGCTGCGGGGCTTCGCGATGGAACCGTGCTGAGAGACAGGCTCTCGATGACGACCGTGACGGTGACCGGAGGGATGGTTCGGTTCACCGTTCCGTCGTGGGGCGCGGTGATTCTGGCCCCGTAGCGAGAGCGATCGCCCTGGGAAACGCGCGACGTTTCGTGAACTGACGCGTTGTTCGAGAGGGACGATTGTTGCGTGCTAAAGAGTGCGCCGTGACCGATCTCGAACCTCTCTCGCTCGAGCTCGAGCGCGCGTTGCTCCACGCGATCCTCGAGGAGTGGCAGCTCTGCAACAGCCTCTTCTTCGACGATCGATTGCGCTCGCCGACGTTCGCGTTGATCGACAGCGAGACGGCGCTCGCGCGCTGGGTGTCTCGCGCGCGAACGATCGAGCTGTCGCGGGCCTTTATCTCGAGCCACCGTTGGACGGTGGTGGTCGAGGTGCTCAAGCACGAGATGGCGCACCAGTTCGTCGACGAGGCGTTGCTCGTGCGTGACGAGACCGCGCACGGGCCGTTGTTTCAGAGGGTGTGCAGAGAGCGCGGGATCGACGCTCGCGCGGCCGGGCTGCCGGCGCCTGCGACGGAGGGCGTCGCAGAGCGCTCGGTGGTGCTCGAGCGCGTCGCCAAGCTGCTGGCGTTAGCGCAGAGCCCCAACGAGCACGAGGCGCAGACGGCGATGAAGCTCGCGCAGAAGCTGATGCTCGAGCACAACCTCGGCGAGATCGAGGCGAACGTTCGGCGCAGCTATGTGTCTCGTGAGCTCGGCGAGCCAGCGGGCAGGCTCGAAGAGTCCGTCGGGCTGATCGGCGTGGTGTTGCGCGAGCACTTTTTCGTCGAGGTGATCCAGCTCCGGGTGTGGCGTCCGCGGCACGGCTCGCGCGGGACCGTCCTCGAGGTCACCGGAACGCCCGAGAACGTCTCGATGGCCGAGTACGTCTACTCGTTTCTGCATCACACTGCCGAGGCGCTGTGGGGGCAGCACAAGCGCGCACACGGAATCAAAGTGGACCGCGATCGCAGAGCGTACCGCGCCGGGGTGATCACGGGCTTTCTCGAGAAGCTCCGCGCTGAGCAGCGCACCAATGAAGAGAAGGGGCTCGTGTGGGTGGGCGACCCTGCGCTCGAGAAGCACTACCGCACGCGCTACCCGCGGATCTCGACGGTGCGCACCGGCGGCGCGGGCAACGCCGAGGCGCGCTCGCAGGGGCACGAAGCGGGGCGAAAGCTCGTGTTGCGAAAGGGCGTCGAAGGCGCGGCGACGAGCAACGGGCTCGCCCTCGGCGACGGCCGACGAAGGTAGCGTCACGGTCGATCCGCGTGTTTCATCGACGACGCAACGAGCTGAAACATCGTTGCTGTATTGCTTCGCGGCGCGCCTCCTGCACCCACGCGCAAACGGTGCATATCGGTTGGTCGCTACGACGTTTGGTCGCATCCAGAATTGCGTGCTTCGTCGGCGGGGCCCGTCGCTCTGTGGGTGCTGCGATGGTTGGCCCGCGTGCTGCAATGCCGTTGCACCGATGATGAAACAAGTGGTGATCCTCGGCGCGGGAACAGCCGGGACGATGATGGCCAACAAGCTCGTGCGCGCGCTGCCGGCGACCGACTGGAAGATCACGGTCGTCGACCGAGACGACGTGCACATCTATCAACCGGGGCTCTTGTTCGTTCCGTTTGGGACGTATCGACCCGAGCAGGTCGTGCGGCGGCGAAAGCCTCTGGTCGACTCGAGTGTCGACTGCCGACTCACGGGCATCGACCGGGTCGCGCCCGACGAAAAGACGGTCTATCTCCAGGGCGGCGAGAAGCTTCGCTACGACATTCTCATCGTCGCGACGGGCTCGAGGATCATGCCCGAGTCGACGCCGGGGCTCACGGGCGTGGGCTGGAAGGACAGCGCCTTCGACTTCTACACCTACGAGGGCGCCGTCTCGCTCGCGCGAAAGCTCGAACGTTTCGAGGGCGGCCGTCTCGTGGTCAACGTCGTCGAGATGCCCATCAAGTGCCCCGTAGCGCCGCTCGAGTTTCTCTTTCTCGCGGACGCGTACTTCACCGGTCGAGGCATTCGAAACAAGGTCGAGATTGTCTACGCCACGCCGCTCGAGGGCGCCTTCACCAAGCCCAAGGCGTCTGCGGCGTTCGGCGACATGCTCGCGCGCAGGGGGATCTCGGTGATCGGAGATTTCGCGGCGAGCGAGGTGGACGGCTCCAAGCGCGTGCTGCGCTCGTACGACGGTCGCGAGACCAACTACGACCTGCTCGTGACCGTGCCGTCCCACGCGGGCGCGGAGGTGATCTCGCGCTCGGGCATGGGTGACGGCAGCGGTTGGCTCCCGACGCACAAGCACACGCTGCAGAGCGCGAAGTGGCCCGAGGTGTTCGCCATCGGTGACGCGACGGACCTGCCGAGCTCGAAGGCCGGCGCGGTCGCGCACTTTCAGAGCGAGGTGCTCTTCGAGAACATCCTGCGCTTCGCGAGGGGTGCGGCGCTCGCGCCTTCGTTCGACGGACACGCCAACTGCTTCATCGAGACCGGCTACGGCAAGGCGATGCTGATCGACTTCAACTACAACACCGAGCCGCTGCCGGGGCGCTTTCCCTTGCCGGGCGTGGGGCCGTTTACGCTGCTCGAAGAGAGCTCCGTCAACCACTGGGGCAAGCTCGCCTTCGAGTGGGTCTACTGGAACGTGCTGCTCGCCGGAAAAGAACTCCCCCTCGACCACCGCATGCTCACCGCGGGAAAGTGGAGCTGACCATGAATTCAACAGAACACGACATGGCCGCGGTCTTCGCGCGGCTCGACGCGATCTCGTCGCAGCTCGAGTTTCTCGTCGAGCGCCAGCGCAAGCAGCAAGAGATGCTCGAGATCTTCACGCCCATCCTCCGCGACGTGATGACCGTGGCCACCGAGCGCTTCGGGGACGCCGAGAAGAAGGGCTGGTTCGCCTTCGGGCGCGAGCTCTACGGCGTCACCGAGCGGATCGTCGAGGGCTTCAGCCCCGCGGACGTGCGCCAGCTCGGCGACGCGGTCGTGGGGATCCTCGAGACCGTCCGCGCGATGACGCAGCCCGAGGTGCTTCAGATCGCCAACGAGACCGCGACGGTCCTTCAAAAGAGCGACGACGTCGAGCCGATCGGGATCGTCGGGATGGTCCGCGCGACCCGCGACGAAAACGTGCAGAAGGGCATGGCGCTCATGATGGACGTGATGCGCCAGGTGGGTCGCGCGGCGCAGGCCGTCACCGCCGCCAAAGAGCGCTCACCGTCCGCGCAGCGCAAGGCGAAGCTCTCGGAGGCGCTCGGGCCCAAGCGCTCGCGCAACGTGCTCGGCGTCGAGCGGACGATCGCGCCCAAGCGGATGGAGGCGCGCGTCGCGGCGGTGGCCGCGCCCAAGCCG
>LNFM01004582.1_pt1 | contig 25295 bp, 24 predicted proteins | sample 596031 | NCBI WGS metagenome assembly LNFM01 (sample SAMN04254537, study PRJNA301005) | activated carbon metagenome | isolation source: dual media filters at the Ann Arbor, Michigan drinking water treatment plant | place: USA: Ann Arbor | reverse complement strand
GGCCAGCGACACGAACAGCAGCACGCCGAGGCGCTCGGCGGTGCGCCGCTGGACGACGGCGGCGAACTGCAGCCGCGCCAGCTTGGCGGCTTCCTCGCGCCGCAGCGATGGCGGCGCCAGCAGCGGCCGCAGCCTAGGCAGATGCAGCACCACGCCGGCGACCACCAGCACCAGCACCTGGCCGCCGAACACATGGGTGGCGTCGAGCGCCGGCTGCAGCAGCGACAGCGCGCCGCCCGCGAGCAGCGCCAGCAGCGCCGCCCACAGCGCCGGCCAGGCCTCGTAACCGTCCGCCACCTGCGCGAGGACCAGCGCGAACTCGGCGCTGGTGCGTTTCTCGGCGGCGGCGACGGCCGCTTCGATCCGTGACTGGTCGTCGGGGTTCAGCTTCATTTCACCACCGTCCCGAGGCGCCGCCGCCCCCGAACGACCCGCCGCCGCCCGAGAACCCGCCGCCACCGCTTGAAAATCCGCCGCCGCCCCAGCCGCTCGACGCTGTGCTCCAGATGCCCCGGCGGCCGCGCCTGCCGAAGATCATGCGCAGAATGACGAACAGGAAGAACAGGCCGAAATACAGGAACGGAATCCCCGCGCCGTCGCCGGCCGGACCGGCGACCGGCTGCGCCTGTGGCGCGCCCTGCCAGCCGAGGGCGTTGAGGATGGCCGCGGTGCCGTTGACGATGCCGCCCTCGAAGTCGCCCTGTTTGAACGACGGGATGATCTGCTGCTCGATGATCGCGCGGCTCTGCGCGTCGGTCAGCTCGCCTTCCAGGCCGTAGCCGACCTCGATGCGCACCTGGCGGTCATTGGGCGCGACGAGCAGGATGGCGCCGCTGTCCTTGTCCTTCTGGCCGATGCCCCAGTCGCGGCCGAGGCCGACGCCGTATTCCTCGATCGCCTGGCCGTCCAGGCTCTTGATCGTGGCGACGACCAGCTGCTTGCCGGTATCGCGCTCCAGGCCTTCCAGCCAGCTGGTCAGCTTGCCTTCGGCGGCGTCCGACAGGATGCCCGCCTGGTCGACCACGCGGCCGGTCAGTTTCGGATAGTCCGGCGCCGCCGCCACGGGCAGGGCGAAGCACAAAAACGCCAGGGCCAGCGCGGCCCAGGCGCCTTTGTGCAAGGTATGCGTCACTGGAAGGTCACTTTCGGCACCGTCTGGGACTGTGCGTCGGCGGCGAAGGTCTCCTTCACCGTGGCATCGGGATAAAAGATGCCGGCGATCCAGCGGCCCGGAATGGTGCGCAGCTCGGTGTTGTATTTCTGCACCGACTGGATGTAGTCGCGCCGCGCCACCGCGATGCGGTTCTCGGTGCCCTCGAGCTGCGACTGCAGCGCCAGGAAGTTCTGGTTGGCCTTCAGGTCGGGATAGCGCTCCACCACCACCATCAGCCGGGCGAGGGCGCTCGACAGCTCCGACTGGTTCTGCTGGAACTGTCTGAAGGCTTCCGGATTTTCGGTGATGTTGGCCGGCAGCGTCATCTGCGTGGCCTTGGCGCGGGCCTCGACCACGGCGGTCAGCGTCTCCTGTTCGTGCGCCGCATAGCCCTTGACCGTCTCGACCAGGTTGGGGATCAGGTCGGCGCGGCGCTGGTACTGGTTCTGCACCTGGCTCCAGGCGGCCTTTACCTCCTCGTCATAGGTCGGCACGTTGTTGATGCCGCAGGCCGAAAGGCCGACGGCGAGCGCCATGGCCAGGAACACTTTCTGGCCGGAAAGCAAAGCACGGATCATGGGACGGTCCTCTCCCTGGGGTGCGACACTGTAGCACGCTGACGGCATGTAGTGATGAATGCGGCGCTACTCAACCCTGGCCGTCATTGCGAGAAGGCGAAGCCGACGAAGCAACCCAGGCGTTGGTGGCGCTTCACCGTTGCTTCTGGGTTGCCGCGTCGCTGCGCTCCTCGCAATGACGGGAGGAAAAAACGCATGCTACACTCCGCCAGACGAAACGAGGCCAACCATGTCCCATCATTTCCGGCGGCATCTGTGGTTCTACCAGGCGGCGCTGCTGGGCGTGCTGACCTGGGCCGTGCTTGGCCGTCTGGAACAGCCGCTGCGGCTCGCGCTGGCGGGCGACGTGTTCTTTCTCGCCTACCTGGTTTCGGCGGCGTGGCGCATCGACACGTCCCCGCCCGACGTGATCCGCGAGCGCGCCGCGGTCGGCGACGAGGGCATCATCGTCATCGTGCTGATGACGCTGGCCGCCGTCGTGCTCAGCTTCGTCGCCATCTTCGGGCTGGTGAACGCGCCCGGCGCCGGGCACTTGCCGCTGCTCCTGCTGTCGCTGGCCAGCGTGCCGCTGGGCTGGCTTACCCTGCATACGGTGATGGCCTGGCACTACGCCCATGAGTATTACGGCCCGCGCACCGAGGGCGGCCTGGATTTCCCCGGCACCAAGGATCCGGAGGTGTGGGACTTCCTCTATTTCTCCTTCGTCATCGGCATGACCGCCCAGGTCTCCGACGTGGCGATCACCGACGCCGGGCTGCGCCGCCTGGCGACGCTTCACAGCGTTGCGTCGTTCTTCTTCAACACGGTGATCGTCGCGCTGGCGGTGAACGTCGCCATCGCCCAGGCGAGGTAGCCCACCCCAGCCGATTTTGCGAGAAATCAGGTTTTTTTGGCAGGGACGCTGGTCTAGTGTCCCGCCAGACCGCAGCAGGGAGCGACGCGCATGGAAACCATCGGAATCGGCTTCTACTTCGAGGACATCCACGAGGGCTTCCAGTTCCGCACCCTGGGCCGCTCCGTCACCGAGGCCGACATCGCCAACTTCCTGGGCGCCACCGGCATCACCGAGGTGCTGTTCACCAATTTGGACTATCTGCAGAACCACACCGACTTCCCGGCGCGCCTCGTCCCCGGCGCCCAGGTGTTCGCCGTCGCCGAAGGCCTGGTGATGACCGCCTCGATCCAGCAGACCGGCGTCGCTTTCCTGGGCATGGACCTGAACATCGAAGGCCCGGTCTTCGCCAACGACACGCTGCATGTGGAAGTCGAGGTCATCGAAGCGCGCCGCACCAGCAAGCGCCCCGACCGCGCCCTGGTGCGCACCCGCAACACGGTGAAGAAGCAGGACGGCAAGACGGTGATGGTCTACACGCCGCTGCGGATGATGAAGTGCCGCACGGCGGGGTGATCGTCCGCTCTCAGGGGGTGGCACGTTACCGCCTTGTTGCGTAGGCTGTGGCGGCGGCGCGGGCCATTCGCAGCGCCGGAGAAGGGGGATGACACCATGCCGTTTTATCTGATCCAGGCCGACTACAGCGCCGAGGGCGCCAAACGCCTGGCCGGTCATCCGCAGCACCGCGAGGAGGCGCTCGCCAAGGCCATCGCCTCGCTCGGTGGCAAGATGCTTCATTTCTTCTACAGCTTCGGCGACTACGACGCCGTCGTCCTGGCCGAGCTTCCCGACAACCAGGCCGCCGCCGCGCTGTCGCTGGCATCCGATTCGGCGGGCGCCACGCGGAAGGTGTACACGACCGTGCTGCTGACGGTGGCCGAGGCCATGGACGCCATGGGCCGGGCCAAGCCGGGCACCTACACGCCGCCCGCCTAAAACGCCTAATCGGTTCGTCCGGAAGGCCTTACGCCCGGTCGGCGTAGATCATGCGGCCCTGGCCGAGGCGTTCCAGGACCGTGTTCAGCTTGTCCTGCTCAAAGGCGAAGCAGCCCTGGCTGCGGCCCAGCACGCCGTGCTCGCGGATCATGTCGGTGCTGACATACCAGGCGCCGTGGACGACGATGGCGCGGTCATAGGCGTTGTCGTTGGAAGGATCGAGGCCGTCGAGCCGCATGGAGCGGCCGTGCTGGCCGATGTAGAAATCCCCCGTGCGATAGGCGCCGGACGACGTGGCTTCCGAGCCGACGGTGTTGGAGAAGCTCTTCAGCCAGCCGGTGTGCCTGGGGTCCGAACCCTTGCCGTGGGCGACAAGCAACGAACTGACCTTGCCGTCGCCCACATTGACCAGGTGGAAGCGCGCCTGGCGCGAGGCCTGGGAGAAATCGGCGACCGCGATGACGTCCTTGTTCGGGATGCCGGCCTGGTGCTTTTCCAGCGCCGCGAGGGCGCGGCGCAGCAGGGCGGGATCGAGGCTGCCCTTGCCCGGGAACTTTTCGGGTTGCAGCTTGTTGACGGCGAGAGCGGGGCTCGCGAGAGCCGCGGTTGCCATGCCTGCAATGCCTGCGCCCAGAATGGCGCGCCGTGATAAATCCAAGCTGCTGTCCTCCGCACGACCTTGGCGCGCTAGTTGTACCTGCTCGTTTGCGGGATCGGCGGAGCCGTTCACCTGTGGATCACTGTCTGCTTATACAGGCGGCGCGGTGAAAAGCCACTGCCTGAAAGAACAGCAGTGTCGGCTTTCCGCCTACGTAACGATCACAAATCGGGAAATCTCCATGAGGCGCAATCACTTGGATTTTCGCTTCGCCTTCTTTTCGGCATCGAGCCGGGCGATTTCCGCCAGCCGCGCCGCGATGATCGCGCGCACCAGGGCCTCGGGCAGCGGGTGCTCGGGGGTGAACTGGACGGTGCCCTTGGACGTCCGCCAGCCCTGCAACGCCTGGCCCAGTTCATCGAACAACTCGCCGCTCATGCCGAACAGCGAGCAGTGGTGCTTGAAGGCCGCGAACGACACCAGCGCGCGGCCCTGCTTGTAGCTCGGCATGCCGTAGCTGATCTGCTCGGTCGCGCCCGGCGCGGCGTCGCGGATCACCGCACGCAGGGTTTGCAGCGTCGACCGGGCGGGCTCCGGCACGGCGGCGAGGTAGTCGTCGACGGAGGCGGGCGGCATGGCGGTTCTCTCCTTCATTCCCCGTCAGCATATGGTTGATGCGGCGTCGCGCGCCATGGGATCCTTGGGTCCCGGAGAAAGCCGGCTCAAGGCGGTTGGTCCGCCGTTCCGGCTGATGTACGGTTCCGGCCTTGGCCATGATTGACCCACGAACCGCCCGTGAACCCGCACCGCATCGACGTCACCACGCTGGGCGACCTGTTGCTGCGCGCCGCCGACCGGTGGCCGGACAACGACGCCGTGGTGTTTCCCGATGGCCGCCGGACCTTCGCCCAACTGGCCGCCCGCGGCTACGAGACCGCCCGGTCGCTGATCGCGCTGGGCGTCCGGCCCGGCGAGCATGTCGGCATCCTGATGCCCAACGGCCTGACCTTCCTCGACCTGCTGTTCGGCTGCGCGCTGGCGGGCGCCGTGCCCGTGCCGCTCAACGGCCGCTACAAGGCGCATGAGATGGGCTATGTGGTCGAGAACGCCGATCTCGTCGCGCTGCTGACCAGCGACACCATCTCGGAGTTCGCCGACTTCGCGGCCATCCTGAACGGCGCGTTTCCCGACCTGAAGCATCAGGCCGATCCGCCCCGCGTGTCGCTGGCGGGCGCGCCGATGCTGCGCACGCTGGTGATGGTTGGCGCGCCGGTGCCCGGTTTCATGGACGGGCGCGATTTCGAGGCGCTGCGGAGTGGCGCCACCGATCAGGACGTGGACCGCTGCCGGGTCGCCGTCGCGCTCAAGGATCCGTGCGTCATGATGTACACCTCGGGCACCACGGCCAATCCGAAGGGTTGCCTGCTGTCGCACGAGGCGGTGATCCGCAACGCCTTCGCCATGAACCGCGAGAAATACTTCTTCGGCCCCGACGACCGCTGCTGGGATCCGCTGCCCCTGTTCCACATGGCGGCGATCCTGCCCATGCTGACCATGTTCACGGGCGGCGCGGCGATGCTCTCCATGCTGCATTTCGAGCCGGGCGCGGCGCTGCGGATGATCGAGGAGGAGCGGGCGACCGTCCTCTTCCCGCTATTCCCGACGGTGATGACCGGCCTGATCAACCACCCGGACTTCGCCACGCGCGACCTCGGCCGCGTCCGCCGCGTTTCCAATACCGGCCCGGCCGACACGCTGCGCCAGTTCCAGGCCGCCATGCCGTGGGCGGTCCACACCAGCGCCTACGGCATGACCGAGAACGGCGGCGGCATGTGCATGGGCAGCCCGTCGGACAGCGAGGAACAGCGCATGGGTGCCTGCGGCACGCCGCTCAGCGGCATGGAGATTGCCATCATCGATCCCGAGACCGGCGCCGCGCTGCCGACGGGCGTGAAGGGCGAATTGAAGGTGCGCGGCTATTCCGTCTTCGGCGGCTACTACAAGGACCCCGAGAAGACCGCCGAGGTGCTGCGCGACGGCTGGTTCCACACCGGCGATCTGTGCTCGGTGGATGCCGATGGCCACGTCACCTGCCACGGCCGCATCAAGGACATGCTGAAGGTGGGCGGCGAGAACGTGGCCGCCGTCGAGATCGAGGCCTTCCTGATGACCCATCCGGAGGTCAAGCTCGCCCAGGTGATCGGCGTGCCGGACGCGCGGTTGCAGGAGGTGGCGGCCGCCTTCGTCGAGCTGAAGCCCGGCGCGGCGGCGACCGGGGAGGAGATCATCGGCTTTTGCCGCAGCCGCATCGCCAGCTTCAAGGTGCCGCGCCATGTGCGCTTCGTCACCGACTGGCCCATGTCCGCCTCGAAGGTGCAGAAATTCCGGCTGCGCGAGATGTTCGAGGGCGGCTTTCCAGCCAGCGCCGATGACGGTAAGGTCGCGGCCGGAGCGCGACCAACGGGGAGACGGTCATGACCATCCAGCACAAGCGGACCTTCTGCCGCGTCTGCGAGCCGTCCTGCGGCATGATCGCCACCGTCGAGGACGGCAGGCTGACGGCGCTGCAGCCTGACCGCGAGCATCCGGTCACCAAAGGCTTCGTCTGCCACAAGGGCCTCTACGGCCTCGACATCCACAACGATCCGGACCGGCTGAACGTCCCGCTGAGGCGGGTTGGCCCCGGCAAGTTCGAGGAAATTTCCTGGGACGAAGCGCTGGACGGGATCGCCACCGGCCTGCAGCGCATCATCGCCCGGGACGGCGCGCGGGCGATTGCCGGCTACCGGGGCAATCCGTCCGCGTTCAATGCGTTGTTCGGACCGGCCTGGGGCAGCTTCATGGCCGGTCTGGGCGACGTCCGCATGTTCAGCTCGGGCACCCAGGACGCGGCCAACAAGCCGGTCGGGGCCGAGGCCAGTTTCGGCAGCCGCACGGTCCACACCATCCCGGACATCGCCCACACGGATTTCCTGCTGATCTTCGGCGAGAACCCGGCGGTCAGCCACATGACCTACATGTCGATCGCCGATCCGGTCGGCGTCTTGCGTGAGGCCGAGGCGCGCGGCGCGCGGATCGTCTATGTCAACCCGCGCACCATCGAGACCGCCCGCTTCGCCGGCAAGGTGCTCCACATCCGCCCCGACACCGACGCCTACCTGATGGCGGCCATGCTGCACGAGATCGACAGTACCGTGGGTTTCGACGCCGATGCGGTCGCCCGGCACGGCCGGAATGTCGATGAGCTGCGCGCCTTCGTGGCGGCTTATCCCGCCGAGCGTGTCGCGGGCATCACCGGCATCGACGCCGGCACCATCCGCGCGCTGGCCCGCGACTACGCGGCGGCAGCCAGCGCCGGCATCCATATCGCCACCGGCGTCAACATGGGCCGGCAGGGCACGCAGGCCTACTGGCTGATGAACATGCTGGCCTTCGTCACCGGCAATCTGGGCCGCAAAGGCGGCAACATCTTCTCGCCCGGCTTCTATACCCGCAGCGCGTCGGCGGGCCGCGGCAGCACTGACGAGGCCGAGTACCTGGACACGCCGTTCGGCGCGGTTCGTAAGCCCGGCGGCGTCGGCATCACCCTGCCCGGCGTGCTGATGGCCGACATGATCCTGGATGAGGGGGACCCGATCCGCGCCATGATCGTCAACGCGGGCAATCCGGTGCTGTCGGTGGGCGGCGAGGCGCGAACCCGCCGGGCGCTGGAGTCGCTGGAGCTGCTGGTCTGCGTCGACATCTACCGCAGCCCGACGGCCGAGATGGCGCATTACGTCCTGCCCGCCGCCGGGGCGTTCGAGCGCGAGGACGTCAACGCGCTGGGTATCGGGCTGCAGCACCAGCCCTTCGTGCAATATACCGACGCCGTCGTCGCGCCGGCGTTCGAGCGGAAGCCGGAATGGTGGATCTATGGCCAGCTGGCCCGGCGCATGGGCCTGCCTTCAATCCTCGACGAGGGAGACCACCCGGATCTCTGGGGCCGGATGAACGCCATGCTGCGCTCCAGCGGCCATTCGATGGACGAGTTGAGGCGCGACGAGGTGATCGTGCTCGCCCAGCCCGACCCTGAGGCATTCTTCGACAGCGTCATCCAGACCGAGGACAAGCGGGTGGAGTGCTTCCCGCCCATGCTCGCCGTAGCCCGCGAGCGGATGGAGGCGATCTTCCGCGAGCTCGACGCCGAACCGCGCGGCCAGCTCAAGCTGATCACCCGCCGCGACGGCTACATGATGAACACCTGGTACGCCAACCTGCCGCGGATGAAGCGCAAGGGCAGGGACCGCAACTTCCTGCTGATGCATCCGGACGACGCCAGGTCCCGGCAACTCCACGATGGCGCAAAAGTGAATGTGCGGTCGCAATGGGGCGAGCGGGACATCGAGCTGAAGTTCGACGCCGACATGATGCCGGGCGTGGTCGCGATCAACCATGGCTGGGGCCACGGCACCGCGGCGGGCATGCGGGTCGCCAGCGCCACCGCCGGCGTCAACGCCAACGCGCTGCTGCCGTCCGGACCGGGCACGTTCGAGCCGGTGTCCAACCAGGCCCATATGACCGGTATTTCCGTCGAGGTAACCGTCGCGCGCTAAATCGGGGCAGTCGCCCTGCGCGAACGCGGGTGCGCCCAGCGGCGCTAGGCGAAGCGCGCGAGGAAATCGTCGATGTCGCGCGGTGTCCGCAAATGGAAAACGGTCTTGGCGGACCGGCGCGATTCAAGTGCCGCCAGCAGCCTGGGACGCTCAAGGCGATGTCCATGCCAGACGAGACGCACAACGCTCAATGGGCGAGTTCGAGCTGGCCAATCCCCGGGTGCGACCGGCGTTCCGAGGAACAGCCTCCCGACCTGGCGCTTCGTCCACCGCCAGCAATGAAGCCATAGCGGAAGGTCGATCATGACGATGGTGTCGGCCGCGTCGAAACGTGTCTCGATGGTGCGCCAGGGGCCAAGGCCATCGATGATCCAGGTACCCCGGGCCAGGAGCGATGCGTGGATCTCGACGAACTCGTCGTCCCTGACATACCGCCCGTTGTCGGCCCACCGCAGGATATCAACGGAGAAATAGGGCAGCGATCGCGCCGCACTGAGGCGGCGCGAAAGCGTGGACTTGCCACCACCCACATTGCCGACGACCGCTACCCTGACCATGGCATCATGATATGCCAATTCAATTCAAAATCGAACTACTCGCATACCAGGATCCAACACAAGGCGACCCGCCGTGACGGGAGCGGCAACCTACAAATTAAGTTTCTTGTGTTCGGTAAGGTCTGGCTTGCGGTCCTTGCCGCGCGCCTTGGCCATTTCCCACATGGTCTTGATGTTGCTGCTCGTGCCGTCCCAGAACTCGGCGTAGGACGGCGTCACGGTGACCGCGACCACATTGGCGCGCTCGGGTCCGCCGACGAACCAGGCGTCAGCCGCCTTGTTCCAGAGGTCCTTGATCAGGCCGCGATCAGTGCTGACCGACGCCCGGCCGGAAACCGAGATGAAGTTCCGGTCGGTGGGGGCGATGAAGGCAAGAAGGATGTCCTGGTCCTGCTCGAGTTGCGCCGTCATCGAAGTGGCGTTCTCGACCAGGAAGCGGATGACGCCGGCATCCTTGTCCGCTCTCGGCGACATGGGCCGCGAGCGCATGGTGTCGCCGTCATGGGTCGTCGCCATGCAGAACGCGAAATCGTCGAGCAGATCCCATAGTTCTTGCTGATCCGACATCGTTCTCTCCTTGTGTTGTGAGTAGGAGCAACGGCTTAACCGCCGGTTGGTTCCGGCCTGGTCTGCGCGGGATAGCCATCGCATTTTCAAGGGATCGGAATAGCGAGAGATCAGGGCTTGGGGATCAGTTGAAAGGTGTGGTCCCAGCAGGACAGTGTTCCAAACACTGGAGATGTTCACGAACAGCTGGTGTACTCTGCCTGACGTCTGCAGTTTACGGGTTGTTGCACCCGTGGTTTGAACGCGATCAACAATGGCTATATCTTCATAGAGTGGGTGTAGAATGGTGCGTAAAGTTCGGATTTTAATAGGATTGTTGTTTTTCCATATGTACAGTTCCGTGGCGATGGCAGGGGTGTATACGGATGACCTGGGAAAGTGCCTCGTCAAATCGTCGAGTGCCAAGGATCAGTCCAGGTTGGTGGAATGGGTATTTCAGGCCATGGCCCTTCACCCTGACGTAGAGCCTTATGCCACGATCACGCCCGAACAGCGCGATGCAACCAACAAGGCGGCTGCCGCGATGATGGAGCGCCTCGTCTTCGTCGATTGCCGAACGGAAGCCGTCGAGGCGATGAAATATGAGGGAGGCAGCGCGCTGGAATCGTCGTTCAACGTGCTCGGTCAGGTCGCCATGCGGGGCCTCATGAACGATCCTGGCGTCAGCGCGGGATTGTCTGACTTCGGTAAACATTTCGATATGACCAAGTGGGCCGATATTGGCAAGGAGGCAGGGTTGAACCCACCAGCCAATCCGTCTGCCAAGTAGTCTGAACTATTTTTTGGTTGCGGTCAGAGGCGGCAGGTTATGGCCCGAGAAGCCGGCATGGAGAACGCGGGCGGTGGCGAAGTGGCGCACGCATTTCTTGCCGACGCACGTGGAACCGGAGGCGTCTGGTCGATAGTCTTACCGTTTACATCCCTCTTTCCGGCGGCGCGAAACGTGGTAACCTGACGTCCTGCAGCGCGGCGGATATTTCGCATTGGGCCGACGCGCTGCCTAGACCGGCATCTCCGGGGGGAGAGCAGGCCGGTCCCGCATCTTAGAGGCCAGCATCGTTGTGAAGTGCCGCTCGCGAGGGGATGGGCAATGCAGTGGTGTCGGTTTCGGCTGATGGCGGCTCTGGCCGCGATTTTCATGTTCGGTGCGGCTGTCTCGGGCGAGGCCCGGGCGCAGAGCATGCTCAGCGGCGACTATGTCGCCACCAATGCCCCGTACACGGAAAGCGAACGGGCAGGGCGCGAGGTCTGGTTCTTCGCGACGGCGTTCAACGACCGCTTCTTCACCTATGCCTATCCGCAGCGCCTCGGTGCCGCCATCGACTGGTACAAGGTGCTGGCGGCGGAACATCATGACCAGCTGTTCCAAGGCTGGGGCGCCATTCCCGATCCCGATTGCTGCATTCCCGGCGAAGCCGACTGCCCGGCCAAGAGCTTGGAGCAGACCTATGGCTTCCCCTATTGCCCGGGCGACTCCGACCTGCTGAACCATGTGGGCAAGGAGGGATACAAGGATCCCGCCTGCCTGTTCCAGGACGGCCCCTACAACATGTCGACGCCGCACGGCGCCAAGGACCAGCGCCAGAGCGCCTGCGACCTGCGGTTCGGCACCTCGACCGGCGCGCTCGGGTTGCGGAAATTCCCCAATCCGCGCTTCGACGCGAAGAAATGGAAGGCGCTCAACGGCTCGCTGGCGTCATGGGACGGCTACCGAAAGTTCCTGTCGAATGACCCGGCCAAGGCGGACAGCCGGATGAACCGGCTGTTCGACGGTTCCATCGAGCCGCCGTTCCGCATCGGCATGTCGTGCGGCGCCTGCCACATCAGCTACAAGCCGGAGAATCCGCCCGCCGATCCCAACCATCCCGAGTGGGAGAACATCGACGGCCTGGTCGGCAACCAGTACAGCCGCATCTCGCAGCTGCTCGCCTCGGGCATGGAGAAGCACCGGCTGGAATGGCAGCTCATCGGCTGGGCGCGGCCCGGCACGGTCGACACCTCGGCGCTGCCGATGGACACGGCCTCCAACCCGGGCACCATGAACGCCATCATCAACTTCATGAAGCGGCCGCTGCACGACCACGAGGTGCTGAAGTGGCGCAAGGCCTCGACCTGCGCCTCGGGCGCCGATCCGGCAGTTTGCTGGTGCGAGCCGGGCAAGCCCGGCAAGTGCTGGGAGCGGTCGCTGAAGACCGAGAAGGTCGCTCACGTCCTGAAGGGCGGCGAGGACTCCATCGGCTACAACGAAGCCATCCAGCGGGTTTACTTCAACATCGGGTCGTGCGCCGAGCAGTGCTGGATGAACCATATCCCGGACCTGCGCGCCGTCGATCCGGCCCAGCGCAACTACGGCCAGACGCCGTTCGACATCGGCCAGTGCCGCCGCGACTGCGCCAGCTTCCGCGCGATCGAGGACCGGCTCGACGACGTGGTGGCGTTCTTCCTCACCGCGCGTCCGACCGACCTCTTCACGGCGCGCGGCATGGGCAGCGAGCGCGACCTTGAAGTGGCGCTGGAGCGTGAGTTCGGCCCCGGCGCGGTCACCCAGGGCCGCAAGGTGTTCGCCCAGAGCTGCGCCCGTTGCCATTCCAGCCAGAAGGGACCTTACGACAACGTCGATTTCCGCGCCGTCGATCCGGCCGATCCGACCTTGCGGGTCGACTGGCTGGGCAACGACGAACCGACGCTTGCCTCGGAGGTCGGCACCTACAATGCGCGTGCGCTGCACGCCAACCACATGGAGAGCCGGGTCTGGGCGCAGTATGCGTCGAACACGCTGCACCAGCGGCCGGCCGATCCCAACCTGAAGGAACTGCTGAAGGGGAATGGACGCGGCTACTACCGCAACATCTCGCTGCTCAGCGTCTGGGCGCATGCGCCGTTCATGCACAACAACGCCGTCGGCCCGGAGATCTGCGGCAAGCCGACCGATCCGGACTACGACCTCTACACGTCGCCCTATGTGGACGCCGCCGGCAAGGCGCTGGCCAATCCGCCGGCCTGCTGGCCGTTCGATCCATCGGTCGAAGGGCGCTACAAGCTTTACAAGGCGTCCATGGAGGAGCTGCTGAACCCGGCGTCGCGGGTGCCGAAGATGTTCATCACCCAGGACGACATCATCGTCGACGTGGCGCCCGAGCTGAAGATCGGCGACATCACCACGGGACTGACCCTGAAGATTCCCAAGGGCTTCCCGGCGGTGGCGCTGAACAGCCTGCGCTACAAGGACCTGATGCACGACATGGTGCTGCTCGAGCGGCACGAGGACAGGCTGGACGGCAAGTACAAGGGCGTGCTGACGCCGGCGCAATATGCCGACCTGAAGACCGGGCTCAAGGAACTGCGCGACCGGCTGCTGCGGGAGCGGGAGAAGGCTATCGTCGACATCACCGGCGATCCCAACACCTTCGTGCAACGCTACTATTCGAACGTGCTCGACCGGGTCGAGAACAAGGGCCACCGCTTCGGCGAGGACCTGTCGCCCACCGACAAGAAGGCGCTGATCGCCTTCATGGCGACGTTGTGAGGAGGCCGGCCATGCACGCGCTCATCCGTACTGCCGTCGTCCTGTCGCTGGCCGCCGCCGGCCTCGCCGCCTGCGACAGGAAGCCCGACATCCCGTTCGCGCCCACCGACACCAGCCTGCGCGACCCGGACAATCCCACGAAGGTGTTCTACACCGACATGGCCCGGGTCGAGCACGACTACCCGCTCACCCGCGAGCAGCGGCTGGCGCTGACGCCGGAGAACCTGAAGAGTTTCACCCAGGAGGAAATCGACCAGATCTATGGCCGACTGACCGCCGGTCCGATCCCGAACGGCGGCCATGAGGGCGACCTGTTCTTTGCCCGAGGCGAGGACCTGAAGTCCCGGCTGGACGAGATCGTCGGCGGCATCGGCGGGCGCATCACCGACACCAAGGTAAAGACGCTGGAGAACGTCGGCCGCCATTTGTGGAAGGGCAAGATGTTCTACCGCGAGGAGGGCGTGCTGCGGAACTTCATCGAGGACCCGAAATCGCTCGATGCGCTGATCGACAACCCGGAGGCGATGATGAAGACCGAGATCGCCCGCAAGGGCTGGCTCGGCATGATCGACAAGCAGACCACCGTCTACCTGATGTTCCCGGCCAAGCTCTATTGTGGCCAGAGCCTGCTGGACGGCCGGCGCGAGTCCGTCATCGTCGACTACAACTATGGCGACGAGATCGCGGGCTACCAGGAGCGACCGGACAGTCTGGCAGGCCGCAACGGCCTGAGGGTGCGCGACGAGGTGCGCATGGTCCGGCCCGGCTTCTATCTGGGCCGCGCCTACATGAACCGGATCTTCCTGCTGAACTTCACCGTCTACAACGAGGCCGACGCCAAGGCGGGCGAGCAGGCGTTCCGCGACGGCGCACCCATCAAGGAGGACTGCTGGGCCGGCGAACAGGTTGCGCAGGCCGGTCAGAACTGACCGGCCATGAAGGGGGCGGCAAAGGGGACGGGAGGAGGTTTGCCGATGGCTGCTGCAATCGCCACGATCCTGGCAATGCCTTCCGTCTCCCGCGCTGCGCCGCTGCTGCTGGCCGATCCGGCGCGGCCCGGCGAGACGCAGCCCGCGCCCGGGCGGTCGCTCTTCGATGAACTGTTCAAGCCTGGCGGAACCTACGATTTGCCCTATCCGTTCACGCGGCTGAGCGCCGCCATCGAGCAGCGGAATGGCGGCGTGCGGCCGCGGGCGGTGTTGATCCCGCTGGGCCGTTCGCTGCAGCGGCTGTCGGCGGACCCCGACTATTTCGCTTCGCCGCGCGTGGTGCTGGGCGTCGATGCGGCGGGTGAAAGGGCCGTGTCCTATCTGAAGGACCGGCTGTTCATCGGCTACCAGCCGGCATCGGCGTCCATGGAGGTGATCAGCTACAACGAGTCGGCCGGCCGCTTCGAATTCCAGGTGGTCAGCAACTACACGGATGCGCGCCAGCCGCTGGTCGAATACGCCGACCGGGAATTGTGCACCAGCTGCCATCAGGGCCACGGCCCGATCTTTCCCATCGCCCAGTGGAACGAGACCAACGCCAATCCCGGCATCGCCGCGCGGATGGCCGGGCTGGGCGCGGCATTTCATGGGGTGCCCGTGAAACGCGGCATCGACGAGCCCGACGCGCTGGACCAGGCGGTGTTGCGCGCCAACCGGTTGAGCCTCGCCCAATTCTACTGGCAACGGGTCTGCGCCGCCGCAACGGCCATGAAGCCCGCCGATTGCCGCGCCCGGCTGCTGCTCGCGGCGCTGCGCTGGCGGCTCGGCGGATCGCGCGGCCCGTGGCAAGCGGTCGAGGACGCGGATCTGGCGAAAGCCCTCCACGCTGCCGTCGCGACGCTGGCGCCCGCCGGACTGGCGGTGCCCAATCCCAGCCTGCCCGACCGCAATCCGCTGATCGAACTCGACGCCGGCGTGAAGCCCATGGAGGTCGTAGAGCCTGAAGGCGTCTACGACCCGGCCGCACCGCGCCCGCCGCGCCTGCTGGCCGCGCCATCGGATGATGTGCTGGCGACGGCAGTCGCGATTGTCGGCGAGTCCTTCGCGCCGGATGCCATCGCCCGGCTGGCGGCCGTGCTGGCGGGGCAGGGCGGCCACAGCGTCAGCTTCGCGGCTGCCTGCATTGTCGAGAATGCGGCCGGCGAAATGCGCTTCGAGTGCGTCGATCCATCGTTCGGCCTGTCGGGCTACGCGGCGGCCGGCGGTGGCGCTGTCACCCGACTGGTATTGAAGGGCTACGCGCCGCTCTCGGGACTGACGGTGCTATCCGGCAAGAATGGCGGCGAGTTGCACCTCGTCGAGAACGCCTATGGATTTCCGGCACGCCTCGCCACCGGCGAGCGCCTGTCGCCGCTGCGGCTCGCGGGCGGCAAGGCGGAAATCACCGTCACCGACGACATCGCCACCCTGCGACACGCCGTCACGGCGCTGGACCTGTCGGATGACGGCCCGCTGCAGGCGTCGGCGATTGCGCCCGCGCTGGCCGCCTCCATCGCGCGGGCGCCGTCATGAAGACATGGCTGTCCCGGCTGGCCGACCGGATCGTCGCGTTGTTGCTCTGTCTGTGGCGCCGCCGCTGGTGGATCGTTCTCGCCGTCGTCCTGATGCTGCTCGCCCTGGGATTGTGGATATGGTGGCATTTCAGCCGGGACGAGCCACAGGTATTCGACGATCCCGTGCAGCATTTCAAATATGGCTCTACCGGCGGCGACCGTATCGCCGGCATTCCCATCGGCATCTGGAAGGGCCTGCCCAAGCTCTGCGCGCCCTATTTCGGCGGCGACACCTGGGAAGCGCTGGGCTTCAATTTCGAGCCCGGCATGGACCGGCCGGTGGGCACCACCATGCGGCGCACGGTCGGCCTCGACCGCGTGTTCCTCAACTGCGCCGCCTGCCATACCGGCACCTGGCGTGCCGATCCCACGGGCAAGCGGACGCTGGTGGTCGGCATGCCGGCAAACCGGCTGGACCTCGTGCGGTTCGCGCGCGGGCTCGGGGCCTGCGCCGCCGACGAGCGGTTCAATCCGTGGCAGGTGATCCAGGCGGCCGAGGACGCCGGCGCGCAGTATTCGGCGATCGAGAAGTACCAGCTCACCCTCGCTGTGCCGGTCATGAAGGAGTTCCTGATCCTGGCGCGGCACCGCTTCCGCTTCTTCGACCGCGAGCCGGAATCCGGCGTCGGGCGGTTCGACACCTTCAACCCCGCCAAGGCGCTGCTCAACTGGCCGCTCGAGACGCTGCCGGACGAGGAGATGATCGGCAATGTGGACTATCCCTCGCTGTGGCTGCAGGGCAAGCGCGAGGGCATGCGGCTGCACTGGGACGGCAACAATGATTCCGTCGAGGAGCGCAACCGCAGCGCCTCGTTCGGCAGCGGCGGCGTACCGACCACGCTCGATCGGGACTCGGTCGAGCGCATCGCCGGATGGCTGCGTGACCAGGCCGTGCCGCCCGCGTATCCGTTTCCCATCGACCCGGCGCGCGCGACGCGGGGCAAGCAGCTCTACGGCGTCTATTGCGCCGCCTGCCACGGCACAACCGGCCGGGATTTCTCCGGCGATTTGGTCGGCACGGTGGTGCCCATCGACAAGATCCGCACCGATCCGTGCCGACTCGACAACTACACCTACGCGCTTGCCGTCGAGCAGTCGAACCTCTACGCCGCCTATTCGGACGAGCGGTTCCGCCGCTTCCGCAAGACCCATGGCTACGCCAACATGCCGCTCGACGGGATCTGGCTGCGCGCGCCGTACCTGCACAACGGCTCGGTCCCGACCATCCGCGATCTGCTGGAGCCCGCCGAGAGCCGTCCCGCCGTGTTCTACCGGGGCAACGACGTGATCGACCGTCGGAAGCTGGGCTTCGTCTCCGACCTGCCGTCGCAGAGCAACGAAACATTCTTCCGTTACGAAACCCGCTGCGTCGACGGTCCCGACCGCAAGATCGCCTGCGCGAAGGAGTTGAATCCGGAAAACCTGTTCCCGGACAACCGCTGCGTCGCCGGTCCCTGGGCTGGCAACGGCAACCGGGGCCATGACGGTCCTGAATACGGCACCGACCTGCTGCCCGACGACAAGGATGCCATCGTTGAGTACCTCAAGACCTTCTGATGCGAGACCCACGCCGCCCAAGTGGCGCCGCCGCGCCCTCATCGCGCTGGCCGTCGTGCTGCTGGGCTGCGTTCTGGCGGGCGTCCTGTTCTGGTGGAAGTTCCTCAAGACCGAGGACCAGGCGTTCACCGCCGATCCCGAAACCGCTGCCAGCGCCGATCTGCAGCGCTTCAAGTACGGCACCTTGGGCGGCGACCTGATCGCCGGCATTCCCTATCCGATCCTGTTCATCCTGCCGCGCGTGTTTCCCGACAAGATCGGCGAGGGTGGCGGCTACGGCGCGTTCGGCCTGCCGTGGGAGCCGGGCCAGCGCCTCCCCATGGGCTTTTCGATCAAGCGCAAGGGTTTCGAGCGGGTCACCGTGAACTGCGCGCTGTGCCACACCACCCAGTACCGGCTCGTCCCCGGCGAGAACCCGCGCTTCGCCGTCGGCGGGCCCGGGCACACGGTCGATATTCAGCGGCTGCTGCGGTTCCTGTTCGCCTGCGCCCATGACGAACGGTTCACCGCCGACCGGCTGTTGCCCGAAATGGCGTTGCACTTCCCCATGGATGCGGCCGACGTGGCGCTTTACAAGATGGTGCTAATCCCCGGCATGCGCGCCGCGCTGCTCGAGGCCGAGCGTCAGCTCGCCTGGATGGACAAGCGGCCCGACTGGGGACCCGGCCGCGACGATGCGTTCGGCCTGCCGAAATTCGTGCTGACCCAGGCGGACGACGACGGCACCTTGTCGACCACGGATTTCCCGTCGCTGTGGAAGTTGGGCCAGCGCAAGGGCGGGCTTTTTCACGCGGGCGGCGAGGCGACCGAGCTGTCGATCGTGGTGGCCACCTCGGCGCTGGGCACCGGCGCGTTGCCCGGCCCGGGCTTCGACCGCCACAACGACTGGACCGAAGCCTTCATCCAGGATCTGGCGCCGCCGCCATTTCCCGGCCAGACCGATCCGGCGAGAGCGGCGGAGGGATCATCGGTGTTCGCCCGGCACTGCGCTGGATGCCACGCCATCGGCGGCGAGCGCACCGGCACGTCGATTCCGCTCGCCGAGATCGGCACCGATCCGGAACACGTGAAGACCTGGCAGGAAAAGGACGCGCGGCGGATGAAGAAGGTCGGCGCCGCGCTCGGCGTCAAGGAGGCGCCGATGATCGCGGCCGCCGGCTACGTAGCCAAGGCGCTGGTCGGCGTCTGGCTGCTCGGGCCTTACCTGCACAACGGCTCGGTGCCGACGCTGATGGATCTGCTGGCACCGCCGCACGAGCGTCCCCGCATATTCTGGCGCGGCTACGACCTGGTGGACCAGGATCGTGTAGGGTTCGTGTCCTCAGGCCCCGAAGCCGAGAAGGCCGGCTTCCGCTTCGACACCGGCCTTCGCGGCAACGGCAATGCCGGCCATGCCTGGGGTACGGACCTGACGCCCGAGCAGAAGCTGGCACTGATCGAGTATCTGAAGCGCCTGTAGCAGGGGCGGGAGCGGGCGGACCGGCCCCCGCGTCCGAGCTGATGGCTAGTGCTGGCGCTTGCCGGTGGCCAGGCCGCTGGCGGCGTCGCGCGGCGACTTGACGTCGCAGGTCGAGGCGTCGGTCACCTTCTTGCCGCTGGCGTCGGTGCACGCGCCCGACGCGCAGACCGACGCGTCGGTCACCGGCTTGCCGCTGGCGTCGGTGCAGACCGAACTGCTGGACGACGGGCCGCCGGCCGCCTTTTCCATCAGTTTGGGCGAGCTCTTGTCCATCTCGGCGGCGAAAGCCGAACCCGAGAGGGCGAGAGCGAACACGGCGCCAAGCGCCGAACCAAGCAGAGTTCCCTGTTTCATGATGTGTCTCGGCATGAGAGTGTGCCCCCTCGATGGAAGGTAGCATCCCATTCCGGTTGCGCAATAGTATCGCCATAGGATGACCTCCATGAATACGTCAGCCGCCACGGTGTTTGTACGACACCCGGCGGCAGGCAACGTCGGCGGCGGCCAGGCAATGGGGATGGGATGAACCTCCGGGAAATTCTCGCGCGGGATGTGGCTGTCCATGTGCCCGCGCATTCGGTCAGCATCATGACGCGGACCAATGCCGGTCTGGCGACCGACGCCCGCCTGATCAAGCGGCTGGTCGAGGCGAGCGGCTTGTCCGGCCATATCTATTACGCCCGCCGCCGCAATGCCTATGGCCTGCCGGCGCGCCTCGGTCTGCGCTCGCGCCTGCTGTTGGGCGGTCGCGACGAGACGAGGATCAACTTCTTCATACAGGATGTCCGCCAGGGCTGGCTTGGACTTGCCCAGCGCAATGTCTTCGTGCCGAACCAGGAATTCTGCTATCCGGGCAGCGTGGGCTTGCTGGACCGGGTCGACATGGTGATGTGCAAGTCGCGTCATGCCGAGGAGATTTTCCGCGGCCTGGGCGCCAGTGCCCGCTATACCGGCTTCACCTCTGACGATCGCTACGATCCCGCCATTGCCCGCCACCGGCGCAAGTTCCTGCATGTGGCGGGCGCCACCAAACAGAAGGGGACGGCGCCGCTTCTCGAGCTTTGGCGCGCTCACCCGGAATGGCCGGAACTGGTCGCGGTGGTGCGCCACGACTGGATCGATCCGGCGCGGCACGGCGCGGCGAACATCACCCTGATCGGCAGGCGTCTGTCGGCGGCGGAGGTGGCGGTGCTGCAGAACGAATGCCCCGTCCACATCTGTCCTTCGGAAGCCGAAGGCTTCGGCCTGGCCCTTTGCGAGGGCCTGTCCTGCGGGGCCGTGGTCATCACGACCGATGGCCCTCCGATGAATGAGCTGATCCGTCCCGGACACGGCATCCTGGCGGCCTATCGCGGCACCAGGCCGAGAACCGTGGGCACGGGGTATTTCATCGACCCCGCGGCGCTGGAGGCGGCCATCGAAGACATCATTGCCATGGGCGACGCGGAGGTCGCCGCCATCGGACAGCGCGCCAGGCGTTTTTACCTGGAGGAAAGGGCCGCCTTCGAGGACCGTTTCGCGCGCGTTCTGGCGGACCTGCATTAGCAAGGGAGCCGACGTTGCGACGACCCACATGCCGGCGGCACGATTTCAGGAGACACAGGTGAACGGCAGACACCGGGACGGCAGCGCGGGCGATGTCGATTACGGACGGGTGCGCGACGTCTACAGCCGATTCCGCCGGCCCGACCCGGCCATCGCCGCCTTCATCGAGGCGCTGCTGGGCGATGCCCGCACGGTGTTGAACGTTGGCGCCGGCGCTGGCTCCTACGAGCCGGTGACGCGGACCGTCACCGCCGCCGAGCCCTCGGCATCCATGCGCGCCCAGCGGCCGTCCCATCTCCCGACGGCCATCGATGCGGTGGCCGAGAGCCTGCCGTTCGCCGACGGCAGCTTCGACGCGGCCATGACGACGTTCTCCGTGCATCAATGGACCGATCCGGACGCGGGTCTGCGAGAAATGCGCCGGGTGGCGCGTGGGCCGGTCCTGGTAATGACCTGCGATCCCGCCGAGGTGGAGCGCTTCTGGCTGAACGATTACTGCCCCGACGTGCTCGGGACCGAGGCGAGGCGTTATCCGGGCATCGATCGTATCGCCGCATCGATCGGCAACGGCCGCGTCCTGCCGGTGCCGATTCCGCTCGCCTGCGAGGACGGCTTCAACGAGGCCTATTACGGCCGCCCGGAAATGCTGTTGCGGGCCGACGCTCGTCTGGCCTGCTCGGCGTGGAGCTTCGTCGAGCCATCCGCGGTGGCGCGCTTCGAGGAGCATCTCGGCCGTGCGCTGACATCCGGCGAATGGGATGCCCGCTTCGGTCACCTGCGTCGCCAGCCCGTGTTCGAGGGCTCGCTGAAGATGGTGATCGGACGGCCGTGACCGGCGGTCCTCATCGACGGACCGGACGTTGCCCGCGATGGGCGCTGGCCTGTATGCTGGGGGTCCGCCCCGCGCCGAACGGAGAAGTGCCATGAGCGAAAAAGTCAAGAAATCCGACGCCGAATGGCGCGCGCAGCTGTCGCCCGTCCAGTATGCCGTCACCCGCGAAAAGGCGACCGAACGGCCGTGGACGGGCGAGTACAACAGCACGAAGATGCCCGGCGTCTACAAATGCATCTGCTGCGGCGAGGAGCTGTTCGAGTCCGACGCCAAGTTCGACTCCCACTGCGGCTGGCCCAGCTTCACCGCGCCGCTGAACGAAGAGGCGGTCGCCGAGGAAACCGACCGCAGCCACGGCATGGTCCGCGTCGAGGTGCTGTGCGCCAAATGCGATGCCCATCTCGGCCACGTCTTCGACGACGGCCCCGGCCCGACCGGCCTGCGCTATTGCATCAACTCGGCGTCGCTGAAGCTCGACCCGAGGAAGTAACTATTGCCACAGCGCCGCTTCGCGCGCCGGCACCGGGCGGATGCGCGGATAGTAGGGGCTGCGCAGCGGATCACCGGGCTTCAGCTTCAGCTTCAGGCCGGGCGTCAGCGGCACGGTGGGGCGGCTGTCGGGACGGGTGGCAAAGACGATGTCGTCGCCGTAGAGCCGTGCCGACAGGGTGCGGCGGCGCCGGCCATTGGTGGTGTGGCCGCCGCCGTGCAGCACGCCGGGGTGCAGCAGCACAACGTCGCCGGGGGTGATGTCGAACGAGACGATGTTCCACTTCTCACGCTCTTCCTCTATATTAGGAAGGCGCGGTAAGTCCTTGCCGTAGAAACCTTTTGTCGGATCGACGGCCGCGTCGGGCGGGCTGAATCCGTCATACATGACCTGGCGGTGGGAGCCGGGGATGAACTCCAGGCATTCCTCCTTGGGGATCGGGTCGAGGGTGATCCACATGGAGGCGATCTGCTCGCCGGCGACCGGCCAGTAGGGCGTGTCCTGGTGCCACGGCGTCTTGCGGCAAAAGCCGCCTTCCTTGACGAAGACATGGTCGAACAGTAGCCAGATATTCTCCGAGCCGATCAGCTTCGAGATCATGTCGGCGATCGGGCTGTCGTAGAGCAGACGCTGGAACTCGGGCGTCACGGCGAAGTGGCGCACCATGTCCCTGAACTCGCCGGGCAGGCCCTTGAAGAAGGTCTGGATGTTGGGGCTGCCGCTGGCGATGATGCGCTGGATGCCGTAGTCGATCAGCGTCAGCCATTCCGGGTGCAGCGCCTGGGGCAGATAGACGACGCCGTCGCGCCGGTACTGCTCGATCACCGCGGGCGTGATCAGCCCCAGCGGATCGTCCCATGGCTTGGCGCTGTTCGGCGCGATCTGTTCGGCAAGCTGCATCCCACTCTCCCCGTTGGTCGCAAGCACTCGTGACGGTAAAACTAGCGCGCTTTTGCGCGCCGCGAAACTGTCAGGAATCGCCGTCAGGATTTCGCCGTCGTCACCGGCGCCAGCAGCCTGGTGCCGTAGAGCGCGCCCAGCGCCGCGACCACGAACACCAGCACCTCGCCGCCATGGGCGGGCAGGGCGAAACCGACGAGGTTGATGCCGAGGACGTAGAGGCCGACGACGACCGCCGCGCTCAGCACGGCGATGCCCAGCGATTTCGCGAATGCCCCGGCGGTCTTCGAGCGCGAACGCTTGCGCAGCAGGCCGCCGACCACGCCGCCGACCAGCGCCGCGCCGAGGAAGCGCCATGGGAATACGAACTCGACCTCGGCCGCCGCGCCGTCGAGGCCGCCGCCGCGGGCGGTGACCTTGCCGGTGCCGACGGATTCCGAGCGGATCGAGACCTTTGCGTTGCCGGCCTTGTCGAGCATCGCCTCGGTCGCCGACAGCCGGCCCATGGTGCTGGCAAGCTGCAGCGTGTTGTCGCGCGCGGCATCGGCCGCCTGTGCGCTCACCAGCACATCGGCGGTTTCCAGACCCCAGCCCTGGATGCGCGGCGGGGTGATGGCGACGCCCAGCGTCGGCCGCACCTTCAGGATCAGCTCTTCGCCGGCGGGCGCCACGTTGGAGACGACGGTGACCTTTACCTCGGCGTCGGGCGCCTCGGCGGCTACCTTGATGTCCCTGTAGGGCGGGGCGGTCTGGGCGATGCTGACCGTGTCCGGGTCGGTGGCGACGGGGCCGAGCACCTGGAAGGCGATGGGCGACGCCAGGGTTTTCGCGCCGCTGGCGTCCACCTGGATGACGCCGACGCTGATGCCGCCCTCGAACCGGTTGGTCGCGGGATTGAAGCGCAGCGGGGCGCGCGGGAACGCGACCGCCTTCAGGATCAGTTCCTTTGCCTGTGTATCCGTGGTCTGCACCACGCCCTGGAAGACGGCGGCCTGGCTGCGCATGGAATCCGGAATCGACAGCTTGACGATGTCCTTCGTGGTCTGCTCCGCGGTGGCGTCGAGCTTGATGTAGCGGGTGTCGCCCAGCCGGAGCGGCGCGGTCGGGGCAACCGGCACGGCTTCCGGCGCGGCGGGTTCCACCGGCCTGACCGCCACTTCAGGAGAGATCGCCGGCGTCTCGAGCAAGACCGCGCGGTTGCGCAGGATGTGCTGGCGCAGGGTCCGGATCTCCTCGGGCGACCGCACGGCCTCGGTCGCTGGGAGCTCCCGCACGTGTCGCGGCGGGTCCTGCGCCGGCGACGACGCCGGCCACAGCGCCGTCACCGCCATTGTACACAGCGCCAATCCGCGAGCCAGATCAATCATTTGCATGAAGCCACCCCTCGTCCCCACCGGCCAGTCTCGGTACGGATTCAGGCGGGATTATGGCCGTGTGGCGGGAGCGCGGTTTTGCACTATGATCCAGCGGTTGGAAATTGCTTTTCCGGTCCCATGGCAGACGCGCTGCAACCGTTCCACTTGGCGTTTCCCGTGCACGACATCGCGGCCGCACGGGCGTTCTACGGCGATCTGCTGGGCTGCCCGGAAGGGCGCAGCGCGGAGACCTGGGTCGATTTCAACCTGTTCGGCCACCAGATCGTCGCCCATCTACATCCTGGGCTGGAGCCGGGGAACCGCGCCCATCACAACCCGGTCGACGGCGACGACGTGCCGGTGCCGCATTTCGGCGTCGTGCTGTCGACCGAGGACTGGGAGGTGCTGGCGGCCCGGCTGAAGGCGGCTGGCATCGGCTTCGTCGTCGAGCCCCATGTCCGCTTCAAGGGCGAGGTCGGCGAGCAGGCCACCATGTTCTTCCTCGATCCGTCGGGCAACGCGCTGGAATTCAAGGCGTTCCGCGACCTCGGCAAGCTGTTCGCGAAATAGCGTCAGGGGGGACCGGCATCGCCGGTCCGGCACTTAGCAGTGGACGCCCGCCCGCCTGCGGACTTAACCTTCGAACCAGGCTTTTCTCGCCCGGAGCGGGCGTCGCCAGACACGGATCACGGCCATGGATGTTCATCTCGCGGAAGAGCGCATGCTGGTCCTGCAGGACCAGTTCAACATGGATCATGCGGAGGGCCGGGCGTCGACCAAGAAGATCGACGCCTTCGGCGCGCTGGCCAAGGTGGCCGGCTTCCTGTCGCGGCCCAAGGACGACGAGTTCGAGCTGATCTACCGCGAGCACCGGCTGCAGCCGTTCTGGCGGGTGGCGTGCACCTTCGTGTCGGCCTATGAGCGCCACCGCGATCACGCGGTGAAGCTGGCGCCGGAAGTGCGCCAGGTGGCAATCGCCGGCGAGACCCATCAGGTGGTCGATCACGCGGTGACCCTGCACGTGCTCGAAACCTGCCGCGAGGAGACGAAGCGCGACATTTATTTCGACGCGCTGACCGGCCAGCCGGGCGCCGACCTCACCAGCCGGCTGCGCTTCCCGACCATTCCGGCGACCGAGGAAAGCCTGGCGGCGTTCACCGAAAACGGCACCACGACGGTGCCGTTTTCGGTGAACGCCGCAAACGGCACCGAAAAC
>LNFM01004581.1_pt1 | contig 25296 bp, 30 predicted proteins | sample 596031 | NCBI WGS metagenome assembly LNFM01 (sample SAMN04254537, study PRJNA301005) | activated carbon metagenome | isolation source: dual media filters at the Ann Arbor, Michigan drinking water treatment plant | place: USA: Ann Arbor | reverse complement strand
ACGCTGGAGGCGATGCGCAAGATCGAGCGGCATGGCGGGGCCACCATCCTCGACCGCGCCTTCACCGGCTTCACGGCGCTGCCGAAGCCCAGCGGCGCCGACTGGTGGGAGGTGCTGAAGCTGAATCGCGCCGGCGATGTCATCACCCGCGAGAAGATCATCGCGCGCCACCGCGAGCTCGCCCGCGAGCGGCACCCAGACGCCGGCGGCAGCGATCACGCCATGGCCGAACTAAATCGCGCACGCGATCAGGCACTGCAGGAAGTGTCGTAACCCCGAGGAGTGAATATGCCAACCACACTTTCGCAATTAGAAACCGCCAGACAGCACATCCAAACGCTGGAGGACATGAACCGCAATGCCCAGTCCGCCTTGATGGGGGCCCGATCCGAGAGGGATGAGGCACGCACCCAGCGCGATGAAGCCCGGAAGCAAATGATAGAAAATGCCGACAACGCGGCGAAGTTCGCCGAGGCCTCGAACGCCGAAGCGCAGCGCCAGCGCCAACACATCCGCCGTCTGTTCAACAGCATCTTCCACCTCAACATCGATCTGGCGCGAAAGGCTGGGTATATAGATCGGGTGAAGGAATGCGACGCCAAGACGGAGCCAACCGCGGTCATCGAGCCTGATATGTTCAACATCGACAGCGCTCGGGACGATCTCGCCAGAGCACGGTCATCAAATATGGTGGACAAGGTGATCGATGGAATGGACCCTGAAATCCTCGATCAAGTGCTCGGCCGCGAGCCCGATTCAGACCTTTACCGTGGCTAGGAAACTCCCACCCGGTTGGACCCGATCCTCCCTGACGACGCCGCAGGTCCGCATGATCCTGCGCATCTATTGGACCGATCGCTACCAGCGCCGCGCACAGGGATTTGTGCGCGGCACCCCGGGGCTGCGCCAGCGCCTCGCCAAGCAGTTCGGGGTATCAGAGGAGGTGATCAAGAAGACCGTCGGCATTAAGCCGAACGAATACGGCCGACCGCGGCGCGACCGCTTCCCGAGCATCGCTCTGGGCAGTCTCAAACGCCATGTGCAGCATCGCCTGCGCCATCACTACGGAGTTTCAAAATGACGCCACTCAAATTCGCCCGGGGCGATCAGGTCGCCGGAATCACCATCGGCACCGCCCGGGACAAATGGCGGGCCATCGTGGCCGAGGCCTGCACCGATCTGCGCCTGCACTGCATCGGCCGGCGCCCACCGATCCAGTATGAGGAGGCACTGGTGCGCGCCGCGGTCGCCGAGGTGCTGGAGCTTCGCCTGCGCATCGCCTATGCGCCGCTGTTCGCCGGCCTTACCGCGATCGAGCGCAAGGTCGAGGCGCTGGCCGAACTGACAGCCGATCCTATGAAATCCAGCCCCACGCCGAAAACAGCGTGAACACCACCATCGCCGCCAGCGTCCACAGCCATGGCGCGTTGCCGTAGAGCGGCTTCGATATCTCGCGGATCACACACAGAAAGCCGACCACCGCGATCACGCCGCCGATCAGGAGCCACGTCTGGCTCAAATCCTTCAGATCGCCGCCGCTGTTGCGCCACGCCCATGCCGCCGCCGAGCGGATCGCCACACCCATGGCCATCGTCCCGATCGCCACCGCGTTGCGCATGCCTTGCGTCCAGCGCTGGCGCCACGTCCAGCCCCACGCCTTCCGGGCTACCGTCTCGTGCGCCAGATAGAACCCGCAGATCACCGCAAGTGCCGCCGCCGCAATACCCCAATCGCCGTTCTGGATTTCCAAGATGGCTTCAGTGTTCAATCCCACGTCTCCACGATGCCGCGATCCTGCTCTTTTTGATAGGACGACGCCGAATCATGCGCCGTCAAGATCGCTGCAAAGGGATCGCGTTCGCGGGCATAAGGTTCCAGCTGTTGGCGCAAACTGCGGGTTTTATTGATCGCGTCCTCGGTCGCTTCGATGGCCTCGCGCACGACATCGCGAGGCCGGCCGACCAGCTTGTCATGAAGCCAAGACATCAGCGTCATTGCTTCCTGCCGTTGAAGATATCGATCACAGTCTGGAGAAGAGATTTGACCTCAACGGCGTTGGTCAACATCCGTTCGGCCATGGCCTCCATTTTATCTTGCCCGGCCTTGCGGTCTGCTCTCTCATCCCACCAAAGAAATAGAAAAATGGGGGCCGCGACGGCCCCGGCCTTGCTCACCCACTCGATCAGCTCGGCCGGCATGCTATGTTCTTTCAGGAATAACGGGTGAGCAAAACTGCTCACCCTATCGTGAATTTGCTGTTTTCCTGAGAAGGGTCGTTGCCGGGCGTCATGGCGTTCATATACGCCAGCTCCTCCTCGAATGTCATGCGCTTGAACCCGCCCAACATCCTCGACACGTTCTCGATGGCGATCGCCGACGATGCAGACGCAACTTCCTTGTTGATGGTGCCGGGCTGGAGCCCCGCCGCGGACGGTTGCGGCAACTGGTGCAGAATTTCCGCAACAGCCTTGGCGAACCTTGGGGCGGCCGCCACAGCTGCATCGAACACCGGGGCTCCGGCCTCGATCGCCTTCACGATGGCGGGCTGAGCCGCCTCTATCGTGGGCGCATACCGCTGCGCGATCGCAATGATCGGCGCCGCCTGCGGGAATGCCCACGACACGAGATTGAGCAGAGGGCTCTGGGCGATAGCCAGCGCCGCGCTCGATGCAGACGACAGGATGCTCAAATCAACCTCCTGTGACGCGAACGGCCGCATTGTACGATGTGATCGCCGTTCTCAGTAACGACTTCATCGCCGGATCGTTCGGATTCGCCGCCGCCTGAGCGCAGACCTGATTGAGCGTGGCCAGCGATCGATCGAGGTTGGCGAGGTTCTGCGCGGTGTTCGGGCCGCTCTGGGTGCTGAGGCCAACGCGCGTCACCATCGCCGCCGACGCCACTGCGGCCTGATTCTCGCACACCGCGTCGATGCCCTGCTTCACCGCTTCAGCAGTGACGCGCACGCCGGCGTTGACGGCCGCCAGCACATCTCTGGCCTTTTGCATATTGGCGGCACGCTGCTCCGGCGTGCACCCGCTTGCCACACCGCCAACCGCGAGAACAGAAAAAACTGCGATCATTTTCCTGATTTTATTCATCGAAAATTCCTTTGTTACGCGGCCCGAGTGGCCGCAATCGCCTCGGCCGAAACCACCGATGCCGATGGTGCCGCGTCCGCAGTTTTCTTGTCGGTAACGATCATTTGAACTTCGGGGAGATCTATTGTTGCCGCGATCAGCGTTTGCTTCGCGTCATCGCTTTTCTCCAGAACATTGTTCTTAGCTATAGCCGCGGTCGCCGCGACCAGCGCCTGCTGTGCCGGTGCCGACTGCGCCTGAGTAGGGTCTTGCGCGATCGCTGCCACGCTTTTCACCTGCTGCGGCTGGGAGGCCTTCCACGCGGCAATCACCGCCATCACGCCGGGCGAAACGACGCCCAGCAGCGCCACGATCGCCGTGATGGTGGTGCCGAGCTGCGCGGCGAAGTCCATCACCTTGTTCACCGTCTCCGGGGAGAGAACGCCGAACCCGATCATGCCGAGCAGCAGACCGAGGGCGCCGAGCACATTGCGCGCAGCTGCCAGTCCTGAAGGGCTGAAAAGCTGTCTGAGGATGTTGCCGATGCCAACGACCTGATTCAGCATTTGCGAACTTTCTATGATTCGTTGCTCGATACTCGCCCCGAGCTATTTACAACAGGAAGATTTGCAAATCCAGTTTTTGGCAGCGGCTCCCCCTCCGGCCACCAGAAGCCCTTGTTGAGACGCGAGACGGCAAACGGTGCAATCGTCACGGCGTCGCTCTGGTTCCCACCCATGCCCATGAAGTTGCCGTGCTGATCTCGGCCCATGATCGTGGTGACGTGGCCGCCGCCGTTGCGCATCATCGGCGCGATAGCTCCAACCGCTGGGCCAGCGAGGCGAACCGCGGGCCATTTGCCGGCGAAGTCCAGAGCCCACAACGTCTCGGTGCCCTTCAACCCGGCCTTCGTGATCACATGATTCTGCCACAACGCGCACCATGGAATACTGTCGTGCGTGTACGCCTTGGCGATGTTGCCGCCTTCCTCGCGGGCCCAGTTGATGATGGTCTTGTTATTTCGCACCCCGGGCACTTCCTTCGTGCCGAGAGTTTTCAACCCGGCCTGCACCCAGAGCGGCAACGCGATCTCAGCCTTCACGATCGCAGGCACCGCCCTCAGATCGCTGGATAGAGCTCGATCGATAGCCGCCGCAGTCAGCGTCCCGACCACGCCGTCAACAGTGAGCCCGGCGCGCTTCTGAAAATCCTCAACGGCCGTATCGGTCGCTGACCCGAAGTAACCAGTCCCGGTGAGAGGATATCCGAGCTTCCCCAGTGCTATCTGCAGCTCCTTGACGTCAGCACCGCCCATGCCGAGCCGGATAATTCTCGTGATGGACAATGACATTCCTAAATCCCGTTGCCCGCGATTCGAACGCTCGCACCGAATGCGCCAGTCGTGATTGCCCCAAGGTTGATCACGTTACCCTCTATTACCCCGTAGTTGACCGACGCCCCAGCGCTGCCGATTGCTGCCGAGCAGTATTCGAACGTGTTGGCAGAGACGTTGAAGCTCTTGAATCCAGCCTCCAACGAGACGGCATTGAACCCATTGCTGTTCTGACCACCGCCCCCGGTATAAATTCCGCTCACGTAGTTCCCCATGAACACCAGACCTTGCCCGAAGAAAACAAACGCTTGATCGCCAACGGGATTAGCCGTGGTGTCACCGCACCAATTATTGATCCACGTCATATTGCGGATCGGGTAATTCCCGTTGGTGGCGAAGCACCGCATCCGGCCGCCAGCGCTGGCTTCAAACACGTTGTCATAGCACCCCCAACCCTCGCCACCGTAGAGAATCGGATAGCCGTCGCAGCCAATGAAGGTATTCTTGCGAAGATCAACGGTGGTCGATTGGCGTGCCTGCGCGATCCCGGCCGGGGTTAGTCCTTGCTGGCCTTTGATCTGGCAAGCGCCGCCTCCGAACCTGTTATTGATGATCGAGGTGATGATCGTTTTTCCGATGTCGAGCAGCGTTGTTCCGGCTGCCGTGCCGGCCTGCAAAGTGCAGTTTTCAAGCGTGAAATGGTCCGTTAGTTTCGAACCGTCGGTGACCGGCGTTGTCGATGAAATCAGCGTACCGTTAAATGCCGGATTGCTCGCATAGAAGAACAGATTCTTGACTGACATTCGGGCGCCACCGCTGCTGGCACCCGCTGGATTATCAAAATCCCAGAACTTGCCCGCACCGCCACCTGAAAAAATGATGACCGAATTTGGATTGGCGGCCCCGCCGGGATTGCCTACTCCTTCAATGTTCAAACCGGAAGTGTACCCCCCGTCGGGAACAGTGAATGCCACAGGATCACAAGTGTACATTCCGCGCGGAACGATCAGCGTGCCGCCGGTCCTCAACTTATTGCGCGCAGCAACGAACGCCGCGGCGTTCTGCGCAGCCGTCTTGTCCGTGCCGCCGCCATACATCTGAAGGGTGTGCCATTCTTTCAATACCTGAACGATCGTCAGAGGGACAGTTCCCGCTCCGTCCTGCTGGAAAACAGTATCGACAGCACCGCCTGCAGTAAATAGTTCGAACGTGATCGGGTCCGTTCCAAGATTCGGACGGTTAATCACCAAACTCCAGATTTCGTCGGAGTGCACCTCGCCTTCTTGGACGGTCACCTTCATACCGGCGATCATCATGCGCGATGTCTCAAAATCCATCGCCCGGCGCCACACATTCTCCGACGCGATATAAATCCCGTTGGATTTAGCATCGGTTTGATTTTTGACGAGGATTCGATCCCCAGCCACGGTAACCACGCCATCGACAGTCAGCAATCCCGCCAACGAGAGGTTGGCAGTTGATGCAAGGCGCACAGGTTCTTTATCGCCAGCCAGAAGGACAGATTCAGTACAGGTCATGTGATTCCCAAGGTTATAGGATTCATTGCGAACAGAACTCGGTGATGAACACGTACCCGGCAGAGCCATTGCCGCCCGCAGCATTGGCAGCGATGTTGCTGGAGATCGCGCCGGACCCACCACTGCCAAAGCCCGTCGCCGCAGCACCAGCGGTAGCCGCGCCCGCTGCAAATGCCGGAGCAGCCGCGCCGCCGCCAAACATCGATGAGCCGCCAAAGCCTGCCGGTAGTGCGGGCTGGAATGCGGCGCTATTATAGTTGCCCGGTCCGCCCGCCATCCCAGCTCCGGCCAAGTCACCCGTTCCAGCCACACCGCCCGCGCCGCCACCTCCGACTTGTGCGCCGGCCCCGTACAAACCACCAGAACCACCCTTGGCTATGCAAAGCGTGCCTACGCTAGTGTCGCCCCCGGCTGCACCGTTGTTGGAACCAGCCGCACCCCCAGCACCGGCCGCGCCAATCGTAACGGCTTTGGACGCTCCGATCGTGGCCGCGCTTGCAATGAGGCGGGAATAACTGCCAGAACCGCCGCCGCCGCCAGCAAAGAGTTGACCCACGGAACCCGCTGAACCGCCGCCGCCAGCACCGCCGCCGACGCATTCGATTGTTGCGTAGATCATTCCAGCCGAAGGCGTGTAGGTACCGCTCGCGGTGAACTTTTGATGCTTTACGGTGACGACGCCGGTATTAGTTAGCGTGCCGGAAGTTGTGATCGGATTTGTTGAGGCCGAAAGCCCAGTTCCAGCCGTGACGCTCGTAACCGTGCCGGTGCCGCCGACGGTGGACCATGATGGATTCGCCGCCGCCCCGCCGGTCTGCAGCACTTGCCCAACAGTCCCCGGGGCAAGGCACACCCATTGCGTTGCGTTGCGATAGAGCACGCCGCCCTGAGTAGAGCACCCAGACATCGTATCGATTATTGACGTCGGCGTGGCCGCCGTCGGCACTGCAGCCCCGCCGGTGATATTGGCGAGCACGGTGTTGGAGGCGATGCTCGGCAGTTGCGCCAGCGTCGCCTGACCGGTGATGCTGGAGAAGGCCGGCGTGATGGTGACGTTCGCCGCGGCGGTGATCAGGCCCTTGGCATTGACGGTAAACTGAGGGGCTTGCGTGGCACTCCCCCACACGCCGACATTGGCGTTGACGGTGGCGAGCGTGGTAGCGCAGGCATTTGCAACCGTCGTGATATCGCCAGTCAGAGCCGGGAAATTGGCGCAAGGAATTGTCGACACCCAGCCCGGGACGCCGCCGGCCGTCGTGGTGAAGATGCTGGTGTTCGCCGTGGTGATCTCGCCAATCACATTGGCGGCTGACGAATAAAGAAGCCGATTGATCGTGGTAGTCGCCGGCCATGTCGTGGTTGACCACGCCGGCGCTGCCGATGCACCAGATTGAAGCATCTGGCGTGCCGTCGCTGTCCCGGCGAGTATCGAGCACGCGCTCGCGGTCGAGTACAGGACGCCGCCGTTGGACGCGACAAGGGCCGCATTACAGCCGCCGCCCGCAAGACCAACAACCCCATACAAGGGATCAGCACCGGTTCCGGCGCTGACCCATGCCAAACCAGCCGTCGCACTGGGGCCAACGATCCCCCACCCGACGGCGCCGCGCTCAATGATCGCTCCGCGCGTCGATCCCAGCGCGCGGTCCAGTATGGCCGTGACGCTCTCCGCGCGCGCCGGGCGCTGCGCCGCCGTCGAGTTGCCCAACACCTGCCCAGCACCGAGCTGCGTACTCTGGGAGAGGGCCGGAGATGACAGAAGCGCTAGCAGCGCGCCGATAATGACCTTACGGAGCAACGGCATATCCTCCAGCAGCCTTGGAATAAAGCTCGACCGCGGCGTAAGCCGAATCGATCGGGTAAGGAGCCAGACCATCAACCGTCTCGGCGCCGCTCGGCACCAGCGAAATGGGATTGGCGCCGGACGTGCCCGAGATGTCCTTGATCACCAGAGCCAAACCAGCTCTATCGAATCCGGGCTGCAAATTGATCGTCACAGGCCCGGCCGTGGTGTCGACGGCCAGATAGGAATCGTTGTTGGTCGGCGCATAGGGCGACATCGCTGACGTCACCGCCGTCGTGACCACGGCCTGCGGGATGGTGATCGCTTGATTGATCGCGGTCTGCACGTCGGTCGCCGTGATCGGCAGCGTCGGCTCATAGCGGATTCGCCGCGCCGATTCGATAGTGCTGCGCAGGTCGGTTGTTACCGTCGTCATCAGATCACCCTCAACAGATAGGTTACCCCGATCGTCGGCTGTATGCGCGGGAACGGCGTTCCATTGGTTCCAGTAGACGTGACGCTGATTGCGTTGCTGTCGGAGGACGTAATTTGTGTGCCTGCTGCTGTTGATCCCGCCATGACACGACTGTTAGGGGTACCAGTAGCTGTTTGCGCATCCAATATACCCGAAGGCGAGCGAACAACATCTCCATTGACCGATCGAACGCTGATTAACTGCGCATTATTCGACGATGTGATGGACGGAAGATTTGTCGGCGCAAGCGACTGAGTCTGATTTCCATTTGCGCAAATTGCTCCCACAACGTTGAAAGCAGTGCCGCAGCCGGTACCGCTGCTAGTCATCAGATTGGCGGCAGTACCGTTCAGATTATCGAGCGCGGCAGGAACCTTGCCGCGCAAATCGAGCACCGCAAATTGCCCTCCCGGGCACGCCCCGCTCGCCGGTGAACCTACCAGAGCCCAGTATGCCGCATAGGTGGTTGTCGAGATGCATTGCCCGGCCGGAAGAATGAAGTTGCTGTTGGGGGCTGTCGTGCCGGTGTAAGGCATCAACCCGCCGAGCGGAATTGAGTATGGGTTACCGTAAAAACTCCACGCGCGGAATTGGTTCACAGAATTGTAATAGGTGACCGCGTATGGCGTGCCGGACACAAGAGCGCCCGCAGGCACCGGCAAACCGCCATCAACAGTAATCGGCTTGGGCCCAAGACCATCAACATTAAGTGTGGCGCCAGCGGCGTTGGTTGCCGACGCGACGAACGTAATCATCTGGCCTTCTAAAGCGGCAAATGAACTAAATCCTTGATTGCTGGTAAACGTGATGGCGGATGCAGTGCCGCCAGCTGCGGTGTGAGCCTGCCAGTCGCGACGCGCCACCGCTACCGCAGCCATCATCGCGCGCGCGGAATCGTTCACCGATGAAGGCGACATGCCCTCGGACCAATTTATCGACGGATCGGCACTGGCATTGTTGGCCGCGGTGGTGCTCCACTCATAGACCGCGGTGTAGGCCGGCTGCGCGCCGGCGGCGATCAGGATCAGTGCCGCGATCTGAAAGAACCGGAAAAACCTCATGATGCATGTCCTTGTCTTGCGGCCGCGATCGCGGCGATGCGGGCAGCCATATTATCCGGAACCACCGGAGCCGGAGCGAATTGATTTTGCTGCGCCTGCAGCATCTTCGGAATCGCCATGAGCTGCGCCATGAGCGCGCTATCGTCTGGCGCAGAAGCGGCAGGGGAGGTGGGCTGGCCTGCCGCCGGCGTCGCCGAGATTGGCGCCGAGGCTTGCGGTATCATGCCGGCGTCCATCCCGAGAAGTGCGGCCGCTTTCATGCGGTGCGGACCCATCTGGTTTTGAACCTTGTCCATCACGGTGCCCGGTGCCCCGCCGTTGTTCGCATCACTCGCGGAGTACCGGCCGACACGCCCGGCGTTCACCGCGGAATAGATGTCAGGCAAGCCGTGGCCGGGCTTCACGCCAGCGTCGAGCAAATAGCGCTCGGCTGCCTTCATCTGATCTGTGACACTCATGCCTTCGGTGACGCCATATTTGGCGCGCTGCGGCTCGCCCCACTGCAACAGGCCGCGATGCTCGCCCCATTGCGTGGTTGGCCCCTTCTTCCACGGGTCGAGGCTCCCGGCCGTCTCATAGGAAATCGTCGTGGCAATATCAATCGGGTCCACGCCAAGCCGCTTCGCCGAGGCGATTATCGCTTGCGCAAGCTCCGCGTTCATGGATGATGCCACTATGGTCCGTCCCGGTCTTCAATTCGCGCTGCTAGTCTGCCTTATCACAGTCGGCTGGTGTGTGCACCTGCTCTCGAAGCTGATCGTGCATCACGGCTTCGGCCTGATCGCTCTGGTGCTCCTGTTCGCTGCACTGAAGCCGCTTTCCCGTTATCTCGACTAAATCAGCGCGAGCGCCGCTCGCCCGTCGCAATGCTGGAGCCGCCCAGCGCTCCGAAGGTTTGCGGCAATGTCGACGGCGCCGACACACGCCGCGGCTGCGGACCATAAAACCGCTCGACCGTCTTTTTCGCAGCCCGGCGGTCGACTGCCCTCCCCACCGCCGCCTTCGCGCCGAAGGCCGCAGCTGCTCCGGGCAATCCGCCCGCGGAGAAGCCGAGAAACGGAAGGATGCCATGCGCCATGGTGCGCATCATGCGCTCGATGACATGGCCGCTCTTGCTTGGATTCGTGGTGCCCTCGACAGGCAACAGCTTGATGTGCGCCTCGCCGATCTCGCGCATCGCTTTCAGCTCGGCCGGCGTATATAGCGCCTGCGCGAGGCCCTTGCCGTCGCCGTTGATGAAATTCATGAGCCGCTGGCCAACCTTCTGATCCTTCCACGGGATCGTACCGTCAGCACCTTCCGTGATGCGCGACCATACGCCCTGCTTGAGCGTCGTGATCGCGTCCGGCGACAACCGCCGCTTCAGATGGTTCACCAGCGCGGGCGCGGTACCCTTGGCGCCGGTCGAACCCATCAGATCGTCCACAATCTGCTTTGGCGACGCCTTCAGTCCGCCATCGCGGCCAGCCCATTTTGCCACCATCTTCTCGACCTGATCGGCCGGCACTGGATCGTGCGCGGAGCGCATGCGATTCGCGTGAGCCAAGAATCGGGCCCGCTCAGACGGCGAGAACAGCGTCTGCGCGAGCCCGACACCCTTGGTGCCGCTGAAGAACTGGTGAATTTTATCGGCCGCCTTGGCGTGGCTCAGCGGCTCCATGCCGGCCGGCGTGTCGAGGATGTGCGAGATCAGTCCCTGCTTCAGCTGGGCCACCTGCGGGGAGTCGGCGCCGAAGATATCGATGACGCGCTGCGCCACGCGGCCCTGCACTTGCCCGCCGGCCTGAGTGCTGCCGAACAGCAGCGGCGCGATGGTTTCGAGCTCGGCCGGCGCCACATCACGCTTGCCAACGATCTTCTCGATCGCCTTGCCGACATCATCCTGCGGATTCTGCGGGCCGAACGTGCGCTTCAGCTCGGCGTGCAGCCCGCGCGCGCGCGTCAACCTGTTCAGAAGTTCCTCGGGGTTGCCGGTGAAGCCTCCCGGCGTCTGCGCGGCACGCGCCACATGATCGTCGAAGGCTCCGACGATGCGCCGCATCGCGCGGACGTCCGAATCATCACCGGTGGCGCGCGCCGCGCGGCTGGCGGTGCGCTGCATGCTGATCAAGCGCTTGCGGGCGCTATCGATCGTCTCGGCCGTGATCGGCGGCTCGACCGGCCGCCCGTCGGGACCGCGCTGGAGCTCGGTCTGGGCCTGATTCTCGAAACGACGCTGCCCCACATTGATCTCGATGTCCTCCAGCGCCGCGGCCGCCTGCGGCGTGCGAACATCGTCGATGCGAACCGGGTCGGTGCCACGGTTCAAATCCTGCCGGATACGGGCGCCGGTGTTGCTGAAAACCGCCGGGTTGAATTCGCCCGGGGTGGCGCGCAAATCATCATAGGCAGCGGTTCGGCGGCCGGCGAGGCGATCGCGCGCGCCCACCAGCGCGTCCCTGATGCCCTGCGCGGCGGTGACCGGCGTGTCAGCTAGAACGCCCGGCGTCGGCGACGTGTTGAGATCGGCCCGGAGGGCTTGGCCGGCACCGGTGAGAGACTGAAGGCGCGCCGCTTCAGCAGCCGCCCGAGCAGCTTCCTGAGCCGAAACCTCAGCCCCAATAGCTTCTCCGGCAGCCATCGGAGACGCGGCCGGGCGCGCACCGGTTGGGTCGAGCCCAGCCTCGAAGTCCGCATGCGCTCGGCCCATTGCCTGCTCGGTAAGTTCTCGGTGTCCACGCGCTACCTCCTGAGCTCGCACGCCCTGCCCGCCATGAATGGCGCTCTGCTCCAGTTCACTGGCCGCAGCATTGCCGGTTGCCACCGATTCGGGAACCGGGACATCGACACCGGCCACCGGGATGGTGCGGGTCGGAACCGGCGGTGCGTCGACCATCATGCCGCGCGCCGCGTCCCAGACCTTGCCGATCGCCTTGCCGGCCATCACACCGCCAGCACCGGTGATCGCGCCGACCTGCGCGCCCGTGGCCGGATCATGGCCGCGCGCCGCGGCGTCTCCAGCCCCTATCGCAGCCCCAGAGGCGGCCGCCCGCGTCGCCGCTGGCACGAGCTTGCCCGTCATGCCCATGGCCTTGGCGGCCGCAGGAACGGCCCCGCCAAGCCCGCCCAGCGCCAACGTGCCGCCCACCGCGCCCTCGACTGCGCTCTTGATCGGATTTTCCGTCTCGTAATCGAGCTTGGCGGCCTCCTCCTGCTCCAGATTGGCCACATAGCGGTCCGCGATCGACGTCTTGTCGGAGCCCACCCCGGTCAAAGGCTGCGCCACCGCCGACAGAGCAGCACTCGCCTGCGGTTCAAAAGCACCAAGGATCGGGACGCCGCGCACCGCGGCCTTCACCGATTGATCGGCAAACCGTGGATCAGCGCGATCGTATTTTGCTGGGGCGGCCGGGGCGGCCGGCATGGCTGGAGCCGCCGGCGGCGCTGCGGCGGCGCCATAGTGCTCCGCCATCGCCGAGGTGATGGTTGCCTCCGGCGTGCCGTCGGGGAATTCGAACGCTGATTTGTCGGGACCGATGACCTTGATCGTCATTTCGCAGGCACCAGCTTTTTCGAGACAGGATCAAAAACATAGGTTCCGGGTGCCGGAGCCGCTGGAGCGGCGGTGCCGCCGCGGCCGCGCTGCACCTCCTCCATGGTGGACAGAAGCTCTCCTTCCAGCTGCTCCAGCTTGGACTTCACCCGCGCGATCGTGTCGTGCGGTTGGAGCTCATAGCGGGACACATACTTTTGCGCCTCGGGCAGGCTCATGCCGGCGCCGGTGAGGTTGCGCAACAGCGCCTCCGAGCCCGAGGCGATCTGGCGCCTGATCTCGCCCGCGCGGCCATATCCGGTGTAGGCCATGCCAGCGTTGACGATACCGGTAGCCAACCCCTTCTCGATATCGGTCTTGATGGTCGGCAGCTGCTTCAGAAAATTCTTGGCCAAGCCGATCCGGGCAGCCACCTGCGCATCCACCTTCTCGCCGGGACCTCCCGGAATAGCCTTCAGGCCCTTTTCCGGGTCGGCCGGGTCAACCCACGCATAGCCCGGAGGGGCGGCGTTCTTTTCGCCCTTTTCGCGCAGATATTTGGGGTCGGCCGGCCCGTCGGGGATGTATTCGAGGGATGTCTTGGTGCTGTCTTTCCACTGCCAGCCCGACGGCGGCTTTTTGTCGTCGCCGAAATCGGCCAGCGTGCTTACCGTGCCGTCGGCGTGCTCGCGCACCAGCCGGCCGTTGACGACCTGCGCCGGCTTGGTTTCGAAATACTTCGTGATCAGCGCCTTCTTCAGGTCCGGATCGGAGCCGGCGGCGATCGCCATCTGCACCGGCACCCCGGCATCGATCATTGCCTGCGTTCCGAACTGCCGCGACGCCCGGTCCAGTGTCTGCTTGCGGTCGATGGCGCGGGCCGGGATTGCGGCAGCCGCCGCTCGGCTGATGCCTTGGCCGATATTCGGAGCACCGGCCATGCCGGCACCCAGCGCCAGCAGCGTGTTCGAATTATCGCCCAGCGTGGTGCGGATGCGGCCGAGAATACCGGGCAGCCCATCCATCATGCCGACGGCGGGAGCCGCGGCCGGCGTCGGTGCGGCCGCAGCCGGCAGGCTGGCCGGCGCAATCTGCATCGGAGGTGCAGGTTGACGCGCGCGCGCGCCGACGTCTTCGCTGCCAGCCAGTTGCGGCGGGCTGGGGCGAGGGGCCGGCATCGGCACCGTCGGCACCGGGCCTCCGACGCCGCGCTGCAATTCCTGTTCTGTTTCGGTCAGGCCGATCGGCGCGGCAGGGTCGATCGACGGCAGCATGCCAGCATTCTGGAATACCGCCGGCAGGCTGGGGCCGGCCGGCGCGTTGCCGATCGCAGACTGCACCGCCGGGGCACCGGCATCGACCGCAATGGGACGCGCGCGCAGATGCGGCGGCAGCATGGTCTGCGGCAGATCGGACGCCCGCGGCAAATCCCACGGGTTGCGTCGGGCCGCTGCGGCAGCTGCAGCCGCCTCCGGAAATCCGGGGGATTCCGGTAGCCCGACGATCCGCGCCAGCATCTCTTCGTACAGCCCCATGATGCCCTCAGAATTGATTCATTGGATCGATATTCATCGGCAGTTGTGGCGGAGCCACCGGGCCTTGCGTCGGCGTCCCAATCTCGCCCGGGAGCGGCGGGAGCATGCCGGCGGCCGGCATCTTTCCGGCCAGCGGGCCTCCTGCGCCCGGCAGATAGCGCTGCAGCAACCCGACAAGCCCCTGCGGAGACTGGCCCTGCAACAGCCCCAAAATGCCGCCCTGCGGCATCCCCATCTTCACCGGGGCGGGGGCCGGCGCTGCCGCCGGTGTTGCGCCCGGGCCGATCGTCGGCTGCATTGCGCCATCGGCCGGCACCTGCGGTGCGCTCGGACCCGGCATCATGCGCTGCAGGCCGCCGATTAGGCCACCATTCCCCATCATCGATCCGAACATTACGCGGCCTCCATCATGCCGACCCGCGCACCAAGGCGCGACGCGCGCTCGGTCGCCTTGCGGTAGTTCACGGCCTTGAAGCCGCCGATCTCGACCACAGCATCCGCTTCAGGATTGTGGCGCTCGATATCCTGCGCCAGCATCCCCAGCTGCGGGGTGTCGTCGCCGACGTAATTGTATTCCTTGACCGGAGTGCCGTCGAAAAGCATTCCAACATCCTTGATGTTTTCCTTCAGCCGCTCATCGGAGAACAGCAGGCCGGCACCGCCCATGATGCCACCCATCCAATTCATCAGCGGATTGTTCGCCGGCGTCTGAGTGCTTGTCCCCTGCTGTTCGGTGCCGAGCGCGCCAAGCCCGAGCGCCGGCGTGAGCAACTGCTGTAGATTTGCAAATTTCTGACCCTGCGCAGCGTTCTCCGCGCCGACGCGCGCAGCAGCTGGCGCCGTGTAGAGCCCGGGGATCATGCCGGCCCCCTGCAACCCCGACAGGATGTTCTGCAGCGGCACCTGTTCCTGTGTCGTGATCCCGCCAGCGGTCGTGCCGGAGGCATCAAACAGCGATTTCGCAGCGCCCATCTGGTTCTGCTTGTTCGTATTGTATTGGCTCTGGATAACCGGCGCGATGCCCTTGGTGAGGCCGCGACCGAGCGAGCCCGCAAAACTGCCGGCGCCAGACGGATCGCGCCCGGAAGCGGCGTAAACACCCTTCGTCTGGTCCGTGATGTCATTCATCATGGTTTTGATGGAATCGCCGAACCCCGGCGTACTGTATGGGTCGAGCTCGGCGCCGGATGCAGTGCCGCCCAGATTTTGCTTCAGATCGCCGTACCCGGCATTGAGCATTCCGATCTGGTTGGAGGTATCGCTGCCGAACAGCTTCCTCACACCGGTCGCGGCCTCGCCTCCAAAACTCGGAATGCTCGCGGCTGCATCGGTCAAGTTACCGAGGGCAGCGGTCTGCCCTGCCGTGACGCTGGGGTCTATTCCACCGTACCGGCTCATGATGCTGCGGAGCAGCGGCGTCGCTTCAGACCACGGCTGGCTTGCTGACTTCGTTTCCGTTGTGGCCGGGGTTTCGTCGCCCATCGCCTAAATCCTCTTTTCCAGCGTAACGCTCGCGATTTTGAAGCCATGAAGCACGCGCGACCATCCGGGCCGGCCGACAACCATCACTTTATAGCATCCCTCGGCCTTTGCATATTGCTCGATGCGTGAGCAAAATCCGGCCCACTCTTCAAGCCGCGAGCCGCCACACTCTAGCATCTTGCACAGTTTGCCGGATCGCATCTCGAAAATTTGCGTCAACATCGCTGCAACGATCTCGCCGTCCGGTGTGGTGACAACCCACAGTAGCCGCGTGCCATATCGAAGCTGCTCCAGCAGATCGTCAGGCATTGGAACATCGGAGGAGGCAAACCCAGCATCGATCAAATCGTGCACCGGACCACGCCAAATTCTCGACACACACTCCGGCGGGATGCACTCCAGCAACAATTCCATCGTCATCCTCCGATGCACAGGAAACTGAATGTGCGGTCGAGCGTCGCGGCATTCGCGTGCGTGATAGTGAACTGCCGCTGGATGATGTTTGCGCGCAGGATATAGGTGGTTGCTCGTGCGGCCGCGGCATTGGCCGTCTGCGGCTCCAGAAACACCCGGCAATCCTTCGAACAGTTCTGGAAAGACACCACCGTCGACGTCGTGTCAGCCGCGAGCGTCACATCGCCAATGCTATCTTGTCGGCCCAGATTGAGCTGAAATATCGCATCGACGATGCGCTGGATGTCGCGTTCCCGTGGGGAAAGCTGGATTGCCATTACTGATCCTCTCGCGCCATCGAGCCAAAACTGCCGGCGCCAATCAGGCCCGGGATGGCGTACTTCCGCAGCAGCCTTGGCGCATCGAAAGCAACGTAGTTACTGGTTCCCTTACCACGACTGCGTGAATCCTGATCGAGATAACGGATGCCGGGGATTCCGATTTCCTTCAATTTTTGCGACGCAATCGGCGCGGCCACCGACCGATTGGGCTGCTGCCCCGCAATAAGACCGTATATTCTCTCCCCCGAAAATGCCCGATAATCCTCTGGAGACATGAGGGCCCGAACGGTTTTTTCCAATCGCGCCCTCTCATTTGGGCCGATCTTCGGATTAGCCAGCCTTTCTCGATGTCTGGCCAACCTGTCTTCCTTTGAAGCATCAAGGCGCTCTTGCCTTGCTTCGAGTTCTGGCCTCAACCTCTCTTGCACATAGGCCGGCTGCTCAGAAAATGACTTATCCCAATCGATGAAATTTTCCGGTTTAGCGTCGATCGCGACCTCGTACATATGCCCCTTGGCGCGATTGGGGTCTTTGAGATAGGCGATCTTCCCCTCGGTGCGAGCGATCTCGTTGCGGTGGGCCTTCGAGGTGTCAGGATCTTTTTTCAGGATATCGAGATGCTGTTGCAGCGTCGATCTGTACTTGGCGACGTCACCACCATGCGCAGCGATCTGCAGGCCGACGTTCGCGCCGTCCTCGGTATCGAGCCCGTATTTTTTCAGCAAGGGGTCGCGGCGCGCAGCCAGCTGGTGGCGATACCATTCGCTCACCGGCTCGTGGCCGGCGAAATAGAGCCCGTGGCCATAGGCCTGATTGCCCTCGCCGGCGCCGATGTGCGCAGGATCGAATTTGTCGAAACTGTACGGCGAGCCGTGATAGGCGATGGTCGGCTCAGGGCTGCCGTGATCCCGCATCGTCCACTCCGGCATCAGCCCCACTTTCTGATCGGCGTACTTGGTTTCGGCTGCGGAGGCTTTTCTGTTTGACGCGCCATGGGGTCCATAATTCACCCATGAGTTTTGACCGCGCGTCTCGGTCGTCATCGCCGGCCGGGCGAGATCGGAATACATCGAGGCATGTGATCTCCATGCGTTATCCTCCCCAGCGGCCCGGAAGCCGTAGCCTTCCTTCAGGTGGCCGAAATAGTCGTGGACGATCCGGAACAGATCGTTCGCCAGTAGCGGCTGGTCGCCCAGCTTGATGCCGGTGTCGCGCATCATCGGGTGCTTGGCCATGTCGATGCCGGCGGCCGGGTTGCTGCCAAATCCCTGATCGGTCGGGAAATACCAGAGGTGGTTATTTTCGGCGACGTCCTTGGCGGCCAGCCGCGGGTTGGCGGCGTATGGATCGGGCATGTCAGGCGTGATCGGCTCGACCTTCAGCCCGGTCTTCTCGATTGCCTTGTACTGCGCGATCGTCTCGTTGATCAGTGCGTCATAGGAAGCCTTCACCGCCGGATTGTCCGGATCGTGCTTCATCTCATCGAACGCGCGCGCGATCGCGGTCGAATGCTCCTCATCGAGCGGATGGTACTTGGTTGGCGGCTTGTGATAACTCGGAGTCTCGCGGTTCGCCATGTAGTCGGCGGCGACGTCGCGCACCTTGGCGATCGGCCCGGGGACGAAATACTCATCCCCGATCTTCATGGCCTTCGTCGGCAAGCCCTCTAGCGGCTGGTGGGGGCCCGCCCACCGCGCTGCTGCTGCCGCCGCTTCTGATATGCGCGCATCTCCTCCTCCTGCTCCTCCGGGCTCATTTCCTCGGGGGGCGGCTTCTGGGGCTGCTGCTGCGGATTCTTGGCCATGGGGCGTTTTATACGCCGGCGCTGCGGGGGGATCAATAAGCGAGTGGTACGCAGAGGCTGGGCCCTTCTCCAATGCGGAAATGGGCGCGCCGGGCGCTGCGGCATCTTCGAATAGGCCGCTTCGGTTCCGAACAACGAATTCCTTCTGCCCGAATCGGTTGGTCGCCGCCACGATGTCGTCAACCGGAATTTGGTAGGCACTCACCTTGTCCAGCTTTTTGGTGCGCGAATCCAAGTCTTTCTGGCGCCATTCGTTTTCGTCGGCAAAGTATTCCCGGACGCTCGGGGTGTCGGTCACCATCCCGTCGGGCCTCATGATCGCGATGTATTCGACCGGCACCTCCTCCTTGCCATTCCAGATCGTGTCGGTCTTTTTTTCGAGCCAAGTGTTTTTGCTAATCTGCACCCGGCCGGCTTTCTCGAATTCAGCCTCCTTGGCCGCGATTTCGGACTCGGGGATCAACGGCACCGCCTTCTTGGCGCCAGAAAGGCCTTCCGCGATGTCCTTATCCGTCGTGAACGAAAGCATCTCATGCGGCTTGGCATCCTCGGGAATGTCGCCACGATACCGGTACAACGTCACGGTGTCGCCGTGCTCGGCCTTCAGCTGATCGCGCAGCGGCTTGAATGCGGCGCTCAGCTCCTCGACCACCGCCGGGTTCTTCTGCAGCGCGTCACGGTTAAAGATTCCCCAACCCGGATGATGGCCCTTTTCCATCTGTGCCATCGTGTCGACCGTGCCGCCCACCCAGTTGTCCAATGCGCGGGCAGCCTCCGGGCTCAGCGCGCGCTCGGCCGCTTCGATATTTTTCCAGTTGACGCTCTTTTCCAGCGCGGCGATCGGCGCGCCGGTGAACGAACTGTCTTCGAGAAGCCTCGCCCCGGTATTCGTCACCGACGTCAAGCTCCGGTCGTTCGCGTGCCGGCCGATCTCCGAATCGATGCGAGCCTCGACGGGCCGCGTCATTCGATCAACCGGACCCAACGGGATATAGGGCTCAGGCACCGCTGCAGGCTGGTCTACCAGCTGGTGCGGGAACGGCTCTCCGGAGCCCACCTTGCGGCCCATCACGCGCACGTCGCGCCCGAGGCCCATGCCAGCCGGCCGGGCGAGGCTGCCGAACATCATGCCGCCGCCGGCGACGCCTGCGGTGTCCTGCGCGCGAAGATAGGCCGGGTCGTTTGGCTGCGCCACCTGCGGGGTGAACATCGGCCCGAACACGCCGGGCTCGGTGCCCGGCCCATGCTCCTGCGGCGGCGCGGCATCGGTGTAATCCTCGCGGCGCAGCCCCGGCGGCAGCATCGGCTGCGCGCCGCTGGCGACGTCGCCCGGCAGCGTGAAGGCGCTGCGCACCAACTTCTCCGGCCACGTCTGAAAACGCTCCTCGGTACCGGCGCCGAACAGCCGGTTGCCGAGCCGCGTGCCGGCCCATGCCGGCCCGGCCGGGATCAGCGGCGCGCCGACATCCGGCAGATAGTCCTCCGGCGCCGGAAACATCGGATCGTACGGTGCCATCGAGCCGAAACCGGGCATCAGGCCGCCCTTTCTCGTTTCGGATCGCCTGATCCGGTCCAGCCGAATTTCGCGTCCCGCCACGTCTCGCCGCGCAAGCAAGGCCCTATCGTCCCATGGGCGACGTTGTACTTCCGCGCGAGCGCGGACACTCTGCTGCCAGCAGCGTGAAGCATTCGCGCCTCGATCACCTGCGCAGGTGTCAGCTTTGCCGCACCATTTTTGTCACCAAAGTTGGTGTGCGCCTTCTCTGCGGAGTTTTCCGATATGGTGATGCACTTCACGTTTGCCGTCTCGTAAGCACCAACGTCGCCCAGCCGAGCCATGTGGTATTTGCCTTTGGTGCGGCCGCGCAGCTTCATCCACCCGGGGCCCAGCTTGTTTTCCCACCACGCGCACCACTCAGCGAAGCTGAATTTGAAATCGATGCCACGGTCACCGGCGCTCCATTTTTGTCGCTGGAATGCCTTTTGCTCCCTGCTCTGCATCACGCTTCTCCGGCAATAGCCACATCAGGTTGCACGCCTGTAGCATACGTCCATGTTGAACCATACGGAACCCTCATCCGCCCTCTGGCAAATCTGGTTTCAACGTATGCTTCAGCCCATCCTTGGTTATCGAGCACGACCTCGGGGGAATAGGTCACCGTGGCGCCCGAGCTCATCCGCATGCCCACGCTCATCAGTGCATCGGTGCAATCGGTGATCGGCCGCAGGCCATTGATCTCGACCGTGTTGCCGACTGGATCGCCCTCGGCCGTCTCCATGATGGCGCCGAGGTTCGGACCATTGAAAAACCCCAACTCGTGCGAACCATTGAATGCCGAAAGCTGGGCCGCTGACGCCTTCGAGATGCTATCCAGCGAAAACGGCAATGCATCGAGCGAACCACCGATCGCGCCGCCGCTCACCCAAGCCGCGCCGAACGTCGAGCCCTGCAGATCGATATGCGTCGCATCAACCGCAATCGGCACCCAAGTCCCGTTCATGTACGCCGGCGTGATACCTTGCACCACGATGAAGTTCTGCCCCGCGATAGAGAAATTAGCATTCGACACGGCATCCAGCGTGAGGCGAATCAGGCCAGCACCATTGTTGGCCGCGCCGAGCACGGTGAGCGCGCCCGGGGCGATCGCGTCCAACTGCTCCAGCGTGAGCCCGGGTTTCGCCAGCGACGCCAGATATTCTCCGCTGACCTCGATTGGAGCCCAACGGTCGAGCACATAGTCATAGGAGAGGATCGTGTCGAACTTTCCAGTTGCGCCCTGCTGTGATTTATAAGCCCAGTACACCCGCGTCGAGGTGGGGTCGCTCGCACCGATCACCAGTTGAAGATTGCTGGTGTCGACATCTTCAAAGAAACTTCGGTCAACCCTCTCTTTTCCGATCGGCTGCGGATCGCCACTGCCGACAATCATCTTGAAGCCGGAGGCGCCGATATAGAACGTCCTGTTTCCGACGTTGATGATCGAGTAGTCGGCATAAAGCGTTTCTTGCGTGGATATCCGGGCGATCTGAAACACCGTAGCGGAGCCCGGCGCATATGTGATCGTGCGGATGGATTCCTGCTGGAAGATCACGCCATAGGCGTCACCACCCGAGACGTTCCCGACGTTCCCGCCATCCGAAAGGTCTTGGAAGTCTGCAAGGCCGACGCCGGCCGTCCACGTTTCCGGGGCCCCAAGATCGCTCCATTGCACGCGCCGTGGGTTAGACAGCAGGCCCGTCAGCACCACAAAGAACCCGACAATCGAAATGAAGGCCGCCGACGGCGGGGCTCCACCGAGATCGACAAAACTTCCACCGCTGCTCAGCGCATATTTCTGCGGAGCCGTGTTGACCTGAACCGCGATAACCAGATCATTGAATTGCGCAAATTGCCAATTTGACGTCGACACCAGCGGCGAGTATGAAACGCCTCCCTTCGATACCCGATCCCATTCGAACGTCGAATTGTTGAGAAGATAAAGATCGGTGGACGTCCCTGCGAAAACCGCAATGGACCCGTCGTTGCGGCGAGCGAAAAAATATCCGCGGCATGCCAATGGCAGGGCTTGGGTGAAATGCTGCAAGTCCTTGAAGGGTCCGTAGCCGTCTTTTCTGGCAAAAACATTCAGAATATCGCTGGAATTTGCGCTCCCGATATCACTCAGATCAGGCGCATATTGTCCGAACTCCAGCGTCTTCGATGCCTGTGCCGGCATGGATCACCACTGCATCGCGCGAACGCGACCCGTCGACTTGATCTTGTTCGTCTCGTTTTTCAGCCGCCGCCATGCCCGCCACGTCTCGCCCGGCTTGCCGCGCGGCCCGCCATCGGCATCCGGCGACATCGCCTCGGCCATGCCGGCGTTGCGGGTAACGTGAGTGGCGATCTCATATTTTGCATGGCAGCGGATCAACTGCTCAGCCCAGTTCATCCACGGGTTGTTATCCTCCAGCAGCGTCGCCGGCGCCGCGATTTGGACATGGCCGAGGATTTCCACCTCCCACACCCCGCTCGGGATCGGGTAGAGGATGACCTTGTTGCCCTCATAGGCGTAATCGGTCGGCTGGCCGGACTGCTGGTTCTGCTGGTTCAGCAGGTAGATTTCCGTCGGAGTGCGCCGCGTCATCTTCTCGGCAGTCGAACCGACATAAACCAGCAGCGCGTCGATCACATAGATCGTCGAGATGTTGGCGTTGTCGCTGACGGTGTAAACATGACGGCCCTGCACCGTGTTGAACGACGGCGTGGCGCTCGGATCGATGTCCGAGATGCGGAAACGATCTTTCTGATAGATGGCGATGGCGTCGAGTATAGCCTTGACGATCGGACTGGTGAGATCGGCCGGCAGGGCGAGCTGCGGACGGCGGATTTCAGACGCGATCCGGTCCACCATCGTCTGCAGCGTTTTCGCCATTACCGCTCTCCATGGCCGCTAGGCCGAAAGGACAGCGTACCAGTTTCCGTCGTTGGCCTGAAAGAAAATTGCCGTCTTGCCAGCCGCTACCGCGAAGGCCGCGCCGCCGGCGCCGGCGTTGATGGTGGAGGTGGCGGAATTCGGGAAGACGTTCATCGAGTCCGCGGAATCTGCGTTCACAACGACAACCATCACGCCGCCGCTCACCGTCGGTAGCGTCGCGCTATCGGCCGCGGTGGCAACGACGGTGAAACGGTTGAGCCCAAGGTTGAGAACCTGACTGTTCGCCAGCGTGCCGCCGGCGGTCGCCGTGAGAGCCGTGTTGCGCGCGATGCGCAGGACGCCGACTTCGAAGATCGAGCGATTGAATTGGGTATTGGTGCCGCTGATGAACGGCGGCAGCACGGTCTGGGCCAACGCAACGCTCGATGCCAAAAGAGCAAAACCGAGGAGGATGGTGCGCTTCAGTTTCATGTTGCTGCCCTGCGATGGAGAAAAAATGGAGAGGGCACCGCCCTCGCCAGTAGATTAGCCGCCGGCCTTCGCCGCGCAGACGTAGCTGTAGCTGCTCCCGGAGGTGCCTGCGGCAACCACGATGGTTGTGGCGGTAACGGCGGTGGTGCGGAGAGCGGTGTTGACCGTCAGCTCGGTGACGACACAACTCGGCGCCGTCGCATACGGAACGTTGAAGGTCAGCGTACATCCGGTAGCGCCGGTGGCCGTGAAGGTGCCGGCCACATCCGAGGAGCCGGCCGCCATGGTGCCGGTGCCGCAGCCCGACAATACCGGCAAGGTGCCGGAGCCGACCGGCATCAGCTTGCCATCGAAGCCAAGATTGAACGCCGCGAACGCAATGCCCGAGGTGAACAGCAGAGCGGCGATGGCGTGGCCAAGTTTCTTCAGCATGATCGTGTTCTCCAGTGAGCCGGGTAGCCTGAGCGCCCGTTAGGACGCCCAGCCGCCTTCGAAGGTGATAACCGTGATCGCCTGCCCGGTGGTCGGGGCAGCGCCGGTGGGCGCGTATTTCGCCACCGGGAGCACGGGGCCAGCCGCCGTGAGCAGTCGACCGATCGCCCGGGTGGACGGATAGACACCCACCGCCGCCGGGTTGACGTCGCCAGCCGCAACGATGTTGTTGAACGCGGCGCCGACGGTGCCAACCGAATAGGGGTTGGTGGTGCCTGCGTTGAAGGCGACAACGATCTCCGTCAGCACGTCCAAGATGAAGGCGCTCTGCGGCAGATAGTTCTCGAAGGCGACGCCGGCCGAAATGCCGACATCGTTGTAATTCGTGGTCTTTTTCAGCGTATTCGATACCTGCCGCGGGTCTTGGCGGGCAGCGACGCCGAGGGTTCCTGTAGGCATTGGTCAATCCCTCCGTTACGCTGAAGCGGCGGCGTAGGACGACATCACGACGACGCCGTAATCCACACCGTTGTAGGCGGTCTTCTTCAGACCATGGATGGTGAGCGCCGAAATTTCGAGACGGCGCTTGTGGTCGAACAGCTCCTCATTCCAGATCAGCTTCTCGGGCCCGTTGTCCCGGCCGAAGCCCATCATGGCGGCCTGCCCGCCGAGCAGAACCGCGCGCTTGACCGTCGGCACGTCGGCGCCGGTGGCGGAGACGCCGTTGGTGACGTCGATCGAGGAGCGAATGATGCAGGAATTGTAGACACCGATCGCGCCGGAATAGATTTTGTTGCCGGTTTCTCGGCTGCCCATGGCGGCGTACTTCGCCAAATCCTGCCACTGGCCAGTCGAGGTGTTGCGCCGGAGCGCCGTCACCTGCCACGGGTGAATGTAGACCACGTAGCTGTCTTCGAGGGTGTTGTTGAAATCGCGGCCGCGGGCTCGCGATCCCTTGAACGACACCGGCCTGATCTGCGGAGTGGCGGTGATCGCCATTTCCTTGGCCTTGTCGATCATGTCCAGCGTGAAGGTGTCACCCGCCACCAGCAGATCGTCGGAAGCCTTGGCGGATTGACGAATGATACGGGTGGCCGAGGCCGCCACGACGGCGTTCAACCCGGTCAGGCGCACATCGGTCGCCGGCGTATAGCCGCAGACCTGATTGAAGAACGCGACGGAATACCGCTTGCGGTACCAGTCCTTCAGGCGCCCCTTGGCCGTATTGCGCAAATCCCACGGCACGCGCTGCTGATCGATGGTCCGGCGGCTTTTCACGCCGACGACGGCCATGAGCTCGTTGATCACCAGCGCATCGCTGTAGGTGGTCAACGTCTCGCCGTTGCCTTCCGCCAGCTGATTCTCGGTGAAACCCAGCTGGGACAGCTGCATCACGATGGCGAAGGTGATCTGATCACCCGGACCCTTCGAGAGAGCATCCTGCCGGTGGATGATGGAATTCTCATCGTCGCCGATCAAGGGCGCGATATCGGTGAATTTCAACGCCTCGTGATCGAGGACACGCGACCACAGCTTGACAGCCATCGCATCGTTGACTGGATATGACGTTGTTCCCATGACTGGGGCACCCTTGCCTTGCGAGAGTGCGCCCGATGTGGGCGCGTCGTCGCGTTAAGAT
>LNFM01005785.1_pt1 | contig 25298 bp, 20 predicted proteins | sample 596031 | NCBI WGS metagenome assembly LNFM01 (sample SAMN04254537, study PRJNA301005) | activated carbon metagenome | isolation source: dual media filters at the Ann Arbor, Michigan drinking water treatment plant | place: USA: Ann Arbor | reverse complement strand
ACGCGCGCCGCGGCCAGCGCCTGTTCGACCGTGCCGCGGTAGGGGCTGCGCCCGGGCTCGCCCCAGCGGCAATGGCGGCGCAGGCTCAAGGGCGACTCGCCAAGCGCCACGTGTGCCGCCGAGGCCACGGTCTGCAGCTTCCACGGGTGGCCTGCAGGCAGTTCCTCGCCGTCGTGGCTCTGCCCCAGCGGCACGCCTTGAAGGCCGCGACCGAGCTGTGCCAGCGGCCCGGGCGTGTCCGGCGATCGAAGCAGGGCCAGTGCCGACAACGCCATGCCCAGGCCCAGCAGGTGCAGCGCCCCGCGCCGCCGGCTGCGCGGCTTGCGCGTCACGAGCCCGGGGCGCGGCGCGCGATCCTGCGCCAGCGCCGTGTGTTCGGGCGGCAGCAGGTCCACCTGCGGCTGGCCAGCGGGTCCGAAGGGCGAAGACGGGTCGACGTCGAGATCGAAGCCGGGCTCCAGTGGCGACCGCAGCCTTGCGTTGCCGGACCTCTCGATGAGGCCTTCCCAGCCGCAGACGGCCTGCAGGCAGCGGAAGCGGCGCAAGGAAGGCGGCGCGCCCGGCAGGCGGTCTTCGGGCAGGCGCGGCACGCGCTGCACACCACCGCCGCAGGCGGGGCAGTCGAGTCCTCGAGGGCGTGCGGCGGGAGCGTCGTTGGACACGGGTGGAAGCAGCAGGGCGGCAGCGATGCACCAGGTCCTCTATCGACCGTTCAGCGTGCGAACTTGAAGCCGGTCAGCGCTGAAGCGCGCGGCACCGGCGGCCGATAAGCAGACATCACCTAGACCGCTACCATGACCGATCCAGATCCCTTGCCATCGGCGCCTCGCATGCTCCTGATTCCCTTGCTTTGCAGCCTGGTGCTGGCCTGCGGCGGGAGCGGCAGCGATGGCACGCTAGTGTCCGAAAGCACCCTCGGGGGGAACAGCGAGTCGGCCGCGGGACGTCTGCCGATGCGCCTGCCCGAGGCCACGGTCCCGAGGGCGGAGGCGTCGGCGTCGGCGTCGTCGAACGGCCAGGGCAGCAGCAGCGCGGTCGAGCAGGTCCCTGCGCCCGCACCCGCGCAGGGGGTGCCGACCGATCCAGCGCCCCCGCCTGCGGCCCCGGCGCCCAGGCCCGACATCGAAGCGCCGGGCGACGCCCTGCAGCCGCCAGCGGCCCTGGCCGCGGCGGCCGCCCTGGCGCGCCTGTCGGACAGCGTCGGCGATGCCAACGCCGGCCTGCGCGCCGTGCGCGCCACGGCGCTGTGCCGCGAAGGCTTCGTCGCTCCGGCCGACCTGCAGCGCACGGCCGCAGCCGAGTTGCCCGCCACCGGCGGCGTGTTCTTCAACGCTCTGGAACTGACGACCTGGCGCGAGCGCATCGCGCGCGGGCCCTTCGTCGACGATGGCGACTTCGCCCCCGGCTCGCCGGGCGACTGGGCGCGCATCCGCGGCCACGCCGAGCGCTTCCAGCGCGAGGGCGAGCCGCTGCGCGGCGGCGACGACGCCTCGCGCTCCACGCACGGCCAGCTGGCGCGCGACGCCGCCTTCCATCACCTGCTGACCGGCAACGCCGCCTCACTGGCCGCCGTCCGGCAATGGTTGCTGGCGATGGCCTCGGCACCGGCCAACGACTTCGCCGCCACCCGCTGCTTCAGCGCGCTGGACGGCAGCTCGCGCGACGGTTGGTGGGCCGAAGCGCCGTGGCTGGCGCGTTTCATGGCCACCTATGACTTCGTGCGCGCGGCCCTGCCCGCCACCGAGCGGATCGCTGTGGAGAACTACATCCGGCGCAACGCCTGGTTCTTCGCTGCGCACCTCGACTGGCAGCTGCGCGAGCTGTTCCCGCAGCGTCTGAGCGGCAACTACACGGTGCGCGGTGCCGACGCGGCCAGCAGCGGCGACGCGCGCTGGGCGTCGCGCCGGGTGGACAGCAACGGTGACTGCCGCATCGACGATGCCGATGCGGCGCAGGCCTTCCCGGTGCACGCCTACGCACGCGCCGACGGCAGCCTGGGCCCGCGCGTGTCGGTGCTCACGCTGTGGTTCAACAACCGCCGCGCTGCCAACGCCTTCGCCGCCGGCACGGCAGGCCTGCTGCTGGGCGACGCCGAGCTGGTGGCGCGCGCCAAGCGCTACTTCATGGAGTGGATGACCTACGCCGTCTACGCCGACGGCAGCAGCGGCGAGTTCGGCCGCAACGGCGAGTACTGCATTGCGCGGCAAGGCACGGTCTACGCCTCGATGGACCTGGGCGGCGCTCTGATGCTGGCACGCGCGCTGGCGCGCCGTGGCGACCGCACGCTGGCCACCTTCGGCACCACGGCCGGCCTGCACGGCAGCGAGAGCGGCAGCGGCCCGGCCAAGTCGCTCGCGCTGCTGGCCGACACCTACCTGAAGATCTCCACCGGCGAACTCGACTGGTACCAGGCCGAGCCGCAGAAGCCGCGCCAGGAACCGCGCGAGGCCACGCGGCTGTCGCGCATGGAAGTGCGCTACCTGGGCGGCGCGCCGATGGACGACTTCCACGAACTGACGATGCTGGCCTCGGCCGCCGTGGTGCCCACGGTGCCGGTGGGCACCGTGCTGATGCGACAAGGTGCGGCCGCTTCGCTGCGTTGGCCCGGCCGCACGGGCAACCCGGTGGCCACCGGCTTCGGCAGCTGGTCGGACGCCTGGGGCATCCTGCCGGCAGCCTACCTGCTGCGGCCCTGAGCCCGACAGAGGCCTCGCCGCCACGGCGCCACGGCGCCACGGCGCCACAAGGCAATGGCCGTGATGAAGCGGTCCACGGACACCCGACACGGGTGCCCGGAAGTTCCTGCGCTTTCCGTGTTTGTGGCAACTGGCCGACAAAACCTGGAGGCGCTGCGCCCTGAAGCGCGGCGTCACGTCGGCCGGCAACGACCCCAGACCGGACCAAGCCATGACACACACCGACTCCCCGACACGGGCGTCCAGCTCACGCGCCTGCAGACTCATCGTTACGCTGCTGTGCACCGCCCTGCAGGCATGCGGGGGTGGCGAAGGGATGGAGGCGCCCGAAGCCGCAACCGGCGGGGGCCGCGCGTCCGACAGGACGGCTGCCCTCGCCATCACCGGAGGCAGATCGATCCCCGGGCTCCAGCACCCGATCGCCCTGTCCAGACCCATCCGCCTCTCGCAACTGGCCACCGCCGACCCCGCTGCAGATGCCGGACTGCGCGCCGTGCAGGCCACCGCGCAATGCCGCGAAGGCTTCGTCGCGCCGGCCGATCTGACGCACGGCAAACCGGCCCCCCTGCCGGCCAGCGGCGGTGTGTACTTCAGCGCAAGAGAGCGCGCCATCTGGCGCGAGCGCATGGCCCGCGGACCGTTCCTGGTCGACTCCGACTTCGCGCTCGGCTCCCCAGGAGACTGGGCGCGCATCCACGCCAACGCCGGGCGCTTCCAGCACGAGGGCGAACCCTTGTCCGGTACCGACGACGCCAGTCGTTCGAGGCACGGTGGCCTGGCCCGCGACGCCGCCTTCCATCACCTGCTGACCGGCAATGCCGCCTCGCTGGCCGCCGTCCGGCAATGGTTGCTGGCGATGGCCTCGGCACCGGCCAACGACTTTGCCGGAACGCGCTGCTACACCGCCATGGACGGCAGCTCGCGTGATGGCTGGTGGGCCGAAGCGCCCTGGCTGGCGCGCTTCGTCGCCACCTACGACTTCGTTCGCGCAGCCCTGCCCGCGGCCGAGCGGGTGACGATCGAAAACTTCATCCGCCGCAACGCCTGGTTCTTCGCTGCGCACCTCGACTGGCAGCTGCGCGAGATCTTCCCACGGCGTCTGGCAGGCGACTACGCGCAACTCGGTGCCGACGCCACCAGCGCTGGCGACACGCGCTGGGCGGGGCGCCGCATCGACGCCAACGGCGACTGCCGCATCGACGACGACGACCCGGCCTGGGCCTATCCGGTGCACACACACGTACGCGGCGACGGCACGCTGGGCCCGCGGGTGTCGTCGCTTGCGCTGTGGTTCAACAACCGGCGCGCCGCCAACGCCTTCGCTGCGGGCAGCGCGGGATTGCTGCTGGGTGACGCCGCTCTGGTCAATCGAGCCAAGCGCTACTTCATGGAGTGGATGACCTACGCCGTCTACGCCGACGGCAGCACCGGCGAGTTCGGCCGCAACGGCGAGTACTGCATTGCTCGTCAGGGCATGGTCTACGCGGCCATGGACCTCGGAGGCGCGCTGATGCTGGCCCGCGCCCTGGCGCGCCAGGGCGACACCACGCTGGCCAGCTTCCGCACGGTCGGAGGCCTGCATGGCAGCGAGAGCGGCAGCGGGACCGGCAGCAGCGGCCCGGCCAAGTCGCTCGCGCTGCTGGCCGACACCTACCTGAAGATCTCCACCGGCGAACTCGACTGGTACCAGGCCGAGCCTCAGAAGGCGCGACAGGAACCGCGTGAAGCCACGCGCCTGTCCCGCATGGAAGTGCGTTACCTGGGCGGCGCGCCGATGGACGACTTCCACGAACTGACCCTGCTGGCCTCGGCCGCCGTGGTGCCCGGCGTGCCCGTGGGCACCGTGCTGATGCGCCAGGGTGCGGCCGCGTCGTTGCGCTGGCCCGGTCGCACCGGCCACCCGGTGGCCACCGGCTTGGGGCACTGGTCGGACGCCTGGGGCATCCTGCCGGCGGCCTACCTGCTGCGGCCCTGAACGTGGACTCCCCCTGGGCGCTTCGCACGCCCTCCGGCGTGGAATCGCGCGATGGCGTTCGCCTGGCAGGTCTCAGCACGTTTCAATCCGGTCGAGTCTCCAGGATCGCCTCGCCGTAGATGCGCAGCAGCGCCGCGTGGTGCTGCTGGGGCGTGTGCCGCTCGGCGTGCACCCGGCGCGCGCCTTCGCCCAGCGCCGCCATCTCGCTGCCGTGGGTCAGCGCCCAGCGCATGCGCTCGGCCAGCGCGCGCGGGTCGCCGGCCGGGAACAGCAGGCCGCTGCAGCCTTCCTGCACCAGTTCGCCCAGCGCGCCCAGGTCGCTGGCGATGACGGGCAGGCCTGCGGCAAAGGCTTCGACCAGCGTGCGCGGGAACTGTTCGTAGACGATGCTGGGCAGCACCAGCGCGCGTGCACGCTGCATGGCGCGGCGCACCAGCGGCGGCGGCAGTTCGCCGTGCAGGCGCACGCCGGGCTGGCCGGCCAGCCGTGCGCGCTCGGGGCCGTCGCCGATGACGTCGATCTCGAGTTCACCGGACAGGGCCAGCGCGCGCGCCAGCACGCCGATGCCCTTCTCGGGCGACAGCCGGCCCACGAACAGCAGGCCGCGCCGCGGCTCGCCCGCCTCGGGCACGGCGTCGACCGCGTGGCCTTCGACCACGATGCGCGAGGCCGGCAGGCCGGCCTGCACCAGCTTGTCGCGGGAGAAGGACGACAGTGCGATCCAGCGTGCCACCTTGTCGCGCCAGGTGCCCAGCGTGCGGTGCAGCTGCAGCATGCCGACCGTCACCGCGCTTTGCGCGCGCGAGCCGCGGTAGCAGGCATGCTGCACGGCGCGCCAGGGCACATGGCCCAGGCAGTCCTCGCAGACGCGGCCGTCGCGCAGGAACATGGCCTGCGGGCAGGCCAGACGGTAGTTGTGCACCGTCTGCACCACCGGCACGCCGGCCTTCGCCGCCGCCCAGTACAGCGACGGCGAAATCAGCGGAAAGGTGTTGTGGGCGTGCAGCACGTCGGGCCGCAGGTCGCCCAGCAGCTCGCGCAGTTCACGTGCCGTGCGGCGCGACCACAGCGTGCCGAGCGCGGCGCTGGCACGGTTCAGGTCGCCCAGCTCATCGTTGTGCCGCTGGTAGGCGTGCACCTCGTGCCCGTGTTCGCGCAGCAGCTGCAACTCGCTGTCGACGACGGCGTCCTCGCCGCCGCGGCGCTGGTAGGCGTTGTGCGCGACGACGATCTTCATGCGCGCCGCTCGCTGCGCCGCCAGGCCACCAGGCCTTGCACGAAGCGCTCGACCATGACCTCGAGCGTGTAGCGCTGTGCATCGGCAGCGGCCTGCGCGCCCAGCGTGGTGCGCAGGGCCTCGTCGTGCAGCAGGGACAGTACGGCCGTCGCAAAAGGCCGGGCTGAAACGGCGCTGACCAGGCCGTTGCGGCCCGGCTGCAGGTAGGCGCTCTCGGGGTTGTGGTCGCAGTCGGTCGTGATCAGCGGCAGCCCGCCGGCGAAGCCGTCCAGGATGCCCAGCCCGATGGTGCCCGGGTTCAGCAGCAGGTCGGCTGCCGCCAGCCATTGCGCCTTGTCGGCGCCATGCAGCGGCCTCAGCAGTCGAACCCAGGGCAGTGCCGCCACGCGCTGCTGCAGCCAGCCGGCCAGCGGGCCGGCACCGGCGATCACGAGCTGGAAGTCGGGCCGCGCGGCGTGCACCAGGCAGGCCGCGTCGATCAGCAGGTCCAGCCGCTTGTCCGGGTACCAGGAACCGATGAACAGGCCCAGCGGCCCTTCGCCGGCGCCCAGCGTCTGGCGCAGCACCGCCCGCGGCACGGCCGACGCCGCCGCCACCGCGTCGCGCAGCGCACGCGTGTCGATGGCGTTGTTCAGCACCGAGACACGTTCGGCCGGCGCGTCGCGCCGCATCAGCGCGGCCGACAGCTCGGTGTAGGCGAACCACCAGTCGGCGCGGCGCGACAGCAGGCGCTTGAAGCGCTGCGCGGGCGCATCGCCGCCTCGGGCCTGCAGGAAGCTGCCGTGCCCCCACAGCCCGACGCGGAAAGCCTGCGGCGCCAGCAGCAGCGGCAGGTTGTTGAGCAGGCGGTTTTCCTGCGCGACGATGACGAAGCCCGCGCCCTGCAAGCCCTGCCCCAGCGCCTGCCAGCACAGCCGCCCGCCCGCCGCATAGTGGCAAGGCGCATGGGTGGCCCAGGGCAGCACGGCTTCCAGCTCGCGGGAGCGTTCGTGTGCAGCAGCGTCGCCATACAGCAGCCGCAGCGCGAAGCCTTCCCCGCGCAAGCGCTCGCGCAGGGCCTCGAACAGCGGCACGCGGTAGTGCGTCAGCACACGCTGCACGATGACCAGGGTGTCGGCCGACGCTTCAGACATTCGGCTCAGCCCTCGGTGAGGCCGACGCTGCGCAGCCACAGCTCGGTGGTGATGAAGCGCCATGCCGGAAAGTCGGCCGGCACGCCCCGGCGACCGGTCAGCGCGGCGGCGAGCTTCGGGCCGTCCCACATCGGCCGCTGCAGGAACTCGCGCGACGACACCAGTTCGGCCACGAAGGCGCGGAAGGCGGGCGTGGCCGACCACTCGGCGAAGGGCGTCGCGAAACCGATCTTGCGGTGCTGGCCGACGATGCCGGGCGGCAGCCGGTCGGCGAAGGCCTCGCGCAGCACGCGCTTGCCGACGCCTTGGGAGAAGCGGTCACCGGCAGGCAGCGAGAAGGCGAACTCCATCACGCGGTAGTCGACGAAGGGAGAACGCATCTCCACCGACTGGTGCATGGCCGACAGGTCCTCGTACTGCAGGATCTGGTTGAAGCCGTAGTGCTGCAGTTGCGACAGCAGATGGGCATCGAGGTTGCGCGGCGCCCACTGCATCGCGGTGTCGGGCAGGCGCGCGGCATGGGCGCGGCGGAACTCGGGGCGCAGGAAGCGAAGCGCGCCTTCGCTGACCCAGCCGCGAAAGGCCGAGGCACTGCGCCGGCCCAGCATGGCCTTGGCCAGCTGCGCGAACTGCGCCGGCACGCCCTGCCCGGTGCGGCGAGCGATGTTGGCCATCTCGCCCGGCACGCGCACCGGGTGCTCGAACAGCAGGTCGAGCAGCCGTTGCCCGCTGATGTAGCGCGTGTAGCCGGCAAAGGCCTCGTCGGCACCCTGGCCGTTGAGGATGACCTTGATGCCTTGCGCATGCACCGCCTGCATCAGCGTCCAGTGCGCGTAGGACGTGGCGCTGGCCATGGGCTCCTGCATCGCGGCGACGAAGGCCGGCAGCCGCTCGGCGAGGTCGGCCGAGGGCGGCGCGATCTGCACCGAGCGCACGTTGGGGCAGCGCGCCATCAGCGCGTTCACCGCCGCACTCTCGTCGTAGGCGTGGCCGGGGTGCACGGCGGTGAAGGCAGTGACAGGCTCGCGGCCCAGGCGACCCGCCGCAGCCTCGTCGTCGACCAGCGCGCAGATGGCCGACGAGTCCAGCCCGCCGCTCTGCAGCAGCGCCACCGGCACGTCGCTGCGCAGGCGCAGACGCACGGCGTCGGCCAGCAGCGCGCGCAAGGCGGCCGGGCGCTCGGCGGCCGGCAGCGTGCTGGGGCGCGGCTGCAGTTGCCACCAGCGGCGCAGCGTGGTGCGGCCGCCTTCGCGCACCAGGTGGTGCGCCGGCGGCAGCTCGCGCACGCCGTCGAAGAACGTCTGCCCGTCGTTGGTGCGGTAGCCGTAGGCCAGGTAGTCGTGCAGCTTGCCGGCGTGCGCCGCCTGCAGCGGCAGCACGGCGCGCAGGCCGGCCGGCTCGCTGCTGAAGAAGAAGGCGCCGTCGCGTTCGGCATACACGAAGGGCTTGACGCCGAAGCGGTCGCGACTGGCGAACAGGCGCTGCCGCCGCCGGTCCCAGATCGCGAAGGCCCACATGCCGTTGAAGCGATGCACGCAGTCCTCGCCCCACTCTTCCCAGGCGTGCAGGATGACCTCGCTGTCGCTGCGCGAGCGGAAGACGTGGCCGCGAGCCAGCAGCTCGGGGCGCAGTTCCTCGTGGTTGTAGATCTCGCCGTTGAAGACCAGCCAGGCGCTGCCGTCCTCGTTGGCCATGGGCTGGTGGCCGGCGGCCGTGAGGTCGACGATGGCCAGGCGGCGGAAGCCCAGCGCGACGTCGGCGCTGTCGTTCGATGCGAACCAGGTGCCTTCGTCGTCGGGGCCGCGATGGCGCAAGGCGCGGTTCATCGCGCCGATGTCGGCGCGCAGGTCGCGCGCGGTCGCGCCGGGCGCCCTCACGATGCCGTTGATGCCGCACACGGCTGCCGCCTCAGGCCTTCTGCGCGGCGCGGGCGGGCCGGCCCAACAACACGCGCAGGTAGGGCCAGGCGAAGTACAGCGGCCACCAGGGGCCGGTGTGGCGGCGCGTGAAGTGCAGCCACGAGCGCCAGGGCAGACCCTTGCGGTCGACCAGGGCACGCCAGCGGCGGCCCGCCGCCAGCTGCTGGTCGTGGAAGCTGCCGGCCTGCGGGTTGGTCGCGCACTGCGCCAGCACGCCCGGCGCCAGCCAGACCTGCACACCCTGGCGCTGTGCGCGCAGTGCGTAGTCGTAGTCGCCCATCGCGTGCTCGAAGACAGGGTCGAGGTTGCCCACGCGCTCGGCCGTCTCGGCCGGGATCAGCACCAGGTTGCCGTCCATCACTTCCACGCGCTGCGGCCGGTCGGCCGGGGACAGTTGCTGCCACGAGGTCAGACGCCAGCGAACGGCGCGCACGCCGCCGCCGTAGCTGGGCCGACCACTGGTCGGGTCGGCCGTGCTGCCGGCGATGATGACCGGATGTCCCAGCGCGCCGCGACGCTCCCGCGCCGTGGCCAGCAGGGTGGCCAGGGCGTCGGGCGACACGACGGTGTCGTCGTTCAGCCAGAGGTAGTGCGCGTGACTCTCGCGCAGCGCGTGGGCGAAGGCGCGGTGCATGGCGCGGCACCAGTACAGCGAGCCGTCGGCGCGTATGACCTGCACCCAGGGGAAGGCCGCCAGCACGGCGTCGGCGGTGCCGTCGGTGCTGCCGTCGTCGACCAGCACGGCCGACAGCCCCAGGCCGCGCAGCCCGCGGCTGGCCTGCAGCGCCTGCAGACAGGCCAGCGTGTGGACGCGGCGATTGTGCGAGGCCAGCAGCGCGCAGACGGTGCCGGTGTGTCGGCCGGTCCTGTCGTCGTCCCCGGCGCCGCGCGAGCTCAGCGCCATGCCACGATGCGCCGCGCCGAGGCGGGTTTCCGCACGGCGGCGGGCGCCCGGGCGGCCGCCTCGCGCTGCCGCGTGGCCACGAAAGCCGCGACGATGCCCAGCAGCGCGTGCTGCATGTAGTCCGTGCCGTAGGGAATGTAGTAGGCCAGCTGCATGGTCAGCAGCGTGAGCAGCGCCGGCGCCGCGATGCCCCCTTCGGCGCGCCGCACCATGCCGTACAGCCGCAGCACCAGAGCGCCGGCGAAGACCACGAAGGCCGCCAGGCCCAGCACCCCGGTGTTGGTGATCATGGCAACGTAGTGGTTGTGCGTGCCGAAGGTGATCAGGCGGCGCTCGCCCTCTTCGTTGACCAGCACGCGCGCCGTGTCGCGGCCGAAGCCGTAGCCGACGACCAGCGCGCGCGGCCCGGCCCGTGACCAGTCGCGCAGCGTCTGCCGCCAGTCCTGCAGGCGCGAGTGCACGGTGCCCTGCCCGGCCACCGCCGTGGCGGCGGATCGGCCCACCTCCTGGGTCACCGACGACAGGCGCTCGCTGAACACCAGCGGCAAGGCCGTCAGCGTGACGACCACCAGCAGCGCAACCAGCTGCCCGAACTTGTTGCCCTGCACCGATCGCCCCAGCGCAAAGGCCGCCACCACGCCGATGACCGCGGCCACCCACACCGAGCGGTGCTGCAGTGTGACCACCGCGGCCAGCAGCACGGGCGCCAGCCAGCGCGCCACGCGTGTGCCGGTCGCCGCCTTGCTGAAGAACAAGCCCAGCAGCAGCACCTGGGCCAGCAGCAGCGCCTCGTGCGAGGGGATCACGCGCGTCGGCCCGTCGGGGCTCCACACGCCACCAGGCGGCAGCAGGGCCGACACCGGCAGGTAATACACCGTCCAGCGGTAGGCGGCCACCACCAGCAGCAGCAGCGACAGCAGGACGGCCGCCTCGAAGACCTGGCGCACGCGGCGCTCGTCCACCGGGAAGCTCATGAAGTAGCTGGCCGCGACGATGCCGTAGAAGTAGTCGCGTGCCTGCACGCCCGCCGGTGTGCCGTGTTCGGCCAGCCCCCAGCCCAGACCCAGGAAGAACAGCGCCACGAACAGCACCCAGGCCAGGGGCCGCCGCGGCATGTCCCGCGCGAAGGCCCAGCGCGCCGCAGCCACCGCGCCGATCAGCAGGAAGACGAGGTCGTTGACGTAGAGGTTGATGCCCAGGTTGATGCGCGCGCTGCCGAAGAACACCGAGTCGGCGGCGAACATCACCGCCAGGAAAGCAAGACCCGCCGCGAAGCGCGTGTACAGCGCCAGGGCCAGCATCGGCACGGCCAGGCCCAGCCCCAGCGCCACCAGATAGGGCATGGAGATCATCAGCCAGGCCAGCGCGGCGTTCATGTCGGTGCGGGTGCGGGTGCGGGGTGCAGGCTGCCTGCGCGAAGGCGCGCGGCGCGCTGCACGGAGGACGGGGGGATCATTGTGCCAACACGATGAGCGAGAAGCCGCCCAGCACGCGCACCGCCAGATCGCGGTGCAACGCGTAGGCCAGTCGGCGCGGCAGCCGCGCCAGTGCGTCCTTCCAGCCGCGCGACGGCAGCTCCAGCGACCACGCGGTGTAGCCGTGGTCCAGCACGTCGTAGCCGGCCTCGCGCAGCGTGGCCAGCGCGGTTTCCCGCGTGTAGAAGTGCAGGTGGCCGACCTGCTCGCGCAGGCGCTGCAGCGGCGTGGCGCGCAGCACCGTCTGCACGGAAAGGTCCAGCGGGACGTGGAAGACCGTGTGGCGGCCCCGGCCGCGCAGCCGGCGCAGGAAGCCGATGGGGTCGTCGACGTGCTCGAAGACGTCGACGGCCAGCATCAGGTCAAAGCGCGGGCTGCCGGCCGGATCGATCCCCAGCAGGTCGGCGTGGTGGAAGCGCAGGCCCGGCGCGGCCTTGCCGCGGCACATCTCAAAGGCCTGCGGCGAGACCTCGTAGCCGTCGAAGCTCACGCCGGGACCGAGCGCAGCCTGCAGCGCCTGCAGGATGCCGCCGGCGCCGCAGCCGATCTCGCACACGCTGCGCGGCTGCAGGCCGTGCCGGCGCAGCAGGGCCGTGATCTGCGACGCCTTCCAGGGCGAGTCTTCCTCGTGCCAGCCGGGGTTGTCGCCCAGGTAGCGCCCGTCGGCATAACGCGCGTCGGCGCCTGTCCCGGGATGAACGGGCGGGCTCACCGCAGCTCCTGGCCGTCGTTCGTGGCCACCCTGGACGCGTGTCGGCCGCCGGCCTGTTCGGCCAGGGCGCGCCGGTACAGGGCTTCGTAGCTCTCGGCCACGGCCGCGGCCGAAAAGCGGCTGCGCGCTTCGTCGCGCCCGCGGCGCGCGGCATCTGCCGCGGCGGCGGGGTCGGTCAGCAGCCGGAGCAGGGCCGCCTGCAGCGCGGCGGGCGAGGCCACGTCGACCAGCGACACCGCGTCGCCGCCCACCCAGGGCACGGCGCCGCTGTGCGCACCGGCCACCACCGGCAAGCCGATGGCCATGGCCTCGGCGATGACCACGCCGAAGGTCTCCTCCAGCGCCGGGTGCAGCAGCACGTCGCTGTCGGCCATCAGCGCCAGCACGGCGTCGTGCGCCAAGGCGCCGGCAAACCGCAGCCGTCCCGGTCGCGGCTCGGCCAGCCACCATCGCTGCGCTTCTTCGTCGGGCCCGAAGCCGTGGCCCACCAGCACCAGCTCCGCCTGCGGCAGTGCACGCGCCAGCTCGGCGAAGGCCTGCAGGCCGGCCTGCGCGTTCTTGCGGCGGTCGAAGCCATGGCCGACCATCAGCACGCGCACGCGGCCCGGCTCGGCCTGCCGCTGCAGTGCGAAGGCGCGCGGCTTGACCGGGTTGGGCACGACGGTGATGGGCACACGCGTCATGCCGGCGATCTCGTCGGCCATGTAGGGCGACACCGCGCTGACGGCCCGCGCCCGGCGCAGCACGTGCCAGGCCATCGCCGCGCGCAGCCATCGATAGCCGCCGTGGCGCAGGTCGGTCTGGAAGCGCGCCACGCGCACGGGAGAGTCGTGGCTGGTGACCAGGTGAGGACGGCCGCTGGCGAGCGCGGCCCAGGCGAACTCGGCGGCCCAGTGCGCATGCACGATGTCGGGCGCGGCCTCGGCCAGTGCGGCTTCGAGCTGGCGGCGCTCGAAGGCATAGAGGTCGACGATGCGGCCCGGCAGGTGGCCGTTGAAGGGCCAGGCGCGTGGACGCATCGGGCACACGGTGTACGTGAAGCCGTCGCCCCGCGCCACCACGCGACCCTGGCGCGTGAGCGGCATGTCGCGGCACAGCGTGATGGCCGAGACACGGTGCCCGCGATCCAGCAGCGCAGCGATCAGCACGCCCATCAGCGGCGCGCCCTCGTAGCCGCGCGGCAGGCCCGCCCCGTCGCCGTGCAGCAGGTGTGCCACGTCGGCGGTGGCAATGGGGCCGGCCAGCGCGATGTGCATCAGGGGGCCGCTCCGGCATCGTCGGCGCGCCGCCAGCCGGCCAGGCTGCACAGCAGCGCTGCGGCGCGCGAATCTCCGCTCCGGTTGCGCAGCGCCTGGCCCAGTTCGGGACCGAGCACGGCGCCGGGCTGCCAGCGCAGCAGCGCGAGGCAGAAACCCAGGCTCAGCAGACCCGAGGCCACCAACGCGATGCGGTCGTCCTCGAAGCGGCACAGCGCCGACGCCAGCACCACCGCTGCGGCGAACACCAGCGCCCCGCTCCAGGCGCGCCATCCGGCGCCAGGCGGCAACTGCAGCCTGGCTGCCAGCGCGCGGTAGACCAGCACCGCGCGCAAGGCGCTGACGCAGGCCACCAGCGCTGCGGCGGCCAGCACCGGCTGCTGGGCCACCGCGGCCAGACCGGCCACCATGACCACCAGGGCCAGGGCCTGCACGCGCATCTCCTGGCCCACGGCGTCCAGGCCCCGCAGCATGGGGCCGGTGATGGCCAGCATCACGAACAGGGGCACGCCCAGGCACATCACCGCGAAGAGGGGGCCCGCGGCCCGCCATTCGTCGCCGTAGAGCACGTCCACCACCACCTGCGCGTGCCAGGCCAGGAACACGAAGACCGGCGTGGCCAGCAGCAGGCCCAGCGACAGCACGGCCAGATAGCCGCGCTGCAGCCGCAGGTGCTCGGCCTGCAGGCGCGCCGCAGAGGCGAAGGCCACCGGCTGCACGGCGCCCACCAGCAGCGTGGCCGGGGCGCGCGAGAGGTTGGACGCCACCGCATACTCGCCCAGCGACGCCGCGCCCCAGAAGCGGTTGATCAGCACCCGGTCGATGCTCTCCAGGCCCCAGTTCACGACGTTGGCCGCGGTGGTGCGCCATCCATAGGCTCTCAGGCCGGCGCTGCCGCTCAGGCGAGGCCAGGGCATGCGGGTCACACTCAGCAGGCCGCCGACCAGCATCCACAGCGCGTGCAGGCCGAAGGCGGTGACCACGCTCCAGGCTCCGAAGCCGGCCAGTGCCATGCCGATGCCCACGCCGCCGTAGGCCACCAGGTAGCCCGACACCTGCAAGGCCTGCAGCCGCTTGATGCGGTACTGCCGCTGCATCAGGCTGGAGGGCAGGTTGGCCAGCGCCTGCAGGGGCACGATCACCGCGCAGGCCAGCACCAGCGGCTGCAGCGCGGCATCGCCCATCAGCGAAGCCACCGGCGCTGCCGCGGCGGCCAGTGCCAGCGAGACCAGCGCCGACATCGCCAGCACCCAACCGAAAGCGCACGCGATGTCGTGTTCGGCAATCTGCGCTCGTTGCACCAGGGCTGCGCCGAGACCGCCTTCGGCGACCAGCCAGGCCAGGCCGACGACCACGATGGCTGCAGCCGCCTGTCCGTAGGCTTCGGGCCCGAGCAGGCGCGCCAGCGCGATCTGCACCACGAACTGAAGCACCGCGCGCAGCGCCGATCCCAGCCAGTTCCAGCTCAGCGCCGACGCGCTGTGGCGTGCGATGTGGCGGGTGTCGGACACGCCTGTCATGCCCTGCGAGCGCCAACGCGTCAGCGCGGGCCGAAGGGCGCAGCGGCGTAGGCCAGGCGGACGCCATCCTCCAGCCCGGTGCGCGCCTTCCAGCCCAGCGCCGCCAGGCGGGAGACGTCGAGCAGCTTGCGCGGCGTGCCGTCGGGTTTGCCGGCATCGAAGTGGATGCGGCCCGTGAACCCCACCACGCGCATCAGCGTTTCGGCCAGTTCGCGGATCGTCACGTCCTGCCCGGTGCCGATGTTGACCAGCGGCCCGCTGTAGCCCTGCAGCATGAGGTGCACGCAGGCATCGGCCAGGTCGTCGACATAGAGGAACTCGCGCCGCGGCGTGCCGCTGCCCCAGACCTCCAGGGATGCGTCGCCGCGCTGCCGGGCTTCGTGCGCCTTGCGCAGCAGCGCCGGCAGCACGTGGCTGCTGGCGAGGTCGTAGTTGTCGTTGGGGCCGTAGAGATTGGTCGGCATCACGCTGACGTACTGGCGGCCATGCTGGGCGTTGTAGGCCTCGCACATCTTGATGCCGGCGATCTTCGCGATGGCATAGGGCTCGTTGGTGGGCTCCAGCGGTCCGGTGAGCAGGTAGTCCTCGCGGATCGGCTGCGGGCAGTCGCGCGGATAGATGCAGCTGCTGCCCAGGAACATCAGCCGCTGCACGCCGGCCAGGTGCGCGCCGTGGATGAGGTGGTTCTGGATCTGCAGGTTCTGGTAGAGGAAGTCGGCGCGCAACAGGTTGTTGGCCTGGATGCCGCCGACTCGCGCTGCGGCGATGAAGATGTAGTCGGGCCGCTGCTCGGCCAGCCAGTCATGCACGGCGGGGCCGTCCATCAGGTCGAGCTCGTCGCGGCCACGCGTGAGGATCTGCACGCCCGGCTCGACCTGCAGGCGGCGCACCAGCGCGCTGCCGACCATGCCGCGATGGCCTGCGACGAAGATGCGCCGGGGGGTCTGTGGAGTGGCCATGCAGGATTCCGTGCGTTCGGTTCAGGCGTCGGAAGGGCCCAGCAGCCGGGCGCGGTGGGCCGGACTCAGGCTCTGCAGCAGGTCCTGGATGAAGCGTTCGTGCAGCAGGAAGGCCGACGCGTTGTCGTTGTCGATGGACGACACGCGCACCAGCACGCCGTCGGGCACTTTGCCCCGGATGCCGTACTGGATGGTGGCCCAGCGCTGCGCATAGCCGAACTCGGTGATGCGTTCTCCGACCATCAGCCAGTAGGTGATGGGCTCGTTGCGCGCGCCCATGGCCGTGACCAGGCGCTGCACCGGCACCTTCTGGCCGGCGCTCATGACGGTGCCGGGCTCGGTGCCGCGCAGGATGCGGAAGCCCTGGGCCGGGTAGCAGATCTCGGGCCGATGCGTGTTCATGCCCTTGTGCTGGTTGCGCCCGTAGGCCAGTGACAGCATCACGCGGCGGCCGTCGGCATGTCGGTAGGTGCGCGCCAGCGTCTCGTCGTAGGTCTCGTCCAGCAGGCGCTGCAGGTCGGGGCTGGGCGGCAGCGGCAGGATGGAAGTGTCCAGGCTCCAGCCGCCGAAGCTCTTGGGCACGATCTCGGCCAGCCGCTCGCGGCCGGCGACATCGGCCAGGTAGGTGCGGGGCTCCATGGCCACGGCCAGCAGCGCCGCGGCGCACATCGCGCCGGCGGCCAGGGCAGCGCGCAGCATGTCCTTCACGAGGACACCCTGGCGCGGCGGCCGCGGTCGAACCACAAACCCAGCAGCGAGTCGACGGCGAAGATGAGGATCAAGGCCACCAGGAACAGCACCAGTCCGGCGAAGTCGTGCACGAAGCCCTGGCCCGCCTCGTCGCCGAAGTGGTAGGTCACCAGCACCAGGATCATGACGCGCACGATGTTGGCGACGAAGGCGATCGGGATGATCAGCACGGCCAGCGTGACGTTTCGCGCCATCGAGGTGTAGCGCATCAGGTTCATGTAGAGCAGGCCCAGCGCTTCGAGCGTGAACATCGAGTTCAGGCCGGCGCAGGCGTCGGCCACCAGCAACTGGTAGGGGCCCACCGTGAGGATCACGCCCGAACGACCCACCGGGTAGCCCATCGTGTGCAGCAGATCGGCCGCGACGCTGGACACGGCGGCCTTCAGCGGCGCGGTGACCACCGCCACCCAGTCACCCGGCCAGGGGATCATGAAGATCAGGAAGAACAGCGGGAACCACGCCACCCGCAATGCGCCGGCGCCGAAGAACAGCAGCAGCAGCGCCACCAGCACGATGATCTGTGCTCCGATCTCCAGCGTCCAGATGACCTGCGAGCGGCCCAGCGCGTAGGACACGATGCCCAGCAGCAGCAAGGCAACGGCGGCCAGCGTCGCGGGTTGTCGCGGCAGTTCGGCCAGCGCTTGCCGCTTGGCGTACAGCAGCCACAGGCTGACGGCCAGGATGATGGGCCCGTGGCCCTGTTCGTCACCGGCCCAGATGGTGTTGGCCAGACCGTGGTAAGCCGGCACGAACATCACCAGCCAGCCGCCCGTCAGCAGCAGCAGGGGCAGCACGGCCGCCACCGGCACCCCCAGCCAGCCTGCCAGGGTGGCCATCACGCCGTGATGCGCCCGGGCGGTGGACACGACCCGCTCAGCCCGTGAATTCGTTGAGGATCACGCCGGCCATCTTGGTGTTGCCGCCGCCGAGCACGGCCACCAGATCCTGCAGCGCGCCGATGCGCGACGAGTGCTTGCGCGCCACCACCAGCGCCGCGCCGCAGCGCGAGGCGATGACCGCACCGTCGGCGCCGTACTGGTGCGCCGGCGTGTCGACGATGACGTGCTCGAAGCGACGCACCAGTTCGCGCATGAGCTGCGGAAAGGCCGGTCGCTCGACCAGTTCGAGCGGGTTCGGCGGCGTCACGCCGACCGGCATCACGAAGAGGCTGGGCACGCCGTGCACGCGCTGCACCACGTGGCGGTCGGTGCGGCCCGACAGGATGCCCGACAGGCCCGTGGCGTTGGGCAGCTTGAAGACTTCGTGCTGACGCGGGCCGCGCATGTCGGCGTCGACCAGCAGCGTGCGGCCACCCAGCTGCGCCAGCACCACCGCCAGGTTGGCGGCGAAGAAGGTCTTGCCGTCGCCCGACTCGGGGCTCACCACGGCCAGCGCGCGCATGGTCTTGTCGGTTTCGCCGAAGACACGCATCAGCACCTGGCTGCGCACGGCACGAAAGGCCTCGGCCTGGCGCGAGAAGGGTTCGTTCAGGGCGACCAGTTCGGGACTGAGCTTGCGCCGCTCTTCGGGCGCGTAGGGGTAGTTGAACTGCTGCGCCAGCGCGAACAGCACGTCGTCGGTGCTGGCCAGGCCGAGCGCGATGGCGGCCTCGCCGAAGCGCACGCCGTGCTTGCGCTGGTGCGCCAGCACCTGTTCGATCTGCTCGGGGCCGAGGTTGCGCGTCTGCGCGATGATGTCGCCGATGGGCCTTTGCGCGGCGCTGCCGGCCTCGGCCACCGGGCTCAGCCCCAGGGGCAGCTCGGCCACCACGGTCTCGCTGAAGGCGTGCATCGAATCGGGCCCCAGGGGGCGGGTGTCGCGAGGTGCGTTCATGGGTCGACGGCCTCAGGAGCCCTTGGCCGACGGTCGCGCCAGCTGGTGCACCACGCGCTGCTGCAGCGCCAGGTTCCTGCGCGCTCCCAGCAGGCCGCGCGAAGCCGGCTTGGGCAGCACGCCCAGCACCGGCAGGTCGAGCGCGGCCACCACGTCCTCGGCCGAGCGCACACGGCGGTCGAGCATCTCGAGCAGCACCGCCACACCCACCGCGAGCAGCGAGCCCACGAAACAGGCGATGAGCAGGTTCAGCGCGATGCGCGGCGAGGCCGGCTCGATCGGCGGCGAAGCCGGCGTCAGCACGTTGACGTTGCTTTGCGTCGTCTGGCCTTCCAGGCTGGTCTGGGTCAGCCGCGCGAGCACGGCGTCGTAGCTGCGCTGCGCGTTCTCCATGTCGCGCACGAGCACGGATCCTTCGTCGCGCACCTGCTTCATGCGCAGCACCTTGTCGCGCTGCACCTGCAGGTCGGCCCGCAGCTGGGCCTCGCGCTGGCGGTTGATGGTGCCGGTGACGCCGACGCCGCTGGTGACGCGGCGCGTCTCCTCGTTGACGCGCGACTGCAGCTCGGCGATGCTGGCGCGGGCCTCGATGACCGCGGGGTGGTTGTCGCCGAAGCGCTGGTTCAGCTCCTTCAGCCGTGCCTCGCTGCGGCTGAGGTCGCCCTTCAGGCCGGCGATGAGCGGGTTGCCCAGCACTTCCTGCAGCTTGTCGCCACTGGCGCCCTGGGCCTGCGCCTGGCGGCTGTTCGATTCACTGGTGATCGCCTGCAGGGCGACGAGCTGCGACGACAGTTCGTTCAGACGCGAGTTCTCGACGTCCAGGCGTTCGTCGGTGGCGATGATGCCCTTGTCCTTCTGGAAGGCGCTGACCCGGCTCTGCGCGGCTTCGAGCGCGGCCCGGGCCTCCTTGGCGCGCGACTCGAAGAAGCTGCTGTACTGGCGGGCCGGGTCGACACGCAGTTCCAGCGAGGTCTCGATATAGGCCTGCACGAAGGCGTTGGCCAGGGCCGCCGCGAAGCGGCCGTCGGGGGCCTTGAAGCCGACGCTGATGACGTTGGACTCGCGCGAGGGCAGCACATCCAGGCTGCGCTGCAGGTTCTCGGCCAGCCAGACCTCGATGGCACCCCGGCCCTGGGTGGCTTCGGTCCACTGCTGGCGCACCTGCGCGTTCTCGGTGAGCCTGAGGTTGCGCACCACGCGCTGCGCGACGCGATCGCTCTGGATGATGTCGACCTGCGTGGCCATGAAGGCCGGCGACGACATGCCGCCGTAGATCATCGCCGAGACCGGGTCGGGCTTGACGTCGATGACGACGCTGGCGCTTGCCCGGTACTGCTTGGGCAGCAGCAGGCTCAGCACCAGTGCAGCCGCCACCACGCCCAGCAGCACGCCGACGGCCACGAGCCAGCGTGCACGAAGGATGGAGAAGAACTGGGCGTAGGTCATCGCGGGAAGACCGGTGCACTTCGGGCCATCCCCGACGCACAACAGGGCGCGGCCAAGCGAACGCCGCGGAACCGGCTTCGCCGGGCCGCTGGCGTTGCCCCCTTGAGGTGGGCTGAGCCCGGACATGGGACGCCAGAAGGCGTCCCATGCCTGGCGAAGGCCATCCCGCGATTCCACGCGGGATGGCGCGCGACGCGCGTAGGGGGTGGTTTCATTTCAGAAGAGGCTTTCGCGCACGTAGACGACGTCACCGTCCTGCATGGGGCCGTCCATGCCGGGCTGGATGACCTGCACCTGGCCGCCCGCGGCGCGTCGGTGCACGCGGATGCCCTTCTCGGTGCCGCGCTGCGTGAGACCGCCGCCGGTGGCCAGGGCCTGCATCAGGGTCATGCCCCGCTCCAGGCGCATGGCGCCCGGGCGCTGCACCTCGCCGTAGATGTAGACCAGAGGCTGGCGGTCGACCCAGATGGCGTCGCCGTTGAGGATCAGGATGTCCTTGTCGCGCCCCCCCGGGGCGAAGACCGCGGGCAGGTCGACCTCCACCCGCATGGGTCGGCCGTTTCGCGTGCCGGTCACCACCACCAGATCGGCCCCGCCCACCGCGGTGCCTCCGGCCATGGCCAGCAGATCGGTCAGCCGCATGTCGGCCACTTCCAGCGGGTATCGGCCGGGCCGGTTGACCTGGCCCAGCACGCTGGCCTGGTTGCCGCGCACCTGCAGCACGACGATCGTGACCTGAGGCTGGCGCACGAAGTTGCCGTTGCGCAGCCCATCGGCGATGAGCTTCTCGGCTGCCGTCACCGACAGCCCGCCGATGCGCACGTTGCCCAGCAGCGGGAACGACACCAGACCGGTCTCGGCGATGCGCGTCTCGAGCGTGAGGTCGGGGTTCTGGTAGACACCGATGCGGATGACGTCGCCGGACCCCAGACGGTATTCCTGGGCCGCCGCGGGCGCACCGGCGGCCGGCGCCGAGGCCGGTTGCGCCAGAGCGGCCAAGGGCCCCCCGGCCAGCAGCAACAGGCACAAGGACAGCAAGCGCAGAACGCAGAAAGGGGAAGACATGTGTCGGGTCATCACTTCAAGCCCAGGCCCTTGCTGATGTCGCCCGGGCTCAGCGGCGCACTGGGAGCGGCCAGCGGCGGCGCCGGCGGGGTGGCGACGGGCGCGGCAGAAGGCGCCAGACCTGCCGGCGCCGACGCGGCCGCCGCCGGTTCGCCGAACTTGCCTACATAGGTGACCTTGGCCGATCCGCGCATGGCCTTGATGTCTTCCTCGACCAGCTTGCGCTTGCGGTCGTTGAGCAGGAACTGCTCGATGATCGGACGCGCCTGCTCTTCGGTGATGGGTTGCGTGCGCGAACCCGCCAGCACCAGCACCTGCACGCCGGGGCCGCCCGGCGAAACCAGCGCCTGGCCGTCCTTCATGCGCGCGAAGGCGTCCAGATTGGCCAGCGGCAGCTGTTCGGCGGCTCGCACGGCCTGGTTGACGGCAAAGCGGAAGCCTGCGGTCTTCAGGTGCTCGATGAAGTCGGGCACGGACTTGGCGGCCACCAGCCGCTCGCGCAGCTCGGTCACCTGGTCGGCCCGGGCCTCGATCGAGATCTCCTGCAGGTTGTACAGGCGCCTCTCGCTGAACAGCGCGGGCTTCTCGTCGTAGTACTTCTTGATCTCTTCGGCGGTGGGCTTGAGCGCCGCGTCGCCCACCTTCTCGAGGTAGGCACGCGCCACGATCTCTCGGCGAGCCGCCTCGAGCTGCTGCACGACACGCGGCTCGCGGTCGAGCTTCAGCTCCTCGGCCTTCTGCAGGGCCAGCTCCTGGTCGATCAGGCGCTCGAGGATCTGGCGGCTGGCGGCCTCGGCCTGGTCGGCGCGAAGGCCGCGCTGCTGCTGCAGCGCGAAATTGATCTGGTGGACGGTGATCTCTTCCTTGTTGACCTTGGCCGCCGTCTGACTGGCGGGCTTGTCGGTATCGCTCTGGCCGCAGCCGGCCACCAGCAGGGTCGAAGCGACGACCCCGATGACCCAGGCCCGGCAGGCCAGCGGGTGAGCGCCGTGCATCGTGAATCTCATGGGAAGGACCTCGTCATCGCAGCAGTGGCTGCCCACCAGCCCCGGCAGCCGCCGTTCGGTGGGCACGCCCCGGCGGCTGGCAGCGCCGCGCGCCACCCAGCCGATCGAGCGGGCCAAGTGTAACCGCTGGACCCCTGGCCAAAGGCGGCTTAACAGGCCGTTTCACCTAGGCAAGGTGGTCCGAAATCACCCTCGGAACAAGGGGGTCCGGCAAGGCCGGACAGGATGCTTCAGGACGGTTCAGGTCAGCGACTGCACGCCGGCCAGTTGCCAGCCGTCGGACGCCGACTTGGGGCTGGCCAGCAACCACAGTTCGCGGAAAGGCGAGGCGGTCAAGCCCGACTGCTCGCGGATCAGCCCGGAAAACTCGACGCTGGCGACGAAGGCCTCGCGCAGTTCCTCGAGCGCCAGCAGCCTCGCGTCGAGCGACAGCACCTCGGTGTGGTTGGGCGCCGGACCGCGCTCGCGCAGTTGTTCACGCAGGTCGGCCAGCAGGGGTTCGGTGGTGAAGCTGGCCAGGGTCTGCAGGTCGGCGGCGTCCCAGGCGGCCTGCATCTGCACGAAGCTCTGGCGCGCCACCAGCAGCAGCGCGTCGATATCGACCCCGGAATTGCGCACGCGCGCCCGGGTGCGCTGCGCCGCCACACGGGCGCGCAGTCGGGTCAGCACTTCACCCCCACGTGCAGGGCGACGACGCCGGCGGCCAGGTTGTGCACGTCGACATGGCCGAAGCCCGCGTCCTTCATCATGGCCTTCAAGCTGTCCTGGTCGGGGTGCATGCGGATCGACTCCGCCAGGTAGCGATAGCTGTCCTCGTCCTTGGCCACCACCTTGCCGATGAAGGGCATGACCTTGAAGGAGTACCAGTCGTAGGGCTTCTGCAGCGGCGCGGCGACCTTGCTGAACTCGAGCACCAGCAGGCGCCCGCCGGTGCGCAGCACACGCGCCATCTCCTTCAGCGCCAGATCCTTGTGCGTCATGTTGCGCAGGCCGAACGCGACCGTGACCAGGTCGAAGGCGCCGGTGCGGAAAGGCAGCTTCTCGGCATCGCAGGTGGTGGTGGGCAGCGCCAGGCCTTCGTCCAGCAGGCGATCGCGGCCGACGCTGAGCATCGACAGGTTGATGTCGGTGTGCACCACGGTGCCGGACTCACCGACCCGGTGGGCGAAGGCGCGCGCCAGGTCGCCGGTGCCGCCGGCAATGTCGAGCACCTTGTCCCCGTTCTTCACGTTGGCCACGGCCACCGCGTAGGCCTTCCACACGCGATGCATGCCCACCGACAGGAGGTCGTTCATCAGGTCGTAGCGGGCGGCCACCGAATCGAACACGCCGCGCACGCGGCCCGCCTTCTCGGCTTCGTCGACGGTCTTGAACCCGAAGTGCGTCTGCGTCATGCGCGCTCTCTTCGGTTCAGTGGCTGCTGCAGGCGCTGCCCGCAGACTGCACCATGGGCGCGTCGCGGTCGACTCCGGCGGCAGCCAGCCGCTGTTCGTACTGCGCCCAGAGCTCGGCCTGGTCGGCACCCAGGCGATAGAGGTAGCTCCAGGAGAAGATGCCGGTGTCGTGACCATCGCTGAAGCGCGGTTGCACGGCGTAGTGGCCGACGGGCTGGATGTCGGTGATGACCACGTCGCGCTTGCCGGTCTGCAGCACCTCCTGCCCGGGGCCGTGGCCCTGCACCTCGGCCGAGGGTGAATTGATGCGCATCAGTTCGAAGGGAATGCGGAACACCGCACCGTCGTCGAAACCGACTTCCAGTACCCGGGAGGCCTGGTGCACGGTGACAGCAGTGGGCTGCGGCGTGGCTGTCTTGGCATCCATCTTGGATTCTCTCTCGTGGGCTCTCTCGGGACAGGAGTTTACGGCGCACCCTCGTCGCCCAGCGAGCAGGCTGTGCCAGCCCTTCACGACGGTAGGGCCGATGCAACAGCCCTCGCCGCCGAAAGCCCTACACCAGCACGCGCTCGATGCCGCCCGCGTTGGCGCGCTCCACGTAGTCCTCTAGCCAGCTCTCGCCCAGGATGTTGCGCGCCATCTCCACCACGATGTAGTCGGCTTCGAGAAGCCCGTTGGCCATGTCGCCTTCGTAGCGCTTGAGACCCTGCAGGCAACTCGGGCATGAGGTGAGGATCTTCACGTTGGCGCCCGGCGCCACCTTGCCTTCGGCGCGCAAGGCCGCCTCGCCCTTGCGAAGTTCTTCTTCCTTGCGGAAGCGCACCTGCGTGCTGATGTCCGGACGCGTCACGCCCAGCGTGCCGCTCTCGCCGCAGCAACGTTCGTTCTTCGCCACGTTGGGGCCGACCAGCGCCTTGACGGTCTTCATCGGGTCCTGCAGCTTCATCGGGCTGTGGCAGGGGTCGTGGTACAGGTAGCCACCGTCCATGGTGGGCATGGTGATGCCCTTCTCCAGCAGGAATTCATGGATGTCCACGATGCGGCAGCCGGGGAAGATCTGGTCGAACTCGTAGCCCTGCAGCTGGTCGTAACAGGTGCCGCAGCTGACCACCACGGTCTTGATGTCCAGGTAGTTGAGCGTGTTGGCCACGCGGTGGAACAGGACCCGGTTGTCGGTGATGATCTTCTCGGCCTTGTCGAACTGCCCGCTGCCGCGCTGCGGGTAGCCGCAGCACAGGTAACCCGGCGGCAGCACCGTCTGCACACCGGCCTGCCACAGCATGGCCTGGGTGGCCAGCCCGACCTGGCTGAACAGGCGCTCGCTGCCGCAGCCGGGGAAGTAGAACACCGCCTCGGTGTCGGCCGTGGTCGCCTGCGGGTCGCGAATGATGGGGACGTAGTCCTTGTCCTCGATGTCCAGCAGCGCGCGTGCCGTCTTCTTGGGCAGGCCGCCCGGCATCTTCTTGTTGATGAAGTGGATGACCTGTTCCTTCAGCGGCGCCGCGCCCAGCGTGGCCGGCGGCGCCGAGGTCTGCTTGCGCGCCGCGGGCTTGAGCAGGTCGTGCATGAAGCGCTGCGCGCGGAAGCCGACGTCGACCATGGCGCCGCGCATCAGCTTGATGGTCTGCGGGTTGGTCGCGTTGAGGAAGGTCATGGCCAGCGCGTTGCCGGGCCGGAAGCTCTTCTTGCCCATCTTGCGCAACAGGTTGCGCATGTTCATGGTGACGTCGCCGAAGTCGATCTTCACCGGGCAGGGCGACTCGCACTTGTGGCACACGGTGCAATGGTCGGCCACGTCCTCGAAGTCCTCCCAGTGCTTCAGGCTCACGCCGCGGCGCGTCTGCTCCTCGTACAGGAAGGCCTCGATGAGCAGCGAGGTGGCCAGGATCTTGTTGCGCGGGCTGTACAGCAGATTGGCGCGCGGCACGTGCGTGGCGCACACCGGCTTGCACTTGCCGCAGCGCAGGCAGTCCTTGATGCTGTCGCTGATGGCGCCGATGTCGCTCTGCTGCATGA
>LNFM01008234.1_pt1 | contig 25302 bp, 15 predicted proteins | sample 596031 | NCBI WGS metagenome assembly LNFM01 (sample SAMN04254537, study PRJNA301005) | activated carbon metagenome | isolation source: dual media filters at the Ann Arbor, Michigan drinking water treatment plant | place: USA: Ann Arbor | reverse complement strand
GCCATGGTCAGCGGCTGGTTGCCCAACCGCGCGAAGTCCAGCAAGTCGCGCACCATGCGCAGCGCCAGGTCGCCCGATTGCACACCCCTGCGCAACAGCTCGGCATGCTGACCATCCTGCGCTGCGGTCGAGTCTTGCAGTGCCATCGCCAGGATGCTGCGCATGTTCACCAGCGGCCCTCGCAGGTCGTGCGCCAGCCGGGCCGCAAAGGCGTCGAGCTCCTGGTTCACAGCCACCAGTTCCTTGACCTGTTGCGACACCTCGGCTTCCAGACGCCGGTTGTTCACCCGCAGGCGCTGCACCTCCAGCGCGCGCTCCACGGCCGGCACGATGCCGCTGATGCGAAAGGGTTTCTGCACGTAGTCGATGGCGCCGTTCTTCATGGCGTCCACGACGCTGCCGATGCTGCCGTGCGCCGTCATGAGCACGATGACCATGTCGGGCGCCACCGCCTGGGCCCGGCGCGTGAGTTCGATGCCGTCGATGCCCGGCATCTGCAGGTCGGTCAACAACAGCTCGAAGCTGGACTGGTCGAGCTTTTCCAGTGCAACCAAAGGGTCGGTGCAGCCCACGACGTCGTATCCCTGGTCCACGAGGATCTCGCACAGGGCGCGTTGCTGCGGCGCTTCGTCGTCGACCACCAGGAGGCGGGGCCTGGGCCGGTGCTGGCTGGAGCTGCGGTGTTGCATGGAAGATTTGCGTTTGGACTGTGGGCGACAGGTTGCCGCCACATATGGGGTTTTTCACGCTTGCTCCCTGCGCCATACCCTACCACCTACCGGGTTTGTGCGAGCATCTGGTTACACCGGGGCGGTGATTTATTTCCGGAATCCCTTCGTTGACGATTCCCACCCACAGAGGCAACGCCATGCGCAACAAGACGGGAATCCGCAGCCTGCTGCTCATGTTGGTGGTCGTGGCCATCCTGCCGGGTCTGATCATGCTGTGGGTCGGTTACAGCAGCACCAGCGAAGCAGCGGTGCAGCGCGGTCGCCAGGAAATCAAGGCGGTGGGCGTGCTCGCGGCGGCCAACCAGGAGCAACTGATCGAAGGGGTGCGGCAGATCCTGGCCACGGTCGCGGCCGGGCCTTCGGTGCGCCGCAACGACCTGCGCCCGCTGTGCAACGAGTTCCTGCGCAATGTTTCGCTGGCCACGCCGGGCTACGGCAACATCGGGGTGGTGGATCTGCAGGGCGACGTCCAGTGCATCGCGAATCCAGGGCAGCAGCGCCTGAACGTGGCCGACCGGGCGTACTTTCGCAATGCGATCCGTGAACGGAAATTCTCCATTGGGGAGTACCTGGTCGGACGCATATCGGGCAAGCGCCAGCTCGGCTTCGGCATGCCGGTGTTCGACTACGCCGATGTGCTGGTCGGTGTTGCCTTCACCACGGTGGATCTGCTGCCGGCCTCAAAGAGGCTGCAGTCCCTGTCGCTGCCTGGCTCGATTCACGTGGACATCACCGATGCCCAAGGCACGCTGTTGATGTCCAGTCGGCCAGGCCTGGAACGCATCGGTGCCCCGATCGAAAACGAGGACCTGCGAGCCGCCATCGTGGCCCGCACAGCCGGCAGTCTTGATCTGCGCGATGCCCAGGGCGCCGACTGGCTTTACGAGTTCGTTCAGATCAACGACGTGGGCGGCGAAGGTTTGTTCGTTGTCGCGGGGGGGCAGCGCGACGATGTGCTGGCCTCCGCCACCCGGCAACTGCGTCAGCAGCTCGCGGTGATGGCGCTGGCCACGCTGGTGGGGCTGTTGCTGGCCTGGCAGATGGGCCTGCGCCAGATTGCGCAGCCGGTGTCGTATCTGCTGGCGCGCATGCGCGCGGTTGCTCGCAACCAGCCAGCTTCTGCGCCGCTGCCCGCTGCAGCGGGTCGGGAGTTTGCGGAACTCGACCAAGGTCTGGACGCCATGCTCGCCGAGCTGGCCAAGAACCAGGCGCAGCTGGTCAAGGCACAGCAGATCACGCGCGTGGGTTTCTACCAGCTCGATCTCAAGACCCGGCTCTACACCGCCTCGGACACCATCTACGAGCTGCTCGGCCTGGACCCTGCCATGGGCCCGGTCACGGTGGAGACCTACCAGGCCATGATCCACCCGGACGACAAGGCGCTCGTGGCGTCTCACCGCGACATGCTCTTCGGCGGTGGCAAGCCGCTGCGCCTGCAATACCGCATCGTGCGCACCGATGGGGCGTTGCGCTGGGTCGATGGCTTTGGCTTCGTGGAGCGCGATGCGAGCGGCGCGCCCCTGGTGTACGCCGGCGCACTGCAAGACATCACCGAACAGCACCGCTTGCGCCGCATGTACATGGTGCAGAGCCAGATCAACGCGGCCATCGTCGCGGCCGACTCGCAGGACGCCCTGCTTCAGCGGGTCTGCCAGATCGCGGTGGACGAGGGTGAGCTGCACATGGCCTGGGTGGCCGGCATGGACCCGCACAAACGCACCCTGACGGCACTGGCGAGCGCGGGCGCCGACGACGGTTACACCGACTTGCTCAACCGCTCCGGGGTGGACGTGGACACCTACCCCTCGCCCGTGCCCACGGCCTTGCGTACGCGCGAGCTGGTGGTGTCGAACGACATTGCCAACGACGCGAACATGGGCAGCTGGGCGGCCACGGCGGTGCGCCGGGGCTACAAGGCGGTGGCCGCGGTGCCGATCGTGCCCAAAGGTCAGGTGCCCCTGGCCCTGGTGCTCATGGCCGACGAACCGATGTACTTTCTGGACGAGGAAAGTCGCCTGCTCACGGCCATCGGCGAGAGCCTGGCAGCAGCGCTGGACCAGCTGCAGCGGGAGGCCGAGCGCAAGATCCGCGAAGAGCGCCTGATGCTGCTGGAAACCTGTGTGTCTCAGGTCAACGACATCGTTCTCATCACCGATGCCGAAGCTGTCAATTCGCCGGGGCCGCGCATCTTGTATGTCAACGAGGCGTTCGAGCGCATGACCGGGTACAGCGCTGCAGAGGCGATCGGGAAGAGTCCTCGAATGCTGCAAGGCCCCAAGACGCAGCGCGATGCACTGGACCGCATCCGCACCAGCCTCGAGCGCTTGCAGCCGGCCCGCGAAGAGCTGGTCAATTACCGCAAGGACGGCACCGAGTTCTGGCAGGAGCTCAACATCGTTCCGGTTGCCAACGAAAGCGGCTGGGTCACGCATTGGGTGGCGATCGAGCGCGACATCACACAGCGCAAGCTGAGCGAGCAAAAGGAAGCCCGGTTGCGCGGCGGTTTTCAGTTGCTGTTTCTGGGCAACCCGCACCCCATGTGGGTGTTCGACCGCGCCACCCGTGCGTTCCTTGAGGTCAACAACGCGGCCATCGAACAGTACGGCTACAGCCGGGAGGAATTCCTCGCGCTCACCATCGACGACATCCGCCCGGAGAGCGAGAGGATCCGGTTGCGCAGCCGCGCAGCCAAGGTCTCGCCCGACGGTCGAGAGCGTGGCGGCACCTGGGTGCACCGGCGCAAGAATGGCACCTCCATCGCGGTCGACATCACCACCCAATCCCTGAACTACAACGGGATCGACGCCGAGCTGGTGGTGGCGATGGACATCACCGACCAGGTGGCCATGGAGCAGCAGCGCGCCCAGGCCCTGATGGCGGTGCAGGCATCGCAGGCCAGCCTGGCGCGCTCTCAGTCGCTGGCCCGCATGGGCAGCTGGGAACGGCGGGCCCAGGACCGCACGGCGGTCTGGTCGGCCAGTCTGTATGCATTGAATGGTCTTGACCCTGCGGCCGGAGCTCCGAGCATTGAAGAGACGCTGGAGCGTGTTCACCCTGACGACCGGGCCGAATACCTGAAGACGATGAACGAATGTCTCACGGACGGTATCTCCCGCAGCTGGACCTACCGGGGTTTCCAGGCCGATGGAGCGCTGCGCTGGTTTGAGGAAAACATGGACGAGCCCAAGCGCAACGAAGCCGGCGAGGTGATCTCGGTGAGCGGCACGGTGCAGGACGTGACCGAGCGGGTCGAAACCGAGGCCCGGCTGCAGTTGCAGCTCTCGCGCACCGAGCTGCTCAACCACATCGCCCGGGCCACCGACGAACGCCTCGATCTCGACCGCATCTTTCACGTGGTCTGCGACAACATCGAGTCCCGCTTCTCGACCGTGTTCTCGGCGGCCTTGTTGTTCGACCCGTCCACCCAGGCCTTCACGGTCGCCCACCTGGGCACGCAGGGTGCTGCGCGTGGCGCGCAGGTCGGGCTGCGCGAGGGCGATGTCCTGAGCGCAGCCGACAGCGGTCTCTCGCGCTGCACCGGCGGTGAACTGCTGTACGAGCCGGTGCTGGCCGATTCGCCGCATGCATGGCTCCAGCAGCTGGCGCATGCGGGCATGGGGTCGGTGGTGTTTGCGCCGTTGCAGGCGCAAGGTGAGGTGCTGGGCGTGCTGGTGGCCGGGCGCGCCCGCAGCCACGGTTTTGACAGCGGTGAATGCGAGTTCATGCGCCAGCTCGCCGAACACGTGGCGCTGGCCGCCAGCCAGGCCCGGCTGCACCGCTCGCTGCAGCAGGCCTACGACGAGCTGAGCGAGGCGCAGCAGGTGGTGCTGCAACAGGAGCGCCTGCGCGTGCTGGGGCAGATGGCCAGCGGCATTGCGCACGACATCAACAATGCGATCTCGCCGGTGGCGCTCTACACCGAATCGCTGCTGGTCAACGAATCGGCGCTGAGCGAACGCGGGCGCGCCCAGCTGCAGACGGTGCAGCTGGCCATCGACGACGTGGCCGAGACCGTGGCGCGCATGCGCGATTTCTACCGGCCCGGTGACGCCGGCGTGCGGCGCCGCGCGGTCGATCTCAACCACCTCGCCAAACAGGTGCTGGACCTCACCCGCGCGCGCTGGCGCGACATGCCGCAGCAAGCGGGCATCTCGATCGACATCGCGCTCGACCTGGGCGAGCTGCTCTCACCCGTCTTCGTCATGGAGGGCGAGATCCGCGATGCCGTGACCAACCTCGTGCTCAACGCGGTGGACGCCATGCCCGAGGGCGGCACGCTGACCCTGCGAACCCGGCGTGTGGTGCTGGCCGACGGGGTCGTGCGCGTGCAGCTGGAAGTGGCCGACACCGGCATCGGCATGGACGCCGAAACCCAGCGGCGCTGCCTGGAGCCGTTTTTCACCACCAAGGGCCAGCGCGGCTCCGGGCTGGGCCTGGCCATGGTCTACGGCAGCATGCAGCGCCATGGGGCCGAGATCACCATCGACAGCACACCCGGTGAGGGCACCACGATCCGCCTGGGATTCCCTGCGCACGCCGAGCCCGCGCCGCTTGACGCGGTGGCGGTCGACCCGCTTGCCCGGTTGCGGGCCCTGAAGATCCTGCTGGTGGACGACGATCCGCTGCTGCTGCGCTCGCTGTCCGAAACCCTGGCCGCTGAAGGGCACAGCGTGTCCACCGCGGCCGGTGGCCAGGAGGGCATTGCGGTGTTCAAGGCGGCGCTCGGTGCGCAGGTGTTTGATGTGGTCATCACCGACCTCGGCATGCCCGAGGTGGATGGCCGCACGGTGGCGGCCACCATCAAGGCCGCGTCACCCGGCACGCCGGTGGTGATGCTCACCGGCTGGGGGCGGCGCATGCAGGAAGAGGGCGATTGCCCACCGCATGTGGACCACCTGCTGAGCAAACCGCCCCGGCTGGAAACCCTGCGCGCGGTGTTCCGCACGGTGGTCTGATCAGAGGCGGATCACCACATTGCCCACCACCCGCCCGGACTCCACCGCTTCGTGCGCTGCGGCTATGTCGTCCAGCGCAAAGGTCTGTCCCACGGTGTGTCGCAGCCGCCCGGCGCGCAGCAACTGGTCGAGAGTCTGGATGGCGCTGGCGCGGTCTTGCGGCAAGAGCTCGTAGACCAGAAAGAACACCAGCTGGATCGAGTCGAACAGCAGCGTGCGGAAATCCACCGCCACTTCGCCGGGCTGGTTGGAGCCGTAGCACACCAGCCGGCCATGGGGTTTCAGCACCTTGTGCGGCAGCAAGGCGGCGGTGCTGGAAAAATCCATGTCGATCACCACGTCCGCACCCCGGCCTTCGGTGATGTCGGCCACGGCGGCGGCCACCGGTTCGCGCAGGTAGTCGATCACGTGTGCCGCGCCCGCGTCGCGCGCGTGCTGCTGGCGCGCCGGTGCGCCGGCCGTGCCGATGACGGTGGCGCCCTGCATCACCGCGAGCTGGGTGGCGTAGTGGCCCACCGCGTTGCCGGCACCGGTGATCAGCACCGTTTTGCCCTGCAGCGGCCCGGCCAGGCGCACAGCCTCGATGGCGGTGAGGGCCGGGATGCCGAAGCAGGCGGCGGCGTCGAAATCCACCCCGTCGGGCAAGGGCACGGCTTGCTGCGCCGGCAGCGCCACGTGTTCGCAGGCCGTGCCCAGAGGACGCTGCCACTGCGCGTTCCACAGCCACACCCGCTCGCCCACACGGCTGGTCGGCACGCCCTCGCCCACGGCATCGATGACGCCTGCGCCGTCGCTGTGCGGCACGATGCGCTCGGCGATCAGTGGCCGCTTCAGCCGCGATTTCACGTCGGACGGGTTGACCCCTGAGCTGTGCACTCTCACCCGCACCTCGCCCGGGCCGGGCTGCGGCGTGGGCCATTCGCCCACCTCGAGTACGTCTTTGGCCAGGCCATTGCGGCGGTACCAGGCGGCTTTCATGGGCGGGGCTCCTGCGGGTGTGAATCGGGCCGCCATTGTCGTCGCCGCTGCGCGTTGCGCCTGACGCGCAGGTGCCCGCCCGCCGGGTCGTTTGAAACCGTGGTGTCACACAAGAGCGCTCTACTGGAGCCCGCCGGCACAGCCCCTGCCGCTGTGCCCGGTCCATCCAGCGAGCGCGCCATGCCCCCAGCCACGCCCACCCCAGCCCCCGGACCCACCACCATCGACCTGGTCTATTTCAATGCCGGCGGCGGCCACCGTGCCTCGGCGCTGGCGCTGCAATCGGCGCTGGCGCGGCACCCCCGCGACTGGCGCGTGCGGCTGGTCAACCTGTTCGAGGTGCTCGATCCGCAGGACCGCTTTCGCAAGATGACCGGCAGCGCACCCGAGGATTGGTACAACAAACGCCTGGCCCGCGGCTGGACCATCGGCATGGCGCAGGAGCTCAAGCTGCTGCAAGGCCTCATCCGGCTGGGCCACACCACCCTGGTCAAGGCCCTGGAGCAGCACTGGCTGCAGACCGAGCCCGATCTGGTGGTCTCGCTGGTGCCCAACTTCAACCGCGCCATGTTCGAGAGCCTGGCCAGCACGCTGCCGGGGGTGCCTTACACGACCGTGCTCACCGACCTGGCCGACATCCCGCCGCATTTCTGGATCGAACGCGGCCAGCCGCAACACTTCATCTGCGGCAGCGCCCGGGCAGTGGCGCAGGCCCACGCGCTGGGCCACCCTCCCGATCGCGTGCACGCCACCAGCGGCATGATCATCCGCCCCGAGTTTTACGAAACACCTGCGCTGGACCGCGCGAGCGAAATGCGCGGTCTGGGCCTGGACCCGACCCGGCCCACCGCGCTGGTGCTGTTTGGCGGCCACGGCTCCAAGGCCATGCTGGGTATTGCGCGCCGGCTGGGAGCCACCACCCAGCTCATTCTGGTCTGCGGTCACAACAAGAAGCTGGCGGGGCAGCTGCGCGCATTGCCCCCCGGCGCGCCGCGGCTGGTGGTCGGGTTCGCCTCCGACATCCCGCGCTACATGCGGCTGGCCGACTTCTTCATCGGCAAACCCGGGCCGGGCAGCATCAGCGAAGCCGTGCGGCTGGGCCTGCCGGTGATCGTGGTCGACAACGCGTGGACCATGCCGCAGGAGCGCTACAACGCGCAGTGGGTCACCGAGCACCACCTGGGCATCGTGCACCGCAGTTTCAAAACCATCGACCGCGCGGTGGACGAGTTGCTCACCCGCCTGGACGAGTTCCGCGCCCACGCAAAAGCCATGGACAACCAGGCCTTGTTTGAAATCCCCGACATCCTGGACAGCATCGTGTCCGCGGCCCGGCATCCGGGCACCGCTTTGCCCTCAGGCCAGGGGCAGCGTCACCGCGAACGCGGATCCCTCGCCCTGCCGTGAGCGCACGCTGATCGTGCCGCTGTGGGCTTCGGCAATCTGGCGGCAGATCGCCAGGCCCAGGCCCGAGCCTTCAAATTCGCGCCGCAGGTTCAGGCGGGCAAAGGGCTGAAACAGCTGCTCCATGCCCTCGTCGCTGATGCCGATGCCGTTGTCTTCCACGGTGATGGTGACCGTGCTTTCGCTGCTGCTCGCCCTGATTTCGATGCGCGGTGCGCGGCCGGCCGGCATGAACTTGAGTGCGTTGGACAGCAGGTTCTGGAACAACAGGGACAGCAGGCTCGCGTGGCCTTGAACCACCGGCAACTGGTCGATGCGCAACTCGGCGCCACTGGCCGCGAGCTGCGCCGCCAGCGCCTTGCCGAGCTCGGCCATGAGCGGCTCCAGCGCCACCAGGGTTCGGGGTTCGGTTTCGCCGCGCTGCAGGCGTGCGTAGCGCACCACGTCGTCGAGCAGCGTGCGCATGCGCTCACCCGCGCTGCGCACCAGCCGCAGGTAGTGGCGCGCATCCTCGGGCAGACCAGCTCCGTGGTCGTCTTCCACCAGCCCGGCGAACTGCACCACGGTGTTCAAGGGCTCGCGCAGGTCGTGCGAGCTGATGCGCACGAACTGCAGCAGACCCTCGTTGGCCAGCTGGAGTTCTTCGGCCGACTGTTGCAGCTGGGCGTGGCTCTCACGCAGTTCGTTCAGCGCTTCGGCCAGGTTCACGCGGTCGATGGCGGCCACCTGCTTGAGTGCGTCGTTGGCCTGCTTGAGCCGCAGTTGGGTCCGCACGCGCGCCTGCACGATGGCGGGCCGGATCGGCTTGGCGATGAAATCGGCCGCGCCTTTTTCCAGCCCGTCCTGCTCGAACTGGGGCTCGGCATGGCTGGTGACGAAGATCACGGGAATGTCGGCCAGTCTGGGGTCGCGTTTGATGGATTCGAGCACGTCGAAACCCGACATGCCGGGCATCTGGGCGTCGAGCAGCACCAGGTCGGGCGGTGCCTCGGCCATCAACCGCAGGGCGTCCAGGCCCTGGGTGGCAAAGCGCAGCCGGCCCAGTGGGCGGATGACCCGGGCCAGCGTCTGCACCATGCCGGGATCGTCGTCCACGATCAGGATGTCGGGCAGTGTCGCGGCTTTCGGCGCAATGTCGTTCAGGGCTGGGTGCCCCGAGACAGGAGGTGTCATGGCTGCTGTTCCTTGGGCGGCGGCATGTCGCTCAGGGCCACGCTGGCGCCTGAGAAATCCAGTTCGTCGAGCAGGTGGCTCACACGCTCGAAGAGTGTGACGCCAAACCGGTCTTGCAACCAGTGCGATCGGCTGCTCCACCAGGTCAATGCGTCCAGGTCCTGGCGTTGCAGCAGGTCGAGCAGTTGCGCCAGATCGGCGTCACTCGCCTCGACCTGTCCCGCTGCTGTCTTGTCCATTCCCGACTGTCGAGCCACCTTCAGCACGGGCTCGCTGTGGCGTTGCAGCGTGGCCAGTGCGCTTTGCAGCGCCCGCCACATCGCCGACAGGTCCAGGTCCGGGGTTGGCTGCAACAGGCCGGCCTCCAACACCCGGGCCTGCTCCATGACCCCGTTGATGCCCAGCGTGCCGGCCATGCCGCGAAGCTTGTGCAGCCGTGCCGCCAACGCGCGCCGCGCGTCCTCGTCGGCGGGCAGGGCCGTGTCGTTTCCCACCCACGCGCCGACGTCGTTCAACAAACGCTGGAGCGATTTCAGCCACAGCTCCAGATCGCCACCCAGGCGCTGTGCGGCTTGCGCGCTGTCCACCCCCGGGATCTGCGGCCAGTTGTCGGGTGCTCCGTCGGCCAGGCTGGCCACCGCAGGTTCTGCCCGGTGGTCGGGTGTGGCAAGTGCGTGGTGCACGCAGTCGTGCACCGTGCGCACCAGCCGTTCGGGGTCCAGCGGTTTGGTGAGGAAGGCGGTCATGCCCGCGGCGAAAGCGAGCTGGCGCTCCTCGGCGAGGGCGCCGGCGGTCAGCGCGATGATGGGCAGATCGACCAACTCCAGTTCGGAGCGGATGCGTCGCGTGGCTTCCAGGCCATCCATCTCGGGCATCTGAAGGTCCATCAGCACGGCATCGAATGCCTCGCGGGAGGCGCGCAAGGCCTCCAGCGCTTCGCGTCCGTTGCCCGCAGTGCTCACCTGTGCGCCTTCCCGCTTGAGCAGGCCCGCGGCCACTTCCAGGTTGATCTCGCTGTCGTCCACCAACAGCAGATGGAGATCGCGCAGTGCGTGGCCGCGCTCGAACTTGGGCTGCACTGCGTCGCGCTCGGCCGTTTGCATCCGATGCAGGTCGGCCTGCGATGGACGAAGCAACAGCACCTCAAACCAGAATTCGCTGCCTTTCCCGGGCTCGCTGCGCAGCCCCACCTCGCCGCCCATCAACTCGGCGAGCTTGTGCACGATCGACAGACCCAGGCCGGTCCCGCCAAAGCGGCGGGTCGTTGAGGCGTCAACCTGTGTGAACGGCTTGAACAGCCGCATCTGGGCGTTTGCATCAATGCCCGTGCCGGTGTCATGCACTGTCCCGCGCAAGCGAACGTGGGTGTCATCCATGGCCACGGCCTCCAGCGTGACCCGCACGCTCCCCTCCTGGGTGAACTTCAGCGCGTTGCCGATCAGGTTGGTGAATATCTGTCGCACACGCTGGGCATCACCTGTGAGCATGCGTGGCACATCCTGCGCCACCGTGACCCGGTAGTCGATGCCGCTGACCTCGGCCTGCGGTCTGAACACGGCGTCCATCTGGTCGAGCAGGTCCTGGGGGCTGAATGGCTGGTGGTCCAGATCGATGCCGCCAGCCTCGATTTTGGCCAGATCGAGCACGTCGTTGACCAGACCCAGCAGCGAGCGGCTGGCCACTTGCGATTTGGAGAGCAGCTGCGCCTGGTAAGCGGTCAGTGGTGTGTCGCCCAGCAGGTGGGTCATGCCGATCATGGCGTTGAGGGGCGTGCGGATCTCGTGGCTCATGTTGGCCAGAAATTCGCCCTTGATGCGCGAGGCTTCCTGTGCCTGCTCCTTGGCTTGCACCAGGTCGGTGATGTCGATGCGAAAGCCCACGGTGTGTCCATCGGGCATGCGTCGCTCAATGATGCGCAGGGTACGACCATCGCTGCGCTTCTGAATCAGTTCAGAGTTGCCGGAGAGGTGTTTCGCCATCCGCTCGGCGACCCACTCGTCCACACGCCCTACAGATCCTTCGTAGACGCCCGCTTTGGCGCCAGCGCGGATGAGGGACTCGAAGGCCACGCCAGGCACCATCAGATCGGCCACTTCCGGGTAGATCTGGCGGTATCTTTCGTTGCAGAAGACCAGCCGGTCCTCGGGGTCGAACAGCACGAAAGCTTCGTCCACCGTGTCGATGGCAGCACGCAGGATGGCCTCGCTGCGCACGGTGGTTTCCTGGGCTTGCTTGCTGATCGAGATGTCCTGGTGTGTGCCGAACATCCACTCGGGTTGGCCATCGGCCGTCCAGGTGCGCACCTGCCCGCGGTCGAGCACCCAGACCCAGTGTCCGTCGCGGTGGAGCATGCGCGCTTCGCATTCGTACAGATCGGTTTCGCCCTTGAAATGGGCCTGCAGCCGCTGGCCCGATTCCGCGAGGTTGTCCGGGTGTGCGAACCGCATCCAGGTGTCGATGGTCGTGGGCATCAAGTCGTCGAGATCCCATCCGATGATGCTGGCCCAACGCTGGTTGAAGCGGGTTTCCCCGGTCTGCACATTCCATTCCCAGGTGCCTGCGTCGGTGCCGAGCAGGATGTTGGCCAGGCGTTCGCGCTCCTCGGCCAGGGCGGCTGTGCGGTCCACCACCTCCTGCTCCAGCTCTTCCTTGAGCTCCACCACCTTGCGCTGCGCTGCGCGGTCCTCGGTGATGTCGCGCACGATGGCCGATGCGCCCAGTAGCGTGCCGTTTTGGTCGTCCAGACGCGAAAGCGTCAGGGCCACCAGCACGGTGCGTCCATCGCGTGTCTGCCGCCACAGCTCCATCGGGGGCGCATCGCCTGTGCGCGGCAGCGATTCGATCGCCCGCACCGCTTCGCCGGGTTGCCCCGGTGGCATCGTGAGTGCATCCAGCTCTTGCCCGATCGCCTCCTTCGCCGAGTGGCCAAAGAGCCTTTGCGCGCCACGGTTCCACGAGGTCACACGACCCTCGGTGTCCAGGCCCACGATGGCATCTGGGGACTGGTCGACGATGGCGGCCAGTTGCAGGCGGTTTTCGCGGGCCTGCAGTCTGCGTTGCACGCCCACCCAGTACAGGTAAAGCATCAAGGCGCCCAGGGCACCGGCCCCCAGCAGGGGCGGCACAATTTCCCGGGCGCTGCTCAGGGCCGCCGCTTTCAGATCACCGTCCAGCCGGGTCGCGGTGTAGCGCAGCACCCCGACGGATGAATCCGGGTTGCCCTTCACGCTGGACTGAGCCGCCATGACCAGGCCTTGCGGCCCCGTCCACCAGCTGAGTTGATCGCCGGTGAAGCCATCGGGCGCAGACGCCGGCTGGAAACTGTCGTCCCACACGTGTCGCCGGCCCAGGTCGAAGCCGAAGTTCAGCGATGGATCGGGGTTGGCGACGAAATCCCCTTGCGCGTTGGTGGCGTACACCTGCGGCTTGGGCCCGTTGCCCGGTGCCAGGGCACCCAGGCGCCCGGACAGATCCACGTTGATCACGATGGCGCCAAACACCCGGCCTTGGGCGTCGAACACCGGTGTGGCGTAGAGGATGGTGGGGCGCTGCGGAAGATCGATCTGCTCATCCTCGCGGTGGAGGCTGACGTCCGAGACAAACACCGTGCCATCGCTCAGGCCGAGAGTTTGTTTCAGGTAGACCGTGTCGCCCTTGCGCCGCAGGCTTGCGAGGGGCGCGACCACCACGCGGTTGCCCTGACGCTCCACCCGCACGATTTCCCGGCCTTCATCGGCAGCGCCGATGAAGCGAACCTGAAATACCTCGGGGGTGGCGGCCAGGTAGGCGGAGAAGAACTGCTCCATGCGGCGCTGCCACAAGGCCGTGGTGGACGACTCCTGCACGTCCAGCCCTCCGTTCTGCACGGACCGGATCAGGCCCTTGACCGGCGGCGTGTTGGCCAGAAACAGCACGCTGCGGCGGCGTTCGGCGTATGTGCTCTCTGCGGTGCGGGCCAACGAGTCCACGGCGCCCTGCAACGCGAGTTCGGCCTGTTGGCGCTGGACCCTCAGCGCCTGGACATAGTCGTTGGTGACCAGCAGGGCCAACGCCAGGGCGAAGCCCAGGCCGGCGAGCAAAGCCAGGGGGCTGCGCACAAAGTTCGCCAGACGCACCGAATGGCCGCGCGATGGTCCCATCGCCGGTCTCGGGTCGGGCAGCGCTTGCTGAAGCTGGCGGCGTTCCAGCAGCAGAGCCAGGCCCAGGGCCAGCAGGCTGCTCAGTGCGACCCCGGCCAACACCGTCTTGCCAGGCGATCCGGGGTTGGTCGCCGCGGCGATGGCCGGCTGGGGGTAGGCGTGCATGACCCATTGACGGCCCTGCACGGTCATCTGGCGCACGACCTCCAAGTTCGACCCCAACGCCTCTTGAGACTTGTAGAAAGGCGTCTGTTCGGCGCTGTCTGTCAGGGAGATGGCCACCTTGTTCAGCTGCGGCCGCAGATCGGCCAGGATTTCATCGACCACCAGCGGTGCGTAGGTCCACCCCAGTGCGGCCGCTTCACGGTCAGCCGGCGGGGGGTTGGGCAGGAGGTCTCGGTAGACCGGCAGCAGCAGCAGAAATCCCCGGCGCGCCAGACCGCTGGTCTGCACCAGGGTGGTGGGTGCGGTCAGGCGGGCCTGAGCGTCGAGTGCGGCGGCCAGTGCCGCAGCGCGGCGGTTGGGTTCCGAGGCAATGTCCAGTCCCATGGCGCCCCGGTTGGGCTCCTCTGGAAAGATGTGGCGGATGACGAAGCGGTCGTCTGTGTGCGGCGCCAGCTCGCGGATGCTGAAGGAAGCCTGGCCCTCGTTGCGTGCGCGGGCCACGAAGGCAGCCTCGTCGCTGCGTGCGACTCGCCGGATGAACCCGAAGCCGCGTGCACCGGGGAACTCCTGTGCGCTGTCGCGGCTGGCCACGTAGGCACGAAACTGTTCTGCGGTGACATCGACCCCGCCGCTGGCCGCCACCGCACCGCGGGCACCGCGCAAGCCGTGTTCGTACACCTTGAACCGGTCCTGGATCGCTTCGATCAGGCCATCGGCGGCGGCCGCGGTGTGTTCCCGCAACAGCCGCTGGTTGTCCTGCTGCACCAGCCAGCCAGACAAACCGCTGAGCAGCACGCCCGCGCACCACAGCGCCAGCGCCCAGCGGCGACTGGTCTGGCCGAGTGTCATGGGGTATGGACCAACTGCACGAGGTCTGCTGCGGCCGCTTTGGTCAGCGGCTTGTTCAGGAATCCCCGCACGCTGGCGTGGCCCGCCGCGCGGGCGTGGTCCGCCGGGTCGGAGGAAGACGAGAGCAGCACCACCACGGCGTGGCCGCGCTGCGCGCCGGGCAAGGCTTCAAAAGCACGCAGAAAGCCGAAACCGTCCATGCCGGGCATGTTGATGTCCAGCAAGATGATGTCGATGCCATGGGTTGGGTCGGTGGCCAGCAGGTCGAGCGCGTCTTGCGCCCGCTCGAACCCGCTGATTTCATACCCGACGCCGCAGCGTTCCAGGGCGATGCGGGTGAACAGCAGGTCGTTCTCGTTATCGTCAACCATCAAGATGCGGCAACTCATCAGGGCTCCAGAAAGCACATTGTTTGTTCAACCCTGATTGCGTTGCCCACCGGGCAAACCACGAGATGCTCTTGTTCGGCACCTGAACCCAGCTTACAAGATGTGAGCATGCCAGCAACGCGGGTCACTGATGTATCGGCACGAACCCTGAAAGGCTTGAGCGGTGTGTGGGCGGGCGATCAGGTCGCCGCGACGGGCAATGCCTGCGCGGCCCGCAGACCTTCGGCTTCGGTGCGGTAGAGGTGCAGGCGCGGGCCCTCGGTCAGGTGACCAGCGCGCTGCAGCACCGCTTCCACCGGCAGTTTGATGCCCACCAGGTGCAGTTCGATGCCTTGTTCGTCGAGCTGCTCGCGCAGGCGACCAAAGGCTTCAACGCCGGTGGCATCGATCCAGTTGATCGGGTGCGCGATCAGCATCACATGGCGCGTGCCCGGGTGGGCCGCGATGTGCTCGGCCACGGCCCGCTCGAAGCCGTTGGCGGTGGCAAAGTCGAGTGCTGCGTCCATGCGCAGCGCGTACAGGTGGGGCGCCAGCGGCGGCAGCAGCCAGAGGTGGCGGTCGCGCAGGCTGCCGTCGGGGTGCAGGCCGACCTCGATGATGCGCGGGTGCAGCCGCAGGTACAGAAAGTGGGACAGCGCCATCAGCACCCCGGCCAGCACGCCCCAGTACAGGCGCGGCGCGGTCAGCAGCGTCACGGCGAAGGTGGCGCCTGCAATGCCCGCCTCGACCCGCGAGACGGCCCACAGCTGCACGAAGGCGCGCGGTTTGATCAGGCCCAGGATGGCCACCAGCACGATGGCCGCCAGCACCGCCATGGGCACGTGGCGCAGCAGCGGGGTGAGCACCAGCAGCGCCAGCAGCACCACCGCCACGGAGAACACGGTGGCCCAGCCGGTTTTGGCGCCTGCGTAGAGGTTGAGCGCCGAGCGGCGCCGCTGAAACCCGAGGCCAGCTTGGCCAGGCCCTGGCCGATCAGGTCCTGGTCCTGGTCCCAGCGCTGGCCGCGCTGCCCGCTCTCCACCTTGGCACTCGACGCGGTTTCCAGAAAACTCACCAGCGTGATCACCAGCGTGGGCAGCACCAGCTGACCCAGAACGCTCCAGCCCGGCCAACCCGGCAGGTAGGGCATGGGCAGGCCCTGCGGCAGGGTGCCGATCACTGCGCCACCGCCGGCCTCGAAGCCGGTGAAGAAGCTGATGCCCGCGCTGGCCACCACCACCGCCAGCACGGTGGGAAAACCGGGCCGCCAGCGGCGCGCCAGCACCAGCGCGGCCAGGCTGCCCAGCCCGAAGGCCAGCGAGGGCAGGTGCACCTGCGCCGGCCAGGCCAGGCTGTCCCAGCCACCCAGGCCCAGCAAGGCGGGCAGCTGCGACGCAATGATGAGCACCGCTGCGCCCTGGGTGAACGCCATGAGTACAGGCGAGTTCACCAGGTTGAGCAGCCAGCCGAAGCGCGCAAAACCCAGCACGATCTGCAGCAACCCGCTGAGCAATGCCAGCCACACCGCCAGCGTGATCCACTGCGCACTGCCCGGTGTGGCCATGCCGCTGAGCGAGGCGCTGATGAGCAGGCAGGTGAGCGCGGTGGGTCCGACCGACAGGCGCACCGAGGAACTGAACAGCACCGCGATCAGCGCGGGCAGGAGCGAGGCGTAGATGCCCGTGATCAGCGGCATGCCGGCCAGCGCGGCGTAGGCCACGCCTTGCGGCACCACCATCAGGCCCACGGTGAGGCCGGCCATGGCTTCACCTCGCAACAGGGCAGCGTCGGGCCTCGGCCAGTTGAGGAAGGGCAGAACTTTGTTCGCACGGGACATGCCGCGATGCTACGGCACCACCCTCGCCCGCATCAGGGTGAATCCGCTGCGCAGATGTATGCCCCTCGGGGTATATTTTTGGCATACCCGCAACCGCCGCTGCTTCAAGCCTCCCCCATGCCCCAGAGCGATTGCTGCGCTTCGTCACCCCGTCCTTCGTCCGAGAGTTCGGCGTGAGCACGCGTGTGCGTCTCATGCCGGCTTTGGTGGCACTGCTCACGGTGGTGGCGGCCGGGTTCCTGTGGTGGCAGTCCGAGCGGTCGCAGACCCTGCTGCGGCAACAGGTGCTCCTGCAGGCCGAGGAGCGCAGCATCCACCTGGCCGACGCCATGGGCGGGCAGGTCAGCGGCCTGATCACCACGCTCGATCTGCAGTTGCTCAATCTGCGCCGCGAGTGGTTGCGCGACCCCGACGGCTTCGGCGACATTGCCCTGAGCGTGTTGCAAGCGCTGCCACCGGGCCTGGTGACCCACATCTCGGTGGCCAACGCCGACGGCCAGGTGGTCTATGACACCCTGACCAAGCCGATCGCGACCTCCATAGGTGATCAAGCCTTTTTCCAGGCCCAGCGCGAGTCGGCGACCGGCGACCGTCTGTTGATCAGCCAGCCGGTGAACTCGCGCAGCGCTGCGGGCTGGGCCATTGTGGTCAACCGGCCCATCTTGAACGGGGGGCGGTTCGACGGCACGGTGCAACTCGTGGTCTCGACCGATTTTCTGGCCCGGCGGCTGGCGGAATTGCAGCTCTCGGAGCAGGACGTGGTGACCTTGATTGCGCCCGACGGGGCCTTTCTGGCCCGCAGCCTGGACCACCCGGGTGCCATGGGCAACAGCGTGCCTGCGCACCGTCCCTTCCTCAACGATCGAGAAGCCCGCAGCGGCAGCTTTCGCACCGAGGGTTCGCTCGACGGCACGTCCCGAACTTACGGCTGGTACCGCTTGCCCCCCTTTGGCATGGTGGTGGCTATCGGCATCGCCGACCAGACAGTGCTGGCGCCTCTGACCTCAGCTCTCGAGAGCAACCGGCAAGTGTCCGCTGCGCTCATCGCGCTGCTGCTGGCGAGCGGCGGTCTGATCATCGCGCTGCTGGTGCACCTGGGACGCAAGGCGTCGGCGCTGGAGGCGAGCGAGGTGCTGCGGCTGCGCCAGTTCGAGAGCTCCCCGCTGGGCATGCTGGTGATGGACACCAGCACCCACCGCTTCGTCGATTGCAACGAGGCAGCGCTGGCACTTTATGGCTACCCGACCCGCGAAGCCTTGTTGAGCCAGTCCCCGCTGGATGTGTCGACCCGCAGGCAGCCCGATGGCCGTTCCTCGGCCGAGAAGGGGCGGGCGTACGTGGCGCAAGCCCTCCAGGCTGGCGCGGTGGTGTTCGAGTGGCGCCATCGGCGTCCCGACGGCAGTGAGTGGGATGGTGAAGGTCATTTGATGGCCTTCGAGCTGGGCGGGCGTGCGCTCATGCAGTTCACCATGCAGGACATCAGCTTGCGCAAGCGCACTGAGACCGCCTTGCAGGACAGCGAGGCCCGGCTCAAGGAGGCACAGCGCCTGGCCCGTGTGGGCAGCTGGAGGCGCGAACTCGCGACCAACGAACTCAGCTGGTCGGACGAGATCTACCGCATCTTCGAGGTGGACCCTGCAGTCAAGCCCACTTACAAAGCCTTCATCTCCAGCGTGCACCCCGACGACCGCACCCTGGTCAACGACGTGTACCAGCGGTCTTTCGATGCGCGCGAAAACTACGACGTGGTGCACCGCCTGCTCATGGCCGACGGGCGCGTCAAACACGTGCGGGTGTCGGGCTTCACCGAGTTCGACGGCGATCTTGCGCTGCGCAGCGTGGGCACCGTGCAGGACGTCACCGAAGTGCACACCGCGGAAGAAGCGCTCAAGCGCCTGAACGAAGAGCTGGAACAACGCGTGGCGGAACGAACGCGCGAGATGTCGGTGCTCAACCGCGAGCTGGAGGCCTTTGCGTACAGCGTGTCGCACGACCTGCGCACCCCGCTGCGCAGCATCAATGGATTTGCCAGCCTTCTGGAGGAAGAGTGTGGCGTGCTGCTCAACGAGGAAGGACGGGCCTACGTCACCCGCATCCGCACCTCGTCAAGGCGCATGGGCCGACTCATTTCCGACCTGCTGGCGCTGGCTCACCTGAACAGCACCGAGTTGCGCATGGAGGCGGTGGACCTCACCCGCACGGCGCATTCGATCTGCCGTGAGCTCGAGGCCAGCGACCCGGCGCGCAAGGTGCAATGGCGCATCGACGACAACATGCATGTCATGGCCGACCGCGGGCTGATACGGGTGGTGCTGCAGAACCTGCTGGGCAACGCCTGGAAGTACACCGGGCAGAAGCCCCACGCCGAGATCTGCTTTGGCCAATCCACCCTGGCCGATGGCACGGTGGAGTTTTGTGTGCGCGACAACGGCGCCGGCTTCGACATGGTTTACGCCGACCAGCTGTTCGAGCCCTTCAAGCGCTTGCACGCCCACCACGAATTCGAGGGCTCGGGCGTGGGTCTCGCCACGGTTCATCGGGTGCTCGAGCGCCACGGCGGGCGGGTGCGCGGTGAAGGCGCTGTCGGCCATGGAGCGGCGTTCTGTTTCAGCCTGCCCTATGCTGCCCGGGCCGAGGCCGGCAGCCCGAAGACCGCGTCGAACGCCCAGTTGAATGCAAAGGTGTAGACCAGGAAAAAGACCACGAGGGCCAGGTCCATCACCAATGCTTCCCACAGGCCGATACCGAGCCACCAGGCGATCAGTGGCACCAGCATCAGAACCAACCCGGTCTCGAAGATCACGGCGTGCGCCACGCGGCGCTGGATGCTGCGGCCTTTCACCGGCTCGCGCGTTTCCCAGCGCTCAAACAGGCCGTTGAAGACGAGGTTCCACACCACCGCCACCGCCGAGGTGGCCGTGGCCAGCGCGCCGCTGGCCGCCAGGCTTTCGCCCGACATCAACATCAGACCCAGGCCCGCCAGGGCAATGGCGAGCACCTCGTAGAGACTGATGTAGACGACGCGCCGCCGGATGCCCTGCAAGGTGGGCCGGCTCACTCAGAGCGGATCGTGCAGGGCCTTGGACAAGGCCGCGATGTTGGCCGCGCTGGGCACCTGCGGCTTCATCTCGTCTTCGGCTGCGGTGGCGTTCTCGTGCGCCTGGATGGCGTTGACCATGTCGTACTGGGATTCCCAGACCAGGGTCTTGCCGGGTGGGCAGAGGTCGCGCACGGTGCCGAACCAGTAGTAACCGTCGTTGCCTCCGAAGAGCTTGTCGATGCCGCCGGCATCACCGCTTTTCAATCCGTGGGCGGACAGGATCTGCTTGAGCTTGTGGTGGGAGACGGAATAAGGCATGGGGCGAGCAGTGTTCGTGTGGGTCGGCGAGTGTACCGAAACCGGTGCCCCGAAGCGGATCGCCTCACCCCAGCACGCGCTGCGCGATGCCCACGTAAAGCGGAATGCCCACCACGATGTTGAACGGAAAGGTGATGCCCAGCGACATGCCGAAGTACAGCGCAGGCTGTGCCTCGGGGATGGCGTGGCGCAGCACCGCGGGCACAGCGATGTAGGAGGCGCTGGCGGCCAGCACCATCAGCAGCGCGCCGTTGCCCGCGTTCACGCCCGCCGCCGCGGCCAGGGCCAGGGCCAGCGCGGCATGCACCAGCGGCGCGAGCACGGCGTAGGCCAGCAGCCAGAGTGGTTTGCCCTTGAGTTCGCCCATGTTGCGCGCAGCCAGCAAGCCCATGTCGAGCAGGAAGAAGGCGAGCATGCCCTTGAAGAGGTCCGTGGAGAACGGCGCCATCACCGCCTGCCCCGCCTCGCCCGTGACCATGCCGATGACCATGGCGCCGAGCAGCAGCAGCTGGGCCCCGTCGGTGAACGACTCGTGCAGGATCTTGCCCAGCCGGATTGGCGCGCCGGTCCCCGCGCCCAGGGCGAGCGTGCCGACACCGGATGTGCCTGCCGCCGCCTGCTGGCGCATGCTGTTGGCGAAAAGCACCGCCATGATGATCGCGGGCGACTCCATCAGCGCCATGGCCGCGGCCATGTGTCCGCCGAACACGGTGCCCTGGTTCTCCAGGAACTGCACCGCGGTGATGAAGGTGACGGCGCTGACCGACCCGTAGGTGGCGGCGATGGCGGCGGCATCGAACCCGCTCAGGCGCCGCTTCAGCAGCTGGTAGCTGATGGCCGGGATGACGATGGCGAGCAACACGGCCAGCCCCAGGGTGGTGGCCACTTCAGGGGTGAGCCCCGATTTCGCCAGCGAAAAGCCACCCTTCAGGCCCAGGGCCATCAGCAGGTAGAGCGAGAGAAAGCGCGAGATCTGGGGCGGTATCTCCAGGTTGGATCTGACGGTGCCGGCCAGCACACCAAAGACGAAGAACAGGATGGCAGGGTCGAAAAGGTTGGGCATGGGGCGAGATCCTATGTGCACTGGTCAATAATGAAAAATCAATTCTCCTGATGGTTTCCATCGATCAAAGACTATGAACTTCACCTTCCGGCAGCTCCGGCTCTTCCTCGCCTTGTCGGAGCACAAGAGCATCACCGCGGCAGCGCGGGCCTGTCACGTCACGCAGCCCACCGTGTCCATGCAGCTCAAGGAGCTGGCCGATGCCGTGGGCCTGCCGCTCTACGAGCAGATCGGCAAGCGGCTGTTTCTCACCGAGGCCGGAGAAGCGCTGGTGGAGACGGCGCGCCTGATGGAGGACGACTGGGCCGTGTTCGAGCAGCGCATCGACGCCATGAAGGGTCTCACGCGTGGGCGCTTGCGGCTGGCGGTGGTCAGCACGGCCAAGTACTTTGTGCCGAGCCTGCTGGGCAGTTTTTGCGACGCCCATCCCGAGATCGACATCGCGCTGGAGTTGCTCAACCGCGATGCGGTGGTGGAGCGGCTGCGCCACAACCGCGACGACCTCTACATCATGTCGATGCCGCCGGGCGACATCGAGCTGGAGAAGCACGCCTTTTTGCCCAACCCGCTGGTGGTGATTGCCCCGGTCTCGCACCGCTGGGCGCAGCGGCGCAGGCTGGCGCTGGCCGATCTGGAGACCGAGCGCTTCATCGTGCGCGAACGAGGCTCGGGCACCCGCCTGGCGTGCGACGCGCATTTCGCCGCCCAGGGCTTCGTGCCGCAGGTGCGGCTGGAGCTGGGCAGCAACGAAGCCATCAAGGAGGCTGTGGCCGCGGGCATGGGTCTGGCGGTGGTCTCGCGCCACGCGCTGGCCGCGCCCATGACCGATCAGCGGCTGGTGGAACTGCCGGTGGCGGGCTTTCCGGTGCAGTCCAACTGGTGGACGCTCTACCCGCGCGGCAAGCGGCTGTCGCCGGTGGCCACGGTGTTCCTGCAGCACATTGAGCGCACTGCCCAGAGCAGCTACGCGCAGCGTCAGGCCGTTCAGCCCAAAACGCCCGCCAGATCGAAGCTGCTGCGCTCGCCCAGGTGACGGCCGTTGGCGGCCAACCAGCGGTTGGCTGAGGCGTGCCCGAGGTCGTGCAGCTTGGACAGAAACGCCCACTGCGTTTCGGTCTTGCTGGCCGCGCCCAGCGGACTGAGCGACTCACCACCGTCGATCAGGTGCACGCGCAGGTCCTGCACGCGTTTGAACAGCGGCTGGCGGTGCGCCTGGCGGGGCTGGCCTTCCCCGTCGATGAGTTGCTTGAGCAGGGCAATGGTGCGCATTTCCTTGAGCAGGCTGGCGTTGAAGGTGACCTCGTTGATGCGGTCCAGGATGTCGTTGGCATTGCGGGGCACGGCGTCGCGCAGCACCGGGTTGATCTGAACCAGCAGCAGGTCGTCGGCTGGCGTGTCGGTGATCAATGGCATGAGTGAGGGATTGCCTGCGTAACCACCGTCCCAGTAGGCTTCACCGTCGATCTCCACCGCCTGAAACAGCAGGGGCAGGCAGGCCGAGGCCATCACCATGTCTGCGGTGAGTTCGTGCTGGCCGAAGATGCGCAGCGCGCCGGTGCGCACTTGCGTGGCCGCGATGAAAAGCTGCGTCTTGTGGCATGCGCAAACCCGTTTGAAATCCACTGTCTCCAGCAGGATGTCGCGCAGCGGGTTGAGGTTCAGCGGGTTGAGTTGGTAAGGCGACAGCTGACTGCCCAATGCCACGTTGAATTGTTTGTAGGGCGCCAGCCACGGCGCCATGAACGCCTGCACGGGCCCGAAGGCCGCGCCCAGAGGGCTGCTTTGCAGCTTGTGAAAGGGTGAGATTTCGGCCACGCGTGTCCAGAACTGGCGCAGCACGCGGCGGGCACCTTCGCGCCCGCCGTCCATGAGACCAGCGGCCAGAGCCACGGCGTTCATGGCGCCGGCACTGGTGCCGCTGATGGCCGAGATCTCCAGCGACTCTTCTTCCAGCAAGCGGTCAAGCACGCCCCAGGTGAAGGCGCCGTGTGAGCCACCGCCCTGCAGGGCGAGGTCGATCGGCAGTTTGCCGTTGGCGGTGCGGGAGGGTGTCTTGCGTTTTGCGCGGGTTGTGTTGGTCATGGACAGGCCTGAAGAGTGGTCTTTGTGCATTGCACCATGTTCCGCAAGTCCATTTCGGGCGTCTGGGACAATCGCGCTTTGCCCTCTGGCCCACCCGTCCTGCATGTCCACCACCACCATCGAGCCCACCGCCGAAGAATCCTCCGCGCTGCCCTCCGGCGCGCTGGCGCGCGAGGCACTGGCCCTGGCGGCCTTCGACCATGTGGTGGCCCACGCCAGCGGCTACCGCGCCCGGTCCGGCCAGCGCGAAATGGCGGCGCACATCGCCCACACGCTCTCGGGCGTGACGCCGGGCGACGACTCGGTGGCCAGCGACGCATCCCTGCCCGCGCGCGGCATTGCGGTGGTTCAGGCCGGCACCGGCGTGGGCAAGTCGGCGGCGTATGCCTCCACCGTGATCCCGCTGGCGCTGGCGCAGCAAAAGCGCGTGATCATCTCCACCGCCACCGTGGCGCTGCAGGAGCAGCTGATCGCCAAAGACCTGCCGGCCCTCGCCGCCACGCTGCCGCAACCGTTCAGCTTTGCGCTGGCCAAGGGGCGCGGGCGCTACGTGTGCCGTCTGAAGCTTGACCAGCTCAGCGGCGGCGACGCGGCCAGCGCCGACCTGTTCGAGAGCGATGACAGCCCGACCGACACCAGCGCCTCCGGCGTGGCCGCGCGCGCTGTGGCTTCGGCTTCCGCAGCAGCGCGCTGGCAGGAGCGTGGCGTGCAGTACACCGCGTGGGCCAACGCGCTGGATGGCGGCAGCTGGGATGGCGACCGCGACCGGCTCGACGAGCCGCCCGAAGGCAGCTTGTGGGCCCCTGTGGCGGCCGAGCGCCACACCTGCACCGCGCGCCACTGCCCCAGCTACAACAGCTGCAGCTACTACCAGGCGCGCGCCAAGCTGGCGCAGGCGCAGGTGATCGTGGTCAACCACGACCTGCTGCTCTCCACGCTCGGCCTGCACGCCTTTCCCGCGCCGCAAGATTGCTACGTGGTGTTCGACGAAGCGCACCACCTGGGCGCGGTGGCGCAGGGTCAGTTCACCGCGTCCATGGACCTCATGCGCAGCAACTGGCTGGACAAGCTGCCGCGCGCGGTGGACGAAGTGGCCGGCGCGCTGGACGCCCGGCCCACGTCGGACGTGGCGCAGCTCGCCAAAGATTTGAAGACCGCGCAAGGCGAACTCGCGCGCCTGGCCATGCAGCGCATCGGCGCGCTGCCGGCCTGGCTCGATCTCACCGGCCGCACGCCGGGCCGAGCGCCCTCACGCAGCGGCTTCACCGACAACGCCCCACCCATCGTCGACCGCTTCGACGGCGGTGCGCTGCCGCCCGAATGGACCGAGGTGGTGGCGCAGATGCACGCCAACGCCAGCGCGCTGCTCAAGGTGTTCGAGGCGCTCGCCACCCAGCTCAAGGCCAACGCACGCGAGAACCCGGCGCCAAGCTCTACAGCCGCCTGGGCGTGCTCGCGCCGCGCCTGCAGAGCGCGCAGGAAACCGCCACGCTGTGGATGCAGGCGCCCACCGACGGTGCGCCGCCGCTGGCCAAGTGGCTGGAAGCCGGTATTCACCATGGCCTGGTCACGCTCACCGCGCACGCCTGCCCACTGCAGCCGGGCAGCCTGCTGCGCAACCATCTCTGGAACAAGGTGCGTGCGGCCGTGGTCACGTCCGCCTCGCTCATGACCTGCGGCAACTTCGACCATTTCCTGCACGAGTCGGGCCTGGCCTGGGACGATGCTGTGGCCACGCGCGAGGTGCAAAGCCCGTTCGACCACAAGCGTCAGGGGCGGCTGGTGGTCGTGCAGACCGTGGCCGACCCGAAAGACGTGGAGGGCTACACGCGCGAAATGCTGGCCTCGCTCATGGAGGATCTGCGTGAGGTGAAGCGTGGCGCCTTGGTGCTGTTCACCTCGCGCGCGCAGATGCGTCAGGCGCAAGGCCTGCTGGAGCGAGGCGAACACGGTGCGCTGCGCGAGCGGGTGCTGGTGCAGGGCGAAGCCTCGCGCACCGTGCTGCTGCGCCGCCACGCCGAGCGCGTGGCCGACGGCGAGGCCTCCATCCTGTTCGGCCTGCAATCGTTCGGCGAAGGGCTGGACTTGCCAGGCGAGCTGTGCGAGTGGGTGTTCATCACCAAGCTGCCGTTTGCTTCACCGAGCGACCCGGTGGGCCAGGCGCGCGCCGACTGGCTCAAGAGCCAGGGCCGCGACCCGT
>LNFM01004578.1_pt1 | contig 25302 bp, 22 predicted proteins | sample 596031 | NCBI WGS metagenome assembly LNFM01 (sample SAMN04254537, study PRJNA301005) | activated carbon metagenome | isolation source: dual media filters at the Ann Arbor, Michigan drinking water treatment plant | place: USA: Ann Arbor | reverse complement strand
GAGGCGCCCGAGCAGGCCGGCCGTATCGAGGACGCCTTTTCGGAAAGCGTCGATGTGATGCCGACCATCCTGGAATGGCTGGGCGGCGCCACGCCGCGCGCCTGCGACGGGCGCTCGCTGCTGGAAGTCTTGCACGGCGAGAAGCCCGCGGATTGGCGCGACCACCTGACCTATGAATTCGACTTCCGCGACCTGCATTACTCCACGCCGGAATCGGCGCTGGGTCTGAACATGGACCATTGCTCGCTGATGGCGGTGCAGGACGCCCGCTGGAAATACGTCCATTTCGCCGGCCTGCCGCCGCTGCTCTTCGACCTTCAGGCCGACCCGAACCAGTTCACCAACCTTGCCGCCGATCCGGCGCACGCCGCGGTCCTGGCCGAATACGCCCAAAAAGCCCTGACCAAGCGCATGCGCCATGCCGAGCGCACGCTGACCCATTTCCGCGCCACCCCCCACGGACTCGAAGAGAGGATTTTTGGATGAGCCTTTCCCGCCGAACTGCCCTGGCCTTGCCGCTGGCAGCCCCCGCCCTGGCGCAGGCCGACAACCGGCCCACTCTCACCATCGCCGTGCAAAAAATTTCCAACACCAATACCATGGAGCCGCTGCGCGAGCAGTCGAACGTCGGCAGCCGCACCTGGTTCAACCATGGCGAGACGCTGATCGAGCAGGATTGGTGGGGCGATCTCTCGCTGCGCCCCGCCCTCGCCACCGCCTGGCGCCGCATCGACGACCGCACGGTGGAGTTGACGCTCCGCAACGACGTAAAAATGCATGACGGCCGCACCATGACGGCCGAGGATGTGCAATTCTCCTTCGGTCCCGACCGCATGGGCTGGAACATGGCCACGGAGCAGGCGCGCAATCTGTTCGGCTCCATCCCCACCCAGGCCCGCCAGGCGCCGCCCGAGGTGCTGGCCGTGGCACGGCGCACCTATCCGGGGATCGAGAGGATCGAGATCGTCAACCCGACCACCATCCGCTTCGTCAACCGCACCCCGGACCTGACCCTGGAGGGCCGGCTCAGCCGCAACACCGGCATGATCATCTCGCGCGACGCCTTCGAAAAGCAGACGAACTGGCTGGAATGGGCGCGCCGCCCGATCGGCACCGGCCCTTACCGCATCGGCGATTTCCGCCCCGACCAGTCGCTCACGCTGGAAGCCTTCGACGAATACTGGGGCGGCCGGCCACCGGCGCGGCGGCTGCGCTTCGTGGAAGTGCCCGAAGTCGCCAGCCGCATCAACATGCTGCTCTCCGGCGAGGCCGATTTCGCCTGCGACATCCCGCCCGACCAGATCCGTTCGGTGGAGCGCTCCGGCCGGCACGAGATCGTCGGCGGCACCATCATGAACCACCGCCTGACGGTGTTCGACAAGAACCACCCGAACCTGCGCAACCCGTTGATCCGCAGAGCCTTCACCCATGCCATCGACCGCGAGACCATCGTCTCGGCGCTGTTCGGCGGCCGTTCGGTGGTGCCGAAGGGGCTGCAATTCGACTTCTACGGCCAGATGCTGATCGAGGGCTGGGCACCCCCGCGCTATGACCTGGCCGAGGCCCGCCGCCTGCTGCGCGAGGCCGGCTATCGCGGCGAGCCCATCCCCTATCGCCTGCTCGCCGGCTACTACACCAACCAGCTGGCGGTGGCGCAGGTGATGGTGGAGGGCTGGCGCGCCGTGGGCCTCAATGTGCAGATCGAGATGCGCGAAAACTTCCCGCAGGTGCTCTCGCGTGAGGGCCAGCGTGGCGTGCGTGACTGGTCGAACAGCGCCTCCTACAATGACCCCGTCTCCTCGCTGGTCGCCCAGCACGGCCCCGAGGGCCAGCAATGGCAGATCGGCGAATGGCAGAACGAAGAATTCGGCCGCCTGTCGCGCGAGCTCGAAACCGGCACCGATCCGACACAGCGCCGCGCCACCTTCCGCCGCATGCTGGAAATCGCCGAGCGTGAGGACCCCGCCTATACGGTGCTGCACCAGTCGGTGAACCTGACCGCCAAGCGAAAGGATTTGCGTTGGCAGGCCGGCCAGTCCTTCGTGATGGATTTCCGGGGCCGCAACTGGGGCGCCTGAGCATGTCCGACGCTCCGCGGCCGCTTGTCTCGCTGCGCGGGCTGCGCGTTGCCTTCGACGGCGTCCCGGCATTGCGCGGCATCGACCTCGACGTCATGCCAGGCGAGGCTGTGGGTCTGGTGGGTGAAAGCGGCTGCGGCAAATCCGTCACCTGGCTGGCCGCACTCGGGCTGTTGCCGCGACAGGCCAAGGTGACCGGCAGCGTCCTGCTGGAGGGCAGCGAGTTGCTCGGCGCGGCCCCGCGCGTGCTGGAGCGCGTGCGCGGTGGCCGGGTGGCGATGATCTTCCAGGACCCCGCCTCCTCGCTCAACCCCGTGCACCGCATCGGCACCCAGGTGGCGGAGGCGGTGACGCTGCATCAGGGCCTCTCCCGTTCCGATTCCCGCGCCGAGGCCAAGCGGCTGCTCGACCAGGTCGGCATGCCCGACGCGGCGCGCCGGATGGACGCCTATCCGCATGAGCTCTCGGGCGGGCAGAACCAACGGGTGATGATCGCCATGGCGCTGGCCGGCCGGCCCGAATTGCTGGTGGCTGACGAACCCACCACGGCACTCGACGTCACCATCCAGGCCCAGATCCTCGAATTGCTGAGCGAACTCCGCCGCTCGGAAAACATGGCGCTGGTGCTGATCAGCCACGATCTCGGCGTGGTGGCGGAAACCTGCGAGCGCGTGGCCGTGATGTATGCCGGCCGCATCGTCGAGGAATCGCCGGTGGACACGCTCTTCGCCGACCCCCGTCACCCATACACCCAGGGCCTGCTGGGCGCGCTGCCGCCGATCGACGGGGCGCGCCGGCCACTGGCCTCGATCCCGGGCGGGGTGCCGGAACCCTGGGCGATGCCGCCGGGCTGCGCCTTCGCGCCGCGCTGCCCGGCGCATGTGGCGGCTTGCGACGTGACGGCGCCGGCGCTGCTGGCGCATGACGGGAGGGCAAACGCATGCTTGTTGGCGGCTTGAGCGCTCCGGTCAGGCAAGCGTGGCGCGGCGCCGCGGAGGTCGCCCGCGACGCTTCGCGCCGGCTCTGCCGGTGGCCTGCGGCCATCCCTGCCTCCCTCCGCGCCGCCACGCCTTTTGGAATTGTGGCCGGCCACGGGGACGAAAATTGGGAACGGCGCTTTTGACCGAACATGGGAACACTGTGTTGGAGGCGCGGGGATTGGTCCGGCGTTACTCCATGCGGCGGGGGTGGTTGGGGCGGCGGGTGGAGGTGCGTGCTGTCGACGGCGTTTCGCTCACGCTCGAACGCGGGCGCACGCTGGGGCTGGTGGGTGAAAGCGGTTGCGGGAAATCCACCACGGCGCGGCTGGTGCTGGGGCTGGAAGCACCCGACGCCGGCGATGTCGCCTTCGAAGGCGCCCCCATGCCGGGACCTGGCAGCACCGCCTGGAAAGCCCTGCGGGCGCGGATGCAGATGGTCTTCCAGGACCCGCTCGGCGCACTCGACCGCCGCCTGTCCATCGGCACGCAGATCGCTGAGCCGCTGGTCATCCACAACCGGCCCACCGACATCGTGGATTCCCTGCTGGCCGATGTCGGGCTGCGGCCGGATCAGGCGCAGCGCTACCCGCATGAACTCTCGGGCGGCCAGCGCCAGCGCGCCGTTCTCGCCCGCGCCCTGGCCACCTCGCCTGAATTGCTGGTCTGCGACGAACCGATCTCCGCCCTCGATGTCTCCATCCAGGCCCAGGTGATGAACCTGCTGGTGGAGCTGCAGCAATCCCGCGGCATGGCCATGCTCTTCGTCAGCCACGATCTGCGGGCGGTGCGCCAGGTCAGCCATCGCGTCGCGGTGATGTATCTCGGCCGCATCGTCGAGGAGGGCGAGCCGGACGAGGTGCTGCACCACCCCGGCCACCCCTATGCCCAGGCGCTGGTCTCGGCCATCCCGCATCCCAGCCGGCGCGGGCGCCGCATCCTGCTCAGCGGCGACCCGCCCAACCCGGCCGACCGGCCCACGGGCTGCGCCTTTCACCCCCGCTGCGCCCATGCCCAGCCGCTCTGCCGCGATGCAGCCCCAGCGCTGGCGCCGCGGGGCGATGGCCGTCTCGTCGCCTGCCATTTCGCCGAGGAGCTGGCCTGATGCTGCGCTTCATCCTCTCCCGCCTCGCCCGCGCGGGTCTGACGATCGCCATGGTCGTGACCTTCGCCTTTGTCGTGCTGCGCCTCTCCGGCGATCCGGCGCAGATCATCCTCGGCGCCGACGCCGACCCCGCGGCGGTGGACGCTTTCCGGGCCTCCTGGGGCCTCGATCAGCCGGTATGGCTGCAATATTTCCACTATTTCGGCGCCATTTTTTCGGGTGACCTGGGTCGCTCCATGCGTGACGGGCGCGACGCCATCACCCTGGTCCTCGAGCGCATCCCGGCGACGCTGGCCCTCACCCTTCCGGCGCTGGCCATCAAGCTTGCGCTCGGCATTCCAGCCGGCATGCTGGCGGCGCTGCATCGCAATTCCTTCCTCGACCGGGCGGTGATGGCGCTGGCCGTCGCCGGCTTCACCGTGCCCTCCTTCGTGCTCGGGCTGCTGCTCGTGCTGGTGTTTGCCGTGCAGCTGGGTTGGCTGCCCTCGGGCGGGCAGGGGACGTGGCAGCACGCCGTGCTGCCCGTCATCACGCTGGGGGTCGGCGGTGCTGCGGTGCTGGCCCGCTTCACCCGCTCGGCGATGCTGGAGGTGCTGGGCCAGCCCTATATCCGCACGGCGTCCGCCAAGGGCGTGCCCTGGGGGGCGGTGGTGCGCGGCCATGCCTTGCCCAATGCCGCCATCCCCACGGTGACCATCATCGGCTTCATGGTGGGTTCGCTGATCGCCGGCGCCGTGGTGGTGGAGAGCGTCTTCTCCTGGCCCGGCGTGGGCCGGCTGCTGGTGGTGGCGGTGGCCAACCGCGATCTCGCGGTCGTGCAATGTGTGCTGCTGCTGGTGGCCGCCACCATGGTCACCTCCAACCTGGTGGTGGATATGCTCTACGGCTTCCTCGACCCGCGGCTGAGGGCGCGCTGATGCCCGAGGCACCGCTGCTTCCCGTCACCGCCGCGCCACCGCAGGCGCCAGCCCGCCGCCTGCCGCTGCTGGTGGTCCTCGCCCTGGGCTGGATCGGGCTGATGCTGGCCGTGGCCGCGCTGGCCGACCTCATCATGCCCTTCGGCATCACCCAGCTCGATCTGCGCAACCGGCTCTCGCCGCCCATCGGCTTCGGCGGCGACTGGCTGCACCCGCTGGGTACCGATGAGCTCGGGCGGGATGTGCTCTCCCGGCTCATCGCCTCGATCCGGATGAGCCTCTTCGTGGCCTTCGGCGCCACCATCATCGGCGCCGCGCTGGGCACCACGCTGGGCTTTCTGGCCGCGCAATTCCGCGGGGTGGTGGAGCAGGTCGTTCTCGCCCTGGTGGATTTTTCCGCAAGCCTGCCCTTCCTGATCCTGGCGCTGTCGGTGCTGGCGTTTCTCGGCAATTCCATGTGGCTGTTCATCGGCTTGCTGGGCCTGCATGCCTGGGAGCGCTATGCGCGCATCGCCCGCGGCCTGGCCATCGCGGCCGCGGGGCAGGGCTATGCCGCCGCCGTGCGGCAATTGGGCGCCTCCTCCTGGCGGGTGCAGATGCGCCATGTCCTGCCCAATATCGCCTCCACCCTCATCGTCTCGATGACGCTGGCCTTCCCGGAAATCATCCTGCTGGAAAGCGGACTGTCCTTCCTCGGCCTTGGCGTGCAGCCGCCGGCGACCTCGCTGGGCTCCATGGTGGGCTATGGCCGGGAATATCTCACCACGGCGCCCTGGGTGCTGCTGGCGCCGGCCTGCACCATCATCCTCACCACCTTCGCCGTCTCCATCCTGGGCGACTGGCTGCGCGACAGGCTCGATCCGACCTTGCGTTGATGCCCGGGCTGGGCTCCCATGGGCGCAACGAGAGACGGGGAAGAAGCATGCGCCGCCGGGTGTTTTGTGCGACAATTCTGGCTGCGCCGGCGCTGGCACAGCCGCGTGCCTGGCCGTCCCAGCCGGTGCGGGTGATCGTGCCATTCTCCGCCGGCACCGCCGATACCCTGGCACGCCTGGTCGGCGCGGAAATCTCTCGTGGCATCGGCCAGCCGCTGGTGGTGGAGAACCGCCCCGGCGCCGGCGGCAATGTTGGCTCCGAGGTCTGCGCCCGCGCGGCACCCGATGGCAACACCATCTGCCTGGGCACCATCTCGTCGCACGCGATCAACCCCTCGATCGTGCCGCGGATGCCCTACGACAATCTGCGCGATTTTTCACCGATCACCCAATTGGCGGCGCAGCCCAATGCCATCGCGGTGACCAATGCCTTTCCGGCGCGGGACGTCGCGGGGCTGATCGCCCATCTGCGCGCCAACCCGGACGTGCCCTTCGGCACCTCCGGCGTCGGCACCTCCATCCACCTCGCCGGCGCGCTCTTCGCGCAGATGACCGGCACGCGGCTCACCCATGTTCCGTATCGCGGTTCGGCCGGCATCGTCACCGCGTTGTTGTCGGGCGAGCTGCCGCTGGCCTTCGACAATCTCTCCTCCGTGCTGCCGCTGGCGCGGGAGGGCAAGCTGCGGATTCTCGGCGTCACCTCGCTCAGCCGCAGCCCCGCCGCGCCGGAGATTCCCGCCGTGGCCGAGACCCTGCCGGGTTTCGAGAGCCTGTCCTGGCACGGGCTCTTCGCCCCCGCCCGCACGCCGCCGGCGATCATCGAGCGGCTGCACCGCGAGGCGGTGGCCGGCCTGGCCGCGCCGGGGGTGGCGGCACGCCTGGCCGAACTCGGCATCACCGCCGTGGGCAATACGCCCGAGCAATTCGCGGCCTTCGTGGCCAGCGAGACCGAGCGCTGGGGCGCCGTCGCCCGCGCCGCCGACATCCGATTGGATTGAAATGAAAAAGCCAGAAGACCTTCGCAAGAAACCAGAAGAGCTCCGCTCGGGCCGCTGGTTCGCGCCCGACGACCTCCGCTCCTCCAGCCACCGCTCGCGCGCGATGCAGATGGGCTATGCGCCTGAGGAATGGGCCGGGCGGCCGATCATCGCTATCATCAACACCTGGTCCGATCTCAGCCCCTGCCACGTCCATCTGCGCGACCGCGCGGAGCATGTGAAGCGCGGCGTGCTGATGGCCGGCGGGTTGCCAATGGAACTGCCCGCGCTCTCGGTGGCTGAGGTCTTCGTCAAGCCCACCACCATGCTCTACCGCAACATGCTGGCGATGGAGACGGAGGAGCTGCTGCGTTCCCACCCCGTCGATGGCTGCGTGCTGCTGGGGGGCTGCGACAAATCCACCCCGGGCCTGCTGCTGGGCGCGACCAGCATGGACATCCCCACTATCTACGTGCCGGCCGGCCCCATGCTGCGCGGCAATTTTGAGGGAAAAACCTTGGGATCCGGCAGCGATTCCTGGAAATACTGGGACGAGCTGCGGGCCGGAAAGATCACCGAGCGCGACTGGCAGGGTGTCGAGGCCGGCATCGCCCGCAGCCACGGCACCTGCATGACCATGGGCACGGCCAGCACCATGACCGCCATTGCCGAGGCCATCGGCATGGTATTGCCCGGCGGGTCCTCGATCCCCGCGCCGGATGCCGGACACATCCGGCTTTCCAGCGACAGCGGCCGGCGCATCGTGGAGATGGTGTGGGAGGATCTGAAGCCGTCCAGGATCCAGACCCGGCACGCCTTTGAGAACGCCATCGCGGTGGCGATGGCGATGGGCTGCTCGACCAATGCCATCATCCACCTCATCGCCATGGCGCGCCGCGCCGGCACCGATGTGGGGTTGGAGGATTTCGAGCGCGCATCGCGCCGCGTGCCCGTGATCGGCAATGTCCGCCCCACGGGGAAGGACTACCTGATGGAGGATTTTTTCTACGCCGGCGGCATCCGCGCGCTGATGAACAATATTCGCGAGCACCTCCATCTCGATTGCCTGACGGTGAATGGGAAGACGCTGGGCGAGAACATCGAGGGTGCGAAAACCTTCAATGACGACGTCATCCGCACCCAGGACCGCGCGATCTATGGCGAGGGTTCGCTGGCCGTCCTCTACGGCAATCTGGCCCCCGATGGTTGCGTCATCAAACCGGGTGCGATGGACCAGAAATTCCTGAAGCATTCCGGCCCGGCGCTGGTCTTCGACGATTATCCCAGCATGAAAAAGGCCGTGGAGGACGAGAACCTCGACGTCACGCCCGACCATGTCCTGGTGCTGCGCAATGCCGGCCCCCAGGGCGGGCCGGGGATGCCGGAATGGGGCATGCTGCCCATGCCGCGTCGCCTGCTGCGCGAAGGCCATCGCGACATGCTGCGCATTTCCGATGCCCGCATGTCCGGCACCAGCTATGGCGCCTGTGTGCTGCATGTTGCGCCGGAGTCTTTTGTCGGCGGGCCGCTGGCGCTGCTGCGCACGGGCGATATCGTGACGATGGACGTCGCATCACGCCGCATCGACATCGCGATTTCGGACGAGGAAATGGCTGCCCGCCGCGCCGCCTGGACCCCGCCGCCGGTGAATTACGAACGCGGCTATGGCTGGATGTTCAGCCGCCATATCCAGCAGGCCAATGAGGGGGCGGATTTCGATTTCCTGCGGACTGATTTCGGCGCCCCGGTGACCGAGCCGGTGATCTACTGATGAACCCCGAAACCCTCGCCCGCCTGAAAAAGGTCTCCACCGCCACCCTGGCCACCGCGCTGTTCAAGCGCGGCTTCCGGCAGCAATACATCCAGAACGTCCAGCCGCTGCGCGTGCATGCCGAGAGCATGGTCGGCCCCGCCTTCACGCTGCGCTACATCCCGGCGCGGGAAGACCTCAACACCATTGAAGTCTTCCGCGACCCCACCCACCCGCAGCGCCGCGGCATCGAGGAATGCCCGCCCGGCGCGGTGATGGTGATCGACAGCCGCAAGGACGCCCGCGCGGCTTCGGCCGGCGGCATCCTGGTCAATCGGCTGCAGGCGCGCGGGGTGGCGGGGGTGGTGACCGATGGCGGTTTTCGCGACGCGCAGGAGATCGCGGGCCTCACCATCTGGGCCTTCCACCAGCGCCCCTCGGCGCCGACCAACCTCACCCTCAACCACGCCATCGCGTTGAACGAGCCCATCGCCTGCGGCGACGCGCCGATCTTCCCCGGCGACATCATGGTGGGCGACGGCGATGGGGTGGTGGCACTCCCGGCCCATCTCGCCGACGAGCTGGCGGAGGAGGCGAGCGAGATGACCGCCTATGAGGATTTCGCGACCGAGAGGGTGCGCGCGGGACACAGCATCCGCGGCCTCTACCCCGCGACCGACCCCGCCAATACCGCGCTCTTCGCGCAATGGAGACAGACCCATGGCCGTTAAGCTCCCCCGCCGCGCGGCGCTCACCCTGCTCGCCACCCCCGCCCTGGCGCAGGGGCCGGCGACGGAGGCGGCGGCCTGGCCGGCGCGCGGCGTCACCGTCGTGGTGCCCTTCGCGCCCGGCTCCTCCTCCGACATCATCGCCCGCAGCCTCGCCCAGCACATGCAGCAGGCCCTCGATAAACCCTTCGCGGTGGAGAACCGGCCCGGGGCGAGTGGCATCATCGGCACCCAGCAGGTCATTCGCGCGGCGCCCGATGGCCATGTGCTGATGCATGCGCCGCTCTCGGTCTGGGCCATCAATGTGGCCCTGCGGCCCAACCTCCCCTACGATCCGACGCGCGACCTCACCCGCATCATGCAGACGGTGCGCACGCCCAATGTGCTGGTGGTGAACCCCGCGGTCCCGGCCAACAACCTCGCCGAGTTCATCGCCTGGCTGAAGCGCCCGGGCAGCAATGGGGCCTATTCCAGCAGCGGCATCGGCAGCTCCGACCACACCACGGGCGCGCTGTTCAGCCAGGTCACCGGCACCGACTCTGTCCATGTCCCCTTCACCGGCGGCGGGCCGGCCACCGCGGCGCTGCTGGCCGGCAATGTGCCGTTCAGTTTCCAGAATCTGGGCTCGATCATGCCGCAGATCCGCGAGGGCAGGGTGCGCGCGCTGCTCATCACCTCCGAAGCGCGCCACCCCATGCTGCCCGATGTGCCGCATGCGGCCGAGATGGGCCTGCCCGAGGTGGTGGTCTATTCCTGGCAGGCGCTGGGCGGGCCGCCGGGGATGGCCGCGGCCCTGGTCGCACGCGTGCATGAACACGCCACCGCCGCGCTGCGCTCGCCCGCCGTCCTGGCCCGGCTGGAGGATCTGGGCTTCGAGGTCGTGGCCAGCCAGCCCGAGGTGTTCGCCAGCTTCCAGGCGCAGGAGATCGCGCGCTGGCAACGCGTGGTCAGAGAGGGCAATATCCGCGCCGAATGAACCGACGCATCCTCCTCGCCACCCTCCTCCCCGGCGCGGCGGCTGCGCAATCCGCGCTGCGCGCCCGGCCCGGGCAGGCCACGCTCCCCTATCAGGCGCGGATGGTCACCGACGCCGAATTCGGCCCCTGGCTGCAGGTGGATATCGGCACGCTGGGCTCGGTGCGGTTGCCCAGCCAACACCGGCGCGCCGCCGTCCTGGGCCGGGTGAACGCGGCGGGGCGCGAGGTGCTGCTGGCCCGCTTCGAAGGTCATGCCGAGCAGATGCTGCTGACCATCATCGGCTTCGACAATGCGGGCGAACTTCGGGTGCTGGGCATCGAGACCCGCACCGCCAAGGCCGGATCGGGCAATGTCACGCGGGAGACGGATGGCAGGCTGGCTGCTGCCCCCAATGGCTTCTCCATCACCATGAGCATGCGCGGGCGTGGCCTGCCCAGCCTGCGCTGGAACACCAACCTGCCCTGGGATGGCGATGGCGTGATCGACGCGCCGGAAACCCCGCCGGGCAGCCCGGCGGAACGCGTCTTCGTCGATGACGCGCGGCGGGAGGTTGCGGCCTTCCTCGCCGCCGAGCCGCGGCTGGATTTCCGCGGAGTGGCTATGCGCGCGTGGAAAATCCATCGCGTCGGCCTGATCTAGACTCGCATCGCCCTGGTTGTTTCCACCCATGGCGATTGCAGGCTAACCCGCCCCGGCGATCGCCCGCAGCAGCATGCCTTCGGTGAGGATCTGCGGCAGGATCAGCGCAGCCCCGCCGCCGGCGGGATAGAGCAGATAGAGCGGCACGCCCTCGCGCGCATGGGCGCGCAACAAAGCGGTGATCGCGGCGTCTCCGCGCGTCCAGTCGCCCACCAGCTGCGCCACGCCGCGCTCGGCGAAGGCGGCCTGCACGGCGGTGGTCTCCAGCGCCAGGCGCTCATTCACCTTGCAGGAAATGCACCATGCGGCGGTGAGATTGACGAAGACCGGCCGTCCCTCGGCGCGCAAGGCCTCAACCCGGGCGGCCGACCATGCCTCATGCGGGCCGGAGGCCAGCGCGGGGGCCAGCGCCTGGGCCAGGCCCGGGGCGGGCGAGGCGCTGAGGAAGCCGGGCAGCACGGCCAGCGCGCCCAGCCCCCCCGCCAGCGCGCCCGCCCGGGCCAGCCGCCCACCGCCCTGCTGGGCCTGGCCCAGCGCCCATGCGGTAAAGCCGACAAGCACCCCGCCGAGCAGGCCCAGCGCCACGCCATCCGGCCCGGCCAGCTGCGCCAGCACCCAGACCAGCCAGGCCGCCGCGGCATACATCGGGAAGGCCAGGGCCTGGCGCAGCCGCTCCATCCAGGCGCCCGGCCGGGGCAGCAGGCGCGCCAGCCTTGGCATCAGGCCAAGCAGCGCATAGGGCAGGGCGAGGCCCATTCCCATGGCCGCGAAGACCAGCAGCATCGGCAGCGGCGGCAGCGCCACCGCCGCGCCGAGTGCCACCGCCATAAAGGGCGCGGTGCAGGGTGTCGCCACCAGCACGGCCAGGCCGCCGGTGAAGAAGCTGCCCCAATGACCGCCCCGCGCCACCAGCCCGCCACCTGCCGAGACCGGCCCGCCCATGGCATAGGCGCCGGAGAGGTTCAGCCCGACCGCGAGCATCAGCCATGCCATGACGGCGACGATCGGCGCCTGGGTGAACTGGAAGCCCCAGCCCACCGCCTGCCCCGCCAGCCGAAGCCCGAGCAGCACGCCGCCGATCGCCAGGAAGGCCAGCACCACGCCGGCCGAATAGCTCGCGGCATGCGCCCGCACCGCGCCCCTTCCCTGGCCGGAAAGCCGCGCCAGCCCCACCGCCTTCATCGCCAGGATGGGAAAGACGCAGGGCATGAGGTTGAGGATAAGCCCACCCAACGCCGCCAGCAGCAGCACCCGCCACAGCGGCAGCGCGGCGGGCAGGCCGGGCATGGCGCCGGGCGTGGCGGCGATGCTGTAGGCCTGGCGCACACCCTGGCCGTCGGTGAAGGCGAGCACGCCCTCGATGCGGGCGGGGATGGTGCCGGCGCCGCGGGTCAATTCCAGGGTCAGCCCATCGGCGGTCAGGATCAGTGGCTGGGTCGCGGTGTGGTCGAGCAGGCCTTCGGCGCTGGGGAAGAAGAAAGCCCCGCGCAGCTGCCCGCCGGTGGGCAGGCCGGTGAGTTCCAGCGCGCCACGCGTGCCCTCGAAGCCGATGCGGGCGGCGAAGGGGTTTTCGCGCGGCAGGGCGGCTTCGGCGGTGGCGAAGCGCCCGGCCAGGCCGGAGGCGGGGCGGGCGGTGGCCTCGACCGGCAGGGTCAGCGAAAAGCTGGCCTCCTCGGGAATGCAGACCTCGGCGCAGATCAGCCAATTCACCTGGGCGGTGACGGAAAAGCTCTCGCCCGGGCGCAGGTCAGGGGATGGCGTGATGGTGGCCAGGAAGGTCGCGCTGTTCTGGTAGCCGAAATTCACCAGCGGGCCATAGGCGATGCGGCTGGGCGCGGGGAATTGCAGCGGGCCGGCCGAGGCGCCCTCCGGCAGCGTCCAGGTGATCTCCGGCGGGGCGCCGGCATCGCCCGGATTGGTCCAGTAGGTGTGCCAGCCGCGCGACAGCACCTGGTCGAGCGCCAGGCGGAAAGGCTCGCCGGGTGCCACGGCGGCCATCTCGCTGATGAGGCTGGTGGTGCCGCGCGACGTGGTGTGCGCCTGCGTGGCTTGAGGCAGCGTGGTTTGGGGCTGCGCCATGGCAGCCGTCGCCAGCAATAGCAGCAGGACGAGAACAAGGCGCATCCCGGAGATATGGCCGCCGCCATCCCCCATGACAAGCGCCGCGTCCTGCGCCATAGGCCCCCGATGAACACGAAACTGCAACCCGCGCGCGGCACCCGGGACATGATCGGCGCCGATGCCCGCCGCCACAACGCGGTGGCCGACACGGCAAGGCGCATCGCCGGCCTCTATGGCTTCGAGGAATGGTTCACGCCGATCTTCGAGGACACCCGGGTGTTTTCGCGCGGGCTGGGCGATACCTCGGACGTCGTCTCGAAGGAGATGTATTCCTTTGAGGATCGCGGCGGCGAGAGCCTGACGCTCCGGCCCGAGAACACGGCGGGCGTCTGCCGCGCCCTGGTCACCAATGGCCTGACCCAGTCGCTGCCGCAAAAAGCCTTCTATGCCGGCCCGATGTTCCGCTACGAGCGCCCCCAAAAAGGCCGCTACCGGCAGTTCCACCAGATCGGCTGCGAGATCCTGGGTGCCGCCGAACCGCTGGCCGATGCCGAGGTGATCGCGGCGGGCTGGCAGATCATCCAGGCGCTGGGCATTGCCGAGGGCGTGGTGTTGGAGATCAACACGCTGGGCGATGCCGAAAGCCGCGATGCCTATCGCGCCGCGCTGGTGGAATATTTCTCGGCCCATGCCGAAAAGCTTTCCGAAGACAGCAAGCTGCGGCTGCAGAAAAACCCGCTGCGCATCCTCGACAGCAAGGATCCGGCGGACCGCGAACTGGTCGCGGCCGCGCCGATGATCACCGATCACCTCACAGCCGCCGCCGCCGGGCATTACGCCGCCGTGCTGGGCTATCTCCGCGCCTTCGGCGTGCCGCTGCGGGAAAACCCGCGCATCGTCCGCGGGCTGGATTACTACAGCCACACCGCCTTTGAGTTCGTCACCGACCGGCTGGGTTCGCAGGGCACCGTCATGGCCGGCGGCCGCTATGACGGGCTGGTGGAGGAGATGGGCGGGCCGCCCACCCCCTCGGTCGGCTGGGCGGCGGGCATGGAGCGCCTGGCCTTGCTGATGGAGGAAGCCCAGCGCACCCCCGCCGCGCCCCGCCCGGTGGCGGTGGTGCCGATGGCCGATGCGGCCGAGGCGCCGGCGCTGGCCGCGCTGCAGGCCCTGCGCGCTGCCGGCACCCAGGCCGAGATGGCCTATCGCGGCAACCTCAAGCGCCGGCTGGAGCGTGCGAACAAGCAGAATGCCCGCGCCGCATTGCTGGTCGCCGAGGATGGCACCCTGCAATGGAAGGACCTCGACGCGGGCACCCAGGAGAGCGTGACGCTGGCCGATCTCGCCAGCCGCTGAGACTTGTGGGAGCATTCCCGCTCAGGCCCTGACCACAAGGGCCATGGGAGAGAATGCCATGAACCCCCTCGACATGCAGCGCCGCACCATGGGCGCGGCGCTGGCGGCTGGCTTCGTCGCCTCCGCCGCCGCGCAAACGCCGGAAGCCTGGGCCACCAGCTGGGCGGCCTCGGCGCAGGGGCCCTATCCAGTGGGCAATCCTTCGGCCCAGCCCAACCAGAGCTTTGCCTTCCCCAACCCGGCGTCAGGCGCGCGCGACCAGTCCATGCGCATGGTGGTGCGGCCGACCGTCTGGGGGCGGCAGGCCAGGCTGCGCTTCAGCAATGCGCTCGGCACCCGGCCGGTGACGTTGGATGGGATCTTCGTCGGGTTGCAACTCGGCGGCGCCACCGTGATGCCGGGCAGCAACCAGCCCGTGCGTTTCGCGGGCGGCGCCTCCATCACCATCCCGCCCGGCCGCGATGCCTGGAGCGATGCGGTGGCGCTGCCCTTCGGCGCCGAGCCCCTGCTGGCCGGGCGCAAGCTCGCCATCTCCTTCCATGTCATGGGCGAGAGCGGGCCGATGACCTGGCACGCCAAGGCCTTGCAGACCTCCTACCTCTCCGCCCCCGGGGCCGGCGCGCGCGGCGCGGAGGAGGGCGAGGCCAGCTTCCCGCACCCCACCGCCAGCTGGTTCTTCCTCGATGCGCTGGACATGATGATGCCCGCGGGCACGCCGGTGATTGTGGGCTTCGGCGACAGCATCACCGACGGCACCGCCAGCACGATGAACGGCGATGACCGCTGGCCCGACGCGCTGCAGCGCCGCCTGCACGCGCAATTCCCCAACCGCGTGGCCGTGCTCAATGCCGGCATCGGCGGCAACCAGGTGGTGGGGCCGGCGAGCTATTCGCCAGCGAATCCATTCCCCGGCGGCCCCTCGGCGCTGGCGCGGTTGGAGCGCGACATCATCACCCTGTCCGGCGTCACCCATGTCATTTGGCTGGAGGGCACCAATGATTTTTCCCGCAATGGCAATGCCAGCCTCGATGCGGTGGTGGCGGGCATGCGCCAGGGCGTGGCCGCGCTGCGGGCCCGGCTGCCCGGCGTGCGCGTGCTCGGCGCCACCGCCGTCACCGCGCTGGGCAGCACCAGCGCCGCGCATGGCTTTGCCGAGCAGGACCAGAAGCGCCGTGGCCTGAACGCCTTCATCCGCACCAGCGGCGTCTTCGACGGGGTGGTGGAGTTCGACCCGGCGATCCTCGACACCACCACCGGCGAGATGCGGCCGGAATTCATCCCCGACAGCACCACCGGCGGCCCGGGCGACAAGCTGCATCCCAACCGCGCCGGCTACCTCGCCATGGCCAATGCGGTGGATCTGGCGATGCTGCTGCCGGGCTTTCGCTGATGCGCCGGCGGGGTCTGCTGGGCGCGGCACTGGCCATGCCGGCCCTGGCGCAGGGGGCGGGCATTCGCATGATCGTGCCCTTCCCGCCCGGCGGGGCCACCGATGTCTTCGCCCGCCGCCTGGCCGGGCGGATGACCGCGGTGCTGGGCCAGGCGGTGGTGGTCGAGAATCGCGCCGGTGCCGCGGGCGCCATCGGCACGCTGGAAGCCGTGCGGGCCCGGCCAGATGGCCAGACCATGCTCTTCGCCACCGCCAGCACGCTCGGGCTCTATCCGCTGATGGCGGAACGCCCGGTTTTTGACCCGCTGCGCGACCTCACGCCCGTCTCGCTGGTGGGAGCAGCCACGGTGGCCTTCGCGGTGCGGCCGGAGGTGGCCCAGGACCTGCCCGGGCTGGTTGTAGCGGCGCGGGCCCGGCCCGGCGCGCTGAAATACGGCAGCCCGGGCAATGGCAGCTACCTCCAGCTCGCGATGGAACTGCTCAAGCGGGAGGCCGGCGGCATCGATATGCTGCATGTTCCCTATCGCGGCAGCGCACCGGCGATGACCGATCTGCTGGGCGGGCATATCGACGCGATTTCCGACACCGTGGCGACGGCCATCGAGAACCATCGCGCCGGGCGCATCCGCATCCTCGCCGTCGCCACCCGCACCCGCAGCCCGCTGCTGCCGGACATCCCCACCGTGGCCGAGGCGCTGAACCTGCCGGGCTTCGAGGCCGCGGTGTGGATGGCGGGGATGCTGCCGCTGGGCGTGGCCGAGCCCATACGGGCGCGGCTTGCCCAGGCCATCGCCACGGGCCTCGCCGAACCCACGGCCAGGGCCGAGCTGGAACAGGCCGGCTTCGTGCTCGATATCCGCGGCGATGCCGAGGAGGTGCGCGCGTTCATGGCCGCCGAGATGGAGAAATGGCGCCCCGTGGTGCGTGCGACCGGCGTGCGGCTGGAGTAGACAGCCCCTCCCCAAGGAGTGCCAGGCTTGCCGACCAGCACCGAAACCCCCTGGCTCGCCCTGATCGGCGGCATGGGCGATGCCACCCACGCCGCGACGCGCGCGGTGCATGACACGCTGCCGCCGGGCCGGAGCCATTATTTTTCCCACCTCGATGACGCCAGGCTGTTTCAGGCCGCGATGGCACGGCCGCCCGGCCAGCGGCTTGTGCTGGTCGGCCATTCCTGGGGCGGCGAGACGGCCGCGCGGGTCACCATCCGCCTGGGCGGCGCCGGTCGACCGGTCGCGTTGCTGGTGACGGTGGATCCGGTGAAGCGGGTGCTGACCGAAGGCTTTCTGCGTGCGGTGCGGGATTGCGCGGCGTGCTGGGTGAATATCCGCGCGACCGGCGGCGAGAAGCTGGACCAGTCCAACCTGATTGCCGCCCTTGGCGGGCCATGGGGCGAGCGACCCAGGGCCTTTGCCGACCGGCATGTCGAGGCGCCATTCGCCCATCGCGAATTCGCCAGCCTGCTGGGGTATCGCCCGCCCGGGGGGATGAGTGGGTGGGATTGCGTGCTGGCGCTGGGCGAGGGGGTGCGGCCTGGGTCGGTGGGAGCTGCAACCTGAGACCAGGGAAACATGACTTTGGAAACCATTGGCGGCGTCAGCGGTCATGCGACCGTCAGCCGCGATGGAAGGATGACGCGGCGGCGCGACCCTGGCCGGGAGCACACATCGTAAATCAGGCTGTGGGTGGCGAAAAACACCAGGGAAAATCCAGGGTCAGGGCAGGCTGGTCGCTCCCCCCGAATTGCCACCATCCACCGCCCCATCCCGTCTGGGATCCGCCGCCCCGACAATCCGCCCGCCCCGCCGCAGCAGAAGATTGAACCCGGTGTTCATCTCCGCCAGCACCGGCCTGTGCCCCAGCCCGGCCAGACCCGGCGCCAGGTCCGCCGCCGCGCTGCCGCGCTCCAGCTCCACCACCCCGGTTTGCGCCCCCAGCCGCGGCCGCCCGGTGGCCCTTGCCGGATCGGCACTCCAGGCCAGCAGCTCCACCAGCCCGACCACCACCGCATCGATGATCCGCGCCCCGCCGCCCGCCCCCAGGGCGATCTCCGGCTGGCCATCGGCGCTGAAGACAATGGTGGGCGCCATGGTCGTGGCCGGCCAGCCACCCGGGCGCATCATGTTCTGCCCCGGCCCCGTGGAGAAATTCGTCATGCCATTGTTCAGCGCGAAGCCGCCCACCCAGATCTCGGCGCCGAAATTGAGGTTGTTGGTGGTGGTGAAGGACACCACGCCGCCCCGCCCATCCATCACCGCGACATGCGAGGTCGCCGCCTCGGCCAGCGGCGCATTGTCCGCGGCGGGCAGCGCGCCATGGCGCTGCGGGGGCTCGCCCGGGGCCACCCGCTCCATGGCGAACAGGCCAGCCGCCAGGCCGGCCCGCTCCGCCACATAGCCGGGGTCAAGCAACCCGGCCTCGGGCACCGCGACCAGCTCCGGGTCACCCACCCAGCGCCGGCGGTCGGCCGTCGCCAGGCGGCTGGCCTCCAGCAGCACATGTGCGGCCTCCACCGAATCGGCGGCCAGGCCGGCGATGCCCAGGCGCTCCGCCAGCATGGCCTGCTGCAGCACCGCTACGCCCCCCGACACCGGCGCCGCCGCCGAACAGATCCGGCGGCCGAACACCACGGCACACAGCGGTGCCCGCTCGCGCGCCGCATACCCCGCGAGATCGGCCGCGGTCATCGCCGATGGCAAACCATCGGCCGCCACGGCCGCGAGCAGCGCCGCCCCCAGCGGGCCGCGATACAGCGCCGCCGGCCCCTCCGCCGCCAACAGCCGCAGCGAGGCCGCCTGTTCGGGGTTTCGCAGCATGGCGCCAATCGGCAGGGGCTGGCCGCCAGCGTCGAAGAAGAGGTCGCGGATGCCGGGCACGGCCGCCAGCGCCGCGCGGCGGGCCAGCAGCACCTGGCGCAGATAGGGCGGCATCGCAAAGCCCTGCTCGGCCACCCGGATCGCGGGAGCGAACAGCGCGGCCCAGGGCAGCCGCCCATGCCGGGCATGCGCCATGGCCAGCATGGCCACGGCACCGGGCACCGCCACCGCCCGGCCGCTGCGCGCGACCCGGGCCGCGGGCAGGGAGGTGCCGTCGAAATCCTCCAGCAGCCGGGCGGTCACACGCGCCGGTGCAGCCGATATGCCTTCGAAATGGGTCAGCGCCGCGCCATCCCAATGCAGCAGCACGCCGCCGCCGCCCAGGCCCGAGGCATGCGGCTCCACCACCGACAGCACCATCTGCGCCGCCACCGCGGCGTCCATGGCATTCCCGCCGGCCCGCAGGATTTCCATGCCAGCCGCGGCGGCCAGTGGATGGGCGGCGACAACGGCCTGCGGCATGGCCCGCGCCGCCTGGCCCAGGCCGAGGGCCAGCAGACACATCGCCCAGATCCATCCGCCCGCCATTGTCGCCGTCCCATCCCGAGAAGGCAGCCAGCCTCACCCATCCCGGGCAACAACAAAAGCCTCTACGCCTCGGGCAGCGGGATTTGCTATCCTTGCCGCATGAACATCCAGGCCCCCACCCTGACGACCACCACCACCGCCGAGCCGGCCTATATGTCCGGCTTCGGCAATGGCTTTGAGAGCGAGGCCCTGCCCGGCGCCCTGCCGATCGGCCGCAACTCTCCGCAGCGCTGCGCCTATGGGCTTTATGCCGAGCAGCTCTCAGGCTCGCCCTTCACCGCGCCGCGCGCCAGCAATGAGCGGAGCTGGCTCTACCGCATCCGTCCCTCCATCGCGCATTGGGGCGCCATGGAGCCGGCCGATGCGCGGTTCTGGCGCAGCGCGCCCAGCCGCGAGACCAGCCTGCCGCCACAGCCCCTGCGCTGGGACCCCATTCCCCTGCCGCTCACGCCGATGTCCTTTCTGGAGGGCATCCACACCATCACCACATCAGGCGATGTCGGCACCCAAGCTGGCATGGCGGCGCATATCTACCTCGCCACCCGCTCGATGCAGGACGAGTATTTTTGTAACGCCGATGCCGAGATGATGCTGATTCCCGAGCAGGGCAGCCTTCGCATCGCCACAGAATTCGGCGTGATCGATGTGGCGCCGGCCGAGATCGCGGTGATCCCGCGCGGCGTGAAAATCCGGGTGGAGCTGAAGGGCGGCCCGGCGCGCGGCTATCTCTGCGAGAATTACGGTGGTGCATTCACCCTGCCCGAGCGCGGGCCGATCGGCGCCAATTGCCTGGCCAATCCGCGCGATTTCCTGAGCCCCACTGCCGCCTATGAGGATCGCGAAACCCCCTCCAGGCTGTTCCTGCGCTGGGGCGGGGCGTTGTGGCAAACCAGCCTGGGCCATTCACCCTTGGATGTGGTGGCCTGGCACGGCAATTACGCGCCGTACAAATATGATTTGCGGCGCTTCTCCCCGGTCGGCCCGACCATGTTCGACCATGCCGACCCATCGATCTTCACCGTGCTGACCAGCCCGAGCGAAACCCCCGGTACCGCCAATATCGATTTCGTGATCTTCCCGGATCGTTGGAGCGTGGCCGAAAACACGTTTCGGCCGCCCTGGTACCACATGAACATCATGAGCGAGTTCATGGGCCTGATCTATGGCCAGTACGACGCCAAGCCGGAGGGTTTTTTGCCGGGCGGTGTGTCGCTGCACAATTGCATGCTGCCGCACGGCCCCGATGCGCAGGCTTTCGAGGCGGCGAGCACGGCGGTGCTGAAGCCGCAGAAGCTGGAGGGCACGATGGCCTTCATGTGGGAGACGAGATACCCGCAGCAGGTGACGGATTTCGCCGCGAACCATCCGTCGCGGCAGCGCGGCTACGCCGCCTATGGCGTTCCATTGGCGAAGAAATTCGACCCCACCAAGCCCTGACACGGTCCAGGGCCGGGTCGGCCCTGGCGGATGGGGTCTGGGGAAGGCAGAGCCTTCCCCGGGGCGACGCTCACCGGCCGCGCAAAAACGCCAGCACCGCCGCGTTGAAATCCCCCGGATTATCCTCGTTCAGGCTATGGGTGGCCCGCGCGATGACAGCGCTGCGCATATCGGGGATGGCCGTCATCAACGCCGCGATGATTTTTCCAAAGTTCGGCTGGCTCTGGTCGCCCCCCAGCAGCAGGGTGGGCGCCACGATCTTTTCCGCCGCCGCCCGCGAGTAGGGTTTGCGCTGTTCATTGGCCTGGCCCAGCAGCGTGCGGGCATTGTCGCGGCTGAGCAGCTTGCGATGTTCCGGCCGCTTCTCCCAGGCGCCGGCACCGCCGGTGTATTCCGCGATCATCCGCAGCCCGCCCTCGATGTCGCCGGCGCCGATGAGGGCGGCACCGGCGGCGAAGCTGGCTCCTTGGGCGCCACTGGCCGGCGCGCCGCCCAGGCTTTCATCCAACTCACCCCCGGGCTCGGCCAGCACCAGCGCGCGCACCAGCTCGGGGTGCCGCTCGGCCACGCGGAAGGCGATGTGCCCGCCGCGGGAATGTCCGAGCAGATGCACCGGCCCCTGGTTCAGCGCGGCGATGAAGCCCGCCACATCCGCCACATGCCGGTCGATGGTGAAGTCGCCGCCCTCGAACCAGCTGCCCGGCCAGCAATGCCGCATGCTCAGCGACATCACATGATAGGCCGCACCCAGCGGTTCCATCTGCCTGGCAAAGCTGCGCTGGTCGCCCAGCGTGCCATGCACGAGGACCAGGGGCAGGCCCTGGCCGGCCTCGGCATAGGCGATGGGGAAGCCGTCGATCTCGATGCTGGGCATGGGGTGTTCCTGGTTCAATCCGCGAATTGCCCGGCGGCCTGGATGATCGGCCGCCAGCGGTCAATCTCCTCGCGCAGGAAGCGGGTGTGATAGGTGGTGGTGGCGCGGGCCTCATCGGGCACATCGGTCAGAAGATCGGCGAAGCGGCGGCGCAGGCGTTCCTCCCGCAGGGCGGCGCGCAGCGCTGCGGAGAGGCGCTGCTGCACCGCCTCGGGCGTGCCCGCCGGTGCGTAGAGGCCGTGCCAGGTGGACATCGCAATGGACGGAAAACCCGCCTCCGCCGTGGTCGGCACATCGGGCAGGCCGGGCAGGCGGGCGGGGCTGGAGACGCCCCAGGCCGCCACCCGCCGCTCGCGGATATAGGGCACTGTATTGGTCGCCTGGTCGCAGAGAATGTCGAGCCGCCCCGCCATCATCTCGGTGATGGCCGGTGCCGTGCCGCGGAACACCACCACGGTGGCCCGCGCGCCGGCGGCCTGCTGGACGAGCAGCGCGCAGAGGTTCGACGCGCTGGAAATGCCGGCCGAGGTCATGTTGATCGCCTCGCCGCGCGCCCGCAGCGTGGCCATCACGCCGGCCAGATCCGGCCCCGGGAAGCCCGGGCGGGTGACGATGGTCATCGCCGCCTCGGAAACCAGGCCCAAGGGGGCGAAGGCTGTCGGCACGTCGTAGGGCAGGCGGCGGAACAGGGTGACGCTGGCGGCCATGCCGATATTGTTGACCAGCAGGGTATAGCCATCGGGGCGGGCCTGGGCGACGCGGCCGGGGCCGACCACCGAGCCGCCGATCGCCTCCACCACCACCGACTGGCCGAGATGCGGCGCCATCGCATCGGCGAGGATGCGGGTGATGGTGTCGGTCGGCCCCCCAGCGGCGCCCGATGCGACGAGGGTGATGCTGCGGTCCGGAAATTCGGCCAGCGCCGGGGCGGCGAGCAGCAGCGACAGCAGGGCGAGCCAGCGCGTCATCACATCAACCCCGGATAGGCGCCGCCATCGAGCAGGATGTTCTGCCCGGTGATGAAGCCGGCATGGCTGGAGCAGAGGAAGGCGCAGGTGGCGCCGAATTCCTCCGTGGTGCCCAGGCGGCGGGCGGGGATGGAGCGCACGCTGTCCTTCGCCACATCCTCCATCGAGCGGCCGCTGACCTCGGCTGCGCGGGTCCAGTTGCTGCGCACCCGGTCGGTGTCGAAGGGGCCGGGCAGCATGTTGTTGATGGTGACATTGTGCGGGGCGGCGCGCCGCGCCAACGAGGCCACGGCACCGGTCAGCCCGGCGCGGGCGCCGTTGGAGAGCTCGAGCGAACCGATCGGCATCTTCACAGTGTAGCTGGTGATGTTGATCACCCGGCCGAAGCCTCGGCCCATCATGCCCTGGATGGTGGCGGCGATCAGCGCGATGGGCGTGATCATGTTGGCCTCCACCGCGCGGCGCCAGTCATCGAGGCTGAACTGGGTGAATTCGCCGGGCGGCGGGCCGCCGGCATTGGTCACCAGGATATCGGGATTGGGGCATGCCGCGAGCAATGCGGCGCGGCCGGCCTCGGTCGTCACATCGGCCTGGACGGTGGTGACGCGCGCACCGGTTTCGTCGCGGATGGATTTGGCGGTGGCCTCCAGTGCCTCCGCCCCGCGGGCGGCGATAAAGAGGGCCACGCCCTCCCGCGCCAGCGCTGTGGCGCAGCCGCGGCCCAGCCCCTTCGAACCCGCGCAGATGATGGCCGTTCGGCCGGCAATACCCAGTTCCATGCGTCGCCCCTCCCAAGAGGGGGAGCATTGCCCGGCCCAGGGCAGAAGGCTAGTCGCGTCCGCGCATGTATCGCCGCTCCGGCCGGTACATCAGCCAACGACGCAGTTGTTTCGGCAGCATTTTCAGCAAGGCCATCGGGACGAACCTCTCGGACAAGCCCTTCTGGCGGGTGGCGAAGGCGGCGTTGCGGCCGCTCTGTGGCGGGAATTTGGCATGCCGGGGTTAAGGGCGCGTTGCCGGGTGGGCGCCTCTTGCCCTATTCCATAGGCAACCCAACTGAACGCTTCGCCAGGAACTTCGCAGAATGAACGTGATCTTCGACGCTGCCTCGCCACCCGGCCCCGACCCCGTGCGCGATGGCGACCAGCGGACCTTCATGCAGGACGTCATTGAAGCCTCGCGCGAGGTGCCGGTGCTGGTCGATTTCTGGGCCACCTGGTGCGGCCCCTGCAAGACGTTGACGCCGGCGATCGAAAAGGTCGTGCGCGCCGCCGGCGGCCGGGTGAAGCTGGTCAAGATCGACATCGACAAGAACCGGCAGCTTGTCGCGCAGCTGACGCAGCTCGGCCTACCGCTGCAATCCGTGCCCACGGTGGCCGCCTTCTGGCAGGGCCAGATCGCCGATCTTTTCCAGGGCGCCTTGCCTGAGAGCGAGATCAAGAAATTCGTCGAAAACCTGCTGAAGGTGGCCGGCGGCCAGATGCCCAGCGCGGAACTGCTGACTGAGGCGAAGGCTTTGCTGGAACAGGGCGATGCGCAGGGCGCGCTGGAGCTCTTCGCCGGCCTCGCCCAGCAGGAACCGGAGAACCCCGAGGCCCTGGCCGGCCTGGCCCGCGCATTGCTGGCGCTTGGCGAGGAGGACCAGGCGCTCGAAGTGCTCGCCTCCGCCAACCCGAAGATCGCGGGCCATGCCGAGATCACCGCCGTGCGCAGCCAGATCGAGCTGGCCCAGGCCGGACGCCAGGCGCAGGCCGGCCTGTCCGGCTTCGAGGCGCGGCTCGCGGCCGATCCCGCCGACCATGAGGCGGCGATCGAACTCTCCATCGCGCTCAACGCCATGGAGGAGCGGACCCGCGCGGCCGAGACGCTGCTGGCCTCGATCAAGCTCGACCGCGCCTGGAACGAGGAGGCGGCGCGCAAGCAGCTGCTGAAGTTCTTCGAGGCCTGGGGGATGACCGACCCGGCGACGCTGAAGGCGCGCCGCGCCCTCTCCGGCCTGTTGTTCAAATAGGGTGACGCATTTCCACCCGCGACCGGAGGACATGCCGGACACCATTCCGGTCTTTCCGCTGGCCGGCGCGCTGCTGCTGCCGCATGGCCGGCTGCCGCTGAACATCTTCGAGCCGCGCTACCTCGCCATGGTCGAGGATGCGCTGGGTTCGGGGCGCATGATCGGCATGATGCAGGGCGATTCCAGCCGGCCACGCACCGAGCGCGGCACGGCGATCTATTCAGTGGGCTGCCTGGGACGGCTGACCTCCTTCTCGGAAACCGATGACGGCCGCTTCCTCATCACCCTGACCGGCCTGCTGCGCTTTCGCGTGCTGGATGAGGTGGAAATGCGCCGCGGCTACCGGCGCATGAGCGTGGACTATAACCCGTATGTTGACGACCTCGACCCGCAGCCGGCGACTGAATCGATCCCGCGCGAGGCGTTTGTCGCGGTGCTGCGACCCTATTTTCAGCACCAGGGGATGGAAGTAAACTGGGACGCCATCGAGAAGACGCCGGAGGCCATGCTGGTGACCACGCTGAGCATGCTCTGCCCCTTCGCGGTGGCCGAGAAGCAGGCGCTGCTGGAAGCGCCACTGCCGGGGGACCGCACGAAGATGATGCTGGCGCTGATGCAGATGGCGATGCATGGCGGCGATGGCGAGGCCGGAGGGCGGCCGAGCTAGCGCTGGTGGCCCTTGAGAGGGGCTTTGCCCCCCTCAAACTCCCCCTACCAAGGGCCGAACGGCCCTTGGAACCCATGAGAAAGCCGGCGGTCCAGGGGCGCCTTGCCCCT
>LNFM01004956.1_pt1 | contig 25306 bp, 21 predicted proteins | sample 596031 | NCBI WGS metagenome assembly LNFM01 (sample SAMN04254537, study PRJNA301005) | activated carbon metagenome | isolation source: dual media filters at the Ann Arbor, Michigan drinking water treatment plant | place: USA: Ann Arbor | reverse complement strand
AGCTTGCGTTCGAGCACCGCGTTTGTCGTGGTCGTCGTGCCATGCACGATGAGGTCGATCTCGGCGACCGAAAGTCCGGCCGACGAGAGGGCGGAGACGACGCCATGCGCCTGGTTGTCGATGGTCGTCGGGGTCTTGGCGATCCGCACCCCGCCACCCTGTCGCGTGTCGACGATGATCAGGTCGGTGAAGGTGCCTCCGACATCGATTCCGGCAACCACGCTGTCGGCTTGCGCGTGAAATTTCTGTTCCATCACCCCTGACCGAAACATCCGGACTACCGGAGACGCAACCTTTGGAATGCTGTTTCCGACAGCAATCTTGACGCAAATATCGTTTGTATACTAATAAATATCGGAGACAAGTGCATCCCGATGCCCGCCGATCTAGGCATGCCGGACACCAGGCTCGCCGGTGCGTGGACCGCTCCGGGACGGCCGCAGACGAAAGGTCCGGTTCGATGAATATTGCCGTTGTTCCCGCCGAGCCGACGGCTCCGGCCTTCCCCATTCCGGCCAACGTCTATGCAGAGACCGTCGTGTCGGTGAAGCATTACACCGACCGCCTGTTCTCGTTTCGCGTGACGCGGCCCCAGTCGCTGCGCTTCCGGTCCGGTGAATTCGTCATGATCGGCCTGCCCAATGCCGAGAAGCCGGTGTTCCGCGCCTATTCGATCGCCAGCCCCAATTGGGACGAGGAACTGGAGTTCTTTTCCATCAAGGTTCCGGAAGGCCCGTTGACGTCGGAACTGCAAAAGATCGTTCCCGGCGACACGATCCTGATCCGCCAGAAATCGACAGGCACGCTGGTGGTCGACGCGCTGACGCCCGCCAGACGGCTGTTCATGATCTCCACCGGCACCGGCATCGCGCCCTTTGCCAGCCTTCTGCGTGATCCCGACACCTACGACAAGTTCGACCAGATCATCCTGACGCACACCTGCCGCGACCGTGCCGAACTGCTTTACGGGCAGGAACTGGTTGCGGCGCTCTCTTCCGACCCGCTGATCGGCGAACTCACGGAAGGCCGTGTCACGCTTTACTCCACCACGACGCGCGAGGAATCGGAGCGCATGGGCCGCATCACAGCGCTCATCGAATCCGGAAAATTCTACGCCGACCTCGGTATCGAAAAGCTCGAACCGGCAACCGACCGCGTCATGATCTGCGGCTCCATGCAGATGCTGCGCGACGTCAAGGAGCTGGTCGAGAGCCTCGGCTTCGTCGAAGGCTCGCTCAGCCAACCGGCCGACTTCGTCGTCGAGCGGGCTTTTGTGGGGTAACGTCCCAAGACGTGGCTCTAGGCTGGGTCGATAACGTCGCGAAATGCCAGGATCGATCCCTTCAGTCCCGCAGCCAATATACGCGCGGCCTCTATCGAGGGCACCGCGAGCGCCGGCTCGAAATTGTCGTAGTCATGGGTGGCACGGTGACGGAAGCGGCTAGACTCGTCCGCGGCATCGGCAACGTCACCGGACAGTATTGCGGGGCGAGACAGTCCAGGCGTCCTGAGGCCGCCCTGGTCGTAGAGGAGCGCCGCATTGCCGAAATGACGGCACGCGGAGTCGACGTCGTCCTCTACTTCGATCCAGCGCGCGTCGCTCATTCAAGAATCAGTCCGGCCTTGCGCACGCGTGCCGCGAATTCCGGTTTCGTGCTGCGGGCGTCGTGGATGTCAAGCGGGACGCCCAGCCTGGAACAGAGGTCGTCCGCGAAACGCCATGCCTCCGCCGTCGCTTCTGTCGGAAAGTCGAGCATGACATCAAGGTCGCTGTCAAAGCGCATCGTATCGGTGACATACGAGCCAAACACCACGAATTTGCCGCCAGACTGACGTGCGTAGTCCGCCAACTCGCTCACGGCTTGGCGGGACGCCCGCCGCAGGCGATCCGCTTCATTTGCCTTCCGCGATGCAAGTGTCGTGATCGGCATGGACCGCACCGTGTTGAACTCCCGGACGACCGCCCGTTCAATGGACGTCAGAAGCGATGCATAACACACCGCCCCGGGACGCTCCAAGAATGGAACCTGCACGGGGGAAGGGCGCGCATCCGACTGCAACCTTGCGGCCAGGCGCCATGGCGGACTAAAAGGAGGTCCGCATCGGCACGAAGACGGCCGGGCAAAGGTCCAAGGAGCGAACCATGGCCGGGCTGCAGACAGCAATCGAGAGAAGTACAGGCAAGGTGACGCCGCTGCCGCCGCGCGCGGCAAACGCACCGGCGCCGGCCACAGGCCACGCGATAGCGCGCAACACCGGCATGCCGCTCGATCTCGGCTTCCTGGAATCGATGCGCAACGTCAACCGCTCGGCGCTGGAGCGCCGCGTCGCGACCCTGACCAAGCGGCGCTCGATCAAGGCCGACAACCAGGCCGCCTGGCTCTTGCGCGCCGTGGCCTGCATGGATCTGACCACGCTGAACTCCAACGACACCGACGAGCGGGTGCGCCGCCTCTGCGCCAAGGCGATCAACCCGTTTCGGCGCGACATCGAGGAGGGGCTGGGCATCGTCGGCGCCGGCATCCGGCCTGCTGCCGTCTGCGTCTATCATCCCTTCGTGGCGACTGCCGCCGAGGCCCTTGCGGGCACAGGCATCCATGTCGCGGCGGTGTCGACCGCCTTCCCGCATGGCCTCTCACCGCTGGAGACGCGGTTGCGCGAGATCGAGCTGTCGGTGAAGGCCGGCGCCGACGAGATCGACGTCGTCATCCCGCGCGGCCTGGTATTCGGCGCGAAGTGGCAGGAACTCTACGACGAGATCGTCCAGATGCGCGCGGCCTGCGGCGAGGCGCACCTCAAGGTCATCCTCGGCACCGGTGACCTCGCCACACTGCGCAACGTGATGCTGGCATCGATGGTGGCCATGATGGCCGGCGCCGATTTCGTCAAGACGTCGACGGGCAAGGAGAGCGTCAACGCGACCCTGCCGGTCGGCCTTGCCATGACGCGCTCCATCCGCGCCTATTTCGAGCACACCGGCTTCCTGATCGGCTTCAAGCCGGCTGGCGGCATCTCGACGGCCAAGGTTTCGCTCGACTGGCTGGTGCTGATGAAGGAAGAGCTTGGGCGGCCCTGGCTCGAGCCGGAACTCTTCCGCTTCGGCGCGTCGAGCCTGCTTACCGACATCGAGCGGCAGCTCGAACACCACCTGACCGGGCGGTATTCCGCCAATCATCGTCACGCAATGGCCTAGGACTTTTACCCTCCCCCTTGTGGGGAGGGTCCACGAGCAGTCCGGGCCGAGCGCAGCCTGCGAGACGGGGCGATCTCAAACTGCCCCCTCCGTCTCGACCCCCACCCCGCCCTTCGGGCGACCCTCCCCGCAAGGGGGAGGGTAAGGAGAGCATCCTATGACCATCCTCGAAAAATTCGCCGCCATGGACTACGAGCCCGCACCCGAAGCGCGCAACGAAGCCGACGCTTGGATCGCGGGCCGCGATTTCGGCGCGTCGCTCTATATCGGCGGCGCCTGGAGGGGAGCTGCCGGCGGGAGGACTTTCGACGTGCTTGACCCGGCCACCACCAAGCGAGTTGCGCAGGTTTCGGACGCTGGCGGCGCCGACATCGACGCAGCGGTATCGGCCGCGACGAAGGCGTTGCCGAAATGGAGCGCGCAATCGGGCTTCGAGCGGGCAAAAGTGCTCTACGCGATCGGCCGCGCCATGCAGCGCCACCAGCGCCTGTTTGCCGTGCTGGAATCGATCGACAACGGCAAGCCGATCCGCGAGAGCCGCGACATCGACGTGCCACTCGCCATCCGCCATTTCATCCACCATGCCGGCTGGGCGCAGGCGCTGGACCGCGAGTTTCCGGGCCAGAAGGCGGCCGGTGTCGTCGGCCAGATCATCCCGTGGAACTTTCCGCTCCTGATGCTCGCCTGGAAGATCGCGCCGGCGCTCGCGACCGGCTGCACCGTGGTGCTGAAGCCGGCCGAGTTCACGCCACTGACCGCGATCCTGTTTGCCGAGATCTGTGACAGTGCCGGCGTGCCGAAGGGCGTGGTCAACATCGTGCCGGGCGGGCCGGAGGCGGGCGCGGCGCTCGTCAACCATGCCGGCGTCCAGAAGATTGCCTTCACCGGCTCCTCGGAGGTCGGCAAGATCATCCGCAAGGCGACCGCCGGCTCGGGCAAGAAGCTGTCACTGGAGCTCGGCGGCAAGTCGGCCTTCATGGTGTTCGAGGATGCCGACCTCGATTCGGCAGTCGAAGGTCTCGTCGACGGCATCTGGTTCAATCAGGGCCAGGTCTGCTGCGCCGGCTCGCGCCTTTTGGTGCAGGAAGGCATCGCCGACGCCTTCATCGCCAAGGTCAAGGCACGCATGGGCAAGCTGCGCGTCGGCAGCCCGCTCGACAAGAACACGGATATCGGTCCGCTGGTCGACAAGACGCAGCTCGATCGCGTGCGCGGCCTGGTCGCCGAAGGTGCCAGCCAGGGCGCCGAATGCTGGCAGCCTGACTGCGCTTTGCCGACCACCGGCTATTATCATCTGCCGACACTGGCCACCGGTGTTGCCCCCGCCAACGTGCTTGCCCAGGAGGAGGTGTTCGGACCGGTCCTGGCGACGATGACCTTCCGCACCACCGAGGAAGCGGTCGAGCTTGCCAACAACACGCGCTACGGCCTCGCGGCCTCGGTGTGGAGCGAGAGCGTCAATCTCGCGCTGCATGTCGCGCCGCAGCTCAAGGCGGGCGTCGTGTGGATCAACGGCACCAACATGTTCGACGCCGCCTGCGGCTTTGGCGGCTACCGCGAAAGCGGCTTTGGCCGCGAGGGCGGGCGCGAGGGCATGCTCGAATATCTGTCGTCCGAGCTACCTCTCGGTGCTCCGCTGAAGCCGACGGCGCCGGCCGCCGCCTCGTCGGAAAGCCTGACGGCGGGTATCGGCATCGACCGCACGGCGAAGCTCTTCATCGGCGGCAAGCAGGTCCGGCCGGACGGAAATTATTCGCTGGCCGTGCTCGACCGCAAGGGCAGGCATGCCGGAGAGGTGGGGCTGGGCAGCCGCAAGGACATCCGCGACGCCGTGACGGCCGCGCGCGGCGCCAAGTCCTGGGCCGAGGCGACGGGCTTCAACCGCAGCCAGGTGCTCTACTTCCTCGCCGAAAACCTGTCCGGCCGCGCCGACGAGTTCGCCGCCCGCCTGACGGGCCTGACGGGTGTCGCGGCCAAGGCCGCTCGGGCGGAGGTCGACCTGTCGGTCGAGCGGCTGTTCTTTTTCGCTGGAATGGCCGACAAGTTCGAGGGCAGGGTGCATGCGCCGCCCGCACGCGCCGTGACGCTGGCGCTGCACGAGCCGGTCGGGGTGATCGGTGTCGTTGCGCCGGACGAGGCGCCGCTGCTCGGGCTGATCTCGCTTGCGGCGCCGGCGCTCGCCATGGGCAACGCGGTGGTGGCGGTGCCGAGCCAACGATATCCACTGCTGGCGACCGACCTCTACCAGGTGCTGGAGTATTCCGACGTGCCGTCCGGCGCCTTCAACATCGTCACCGGCAAGACGGCGGAACTGGCCGCCGTCCTGTCGAAGCATGATGATGTCGACGGGCTGTGGATCGTTGCGGATGCCGAGACCTGCGGCAAGGCGGAAGCCGAGTCGATCGGCAACCTCAAGCGCGTCTGGACGAGCAACGGCCGCGCCATCGACTGGACATCGCCGGCTGCTGGCGGCGACTATTTCCTGCGTCGTGCCATCGAGGTGAAGAACGTCTGGGTGCCCTACGGCGACTGAGCGATCCCTTGATACGCGAGGTTTGCGCCTTTAGAGTATGACTGGGTCATACCAGGAGTTGCTGTCATGAAATCCGTCGCAAAGCGCACGATAAGCCTGCCGGAAGAGCATTCGGCCTTCATCGATGCCAAGGTGGCGTCCGGCGCCTATGGCTCGGCGAGCGGGGTGGTCCGCGCCGGCCTGCGCGCGCTGCAGGAGCGCGACGCGGCGATCGAGCGCTGGCTGAGGGAAGAGGTGGTTCCGACTTATGAGCAACTGAAGGCAAATCCGGAGAGCGCGATCTCGACAGACGAGATGCGTGCGCTCATGAAGGCCCATCATGCGCAAGCGCTTGAACGCGGTGTAAAGGGATGATGGCAAGGAAGGTCACTACGCGAATGCCGCGCGGGACGACTTTGCCGCCATCTACGACTGGGTTAACGAACGAGCAGGAAAGGCGGCTGCCGCTCGCTACGTTGGAAGGCTGCAGGATTTCTGCGAGAATCTGGATATTGCATCCGAGCGTGGGACGCTGCGTCCGGATATTCTGCCCGGGCTGCGCACGCTTGGTTTCGAACGACGGGTTACCATCGCCTTCGTGGTCGATGACGACACGGTACGCATTCTCCGCCTGTTCGCTGCAGGCAAGGACTGGGAATCGGACTTCGGCTGATAGTCGCCAGCGCCGCGTCGAGGTTCGACGAGCAGTTCGTCGAACAGGAAGAGTTTTGGCTCCCGCACCAGCGCGCGGTCGATGGCGACCCGCTGTCGCTGGCCACCCGACAGTTCCGCGGGACGACGCTTCAGATGGGGTGTAGATGAAGCCGTGGATGATGGCGCTGTGAGGGGTTACGACGTCAGGGCGGTCTCCCTGTCTTGACCTGTTCAGGTTCCGTTGTGACGGGAGCCTGCGCTCCCCTCTTTCAGACGCTTGAGCGCCGGCCGGATCTTCTGGCCGGTGCTGGAGAGAATGTCTTGCGCCACCGAGGCGTTCGCGGCACCCGCGGCCATGAGGATGGCAGCCTTGACCGAGCCGCCGCTCCTGTCGAGGAGGGCGGCGGCCTCGTCGCGGGTCGATCCCGAAATGGCGGCCACGATGCGCGCGGCGCGGTCGCGCAGCTTGAGATTGTCGGCGAAGAGATTGACCATGTAGCCGTCATGGACATGGCCGAGATGGATGCCGATCATGGTCGACAGCATGTTGAGCGCGATCTTCTGGGCGGTGCCGGCGCCCATGCGGGTGGAGCCGGCGATCATTTCCGGTGGCGTCGGCAGGGCGATCGGCACATCCGCGCCGGCAAGCAGGGGCGAGCCCGCGTTGTTGGCGATCGCGATGGTCGCGGCGCCGCGCCTGCGGCCTTCGTCCAGCGCTGCCACGGCATAGGGCGTCGTGCCGCTCGCCGAAACCGCGATCAGGCAGTCGCGCTCTGAAAGTCCGTTTGCGGCGAGTTCCGCGATGGCATCCTCGGCGCTGTCTTCCGGTGCACCGGCGAGGTTGGACAGCGCTTCCTGTCCGCCCGCGATCATGATGACGATGCGGTCGCGGGGGATGCCATATGTACCAGGCAGCTCGAGCCCGTCGGCAAGCGCCATCAGGCCGGAACTGCCGGCCGCGGCATAGAAGAGTCGGCCACCGGCGGCGAGCCGGTCGGCGGCGAGTTGGGCGGCATCTGCAATGGCTGGAACGGCATCGCGCGCGACGGCGGCGGCGTCGACCTGTGCATCGGCAAGCATGAGAAGCGCGACGAGCGGGGGCTGCAGATCGAGTCCACGGGCCCTGCTGTTTACTGCTTCGGTACCGGCAGTCGCCATCTGGTGCCTCCGTTCAATCGACCATACCAAAAAAATACCACCTGTACAGAGACGTCAACGTGCTTTTCAGGAGGCTTTACGCGATAGTGGCATTGCGCGTTGAAAATCAATTGGTTGACCGAGTGTGGCGTTGCCGCAGAAATTAACACTTGGATATTGGTATTTTAGTGGTATTCTTTTTCAGGAGGAGCCATCGATTGACCCTGGTGATTGGTATAGACGGCGGTGGAACAAGCTGCCGCGCTGCGGTGGCGACCGCGTCGGGAGAGATTCTCGGCCGTGCCAAGAGTGGCGCGGCCAATATCCGCACCGACCTGACCGGGGCAAGCGCCAACATCGTCGAGGCGGCCAGGCTCGCCTTCGTCGATGCCGGGCGCGACCCCGACCTGATCGCGCAGACTCCGGCGCTGCTCGGACTGGCCGGCAGCAATGTCGGCACCTACCGGCAGCAGCTCGAGGCCATTCTCCCGTTCGCCCGCAACGTCGTGAAAAGCGACGCGCTGATCGCGCTCGAAGGTGCGGTCGGCACCGGCGACGGGGCCATCGCCGTCCTGGGCACCGGCACCGCCTACATTGCGCGCAGCGGCGGCAAAGTCCGCACCGTCGGCGGCTGGGGGTTCCTTGTGGGCGACCAGGGCAGCGGCGCGCGCCTCGGCCGCGATCTCCTGGAAGACACGCTGCTCGCCTATGACAGGATCGGCGCGGGCTCCGAGCTCACCCGCACGCTGCTCGCGGTGTTCCGCAACGAGCCGCGCGACATCGTCGAATTCACCACCACGGCCAAGCCCGGCGATTTCGGCGGATTCGCGCCGATGATCTTCGACCATGCCGACAAGGGCGACCCCGTCGCGATATCGATTCTCGACCGTGCCGTGACCTCCATCGAGGAGTCGCTGCGCGTCCTGGAACTCAATCCCGGCGATCCGCTCTGCCTGCTCGGCGGTCTGGCGCCGCTCTATGCCCCGCGCCTGTCGCCCGGCATTCAGGCCATGCTGCGCGAGCCGGTCAGCGATGCTCTGGGCGGCGCCGTCGCCATGGCTGTGCGCCTCTTCGGCCATCAGGCCGGCGGCAATGGCTGACCTCGCCGAAACCCTCTTCCAGTCCTTCAAGGGCGCCGGGCCGAACGGCGCGCCGCTCTACGTCAAGCTGCGGCGCTCGATCGAGGATGCCGTCGAGCACGGCATCATCCGGCCTGGCGACGCGCTGCCCTCCGAACGCGACATTGCCGTCGGCGCAGATATCTCGCGGGTCACGGTGCGCAAGGCCGTGCAGCACCTGGTCAGGTCCGGCATCCTGATCCAGCGCCACGGTTCCGGCACCTTCGTGGCGCCCCGCGTCGAGCGCGTGGAGCAGTCGCTGTCATTGCTCACCTCCTTTACCGAGGACATGGCGCGCCGCGGCATGACGGTGCGGTCCGAATGGCTCGATCGGGGGATCTATCCGGCCTCGCCCGACGAGATGATGATCCTGGGCCTGTCGTCGAAGGAACTGGTGTCGCGCGTGTCTCGCCTGCGCATCGCCAACGACACGCCGCTCGCCATCGAGCGCGCCTCGCTTTCCGTGGCCACCCTTCCCGACCCCTCTGCGGTCAACTCGTCGCTTTATGCGGCGCTAGACGAGACAGGTAATCGCCCCGTGCGCGCCGTGCAGCGCATCTCCGCCGCCAATCTCGGCGAAGCGGATGCGCGCCTGCTGCAGGTGCCGGCGGGCAGCGCCAGCCTCAACATCGAGCGCATATCCTATGTCTCGACCGGCAAGGTGGTTGAGTTCACCCGATCGATCTATCGCGGCGATGCCTATGACTTCGTCGCCGAACTGCGCATGGGCGGACCTGCTGCCAGAGCGGAGGGCAAGCCATGAGCGCCATGACCCATATGCGCCGCGAGATCGTGGAAATCCCCGATGCCGTGGCGCGCCTGCTTGCCGAAGGCGACGGCGTACTGCGTGAGGCCGGCGCAGCCATTCGTGCCCGCAACCCGCACTTCATCGTGACGGTGGCGCGGGGCTCGTCCGACCATGCCGCGTCCTTCCTGAAATACGCGATCGAACTCACTGCCGGAATTGCCGTGGCCTCCGTCGGCCCCTCCATCGCCTCGATCTATGGCGCAAAGCTCAGGCTGAACGGCTCGGCCTGCCTGGCGATCTCGCAGTCCGGCAAGAGCCCCGACATCGTAGCCATGGCCGAACAGGCACGGGCAGGGGGTGCGCTGACGATCGCGCTCACCAACACGGCGGATTCGCCGCTTGCTCATGCCAGCGACCACGCCATCGACATCCTGGCCGGCACCGAAAGGAGCGTCGCGGCCACCAAGAGCTTCGTCAATTCGGCCGTAGCGGGCCTCGCCCTGATGGCGCACACAATGGACGATGCGGACCTGCACGCCGCGCTGAAGGTCCTGCCGGAGCAACTGCGCAGGGCGGTCGCCTGCGACTGGAGCCCGCTCGGCGCTGCGCTCGACCGGTCGACATCGCTCTTCATCCTTGGACGCGGCCCATCTTTTGCGATTGCCAACGAGGTTGCCCTGAAGCTCAAGGAAACCTGTTCGATGCATGCGGAGGCCTACAGCGCCGCCGAGGTTATGCACGGGCCGCTGGCGCTCGTCGGCCCGGGCTTTCCGGTGCTGGCGCTGGCCGCCCGGGACGCGTCCGAGCCCTCCGTGGCCGAGGCGTGCGGGCGTCTGGTCGCCAAGGGCGCTTCGGTCTTCACCACGACGGCCCTGGCCACGGGTGGAACGCAGCTGCCCTTCGTCGCGACCGGCCATCCGCTGACCGACCCGCTGGCGCTGATCGTCTCCTTCTATGCCTTCGTGGAGGGTTTCGCGCGCCATCGCGGCTTCGACCCCGACCAGCCGCGCAATCTGCGCAAGGTCACGGAAACCCTGTGAGCGGCACGTTTGCCATCGCCGCCCCACGCCTGTTCGATGGCGAGACCTGGCATGGCAATGCCGCGCTGGTGATCCGCGACGGGATCGTCGAGGGCATTGTGGCGCGGGGCCACGTCCCGGGCGATGCCGCCGTCGTCGAACTCGCGGGCGGCCTGATCGTGCCCGGCTTCGTCGACCTCCAGGTCAATGGCGGCGGCGGTGTCATGCTGAACGATCGACAGGACGTCGAGACCATCCGGACGATCTGCCAGGCGCATGCCCCCTTCGGCACGACGGCGCTCCTGCCAACGCTGATCACCGATACGCCCGAGACGACCGCGCGCGCGGTGGAAGCGGGCGCTCGGGCGGCGGGCGAAGGGGTCGCGGGCTTTCTCGGCCTCCATCTCGAAGGTCCGCATCTCTCGAAGAGCCGCAAGGGCGCGCATGATCCGGCGCTGATCCGGCCGATGACCGACGAGGACCAGGACCGGCTCGTGGCAGCCCGCAGGCGCCTGCCGGCCCTGCTGACGACCGTTGCGCCTGAGACAGTCGATGCCGCCCGCGTCTCGGCGCTTTCGACGGCCGGCATCGTCGTCAGCCTTGGTCATTCCGACGCGACCTTCGCGACGGCAAATGTCTATGCCAGGGCCGGTGCGTCGATGGCCACGCATCTATTCAACGCCATGAGCCAGATCGGCAACCGCGAGGCGGGCCTCGCGGGCGCGGCAATCGACAATGGCACTCTGTGGGCCGGGCTGATCGCCGACGGCATCCACGTCGATGCCGCCACCATCCGTATCGCATTGCGGGCCAAGAACGGGCCGGCGCGCATCTTCCTGGTCACCGACGCCATGGCGACCATTGGCACGGAGATGACCGAATTCACGCTGAACGGGCGCACCATCCTGCGCCGCGACGGTCGGCTGACGCTCGCCGACGGTACGCTGGCCGGCGCCGATCTCGACATGATTTCGGCTGTGCGCTTCATGCATCGCGAGGTCGGCCTCGACCTTGCCGAGGCGTTGAACATGGCTGCGCTCTATCCGGCGCAGGCGATGGGCCTCGACCGGAGCCATGGACGTCTGGCCAAGGGCGCCCGCGCCGATCTCGTGCATCTGTCGGACGCGCTGGATGTCCGCACCGTATGGATTGGCGGCCAAAAGGTGTTCGCCGCGCAGTAGGCCGCCGATGCGCAGTCGCGCGGCAAACGGTTACACCGGTGCCCCCGCCACCGACGCCCGCACCACGAGGTCGACCGGCCACACTTCGCCGCGCGGCTCCGTCTCCAGCCCCGACATGCGCGCGGCAAGACGCTCGGCGATGCGAGCGCCGGCGGCCCTGATCGACGACCGGGTGGTGGACAGCGGGACGGAAAAATTTTCAGGTCGCAGCCACGGAAAGACGTCGTCGTGCGCCACGAGCGACACGTCGCCCGGCATCGACAGGTCGAGGTCGCGCAGGGCCCGCACGACGCCAAGCGCCATGATGAGGCTGGAGCAGACGATCGCCGTAGGCGGCTCCGCCTGTTCGAGCAGGCTGCGCGCGGCGCGGTAGCCATTCTCCTCCGTCATCGCCACCGAGCGGGTCAGCCGGGGCGGCAACTCCAGTCCCGCCGCTGCCAGCGCCCGGCGCGTGCCGCGCTCGCGGAAGATCGCGAAGGTCTGCCCGTCGTCGCCGTTGATGAGGCCGATCCGCGCATGTCCGAGTTGCACCAGAAGCCGTGTCGCGTCGTGGAAGGCACCTTCATTGTCGATGTCGAGGAAGGGATAGTCGAAATCATGCCCCTCCGACCGGCCATGCACCAGAAACGGCAGGCCGAGCTGGTTGAGCAGCGCGATGCGCTTGTCGCGCGGCCGCGGCGAGGAGACATAGACCGCATCGACCTGCTTGTTGGCAGCGACGCGGCGGTATGTCGTTTCCTCGTTGGCCGCGTCGGCCGGGCTCAGCACGAGATCGAGGTCGTGGGCGCGCGCATAGTCGCCGAGGCCAGACAGAAACTCGACGAAGTGCGGGTCGATGTCGACGGCAGCACCCGTCGGCAGCACGTAGCCGATCATCCCCGCCTTGCCGGTCGCGAGCCGGCGGGCACTCGGATTGGGCCGGTAGCCGTGGCGCTTGGCCGCGTCGGCGACCCGCCTGCGCGTCTCCTCGCTGACCTCCGGATAGCCGTTGAGGGCGCGGCTGACCGTCGTCTGCGAAAGATCCAGCATGAGCGACAGCTGTTTCAGATTCATCTGCGGTCCAGTTTGTCAAAGCGCTTTCAAAATTAGGCGCAAGGCATCCGTTTCGGCCGCCTCGACGGCGCGGTAAGGGGCGCTGGCCTGTGTCTGCTTCAGGAAGGAATGCGCAGAAATGATGAGAAATCAATGCTTGAATGCGAAACTGAAGCGCTTAAATCGATTAGTTCAAGAAGGCGCTTGACTCCGGCCCTGCCTCGAAGCGATGATATTGCCAGCCAAAGCGCTTTGAATACGTCGTTTCCCCGACCAGGGCTGTGACGCCGGCCCGGCGAGGCGGGCGATCGACGCAAGCAGGCGCATCGGCGTGCGGAATGGAGGTTCCGCGCTGTCTGGTTCACTGGGAGGAATACCGATGAGAAAGAGCTTGCTTCTCGGCGTGGCGCTTGCCGCGCTCTCTATCGCCGCGCCGGCTTCGGCCGAACTGAAGTTTGCGCCTGGCGAGGATGCCAAATTCACCTGGCAGAATTTCGAGGACCTGAAGAAGGTTGATCTCAAGGGCGAGACCCTGACGATCTTCGGTCCCTGGCGGGGCGAGGACGAGGCGCTGGTTCGTTCCGTGCTCGACTATTTCACCGAGGCGACCGGCGTCACGATGAGCTATTCCTCTTCGGAGAACTACGAGCAGCAGATCGTCATCGACACCCAGGCCGGAAGCCCGCCCAACATCGCCGTGCTGCCGCAGCCGGGCCTCATCCAGGATCTCGCCTCGAAGGGCCTGCTGACCCCGCTTGACGACGCCGACGCCCAGTTCGTCAAGGACAATTACGGCGCGGGCCAGTCCTGGGTCGACCTCGGCACCTACAAGGACAAGGACGGCGCGTCGAAGTTCTTCGCCTTCCCCTACAAGGCCGACCTGAAGTCGCTCGTCTGGTACGTGCCGGAGAATTTCGAGGAAGCCGGCTACGAGGTTCCCAAGACCTGGGAAGAGATGATGAAACTGTCCGACCAGATCGTCGCTGACGGCGGCGTTCCGTGGTGCATCGGGCTCGGCTCCGGCGGCGCCACCGGCTGGCCTGCGACGGACTGGGTCGAGGACATCATGCTGCGCACCCAGACCCCTGAGGTCTACGACAAGTGGACGAGGAACGAGATCCCGTTCACCGATCCGGCCGTCGTCGAGGCGCTCGACATTTTCGGCAAGCTCGCCACCAATGACGCCTATGTCGATGGCGGCAAGGCGGCGGTTGCGGCCACCGACTTCCGCGACAGCCCGAAGGGCCTCTTCTCCGTACCGCCCAAATGCTACCTGCACCACCAGGCGTCGTTCATCTCCTCCTTCTTCCCGGAGGGCACGACGCTCGGCGAGGATGCGGACTTCTTCTACCTCCCGCCATTGGCGGCCAAGCCGGAACTCGGCAATCCCGTGCTCGGCGGCGGCACCATGTTCATGATCACCAAGGACTCCAAGGCCGCTCGCGAGTTCATCAAGTTCCTGCAGATGCCGCTGGCGCATGAGATCTGGATGGCGCAGTCCGGACTGCTCACGCCGCTCAAGACAGCGAACGCACAGGCCTATGCCAACGATGCACTGCGCAAGCAGGGCGACATACTGGTCAACGCCTCGACCTTCCGCTTCGATGGTTCGGATCTGATGCCGGGCAAGATCGGCGCCGGCGCCTTCTGGACCGGCATGATCGACCTGGTCGGCGGCAAGCCCGCGGCCGACGTGGCGGCCGACATCCAGAAGAGCTGGGACGCGATCAAGTAGGATCGGCTTCATCTTCCCTTCTCCCCATGTGGGAGAAGGTGCCTGAGCAAAGCGAAGGCGGATGAGGGGTGTTCCAGCTTGGCTCTCCGTCCAGCACCCCTCTTCCGTCGCCTGATCTCACCTCTCGCTTCGCTCGCGGCGAGGGCGACACCTTCTCCCACAAGGGGAGAAGGGAAGTGGCGCGCAAGCCGCTACTTCAGACTGCCGTTTCATGGGGGAGGAACACATGGCATCCCAGATCATCTCGGCGCTGATGGCGATCGCCCTCGGAGTCGGCGGCTGCGTCGCGTATTTCTGGCTGGCCAACAAGGCGCTCGACCTCGCCTTTCCGTCACGCGGCGTCACAGGCCTTTCGGCGGTGAACAATCTGCGACGGCAGGGGTTTATCCGCCCCTGGCTGTTCATCGGCCCCGCGATGCTGATCCTGACGGTCTATCTGATCTACCCCGTGATCGCGACGGTCTACTATTCCCTCTTCGACCGCGCGAGCGAGAACTTCGTCGGGCTTGAAAACTATTACTGGGCCGTCGGCGACCAGGGTTTCCGGAACTCGGTGTTCAACAACATCCTCTGGCTCGCCGTCGTGCCGGCCGCCTGCACGTTCCTCGGTCTGGTCATCGCGGTGCTCACCGACAAGATCTGGTGGGGCACGATCGCCAAGAGCCTGATCTTCCTGCCGCTCGCCATCTCGTTTGTCGGCGCCAGCGTGATCTGGAAGTTCATCTACGAATACCGCGGCGACGGCCAGACGCAGATCGGCATCCTCAACGCGGTCGTCCAGTTCTTCGGCGGCGAGCCGCAGGTCTGGATCTCGCTGCCCTTCTGGAACAATTTCTTCCTGATGGTGATCCTGATCTGGATCCAGACCGGCTTTGCCATGGTCATCCTCTCGTCGGCGCTGCGCGGCATTCCCGAGGAGACGATCGAGGCGGCCGTCATCGATGGCGCCAACCCCTTCCAGATCTTCTGGAAGATCATGATCCCGCAGATCTGGGGCACCATCGCCGTGGTGTGGACCACGATCACCATCCTGGTGCTCAAGGTGTTCGACATCGTCCTGACCATGACCAATGGCCAGTGGAACACCCAGGTTCTCGCCAACCTCATGTTCGACTGGATGTTCCGCGGCCTCGACAATGGGCGGGGTGCCGCGATCGCCGTCATCATCATGCTGGCGGTTCTGCCGATCATGGTCTGGAACATCAGGCAGGCCAACAAGGAAACGGGGGGGCACTGAGATGGCGACCTCGAAAGGCAAATCCTTCCTCGGCCGCTTCGGCGTCCATATCGCGGTCCTGTTCTTCGTCGCCATCTGGACCTTGCCGACGCTCGGCATCCTTGTCACCGCGCTGCGCGACAAGGACCAGATCATCGCGACCGGCTGGTGGAGCGCCTTCTCCAGCTCCAGCCAGACCGAAGCCGGCCGCTTGCCGCCTTCTTCCGCCCAGGTCGAACGCGACGGCAAGTTCCTCATCGAGGGCAACATTTTTGGCGACGAGCCGCCGCGCGAAATCAGCGCCTTCGGCCTGCGCTCGGCAGCCCCGACGGAGTTTGCGGCCGGCGCGGTGGCCGACCTTAAGGACGGCGTCACGCTTCAGCTCAACGCCGACGGCAGCTTCGTCATGACCTCGCCGGTGGCTTTCGAGGGCGACCGCGGCCAGCGCGTCTATTACGCCTCGTCGGCGCCGCCGCGCTTCACCACCGAGAACTTCGAGACGGTTCTGCTTTCGGAAGGCCTCGGACGCTCCTTCCTCAATTCCCTGACCGTCACCATCCCGGCGACGGTCATCCCCATCCTCATCGCCGCATTTGCGGCCTATGCGCTGGCCTGGATGCGCTTTCCGGGACGCGCGCTGCTGATCGCCGTCATCATCGGCCTTCTGGTCGTCCCGCTGCAGATGTCGCTGATCCCGCTGCTCACTCTCTACAACGGCATCGGCCTGTTCTTCGGCGTGCCGGTAAAAACCTATCTCGGCATATGGCTGGCGCATACCGGCTTCGGCCTGCCCTTCGCCATCTACCTCCTGCGCAGCTACATGGCCGGCCTGCCGCGCGAGATCATGGAGTCGGCGCGCATCGACGGCGCCAGCGACTTCGAGATATTCGTCAAGATCGTGCTGCCGCTGTCCTTCCCCGTGCTGGCCTCCTTCGCCATCTTCCAGTTCCTCTGGGTCTGGAACGACCTGCTGGTCGCCATGGTCTTCCTCGGCACCAGCCAGGAGCAGCTCGTGCTGACCGGCAAGCTCAACGCGCTTCTCGGCTCGCGCGGCGGCGATTGGGAAATCCTGACGACGTCGGCCTTCGTCACCATCATCGTGCCGCTGATCGTGTTCTTCTCGCTCCAGCGCTATTTCGTCCGCGGGCTGCTCGCCGGCTCGGTCAAGGGAGGCTGACAGAATGCAGACCGCAATCCGCACGGCGGACATTGCCGAGACGGCGCCCGACCGTAACTGGTGGCGGGGCGCGGTGATCTACCAGATCTATCCGCGCAGCTACCAGGACTCCAATGGCGATGGCATCGGCGATCTGCAGGGCATCATCCGCCGCCTGTCCTACATCGCCGACCTCGGCGCGGACGCGATCTGGATCTCGCCCTTCTTCAAGTCGCCGATGAAGGACTTCGGCTACGACGTGTCCGACTATTGCGACATCGACCCGATGTTCGGCACGCTTGCCGATTTCGATGCGATGATCGAGGAAGCCCATCGGCTTGGGCTTAAGGTGATGATCGACGGCGTGCTGTCGCACACGGCCGATGTCCACTCCTGGTTCCGCGAAAGCCGTTCCAGCCGGGACAACGCCAGGGCCGACTGGTATGTCTGGGCCGATGCCAGGCCGGACGGCACGCCGCCCAACAACTGGCTGTCGATTTTTGGCGGATCCGCCTGGCAGTGGGACACCCGCCGCCAGCAGTACTATCTGCACAATTTCCTCTCCGAGCAGCCGGACCTGAATTTCCACAACGCCGACGTCCAGGACGCGCTGCTCGACGTCGCCCGCTTCTGGCTCGATCGCGGTGTCGACGGCTTCCGGCTCGATACGATCAACTTCTATTTTCACAGCGAGGGGCTGGAGGACAATCCGGCCCTGCCGCCGGCCGAGCGCAACGACCAGACCGCGCCCAAGGTCAATCCCTACAATTACCAGGACCACATCTACGACAAGAGCCGGCCCGAAAACGTCGCCTTCCTCAAGCGGTTCCGTACCTTGCTTGATGAGTACCCCGCTGCCGCCTGTGTCGGCGAAGTCGGCGATTCGCAGCGCGGGCTCGAAGTCGTCGCGTCCTACACTGGCGGCGGCGACCGGGTGCACATGTGCTACGCCTTCGACTTCCTGGCGCCGGAGAAGATCAGCGCCACGAATGTCAGGGCCGTGCTCGAGCGCTTCGGCGAGGTGGCGACCGACGGCTGGTCCTGCTGGGCCTTCTCGAACCACGACGTCGTGCGTCACGCCACCCGCTGGGCGGCCGGCGAGCACGATCCGCTGGCCTATCTCAAGGTGGTATCGGCGCTGCTGATGTGCCTGCGCGGCTCCGTCTGCATCTACCAGGGCGAGGAACTCGGCCTGGGCGAGGCGGAGCTTTCCTACGAGGACCTGCAGGATCCCTACGGCATCCGCTTCTGGCCGGAGTTCAAGGGCCGCGACGGCTGCCGTACGCCGATGGTGTGGGACACCGACGAGCCGAACGCCGGCTTTTCCCAGGGCAAGCCGTGGCTGCCGACACCGGCGGCCCATCTTGGCCTCGCGGTGAGCCGCCAGAAGGACGATCCGACGTCCCTGCTCGAGCACTACCGCCGGTTCATCGCCTTCCGCCGCGCCAACCCGCCGCTGGCCTCCGGCGACATCGATTTTCTCGCGGCTGATGACGATGTCATCGTCTTCACCCGCGAGCTTGGCAATGACCAGATCGTCTGTGCCTTCAATCTGGGCGCCAGGAACGCGGCGATCGATCTGGGCGAGGCCTATACGCTGGCGCCGATCTCCGGTCACGGCTTTGTCGCGGAGGCGACGGGCGGCAAGATCAAGCTTGGCAGCTACGGGGCGTGGTTCGGGCGCATCGCCTGACCACGGGACGACACACAATCGGGAGGACAGCATGGCCGATCTCACCCTCAGGAGCGTCAAGAAGGCCTATGGCGCGCTGAACATCCTTCACGGCATCGACCTCGACATCAAGTCGGGCGAATTCATCGTCTTCGTCGGCCCGTCGGGCTGCGGAAAATCGACGCTGCTGCGCACCATCGCAGGCCTCGAGGAGATCACCTCGGGCACGCTGCAGATCGCCGGCGAGACGGTCAACGACGTGCCGCCCTCCAAGCGCGGCATCGCCATGGTGTTCCAGTCCTATGCGCTCTATCCGCACATGACGGTCTACGACAACATGGCCTTCTCGATGCGCATCGCCAAGGAGAGCAAGGCCGAGATCGACAAGCGGGTGCGCCAGGCCGCAGAAATCCTGCAGCTGACAAAGTACCTCGAGCGCCTGCCCAAGGCGATGTCAGGCGGCCAGCGCCAGCGCGTTGCCATCGGCCGCGCCATCGTGCGCAATCCGAAAGTCTTTCTCTTCGACGAGCCGCTATCGAACCTCGACGCGGCGCTGCGTGTGGCCACCCGCATTGAGATTGCCAAGCTCAAGGAATCGATGCCCAACACGACCATGATCTACGTGACCCACGACCAGGTCGAGGCGATGACGCTGGCCGACCGCATCGTCGTGCTGAAGGATGGCCGCATCGAGCAGGTCGGTTCGCCGATGGAGCTCTACCGCCATCCGGGCAACCTCTTCGTGGCGCAGTTCATCGGCTCGCCGGCCATGAACATCATGCCCGCGACCATCGACAGGGCCGGTGCGCAGACGGTCGTCGACCTGTTCGGCCGCAAGATCACACTGCCGGTCGCCACGCCCGCCGACGCCGCGAGCTCCAAAGTCAGCTTCGGCGTGCGTCCCGAGGACCTGACCGTGACGACGGGTGACGACTATGTCGTTGCCGGCAAGGCCGACTATGTCGAGCAGCTCGGTGAGGTCCAGCTCATCTACCTCGACCTTGGTCATGCCGGCGAGCCGCTGGTGGCCAAGATGCCGGGCAATGCCGAGATCAGGCGCGGCGAGACGATCAGGCTCGCCGCGGCGCCAGGCGACCTGCACATCTTCGACGCGTCAGGCACCTCCTACGCCCGCGCAAGGCTGGAGGCCAAGGCGGCATAGGCCTCTGCGGGTCTAGCCGTTCCTTGGCCCTGTCGTACCAGGTCTACGGGGCGTCAGAGGCCATCGCCTGCACCCCGTGCCGGGTTCCCGCGGGCGCCCTGCCGATCAGGCCGGCGTCGCTTCAAACCTCGGATAGTCGGTATAGCCTTCCGGTCCATCGGCATAGAACGTCGAGGGATCGGGTATGTTGAACGCAACGCCCCTGGCCACCCGCTCGGCCAGATCCGGCGTCGCCAGATAGGCTCTGCCGAATGACACGGCGTCGGCGAGGCCGCTGCGAACCAGCCGCTCGCCGTCCTCCAGCGACATCGTGTCGTTTGCGATGACCGGGCCGCCGAACAGGCGCTTGATGTCGCCGAGCAGGCTTCCGGGCCCCTCCTGCTCGCGTACGAAGATGAACGCGATCTTCCGGCGGGCCGCTTCCTCGGCGACGTAGCCGAAGATGGCAAGCGGGTCCGAGTCGCCCATGTCGTGGTCGAGGCCGCGCGTGTTCAGATGGATACCCACGCGGTCGGCGCCCCAGACATCGACGACGGCGTCGACGATCTCGAACAGGAACCGCGCGCGGTTCTCGACCGAGCCGCCATAGCGGTCCGTCCTGTGATTGGTGCTGTCCTGCAGGAACTGGTCGATCAGGTACCCATTGGCACCATGCACCTCGACGCCGTCGAAGCCTGCCGCCTTTGCATTTTCCGCGGCGCGCTTGAAATCGGCCACGATGCCGGGGACCTCGTCGGTTTCGAGTGCCCGCGGCACGACGAATTCGCGCTTCGGGCGCAACATGCTGACGGTTCCCTTCGGCTTGATGGCGCTTGGCGCGACCGGCAGTGCGCCATCGAGGAGTTCCGGGTCGGAGATTCGCCCAACATGCCAGAGCTGCAGGATCATCTGTCCGCCTGCCGCGTGGACGGCGTCGGTGACGCCGCGCCAGCCTTCGACCTGTGCCTCGGACCAGATGCCGGGCGTTCCGGGGTAGCCGACGCCCTGCGGGGTCACGCTGGTCGCCTCGCTGAAGACAAGGCCGGCGCCTGCGCGCTGGGCGTAATACTGCGCCATCATCGCGTTGGGGACGCGCGTCGGCCCGGCACGCTTGCGCGTGAGCGGGGCCAGGATGACCCGATTTGGCAAGGTCAGGGCGCCAACGGTGAGCGAATCGAGAAGAGGCGATGTCATGGTCTGTCTTTCGGTGGGGAGTTGTCGCCGCAGGCGCAGCGGAGGTGGGCACACCCGGGATATCGTTGCCCGACAGGCAGACTACAAGGCCGGCCCGGGCGGTTCCCCCGATTCGCAGGGGAAGCGACAGGGTTCGAAGCGTCTATGCCGCGCCGGAGCCCTGCACCGCGTCGAGCTGCACGGCGACATCCGCAACGGCGCCGACGACGAACACCTCGACCGGCTCGCCACGGCCGCGCAGCCGGTGCTTGCCCGCGCTGGTGAGTTCGACGCGCTCGTCGAGGCGCGATGCCGTTTCGCCGGAGACCACGATCGCCGTCTCCGCATCGGACGCGACGAGCTTGCCGATCCCCTGCAGCCGTTGGCTGACATTCACCGTGTCGCCGATGATCGTGTAGTTGACCCGGTCCGAGGCGCCGATATTGCCGACGATGACCGGTCCGGTGTGGATGCCGATGCGCGTCTGCAGCGTCGGCCGTCCCTCATGCTCTGCGAGGCGGTTGTCGGCGCTCAGCCTGTCGCGGATCGCTGCCGCCGCCCGCACTGCCGCCGCCGCATGGCCCTTCAGGCGATCGGGAGCGCCGAAGAAGGCCATCATCCCGTCGCCAAGGAACTTGTCCACCGTGCCGCCCTGATCGTCGACCGCCTCGCACAGGATAGCGAAATGATGATTGAGCAGCGTCGCCGCCGCCGAAGCCTCCATCGATTCCGACATGGTGGTGAAGCCGGCGATGTCTGTGAACATGACGGTGACGATGGCATGGCGTGACTCGCTTGCCCCGCTCTCGCCGCTTCGCACGAGCTTGGCCACGAGCGAACGGGGAATATAGGTGGAGAAGGCCCGCAGGCCGGTCAGCATCGCATTGAACGCCACCGCCTGTTCATCCAGTTCGCGCACGCGGCTGCGCGGCAGCGGCGTCACCTGATCCAGTTCGAAGCCCGCCACCCGTTGCGCCTGGTCCGCGATCTCGCGCACCGGCCGCGCCAGGCGCTTGCCCAGAAGCACGGCGGCAATGACCGCCATGACCAGTGCCGCGAGGCCGAGCACGCCCGAGCGCCAGGCCCGGATCACCTCGTCGCCGACTTCGCCGCGCGTATAATAGGCGCCAAGCACCCAGGGGCGCGGGCCGTAGCCGGGGATCATCTTGGTCATGGTGATGAAGACATCCTCGCCCCCATAGGCAAGCAGCCCCGGATCGTCGTCCGGAACCGTGATCTCCGATATCTCCACGCCGCGTGCGGAGCCGTTGAAATTCTCGATCGCACGTCGCTGCTGGAAGCGCGCGAGCACCGGGTCTCCGAACAGGTCGAGCGTCACCAGTGCCTTGGACGCAGCCTCGACTGCCTCTCCCGAGCCGGCGAGCTTCTCATCGGCGATGACGCGGTTGCCGTCGTAGAGGATGAAGGCATGGGTCGCATAGCGCTTGGAAAGCTGCGAGGTGATCGTCGACAGGGTCGCCAGTTCGACCGGGGCGATAACCCAGCCCATGCGTACGCCGTCACGCATGAGTGGCACCGACACATTCGCGTAGACGCCGTGATCGTCGGTGACGAACCCGCCCCATTGGACGCCCTCGACGCGCCGCCGCTCCTCGAGGGCTGCAAGGATCTCGGGCGCCGTGACCTGTGTCGGCGCGACATGGTCGAATGTCGCGGTTTCCGCGCCATCCTGCCGGATGGGACCGCGATAGGTGCCGTCCTCGAGATAGATCAGCATGCCGGTGGCGCCGGGCGCACCGACGAGGGCCCCCGCCAGGACGGACTTCATCGCGACCGCATCGTCGATGTCAAAGGCGCCCTTGCCATAGAGCGCCGCGATACCCTCGACGGAATCCTGGGCGCGTCCGAGATGGGCCCGAAGCGATTCCTCCATGGCGTCCACCAGGAGGGCCGAACGGGCGCCCAGGAGATCGAATGTGTTTCGATAGTTCGCCCCCACCGTGAGCGCGAGGACGCCTCCCACAGAAAGGAGAACCAGCGCGCCAAAACTCAGCGCCATGATGGCGGCGACTGATATGCGCCACCGTTTCTCGGCCGGTCGGATCAGGCGCACGGCTTCGTTGCGTTCTTCCATTATGCCTATGTCGGCGCCAATTTGGCCATTGGCAAGGCCTTTGCGGTCCCCACTATCGCGGTGCGGCATCCGGTGCGATGCCCCGCTCGATCCGCCCGGCGCGCAGGCGCGCGTAGAGGAACGCGGCGACGAAGCCGATGCTCATGATAAGGACGATTGTGGGAGCGGGTGCCGAGTCCAGGAAGAAGCTGGCGTAGACCCCAGTGATCGCGGCGGTCACGGAGACGGCCACCGAAACAGCGAGCATGCGCTCGAAGCGCGACGTCAGCAGATAGGCGATCGCCCCCGGAGCGATCAGCATGGCGATGGCGAGGATGATGCCCACCGCCTTCAGGGCGCCGACGATGGTGAGCGAGAGAACGGCAAGCAACCCATAGTGCAGCAGGCGCACCGGCAGGCCGATCGCCTGCGCGTGCTGCGGATCGAAGGCATGCAGCAGGAGATCGCGGCGGAACACCAGGATGGCCGCGACCGAAAGAGCCGCGATGACGCCGCTCTCGGCGACGTCGAACCAGGTCACGCCCAGAATGTCGCCGAACAGGATGTGGTCGAGATGCACGTCGGACTGGATTTTCGTGTAGAGCACGATGCCCAGGCCAAACATGCCCGAGAACACGATGCCCATCACCGTGTCCTCCTTGATGCGGCTGTTTTCCTTGAGATAACCCGTTGCCAGCGCGCAGAACATGCCGGCGCCGAATGCGCCGACGCCGAGCGGGATACCCGCAATGTAGGCCAAAACGATGCCAGGCAGCACGGCGTGGCTGATGGCGTCGCCCATCAGCGACCAGCCCTTGAGCACCAGGAAGCAGGACAGCAGCGCCATCGGCACGGCGACGAGCAGCGCGATCACGAAGGCTGGCTGCAGCACCGTCTCGATCATGGACCGGCTTCCAGCGCTTCGCGCGACCTGCGGCGCGCAGCCAGCATGCCGTGCTTGGGGGCGAAGACGAAGGCAGCAAGGAAGACCGCGGTCTGCAGCACGACGATGACGCCGCCGGTCGCCCCGTCGAGGAAATAGCTGGCATAGGCGCCGACGAAACTCGTGATCGAGCCGATGGCGACGCTGAGCGCGATCAGGCGCGGAAACCGGTCGGTCAAAAGGTAGGCGGTCGCGCCAGGCGTCACCACCATGGCGATGACCAGGAAGGCGCCGACGGTCTGCAGGGCTGCCACGGTCGATGCGCTGAGCAGCGTGAAGAACAGGATCTTGAGCCGGTCGGGATTGATGCCGATGGAGCGCGCATGGTTCTCGTCGAAGAACACAACCATGAGATCCTTCCACTTGGCGAGAAGGATGACGAGCGAGATGCCGCCGATGAGGACGAGCTGCAGCGTGTCGGATGGGGTCACGGCCAGGATGTTGCCGAGGATGATGGTCTGGATGTTCACCGAGGCCGGCGACAGCGAGATCATGAACAGGCCGAGCCCGAAGAAGGAGGTGAAGATCAGCCCGATGATCGCGTCTTCCTTGAGCTTGGTGCGCTGGTTGAGGAAGAGCATCGCGCCGGCCGCAAGTCCGCCGGACAGGAAGGCGCCGAGCGCGAAGGGCAGTCCGAGCATGTAGGCGCCGGCAACCCCGGGAACGATGGCGTGCGACAGCGCATCGCCGATCAGCGACCAGCCCTTCAGCATGAGATAGGCCGACAGGAAGGCGCATACGCCGCCGACCAGCGCCGAGACCCACATGGCGTTGACCATGTAGCCGTAGGAGAACGGCTCGGCGAGAAGGGCGATCACCGCGGCTGTTTCTCCGGATCGACCGCCGCCGCATCCGCGCGGTCGCCATAGATGACGAAGGGGTGCTCGTCGTCGGAGAGAACGGTCACCCGCCGCGTATCCGCATCGTCGTGCAGGTCGGCCCCGCCCAGCGTGAACTGGCGCAGCACGCCGCCAAAGGTCTTTTCCAGATTGGCATGGGTGAAGACCTCGGCCGTCGGGCCTGCGGCAAGCACGGTGCGGTTGATCAGGATGGCGCGGTCGCAGAACCGGGGCACGCTGCCCAGATTGTGCGTCGAGACCAGCATCACGCGGCCCTCGTCGCGCAGGTCCTGCAGCAGCGCGATGATCTGCTCTTCCGTGCGCACGTCGACGCCGGTGAAGGGTTCGTCGAGCAGGATCACCTTGCCGTCCTGGGCAAGTGCGCGCGCCAGGAACACGCGCTTCTTCTGGCCGCCCGACAGTTCGCCGATCTGGCGCTTGCGAAACTCCAGCATGCCGACGCGCCCGAGCGCCGCGTCGACCGCTTCGCGATCGACGGGACGCGTCATGCGCAGGAAATTCATGTGGCCGTAGCGCCCCATCATCACGACGTCCTCGACCAGCACGGGGAAATTCCAGTCGACATCCTCGCTCTGCGGCACATAGGCAACCATGTTGCGCGCAAGCGCTTGCTTCGCCGGCTCGCCCATGATGGCGACGGTCCCCGTAGCCAGCGGAACGAAACCCATGATGGCCTTGAACAGCGTGGATTTTCCGCTGCCATTGACGCCGACCAGCGCGGTGATGGTTCCGCGCGGGATGG
>LNFM01004576.1_pt1 | contig 25307 bp, 22 predicted proteins | sample 596031 | NCBI WGS metagenome assembly LNFM01 (sample SAMN04254537, study PRJNA301005) | activated carbon metagenome | isolation source: dual media filters at the Ann Arbor, Michigan drinking water treatment plant | place: USA: Ann Arbor | reverse complement strand
TCGAGAAGCGGCTGATGTTCATCATCCTCACGCTCATCGTCGCGGTGGCGGCCTTCAACCTCGTCAGCACGCTGGTGATGACGGTGACCGACAAGCGTGCCGACATCGCCATCCTGCGCACGCTGGGGGCCAGCCCGCGTTCGATCATGGGCATCTTCATGGTGCAGGGCGCCACGTCCGGGATCATCGGCACGCTGGGCGGCTGCGCTTTGGGCCTGTTGGTGGCCTTCAACATCGACGTCATCGTGCCGGCGCTGGAACGCGCTTTAGGCGTAGCCTTCCTGCCCGGCAGCATCTACGTCATCAGCCGCATGCCGAGCGAGCCGATGGCGGCCGACATCGTGCCGGTGCTGGTGATTTCGCTGCTGCTGTCCTTCGTGGCCACGATCTACCCGAGCTGGCGCGCCAGCCGCGTCAACCCGGCCGAGGCGCTGCGTTATGAATGACGCCGTGAAGGCCACCGACGCGGTGGACGCGACCGCTGCCGCCACCGGCCCCGTGGTGCTGGCCGCCTTCGACCTGCACAAGCGTTTCATTGAAGGCCGCGGCGAAGATGCACTCGACGTGACGGTATTGCGCGGCGTCAGCCTGGCCGTGCACCGCGGCCAGACGCTGGCCATCGTCGGTGCCTCGGGTTCGGGCAAGAGCACGCTGCTGCATTTGCTGGGCGGGCTGGACGCCCCCACCGCGGGCCGCGTCGAACTGATGGGCCGCGACCTGACGACGCTGGACGCCACCGAGCAGGGCCGCTGGCGCAACCTGCACCTGGGCTTCGTCTACCAGTTCCACCACCTGCTGCCCGAGTTCAGCGCGCTCGACAACGTGGCCATGCCGCTGCGCATACGCCGCATGGAACCCGCGGAGGCGCGTGAACAGGCGCGGCAGATGCTGGCCAAGGTCGGGCTGGCCACACGCATCCACCACCACCCGGCGCAGCTCTCGGGCGGTGAACGCCAGCGCGTGGCCATCGCCCGCGCGCTGGTCACGCAGCCTGCCTGCGTGCTGGCCGACGAGCCCACCGGCAACCTCGACCGCGAAACCGCCGACGGCGTGTTCCAGCTGATGCTGCAACTGGCGCGCGAAAACGGCACCGCGTTCGTCGTCGTCACGCACGACCACGCGCTGGCCGCGCGCTGCGGCTCGACACTGAACCTGTCCCGGTGAGGCTGGCCCTGCGCCGGTGTCGGAAGCGCCCGCTTCCTACAATCGGCGCGTGCACCTGATCAACGCCGACCTCCACTGCCACAGCAACGTCTCCGACGGCACCCTCACCCCCGAAGCGCTGGCCCAACGCGCGCACGGCAACGGCGTCGACCTCTGGGCGCTGACCGACCACGACGAGCTCGCCGGCCAGCGCCGGGCGCGTGACGCGGCGCTGAGCCTGGGCATGGCCTACCTCACCGGCACCGAGATCTCGGTCAGCTTCGCCGGCCAGACCGTGCACATCGTCGGCCTGGGTTTCGACGACGAAGACGCCGAGTTGAACGCCGGCCTGGCCGCCACGCGCGGCGGCCGCCTGCAGCGCGCCCACGACATGGCCGCCGGGCTGGCCAGGGTGGGTATCGCCGGGGCCTTCGAAGGCGCGCTGAAGTACGTCGGCAACCCCGAACTCATCTCGCGCACGCACTTCGCGCGTTTCCTGGTGGAAAGCGGCGTCTGCCCCGATACACACAGCGTCTTCCGCCGCTACCTCACCGAAGGCCACCCGGGTTACGTGCCGCACCGCTGGGCCAGGCTGGGCGACGCGGTGCGCTGGATCACGCAGGCCGGCGGCGTGGCGGTCATCGCCCACCCCGGGCGCTACCGTTTCACCCCGACCGAGGAATACGCGCTCTTCACCGAGTTCATCGCCCACGGCGGCCGCGGCGTCGAGGTGATGACGGGCAGCCACAGCGCGGCCGAACACCTCCGCTACGCCGATACGGCCATCGAGTTCGGCCTGTGCGCCTCGCGCGGCAGCGACTTCCACGCGCCGGGCGAAAGCCGCACCGACCTGGGCAGCCTGCCCGACCTGCCGGGCCGCCTGCAACCGGTATGGGAAGTGCTGGCGCCGCGCGTCCAGCGCGCTGCCGCTTGAAGAAAGCCAGGTACTAACCCGAATCTGGGCTATACTGTGAGGCTGGCCTGGGTGTTGACCCCAACAATCAGGCCTTTCGTTCATCCCCTTCGGCCTCTTGCCACTCAAGCCCAGACCACAACGGTCGCAGCTGCGGTGCGCTTCTCACGGGTCGGCGGCGATGCCGTCGCACGACCTTCCGGCCCGTCACTCCTGACGTCAAGGGCCAGGAAACCTCCGCGACTTCACCCTGTGTGTCCCGCCTTGGGACGCATTGGCGCGCTTTTGCGTGCCGAGAAAGCGTACCGATGAGTTTCGAGAGCCTGAACCTGAACGAAGTGCTGACGCGCGCCCTGAGCGCCGCCGGCTACACCGAACCCACCGAAGTGCAAGCCGCGGCCATCCCCGCGGCGCTGGCCGGCAAGGACCTGATGGTCAGCAGCCGCACCGGCAGCGGCAAGACGGCCAGCTTCGTGCTGCCGGCGCTGACACGCATCCTGGCCCAGCGCGAGCAGGCCGCCGCCGAACGCAAGGCCTCCGGCCCGGCAAACGCGCAGGGCAACGGCCCGCGTGTCACCCCCTTCAGCAACGCCACCCGCGGCCCGCGCATCCTGGTGCTGGCCCCGACGCGTGAACTGGCCATGCAGGTGTCCAAGGCCGCCAGCGACTACGGCCGCTTCGTGCCCGGCCTGCGCGTGGCCACCGTCGTCGGCGGCGTGCCCTACGGCGCGCAGCTGGCTGCACTGCGCGGCCCGCTGGACATCCTGATCGCCACCCCCGGCCGCCTCATCGACCACCTCGGCTCGGGCAAGTGCCAGCTGGGCAACGTCGAGATGCTGGTGCTGGACGAAGCCGACCGCATGCTCGACATGGGTTTCATCGACGACATCCGCCTCATCGTCGACGCGACGCCGAAGCAGCGCCAGACCGCGATGTACAGCGCCACCTTCAGCGGCACCGTCGGCCGCCTGGCCGCCGACCTGCTGCGCGACCCGCTGCGCATCGAAGCCAGTTCGCAGACCGAAGGCCATGCCGACATCGAGCAGCGCCTGCACTGGGCCGACGACTTCGAGCACAAGAACGCGCTGCTCGACCACATCCTGACCGAGCGCAGCATGGAGCAGGCCGTGGTCTTCACGAGCACGCAGCGTGACGCCGACTGGCTGGCCGACCGCCTGCACGACATGGGCCACAGCGTGGCCAGCCTGCACGGCGGCATGCCGCAGGGCCGCCGCACCCGCGTGCTGCAGGGCCTGCGCAGCAAGCACCTGCGTGTGCTGGTGGCCACCGACGTGGCCGCGCGCGGCATCGACGTGCCGAGCATCAGCCACGTCATCAACTACGGCCTGCCGATGAAGGAAGAGGACTACGTGCACCGCATCGGCCGCACCGGCCGCGCCGGCCGCGCCGGCCTGGCGGTCACGCTGGCCGAGCGCCGCGACAGCGGCATGATGCACCGCATCCAGCGCTACACTACGCAGCGCATCCCGGTGGCCACCATCGAAGGCCTGGAACCCAAGCGTTCCGAGCCGCCGAAGCCCTTCGACCGCCCGGTGCGCCCGGCGGGCAAGAGCTTCGGCCCGCGTCCGGCCGGCAAGGCCTTCAAGCCCGCCGGCAAGACCTTCAGCAAGGCGGGCCCGCGCCCGGCACGCTGATCTTCAGCCCCTCGGCAAAAAGCGCCCCACGGAGCGCTTTTGTCATGATGAAGCCACCGATCAAGCTTCCCGCCACGGAACCGGCTCTGCCGGGCCGTTGGCGGACGGCCCCCTCGGGGGGTAGCGAACGCAGTGAGCTTGGGGGTCAAACACCCAGCAAGTCGACCTCGAAGACGAGGGTCGCGTTCGGCGGAATGACGCCGCCGGCACCGCGTGCGCCGTAGCCCAGCTCCGCCGGGATGGTCAGCACGCGCGTGCCGCCGACCTTCATGCCCTGCACGCCTTCGTCCCAGCCACGGATGACCTGGCCTTCGCCCAGGCCGAAGGCGAAGGGCTGGCCGCGGTCCTTGCTGGAATCGAACTTCTTGCCGCGTGAGTTGGCGGCGGTGGGGTCGTAGAGCCAGCCGGTGTAGTGCACGCGCACACGCTGGCCGGGCTTGGCTTCGTCGCCGCTGCCGACGGTGGTGTCTTCGTACTGCAGGCCCGAGGGGGTGGTGGTCATGGTGGATACGCTGAGGGTGGAAAGGCCGCGATGATGCCAGCCCACGCACCCACGGCCTGTGCCAGCCAGTCGGCGGGGGTGGATGCGGTCAGCGCCGGCAGGCCGAGCACGGTGCCCGCCGCCTGCAGCGCACGCCGCGCGGCCGCGTCGTCGGCCAGGTCCAGCGGCTTGGCGCCGTTCTGCTTGCTCAGCTTGCGGCCATCGGGGGCCAGCACCAGCGGCGTGTGCAGGTAGCGGGGTGTCGGCACCTTCAGCGCACGTTGCAGCAGGATCTGCCGCGCCGTGTTGTCGGCCAGGTCTTCGCCGCGCACGACGTCGGTGATGCCTTGTGCGGCGTCGTCGACCACCACGGCCAGCTGGTAGGCCCACAGGCCGTCGGCGCGGTGCAGCACGAAGTCGCCCACGGCGGCGGCCACGTCCTGCTGGTGTGCACCGAGCCGGCGGTCTTGCCACGCCACCGCACCCCCGGCGCGGAAGCGCACCGCACGAGACGGCCGGCCGTGCAGGCCGCCGCCGGGCCCGGGTCGGCAGGTGCCGGGGTAGATACGCTCGGCCTCGGGCTGGTGCGGCACGCCGCGCGCCAGCCAGTACAGCTCGATGTCCTTGCGTGTGCAACCGCAGTCGTAGGCGAACCCGCCGGCGCGCAGCTGACGCAGCGCGGTGGCGTAGGCCGCGCCACGCGTGGATTGCCACCACGGCGTCTCGTCGGGCTGCATGCCGCAAGCGGCCAGCTGGGCGAGGATGGCCTGCCCCGCCCCGGGCACGCAGCGCGGCGTGTCGACGTCCTCGATGCGTACCAGCCAGGCCCCGCCGTGGGCGCGTGCGTCCAGCCAGCTGGCCAGTGCCGCCACCAGCGAACCGGCGTGCAACAGCCCCGTGGGCGAAGGCGCAAAGCGGCCGCGGTAGGCCACGGCAGGCGTCAGCAGAGCGGCCCGGCGTGGCGCTCCAGCAGCGCCCGCCGCGTCGTCGAACTTTCCAGCTGCGCCAGCCACCACTGCAGCGCGCGGCCCAGACCGAGCGTGCCGCCACGCTCGGCGCGCCAGGCGTAGTGCATGTTCGCCACGCTGGCCGGTCGCGCCGTGTCCTTCTGCACCAGCGTGCCGGCCTCGAGGTGCGGGCGCGCCAGCGACTCGGGGATGAATCCGCAGCCCAGGCAGCGCAGCAGCGCTTCGAGCTTCATGCGCATGTTGGGCACCGTCAGCACGTCCTGACCGGGCAGCAGGTTCAGCGTCATCGGGGCCAGCCGCTGTGCGGTGTCGGCCACGGCCACGGCGCGGTGGTGCACGAGCTGGGCGTCGGTCAGCGGCCCGTCCACAGTCGCCAGCGGATGGTGCGGCGCGACGCAGTAGACGAAAGGCACCTCGCCCAGCGGCCGCAGCTCGATGCCCCCGGGGTTGGGGTGCAGGGCGGCAACACCGATGGCCAGATCGACCTGGCCCGTCACCAGCGCTTCCCAGGTGCCCGTGAGCACATCGGTACGCAGGCGCACGCGGGTCGCCGGGCCGTCCGACGCGCCATCGGCGCGGACTTCGCAGAAGGCCTGCACCAGTTCGAACACGGTGGGCACCGACAGGATGTCCTCGACGCTGATCGACAGCTGCGTTTCCCAGCCGCTGGCCACGCGGCGCACGCGGTTGGCCACGGCATCCATTTCCTGCAGCAGGCGGCGACCCTCGTGCAGCAGTTCGCTGCCGGCGGCCGTCAGCTGAGCCTGGCGCGAACTGCGGTCGAAGAGCAGCACGTCCAGGGCTTCTTCGAGCTGTCTCACGCTGTAGGTCAGCGCCGAGGGCACCTTGCCCAGTTCTCGCGCCGCGGCGGCAAAACTGCCGGTGCGGGCGATGGTGTCCATCATCACCAGGGCGTCGGGGGTGAGGGAATTGTTGCGGTCGGCCATGCCCTTCACTTTAATTGAACGGCTTCGTCAAGCCGGGTCAGCTGCCGCACGGACGCCCTTGCCTACAGTGAAGACACTGCAAGGAGCACCCCATGATCACCCTGCGCAAATCTGCCGAAAGGGGCTATGCCGACCACGGCTGGCTCAAGAGTTTCCACAGCTTCAGCTTTGCCGACTACCACGACCCGCGCCACATGGGCGTGGGCAACCTGCGTGTCATCAACGAAGACCGCATTGCGCCGGGCACCGGCTTCGGCACGCACGGCCACCGCGACATGGAGATCGTGTCCTACGTGCTCGAGGGCGCGCTGGCGCACAAGGACAGCATGGGCAACGGCGAAGCGGGCGCGGCGGAATCCGGCAGGATGGCCGGCGTCATCCGCCCCGGCGACGTGCAGCGCATGAGCGCCGGTACCGGCGTTCGCCACAGCGAGTTCAACCACGCGGCCGACGCCACCACGCACTTCCTGCAGATCTGGCTCCTGCCTTCGCAGGCCGGCATCGCGCCGGGCTACGAACAGAAGCACTTCGATGCCGCCGCCAAGCGCGGGCGCCTGGTCACCGTGGCCTCGCCCGACGGCCACAAACACGAAGCGGGCTCGGTGACGGTGCACGCCGACGCCACGCTGCGCGCCGGCCTGTTCACCGGCGACGAAAGCGCCGAACTGGCACTGGACCCGGCGCGCATCGCCTACGTGCACCTCGTGCGCGGCACGCTGCGCGTCAATGGCCGCGAACTGCAGGCCGGCGACGCCGCGCGGCTGGACCAGGAGCACACGCTGACCCTCGACGGCGGCGATGACGCCGAAGTGCTGGTCTTCGACCTCGCCGCGTGACCACCCCAGCCCCTGACCCCTTCAACACCCGGAGTTTTCACATGAACAAGATCGTCATCGTCTATCACAGCGGCTACGGCCACACCCAGAAGGTTGCCCAGGCCGTCGCCGTTGGCAGCGGCGGCACGCTGCTGGCCATCGACGCCGAAGGCAACCTGCCCGAAGGCGGCTGGGAGCAGCTGGCCGCGGCCAAGGCCATCGTCTTCGGATCGCCCACCTACATGGGCAGCGTCAGCTGGCAGTTCAAGAAGTTCGCCGACGCTTCCAGCAAGCCGTGGTACACGAAGTCGTGGCGCAACAAGCTGGCTGCCGGCTTCACCAACAGCGCCACCATCAATGGCGACAAGTTCAGCACCGTGCAGTACCTGATGACGCTGAGCCAGCAGCACGGCATGTTGTGGGTCGGCATGGGCATGCACGCCCCCAATGCCAAGCAGCACACGCGCGACGACATCAACAACCTGGGCGGCTACAGCGGCCTGATCACGACGACGCCCTCGGACGCCTCGGTCGACGAGATGGTGCCGGGCGACATCGCCACCGCCAAGGCCTTCGGCCAGCGCGTCGCCGAAGCCGCCGCGCTGCTGCGCGACTGACGCTGCGCTGCGCTGCCGGCCAGCCGGCCAGCCGGCAGACCGCGCGCCCAGCGCTACAGTCCGCGCCATGGACACCCTGGTATCGCTGTGGCGCGTGCTGCCCTGGCCCGACTGGACGGCGCTGGCGCTTTTCTTTGCCGCTTGGGTGGGCTATGCGCGCTTTGCGCACCAGCGTGCCACCACCACGCCTTCGCTGCTGGCGCTGACCAACCGCGAACGCACACGCTGGATGCTGCAGACCACCTGGCGCGAGGTGCGCGTGGTCGACGGCGTGGTGGTGCAGAGCATGTCGGCCAGCCCGACCTTCTTCGCCAGCACCACGATCCTGATCATCGGCGGCCTGTTGGCCGTGCTGTCGACAACGGAGAGGGCCAGCGAGATCGTGCGCGAAATCCCCTTCGCGGCGCGCACTTCGCTGCTGGTGTTCGACCTCAAGGTGCTGCTGCTGCTGGCGATCTTCGTCTATGCCTTCTTCCGCTTCACCTGGAGCCTGCGCCAGTACACCTTCGGCGCGCTGCTCGTGGGCGCTGCACCGGCGCACGACCGCTTCGAGAACGACGCCGCACGCCAGGCCTTCGCCGACCGCGCCGGCCGCGTGATGGGCCTTGCCGCCGAGACCTTCAACGACGGCCTGCGCGCCTACTACATGAGCTTCGCGGCCCTGGCCTGGTTCTTCTCGCCCTGGGCGCTGATGGCGGGCACGGCCGGGGTGATCTTCATCCTCTACCGGCGTGAATTCCATTCCGACGTGCTGGCCGTGCTGGCCGCCGACGGAACGGGCCCCTGACCCGCCCGGCCGCCCTGCACCCGCCCTGCTGGAGGAACCGATGCACCGCCACGCACGCCGCCACTTCCTGGGCCTGGCCTTCGCCAGCCTCGCCCCCACCTTGCTGGCCTTCGGCGCGCACGACGCCCGGGCCGAGGCGCGGCCGCTGAAGATCCTGGTCGGTTTCCCGGCCGGTGGCGGCACCGATGCCATCGCACGTGTGCTGGCGGAGCGGCTGAAGGACCAGCTCGGCGTGCCGGTGATCGTCGAGAACAAACCCGGCGCCGGCGGCCAGCTCGCGGCGCAGGCGCTGAAGGCCGCTGCGCCCGACGGCCACACGCTGTTCATCAGCCACGACCACACCATCAGCGTGCTGCCGCTGGTGTCCAGGACCCCGGGCTTCGACCCCGCGAAGGACTTCGTGCCCGTGGCCGGCTTCGCGAGCTTCGTCAACGGCTTCGCCGTTGCGCCCGGCACGCCGGCGCGCAGCCTGGCCGAATACGCCGCCTGGGTGAAGGCCGCCGGGCAGGGCAAGGGCGTCGTGGGCGTGCCGGCACCGGCGTCGACACCCGAATTCATGGTCAGGCTGCTCGGTGGCCATCACCAGATCGACCTGGTGCCCGCGCCCTATCGCGGCAGCGCGCCGATGCTGGCCGACATGCTGGGCAACCAGATCGCCGCCGGCGTGGGCTCGGTGCCCGACTTCATCGAAGCCCACCGCGCCGGCCGCGTCCGCCTGCTGGCAGTGGGCGGCGCCGCGCGCCAGGCCACGCTGCCGGAGGTGCCCACGCTGGCCGAACTGGGCCTGCCCGGTTTCGAGGCCCTGCCCTACTACGGCTTCTTCGCGCCCACCGGCACGCCGAAGGCGGTGTTGGACGGCTTCGCCGCCGCGCTGGCCCGGGTGCTCGTGCAGCCCGAGGTGAAAGCGCGTCTGACGGCCCTGGGGCTGACGGTCGAGTTCATGGACGCCCCGACGCTGGCCGCGCGTGAACAGGCCTACACGCGCACCTGGGCAGCGATCATTCGCAAGAGCGGTTTCAAGCCTCTCTAGACGTTGCAGAGCCGCCCTCACCGGGCGGCGCCTCGCGCACCAGGGCCCAGGCCGCCGCGAGGCCGAAACCCACGTTGAGCAGCGCGAGGACACCCAGCACCACCAGCGCCACCGTGTTCAGCGGCAGCGTGCGCATGGCCCAGGTGCAGGCCGACGACAGCAGGTTGAACAGCACCATCTGCCAGAACAGCCCACGGCGCGGTTGCCACAGCCGGCACAGCTTCACGGTGCCACGCGCTCAGGCGGCCTGGCGCGCGTCGGCCAGCTTCGCGCCCGCCGCCAGCGCGCGCAGCTTGGCTTCGGCCACGGCGCGGCTCATCGGCGCCAGGCCGCAGTTGGTGCAGGCGATGAGGTGCTGGCGCGGCACGAACTGCAGCGCGCGGCCGATGGTGTCGGCCACCTCCTCGGGCGTCTCGATGGTGTCGCTGGCGACGTCGATCACGCCCACCATCACGTCCTTGCCCTTCAGCAGCGCCATCAGGTCGGGCGGCACGTGCGAGTGGAAACACTCCAGGCTGACCTGCTGGATCGAGCTTTTCGCCAGCGCCGGGAACACCTTCTCGTACTGGCGCCATTCCTGGCCCAGGCTGTTCTTCCAGTCGATGTTGGCCTGGATGCCGTAGCCGTAGCAGATGTGCACGGCCGTCGTGCAGGTGAGGCCCTGCGCGGCACGCTCCAGCGCCTCGACGCCCCAGGTGGCTGCGTCGTCCATGTAGACGTTGAAGGCCGGTTCGTCGAACTGCACGATGTCCACGCCGTCGGCCTGCAGCGCCAGTGCCTCCTGGTTCAGCAGCTCGGCGAAGGCCATGGCGAGCTGGCGGCGGTCGCCGTAGTAGCGGTCGGCCACGGTGTCGACGATGGTCAGCGGCCCGGGCAGCGTGAACTTGATCTTGCGCGTGGTGTGGGCGCGCAGGAAACGCGCCTCGGCGGCGTGCACGCGGCCCTTGAGCTTCAGCGCCGAGACGACCTGCGGCACCATGGCCTTGTAGCGGTCGTTGCGGATGCCCATCTCGACCTTGTGCTCGAAGTCGATGCCCTCGACCTGCTCCAGGAATCCGTGCACGAAATGCTGGCGGCTCTGCTCGCCGTCGCCGATGACCGACAGGCCGGCGTCCTCCTGGGCCTTGATCCACAGCAGCGTGGCGTCGAGCTTGGCCTGCGCGAGTTCGGCGCCTTCGGCCTTCCACTGCGGCCAGAGTTTCTGCGTCTCGGCCAGCCAGGCGGGTTTGGGCAGGCTGCCGGCGATGGCGGTATCGAACATGGTCACGGTCTCCGTCTGTTTGTGGGTCCCAACGCGGGCCGGCAGGTTACCGCAGCGGCGACAAGCCCGGTGGCCGTCGGACTTGCCGGCCCGGCTTCGGGCGGCGCTTCAGGCAGCCCGCGGCAGGTTTGGTCGCGGCCGCGGCGCGCTTGGTCGCAGGCCGCCCCGGCGCGGCCGCGCGCGGTTAGGCTGCGCACCCATGTCAGACACCGCGCCAGCCTACTTCCACCCTCCCCTGGACCAGCCGCTGCCGGCCGACCTCACCGGCACCGGCCATGGCTGGTTCACGCGCTACCGCCGCTACCCCGTGTTCAGCGTGCCCTGGGCGCGCCTGCGCACCCTGTCCTTCGGCACCCTGGCCCTGCTGGCGGTGGCGGTGGTGGTGGGCCCGTCGGTGCTGGACGAGCCGCTGGACCGCATCCCGCTGGGCGCCTTCGCGCAGATGGCCGTGCAACTGCTGATGCCGCTGCTGCTCGGCCCCTGGCTGGGCAGCCGCGTGCGCGCCCTGGGTCTGCCCGAGCCGCGGGAGTACGCCGCACTGGTGGCCGCCGTCGTCGCCACCGTGCTGGCCGTGCTGGCCTTCCACCAGTTCGCCGCCGAACCGATGAAACAGCGCCTGGCCGAGCTCACCGGCGCCGTCGACGCCAGCGGCCAGCGCAAGCGCATGGCGGTGGCCATCGGCGTCATCGTGCGCAACCCCGACGACGCGGCGTCGGCCGCCGCCGCCGGCAAGCCACACGACAAGCCCAGCCCCGAAGTCAGGCTGACCAACGCCATCGCCAGCATCGCGGTCAGCTTCTGGCTCGCCGGCGGCGTGGCGCTGTGGGGCTGGCGGCGCGAACGCGCCGGCCTGGCTGCGCTGGCGCGTGAACGTGAACTGGCGCAGGCCCAGGCGCAGCGGCGCGAAGCCGAGCTGCGCCTCAGCGTGCTGGCCGCGCAGGTGGAACCGCACTTTCTCTTCAACACCCTGGCCGGCGTGCGCAGCGCCATCGCCACAGACCCGGCGCGCGCCAGCGAGATGATCGACCGCCTGGTGGACTACCTGCGCGCGGCCATCCCGCGCCTGCGCAGCAGCGGCGGCAGCGAAGCCACGCTGGGCGGGCAGTTGGAGATCGTGCGCGCCTACCTCGGCCTGATGGCCGCACGCATGCCGCGGCTGCGCTACACCATCACCGCCACGCCCGAACTGCTAGCCGCGCCCTGCCCGCCGCTGATGCTGATCTCGCTGGCCGAAAATGCCGTCAAGCACGGCGCCGAGCCCAAGATCGGCCCCGTGCACATCGAAGTGCTGGCACAGCGCAACGCCGCCGGCGGCCTGGACGTGACGGTGGCCGACGACGGCGCCGGCTTCGGCGCCAGCGCCGGGGGTAGCGGCATCGGCCTGTCCAACATCCGCGAGCGCCTGCGCCAGATGTATGGCGGCCACGCCGCGCTGCTGCTCAAGGCCCGACCGCAAGGCGGCATGGCCGCCACGCTCACCCTGCCCCCGGAGTGAACCGGAGTACAGCCATGTCGCACACCGAGACCACGGCTCCCACCGCACTGATCGCCGACGACGAGGACCTGCCCCGCGCCGAACTGCGCCGCATGCTGGCCCTGGCCTGGCCGGACCTGCGCGTCGTGGCCGAGTGTGAACACGGCCCGGCCGCGGTCGAGGCCATCGCGGCGCACGCGCCGCAGGTGGCCTTCCTCGATATCCGCATGCCCGGCTGCAGCGGCCTGGACGTGGCGCGCGCCGCCAGCGGCCGCTGCCACACCGTCTTCACCACCGCCTACGACAGCCATGCCGTGGCGGCCTTCGAGGCCGGCGCGGTGGACTACCTGCTCAAACCCATTGCTGCCGACCGCCTGGCGCAGGCCGTGGCGCGGCTGCAGGAACGCCTGCAGGGCCGCAGCGCGGCACCCGACCTCGACGCCCTGGTGCAGCGCCTGGCCGGCCGACTGCAGGCGGGCCGCGACGCCGCACCGCCGCTGCGCTGGCTCAGCGCCAGCGTCGGCGACACCATCAAGATGTTCGCCATCGACGAGGTCCTGTTCTTCCAGAGCGACGAGAAGTACACGCGTGTCGTCACCGCCAGCGACGAAGCCCATGTGCGCAAGCCGCTGCGCGAGATCGCCGACGGCCTGGACCCCGATCTCTTCTGGCAGGTGCACCGCGGTGCCATCGTGCGCGCCAGCGCCATCGCACGGGCACAGCGCGACGAACTCGGCCGCATCACGTTGCACCTGCGCCAGCACCGCGAAACGCTGGCGGTGAGCCAGGCCTGGGCCTGGCGCTTCAAGCCGATGTGAGAGATTGACGGCCGGCAGGCCCGCGGCGTGCGCCGCGTGGCAGACTGCCGCGATGATGCTTGCCCCTGCAGAGCTGCTGCCACCCCCAGGGAGCCGCTGGCGCGCCCTGCGGGGCCTGCTGGGGGCCGCCTGCGCGCTGCTGGCGCTGGCCGCCAGCGCCGCGTGGTTCACCTACTGGGTGTCGCTGAACAGCGCCATGCGCGACCTGCAGGACGCTGCCGTGCGCCGGCTGGACAGCGTGGCCGCGGCGCTCGACAGCGCGCTGGCCCGCTTCGACTACCTGCCCGCGCTGCTGGAGACGACGCCGGCCGTGATGGACCTGCTGGCCCGCCCCGGCGACCCCACGCTGCGCGACCAGGCCAACCGCACGCTGGTGCGCATCAACGCCATTGCCGGCGCCGACATGCTCTTCGTGCTCGACGCCGGCGGCGACGCCAGGGCCGCGGCCGACTGGGACCAGCCCGCGATCACCACGCTGGGCCACAACTACAGCTACCGCCCCTACATGAAGGACGCGCTGGCTTCGGGGCGCGGGCGCTTCTTCGGCGTCGGTGCCACCAGCCGCATCCCGGGCTACTTCCTGTCGTATGCGCTGAAGGGCAACGATCGCACGCTGGGCGTGGCCACGGTGAAGGTCAATCTCGACGCCGCCGAACGCGTGTGGGCCACGCTGCCCGGCGACATGCTGGTCAGCGACGAGCGCGGTGTGGTCATCCTCAGCTCGCGGCCGGCATGGCGCTTCCAGGCCCTGCGGCCGCTGACGGCCGAAGAACGAGCCGTGGTGGCCGAGGAGAAGCCCTACACCACCGACCCGGTCGTGCTGCCCTGGGCCGGCGACGGCGCGTTGCAGACCGGCCAGCACGTCGTCGTCGACGGCGCCGTGCACCTGGTCACTGCGCGTGCGCTGCCGACACAGCGCTGGCAGATGCAGGCCCTGGCCCCGATGGCGCCGGCCTACGGCCGTGCCCGCAACCAGGCGCTGATGGCGGCGCTGGCCGCGGCCGTGGCCGGGCTGCTGCTCATGGCGGCCTGGCAGAGCCGGCGCAACGGCATGCAGAAGCTGGCCACGCAGGCCGCGCTGCAGGCCGCGCACGACACGCTGGAAACCCGCGTCGCCGAACGCACGCGCCAGCTGTCGGACGCCAACACCTCGCTGGCCGCCGAGATCGAGACGCGCAAGGCGGTGGAACAGAGTCTGCACGCCACGCAGGCCGAGCTCGTGCACGCCGCGAAGATGGCCGTGCTGGGGCAGCTCTCGGCCGGGCTCGCGCACGAGCTGAACCAGCCCCTGGCGGCCCTACGCACGCTGTCGGACAACGCCGTGGTGCTGATGGACAAGGAGCGCCTGCCCGAGACCCGCGGCAACCTCGAGCGCATCTCGCACCTCGTCGGTCGCCTGGGCGAGCTGACGCGCCGGCTGAAGACCTTCGCCCACAAGCCCGGCGACGCCCTGGTGCCCACGCCGCTGGGCACGGCGGTGGCCAACGCGCAGGGCCTGCTGGCCGACCGGCTGAAGCGGCTCGGCGTGGCCTTCGAGGTGCAGATCGGGCCCGAGGGCCTGTGCGCGCTGGCCGACCCGGGGCTGGTCGAGCAGGTGCTGGTGAACCTCATGGTCAACGCGCTGGATGCGATGGCCGCGACGGACCCCGCCACCAAACCGCGCCGGCTGCGCGTGGTGGCCAGCCTGCAGCACGGCGCGCAGGGCGGCCGCGTGCAGCTGCAGGTGCAGGACAATGGCCCGGGCGTTGCACCCGCGATGCGCGCCCACCTCTTCGAGCCCTTCGCCACCAGCAAGCCCGCAGGCGCCGGTCTGGGCCTGGGGCTGATGATCTCGCAGCGCATCGTGCGCAGCTTCGGCGGTGAACTCGGCCTGTGCGACGCCACCGAGCCGGGCCTGGGCGGCGCGTGTTTCTGCATCGACGTGCCGGCCTGCACGGCCACTCCCAACACCCCATGAACACCCCCAGCACCCCCGAGATCGCCGTCGTGCTCGTCGAAGACGACGAGGACGTGCGCCACGGCACCGCGCAGGCGCTGGAACTGGCGGGGCTGCGGGTGCACTGCCATGGCAGCGTCGAGGCCGCCCGCCGCAGCGTCAGCCCCAACGCGCCCATCGTGCTGCTGTGCGACGTCAACCTGCCCGGCATGCACGCCACCGACTGGCTGCCCGAGGTGCGCGCGGTGGACGCCGACCTGCCCATGATCCTGGTCACCGGCCACGGCGACATCGCGATGGCCGTGAAGGCGCTGCAGCAGGGCGCCTACGACTTCATCGAGAAGCCGGCGTCGTCGGACCGCATCGTCGCCGTGGTGCAGCGCGCGGTGGAAAAACGCCGCCTGGTGCTGGCGCTGCGTGCCGCCGACGGCCGCGCCGCGGCGCAGCGCGGCATCGAGGCGGTGATGATCGGCCGCTCGGCGGCGATGCAGGCGCTGCGCCGCACCGTGCTCGACCTGGCCGGCACCACCGCCGACGTGCTGATCTACGGTGAAACCGGCAGCGGCAAGGATCTCGTGGCGCGTTGCCTGCACGACTACAGCCCACGCCGAGGCGGGCCCTTCGTCCCCATCAACTGCGGCGGCCTGCCCGACACCCTGGTGGAAAGCGAACTCTTCGGCCACGAGGCCGGCGCCTTCACCGGCGCGCAGAAGGCGCGCGCCGGCAAGCTGGAGGCCGCCGATGGCGGCACCTTCTTCCTGGACGAGATCGAGAGCATGCCCCTGGGTGTGCAGGTCAAGCTGCTGCGGGTGCTGCAGGAACGCTGCGTCGAGCGCCTGGGCTCCAACCGCCCGGTGCCGGTGGACTGCCGCGTGGTGGCGGCCAGCAAGACCGACCTGCTGGCGGCCAGCGAGGAAGGCCGCTTCCGTGCCGACCTGTACTACCGCATCGGCGTGGCCTTCGTCCACCTGCCGCCGCTGCGCGAGCGGCGCGAGGACATCGGCATGCTCTTCGAGCACTTCGCGCTGCTGGCCGCCAGCCGCTACGGCCGCGAAATGCCCGTGCTGCAGCCGGCGCAACTGGCCGAGCTGCTGGCCTACGACTGGCCCGGCAACCTGCGCGAACTGGGCAACGTGGCCACACGCTGCGTGCTGGGCCTGGCCAGTGGCCGTCTCACCCAAGGCAGTGGCGGTGCGGCGGCGGCATCGGCCACGACCCGGTCATTGCACGAACAGATCGACCAGTTCGAGCGCGCGCTGATCCAGGACACGCTGCGCCGCCAAGAGGGCGACGTGACGGCCAGCGCCAAGGCGCTGCAGCTGCCCAAGCAGACGCTCTACGACAAGATGAAGCGGCTGCAGGTGCAGGGCGCCGACTACCGCAACGCGGGCTGAGGCCCGCGCGCTGCGTCGCGCGGGCCTCAGCCGGGAACCGGACTGGCTTGTGCCGGCGCACCCTGGGGCGTGCGCGCCGCGCCGCCGTCACCGGCCCGCACCAGGTCGGCGAGCGTTGCGCTGTAGATCACCGTCTGCGCGTCGTCCGGGTCGGCCTTGACGGCGAAGCCGAAGCGGTCGAAGAGCGCACGCATGCGCGGGTTCTCGTTCCGGTAGGTCGTGGCGTAGTAGGTCTTCGCACCCATCGCGCCCCAGTCGATCAGCATCTGCATCAGGTGCCTGCCTATGCCCTGGCCGCGCAGGTCGCTGCGGCGCGAGAACGAGACTTCGTAGGTGCCTGCGTCGTCCATGCGGAAGGCGTGGGCGACGCCGATGATCTCGTCGTCGAGCTCGACGATGAAGGCCGCGTGCTGCCGGTAGTCCAGCGTGTCGTCATACAGGCGCGAAAGCCTTTCGGGCGACGTGAGGTAGTCCACCGTGACGGTGCCCATGTAGCGCGTGCGCCGGTCGTCGCCGCTCAGGCGCGTGATGTAGGCGCCGATGGCTTCGATGTCGTCCTTCGTCGCCGGGCGCAGCAGCGCATGGCGGCCGTCCTCCAGCGCGATCAGCTGCGCCGGTATCGCGTCCACGCCCTGCATCGACGGCAGCGCGCGCGCCTCCTTGGCCAGCTGGCTGCGCCAGTCCGGGTGCGCCACGCTCAGCATCGCGTCGACGCGTTGCGGGTCGTTGAGGTGGCGCAGGTCGGCCACACCCTGTTCGGTGACCACCACCACCGGCAGATCGGCGCTGATGGTGTGGTGCGCGCCCTCGGGGTGCAGCGACACGATCTTGCTCTGCTGCGCGCCGTCGCGGCGGTCCACCACGCTGGGCAGCGCGATGATCGAGATGCCGCCGCGCGCCCACGACGCGCCGAGCGCGAAGTCGAACTGGCCGCCGACGTCGGAGTAGTAGTGGTTGGCGATCATCGAGGCGCAGACCTCGCCGCTCAGGCTCACCGCCAGCGCGCTGTTGATGCTGGCCATGGCCGGGTTGTGCTTGATGACCGCCGGGTCGTTGACGATCTCCTGCGGCAGCACCGCGAATTCGGGGTTGTCGTGCATCGTCTCGTAGAGCGCACGGCTGCCGAGCACGAAGCCCACGACGATGCGTTCGCGCAGCGCCGGGCCGTGCGTGTCGCGCACCAGGCCGGCACGGTAGAGCGCCAGCACGCCGTCGGAGAACAGCTCCGACCACACGCCGCGCACCGACACGCCCAGCGCGACCAGTTCGTTGGCCACCGCATTGGGGATCTTGCCGATGCCCAGCTGGACGGTGTGCGGCAGCGCCGTGGTGCCGTGCGCCGGTGCGGCCCGGCGCAGCAGGTCGACGATGCCGCGGGCGATGGCGCGGGTCTGCGTTTCCTGCACCGGCGAGGTGGGCGCCATGTGGTGCTCGAACAGCGGCTCGTCGATCTCGACGACGAGGTCGAAGTCGGCCAGGTTCATCGCGCAGCCGGTGTCGACACGCTGCCCGGTGGCCGGGTCGTCGAGCGTGGCGATGTGCCATCGCGGCATGCGCGCGTTCACCATCGCCACCTTGAACAGCGCCTGCTTGACCGGCGCGAAGTCGATGCCCGCGTTCAGCCCCAGCGTCACGCGACCCTGGGCGTCGGGCGGCGAGGTGTGCGCAAACGCGACCTGCGGCCGCCAGGGCCCCTCGAAGAGCCGCGGCACCTGCGAGAGATTGCAGCGGATGTTGCGCGCCAGCCCGGCGTTGACCAGTTCGCGCACACCCGGTCCGATGAAGGGCGTGACGATGCCCACGCCACCCATCACGGCGCGCCGCCAGCCCGCGGCCGGGCCCAGCGCCAGCACCTGGAAGACGTCGACGCCGGCGAAGCGCTGCGGCTGCTCGAAGAGCAGGCGCTCGACGGCATCGATGCGGCCGGCGTTGCCCGGCAGGTAGCACACCGGCCGGCTGCCCGTGGCAGCGAGCCGTGCCAGCCGCTGCGTGACCAGGTCCAGCGCGGTTTCGAAGGTCGTCGTGCGAATCGGGGTCATGAGGAATGCAATGGGTGGTTGAGGGGGTGTTGGGTAAGACCAGCGTCAGTTTCGAGGCCAATGCTGCACTGCAACATGATCTCACGTTCCTTGCCACTCCAACTGGGCCTCGAAGACTTGCTGGGCGACTTGCATCACGCACGCCGCAACCAGGACCTGGGTCGGCTGGCCTGGCTGGCCTATTGCGAAGTGCGGCGCTGGGCCCGCATGGCCGGTGAGGAGGCGCTGGCCGAACACTCGTCGGCGCTGATCACGCACACGCCCCACGCCAACCGTGAGGCCTTCCTGGCCGACGTCGACGCACTGATCTTCGAACTGGAACAAGCCCGCCTGCGGGGCCTGGCCCCCGCAGAGGCCATGCACGCCTGACGCACCGGCGCGCTGGCGCCCTGGCGCGTGTACCGCACGGAATTCCGTGCCAGCGTAGCCGCCGCCGCACGGCGCACCGTGCGCCGGCGCCGCACAGCCTCAGGGAGACGTTCGTAAGTCCCTGTCGGACAAGGACTATTTTCTTCTGCCGCGCCGAGCCCACGGTGGCACGAAGACTGCGATAGGTGAACCAGACAGCAGCGCAGGCAAGGGGCCCGCGCCGCACAACCCGAGGTTCACCGATGTCCCCTATATCCGCCCCCGCCGCCCGGCAGCAGACCCTGGTCGCCGGCGTCGGCCTCACCGAACGCCCACACAAGAGCCGCTGGCCGGCGCGCCTGGATCTGGCCCAAAGCGTCAGTGGCGGGATCTTGGCCCTTTTCATGTGGGGCCACATGTTCTTCGTCTCCAGCATCCTGATCAGCCCCGACCTGATGTGGATGGTGACCAAGGCCTTCGAGGGTTACTTCATCTTCGGCACGCCCTACCCGCTCATCGTTTCGGGCGTGGTGGCGGTGGTGCTGGCGCTGGTGGTGGGTCACGCTCTGCTGGCCATGCGCAAGTTCCCGGGCAACTGGCGCCAGCTGCACCTGTTCGTCTCGCACCGCAAGCTGCTGGCGCATGAAGACACCACGCTGTGGTGGGTGCAGGCCGTCACCGGCTTTGCGCTCTTCTTCCTGGCCAGCGTGCACCTGTACCAGATGCTGATGCACCCGGGAGCCATCGGCCCCTTCGAATCGGCCGCGCGTGTCTGGCACGGTTGGTGGCCGCTCTACCTGGTGCTGCTGCTGGCGGTGGAACTGCACGGCGGCATCGGCCTGTACCGGCTGGCCGTGAAGTGGGGCTGGATGGACAGCGCCGACCCCGCCCGTTCACGCCGCCGCCTGCGCACCGCGAAGTGGGCCTTGACCGTCTTCTTCCTGGTGTTGGGGCTGTTCACGCTGGGCGCCTACCTGCGCATCGGCCACGCCCAGCAGCACCTGGTCGACCCCGTCTACACGCCCGCCTGGCTGGCCAACCCGCCGACGGCCGAACCGCCGGCCTGGTGGCCGAGCTGGCTGGAACGGCCCTTCCGTACCCACTGAGCTCCAAGGACAACACGAATGAACGTGATCTATACCGACGTGCTGGTCATCGGTGGCGGCCTGGCCGGCCTGCGCCTGGCCATTGCCGCCAAGCGCCGCGGCCACGAGGCCATCGTGCTGAGCCTGGTGCCGCCCAAGCGCAGCCACTCCAAGGCCGCCCAGGGCGGCATGCAGGCCAGCCTGGGCAACGTCATCAAGGGCGAAGGCGACAACGAGGACGTGCACTTCGAGGACACCGTGCGCGGCAGCGACTGGGGTGCCGACCAGGACGTCGTGCGCATGTTCGTCAACACGGCACCCAAGGCCGTGCGTGAACTCGCCGCCTGGGGTGTGCCCTGGAGCCGCGTGCGCCAGGGCGACCGCACCGTGGTCATCAACGGCCAACGCGTGACCATCACCGAGAAGGAAAGCGCCCACGGCACCGTGGCCCAGCGCGACTTCGGCGGCACGAAGAAGTGGCGCACCTGCTACGTGGCCGACGGCACCGGCCACGCCATGCTGCAGGCCGTGGGCGACCACGCCATCGGCGACGGCATCGCCACGCACGAACGCACCGAGGCCATCGCGCTCATCCACGACGGCAGCCGCTGCTACGGCGCCGTGGTGCGCCACCTCGTCACCGGCGAACTCATCGCCTACGTCGCCAAGGCCACGGCGATTGCCGCCGGCGGCGCAGGCCGCATCTACCGCGTGACCACCAACGCCACGATCTGCGAAGGCATGGGCCACGCCATCGCGCTGGAAACCGGCGTCGTGGCCCTGGGCAACATGGAGGCGGTGCAGTTCCACCCGACCGGCATCTTCCCGGCGGGCATCCTGGTCACCGAAGGCTGCCGCGGCGACGGCGGGCTGCTGCGCGACGTGGCCGGCCACCGCTTCATGCCCGACTACGAGCCCGAGAAGAAGGAACTGGCCTCGCGCGACGTGGTGAGCCGGCGCATGGAAGAGCACATCGCCAAGGGCCTGGGTGCGCAGAGCCGTTTCGGCGAGCACCTGTGGCTGGACATCACGCAGCTGGGCGCGCACCACATCCAGCACAACCTGCGCGAGGTCTACGAGATCTGCCAGCACTTCCTGGGCGTCGACCCGGCGAAGGACTGGATCCCCGTGCGCCCGGCGCAGCACTACACGATGGGCGGCGTGCGCACGCTGCCTTCGGGCGAGAGCCCCACGCTCAAGGGTCTGTTCTCCGCGGGCGAGGCGGCGTGCTGGGACATGCACGGCTTCAACCGGCTGGGTGGCAATTCGGTGGCCGAGACGGTGGTGGCCGGCATGATCGTCGGCGAGCGCATCGCCGACTTCTGCGACCGCGAAGAGCTCGACATCCCGCTGGGCCTGGTGCGCGAGGCCGTGGAACGTGAGCGCGCCGCGCTCGACCAGCTGCTGCACGGCAGCGGCACCGAGCAGGCGACCGCGCTGCGCGTGGCCATGCAGCAGATCATGACCGACAAGGTCGGCATCTTCCGCCACGGCGACAAGCTGGCACAGGCGGTGGACGAGCTGCAGCAGCTGCTGCGCCGCAGCCGCCACATCGGCGTGCCCTGCAAGGCGCCCGGCGCCAACCCCGAGCTGGTGGCCGCCTACCGCACGCAGAAGATGCTGAAGGTGGCGCTGACGGTGGCCTACGGCGCACTGGTGCGCACCGAGAGCCGCGGCGCGCACTACCGCCAGGACCACCCGCGCCGCGACGACGCGGCCTGGCTGCGCCGCACGCTGGCGACCTGGAAGCACCCCGACGACACGCTGCCCACGCTGGCCTACGAGCCGCTGGACGTGATGAAGATGGAGCTGCCCCCGGGCTGGCGCGGCTATGGCGCCAAGGACTACCTCGATCACCCCGACACCGCCGCCCGTCAGGCCGAGGTGGCGGCACTGAAGGCCCGCCTGGCCGGCGCCGATCGCCATGCCGTGCAGGCCGCGCTGCTGCCCTACGCGCACCAGCTGCCGGAACGCCTGCGCGGCCGCAACGAGCGCATCGACGAACCCTTCGCCGCCGCCACGGCTGCGGCCTGAACACCGACATCGACATCGAAGGACACCGAACAATGAACGCCACCCCCGAAGTGATCGCGGCGCCCATCGACACCTCTGCGCTGACGCGCAGCGGCGGCTGCAGCGACCCCGCGTGCGGCTGCGGCAAGCGCGCGCTGCCGGCCAACGCGCGTGCCGCCGCGGCCACACGAGTGCAGCGCACGCTGCAGATCAACGTGCTGCGCTACAACCCGCAGGACCAGGACAGCCGACCGCACCTGCAGACCTTCGCCATCGAAGAAGCCGATGGCATGACGCTGTTCATGGCGCTCAACGAGATCCGCGAGACGCAGGACCCGTCGCTGCAGTTCGACTTCGTCTGCCGCGCCGGCATCTGCGGCAGCTGCGCCATGCTGATCAACGGCAAACCGTCCCTGGCCTGCCGCACGCTGACGAAGAACCTGGGCGCCAGCTTCACGCTGGCACCGCTGCCCTTCTTCGAGCTCATCGGCGACCTCTCGGTGGACACCGGCAAGTGGATGCGCGGCATGAGCGAGCGCATCCAGGCCTGGGTGCACACCCAGGGCCACGAGGTCGACCTCACGCGCATCGAAGAGCGCATGGACCCCGACCTGGCCGAGAAGATCTACGAGCTCGACCGCTGCGTCGAGTGCGGCTGCTGCGTGGCGGCCTGCGGCACGGCACGCATGCGGCCCGACTTCGTCGGCGCCGTGGCGCTGGCCAAGGTGGCGCGCTTCAAGCTCGACCCGCGCGACACGCGCACCGATACCGACTTCTACGAGATCGTCGGCGACGACAACGGCGTCTTCGGGTGCATGAGCCTGCTGGCCTGCCACGACGTCTGCCCCAAGAACCTGCCGCTGGCCACGCAGATCGCCTACATGCGGCGCTCGATGGTCAGGTTCGCACTCAGCGACGCAGCTTGAGCAACCTCACCCCGTCATTCACTTTCGCCCCGTGACCGGGGCCCACGCAAGAGGAAATCATGGTACTCACACTTCAACTGGCGATCATCCTGATCTGCCTGTTCTACGGCGCCAGAAAGGGCGGCGTCGCGCTCGGCCTGCTGGGCGGCATCGGCGTCGTGCTGCTGACGTTCGCCTTCGGGCTGACACCGGGCAAACCGCCGGTGGACGTGATGCTGACGATCGTCGCGGTGGTGGCCGCGTCGGCCACCCTGCAGGCCTCGGGCGGCCTGGACGTGCTGCTGCAGCTGGCCGAGAAGCTGCTGCGCCGCAACCCGAAGTACGTGTCCATCCTGGCGCCCTTCACGACCTGCGGCCTGACCATGCTGTGCGGCACCGGGCACGTGGTCTACACCATGCTGCCCATCATCTACGACGTGGCGATCAAGAACGGCATCCGGCCCGAGCGCCCGATGGCCGGCTCGTCCATCGCCAGCCAGATGGGCATCATCGCCAGCCCGGTTTCGGTGGCCGTGGTCTCGCTGGTGGCCTTCCTGGCCAAGGCGCCTGAAGGTGCGCCCATCATCGACTTCGTGACCCTGCTGTCCATCACCATCCCGTCGACGCTGGTCGGCGTGCTGATGATCGGCATCTTCAGCTGGTTCCGCGGCAAGGACCTCGACAAGGACGAGGACTTCCAGGCCCTGATCAAGGACCCGGAAGCGCGCAAGAACGTCTACGGCGACGGCATCTCGCTGCTGGGCCAGAAGCTGAGCACGCAGCAATGGACCGCGATGTGGATCTTCGTCGGCGCCATCGTCGTCGTCGCGCTGCTCGGTGCCTTCCCCGACCTGCGCCCGCTGATCAAGGACAAGCCGCTGTCGATGGTGCTGGTGATCCAGATGTTCATGCTGATGGCCGGTGCGCTGATCATCATCTTCACGAAGACCAACCCGGCGGAGATCGGCAAGAACGAGGTCTTCCGCGCCGGCATGATCGCCGTCGTGGCGGTGTTCGGTGTCGCCTGGATGGCCGACACGGTGTTCGAGGCCAACCTGCCCATCATCAAGGCCAGCCTGTCTGACCTCGTCAAGCTCTACCCCTGGACCTTCGCCATCGCGCTGCTGCTGGTGTCCAAGCTGGTGAACTCGCAGGCCGCCGCGATTGCCGCGATGGTGCCGCTGGGCCTGTCCATCGGCGTGCCCCCGGGCTACATCGTGGCCTTCGCCGCCGCCTGCTATGGCTACTACATCCTGCCCACCTACCCCAGCGACCTGGCCACCATCCAGTTCGACCGCTCTGGCACCACCCACATCGGCCGCTATGTCATCAACCACAGCTTCATCGCACCCGGGCTGATCGGGGTGGCGTCGTCGTGCCTGGCGGGGTACGGATTGGCGGCGGCGCGCGGGCTGGTCTGAGGGCCGGCAGTGCTGGCCGCCGGCCCCATCCGGGCGGGCGCCGTCAGGCGCTGGGGCCGCGTGGCGCTGCGGCGCGCGCAGCCAGTGCCCCGGCATACAGCGCCAGGTAGGCACGCGCCGGGCCGGCCCAGGACAGGTCTTGCACCATGCCGCGCTGCATCAGCGCCTGCCAGGCCGCCGGGTCGCGCCGCAGGGCCACCGCGCGGCGCACCGCGGCTTCGAAGGCCGCTGGCGTGGCGGCATCGAAGACGAAGCCGGTCTGGCTGCAGGCGTCGCCGTCGGCCACGGTGTCGGCCAGGCCGCCCACACGGCGCACCACCGGCGGCGTGCCATAGCGCAGGCCGTACAGCTGGGTCAGCCCGCAAGGCTCGAAGCGCGAGGGCACGGCGATGACGTCGGCCCCGGCCACCAGCTGGTGGGCGCGGTTCTCGTCGTAGCCGATGCGCACCGCCACCCGGCCCGGGTGGGCCTGCGCGGCCATGCGGAAGGCCACCTCCAGTGCCGGCTCGCCGGTGCCCTGCACCGCGAACTGCACGCCGTCGGCCACCAGCGCCGGCAGCGCGGCCAGCACCAGATCCAGGCCCTTCTGCGAGGTGAGCCGGCTCACCACGGTGAGCAGCAGCGCATCCGCGTCGGGCGCCAGGCCCAGCGCGGCCTGCAGCGCCTGGCGGCAGGCCAGCTTGCCGGCCAGCTGGTCGCGGTCGTAACGCCGGGCGATGGCGGCATCGGACGCCGGGCTCCACACGGCCTCGTCGATGCCGTTGAGGATGCCGCTGACATCGGCACCGCGCCCGCGGATCACGCCGTCCAGGCCGCAGCCGAATTCATGCGTGGCGATCTCGCGCGCATAGCTGGGGCTGACCGTGGTCACCTTGTCGGCGAACTTCAGCCCGGCCTTCATGAACGACAGCTGGCCGTGGTACTCCAGCCCCGACGGCGCCATGAAGCGCGAGCCCAGGCCGAGCAAGGCCCAGTCATGCGACGGAAACAGCCCCTGGAAGGCCAGGTTGTGCACCGTGAAGACCGCCGCGGCCGGCGTGGCGGCATGGTCGGCCATGTAGGCGCAGGCCATGGCGGCATGCCAGTCGTGGGCATGCACGATGTCGGGCACCCAGGCCGGGTCGGCGTCATCGGCGGCCAGGTGCGCGGCCACCCAGCCCAGCAGGGCAAAGCGCTGCAGGTTGTCGGGCCACTCGGTGCCGTCGTCGGCCTGGTAGGGGCCGCCACGGCGGCGGTAGAGGTGAGGGGCATCGACCA
>LNFM01004573.1_pt1 | contig 25309 bp, 25 predicted proteins | sample 596031 | NCBI WGS metagenome assembly LNFM01 (sample SAMN04254537, study PRJNA301005) | activated carbon metagenome | isolation source: dual media filters at the Ann Arbor, Michigan drinking water treatment plant | place: USA: Ann Arbor | reverse complement strand
CGATCCCCGCCAGCCGCGCCAGACCTCCCCCTGTTTGCATCTACTCCCGCTCAGGCCGTCGCCGGCATGGGCTGCGCCAGCGTGGGCCGGTCCTCGTCGGCACGCGCGATGGCCATGAGGCCGCGCTTGGTGTCGGTGATGTGTGCTTCCAGCAGCTGCACCACGGCCGGCACGTCGCGGCGGCGGCAGGCTTCGAGGATGCGGTAGTGGTCCGACTGCGGGCCTTGCTTGCCCGTGGCCCTGGACATCAGCACATGGGTGTAGCGGTCGGTGTTGAGGCAGAACTCCTCGATCAGCCGGCGCAGGCGCCGGTTGTTGGAGGCCGCGCCCAGGGCCAGGTGGAAGCGCCGGTTGTACTCGGCCCAGTCCTGCACGCTGTCGGCCTTGCTGTAGGCCTCGAGGATCTTCTCCATGGTCTGGAAGTCGCTCTCCACCATATTGGGCACGGAGAGCTTGGCCGCATGGCATTCCAGGGCGATGCGGATGTCCAGCATCTCGCAGATCTGCTCCAGGCTCATGCCGGCCACCGCGGCGCCGCGGTTCAGGTGATGCACGATCAGCCCCTCGGCTTCGAGCTGGCGCAGGGCCTCGCGCACCGGGATGCGGCTGGCGTTGAAACGCTGGGCCAGCGCGTCCTGCTTGAGCGGCTGGCCCACGGGCAGGATGCCGCTGAGGATTTCGTACCTCAGCTGGGAGCGGATGGTCTCGTGCAGAGCCTTCTGGGCGCGGGTCGTACTCATAGGAACTCTGGGTTGCTAGAAATTTTTCAAGAATTCAGGGATGCGCGATTGTCCATCTGAATCCACGCACCTATAATTGGATCCAATTTACATATAACTGGATCATATTCAAAATGACCTGCCTCCCTGTGGGCTATCGGGCCAGCAATGAACCCGTCCTGAGCTACCGTCCCGGCTCGGCCGAGGCGGCCGAGCTGAGCCGGGAGCTGGGGCGGCAATACGAGCAGCGCATCGACATCCCCCTGGTCATCGGCGGCAAGCGCATCTACACGGTGGAGCGTGCGCAGGGGGTCTGCCCGCACGAACACAGCCATGTGCTGGCCACGCTGAACCAGGCCACGCGCCTGGAGGCCCAGCAGGCCATCGATGCGGCCGTGGCCGCGCAGCGCGAGTGGTCGCGCTGGACGCTGGAGGAGCGCTCGGCGGTCTTCCTCAAGGCGGCCGATCTGCTGGCCGGCCCCTGGCGCGCCAAGCTCAACGCCGCCACCATGCTGGGCCAGAGCAAGACCGTGCAGCAGGCCGAGATCGACGCGGCCTGCGAGCTGATCGACTTCCTGCGCTTCAATGTGCAGTTCGCGCAGGAGATCGTGCAGCAGCAGCCCCTGTCCAGCGCCGGCGTGAGCAACCGCACCGACCACCGCCCGCTCGAGGGCTTCGTCTACGCCATCACGCCCTTCAACTTCACGGCCATCGGCGGCAATCTCTCGACCGCACCCGTGCTCATGGGCAACACCGTGGTCTGGAAGCCGGCGGCCACGGCCTCGCTGAGCAACTACCTGGTGCTGCAGCTGCTCGAAGAGGCCGGCCTGCCGCCGGGCGTGATCAACTTCGTGCCGGGCGAGCCCGTGGGCGTGAGTGCGGCCGTGCTGGCCAGCCCGCATCTGGCGGGCATCCACTTCACGGGCTCCACCGCCGTGTTCGACCGCCTCTGGCAGCAGACCGCGCAGAACCTTTCCAAGTACCGGGCCTACCCGCGCCTGGTCGGCGAGACCGGCGGCAAGAACTTTGTGCTCGCCCACCCCTCGGCCGACGTCGACGCGCTGGTGGTGGGCCTGCTGCGTGGCGCCTTCGAATACCAGGGCCAGAAGTGCAGCGCGGCCTCGCGTACCTACATCCCGGCCTCGCTCTGGCCCCGGGTCAAGGAGCAGCTGCTGGCCCAGCTGGGCACGGTACGCATGGGCGATGTGCAGGACTTCCAGACCTTCATGGGCGCGGTCATCGACAAGAAAGCTTACGCGCGCATCAAGGGCTATATCGACTCGGCCAAGACCGATCCGAACTGCAAGATCGTGTACGGCGGCCGCTGCGACGACGCCTCGGGCTACTTCGTGGCGCCGACGGTGATCGAGGTCGCGCATCCCGCGCATGCGCTGTTGAGCGAAGAGATCTTCGGCCCCGTGCTCAGCGTGCATGTCTATGAGGACGGCAAGTGGGCCGAGGTGCTGCGCCAGGTGGACCAGACCAGCCCCTATGCGCTCACCGGCGCCGTCTTCGCGCAGGACCGCGCGGCCGTGCACGAGGCGCTGGACGCGCTGCGCTACGCGGCCGGCAACTTCTACATCAACGACAAGCCCACCGGTGCGGTCGTGGGGCAGCAGCCCTTCGGCGGCGCACGGCGCAGCGGCAGCAATGACAAGGCGGGGTCGGCATTGAACTTGCTGCGTTGGGTGTCGCCACGCACCGTGAAGGAGACGCGACTTCCGCCCCGCGACTACCGCTACCCGCATATGGAGCCGCATCCCGGCCAGGTATAAGCTGCTGAAACTCGACGCCTGGCCTCTGCCCCGGGGCCGACGCCCGGGACGAGACAGGCAGGTGGAGGCCGAATACAGTGGGGGCGTGGCATCCGGCGCACCTGGGCCCGCGCAGCGAGGAGTTACACATGAGTCGCACCTACACACTGCCTTCCTACCTGAACCCGGCCGACCTCGGCCCCTGGGCCATCTTTCTCGAACAGGTGGACCGCGTGCTGCCCCACCTGGGCAAGCTCAGCGTCTGGGCCGACACCCTGCGCCGGCCCAAGCGTGCGCTCATCGTCGACGTGCCCATCCACATGGACAATGGCACGGTGCAGCACTACGAGGGCTACCGCGTGCAGCACAACGTCTCGCGCGGCCCGGGCAAGGGCGGCGTGCGCTACCACCCGGGTGTGACCCTGTCCGAGGTCATGGCCCTGGCGGGCTGGATGACGGTGAAGAACGCGGCCGTCAACCTGCCTTATGGCGGGGCCAAGGGCGGCATCCGTGTCGACCCCCAACAGCTTTCGATGAGCGAGCTCGAACGCATCACGCGCCGCTACACCAGCGAGATCGGCATCATCATCGGCCCCGAGCGCGACATCCCTGCGCCCGACGTGAACACGAATGAACGCATCATGGCCTGGATGATGGACACCTATTCCATGAACGTGGGGGCCACCAGCACCGGTGTGGTGACGGGCAAGCCCATCACCCTGGGCGGCAGCCTGGGCCGGCGCGACGCCACGGGCCGCGGCTGCTTCGTGGTGGCGCGCGAGGCCATGCAGCGCTTGGGGCTGGAGATGCAGGGCACACGCGTGGCCATCCAGGGTTTTGGCAATGTGGGCAATGCGGCGGCGCGTGTCTTCCACGAGAACGGCGCGCGCATTGTCGCCATCCAGGACGCGGCGGGCAGCATCTACCAGCCCGACGGCATCGATCCGCAGGCGCTGACCGCCTTCCTGGCGCGCGGCCAGGGCGCGACGCTGCTGGACTTCCCCGGCGTCGAGCGCATCGCCAACGACAAGTTCTGGGAGGTCGAGTGCGAGCTCATGCTGCCGGCCGCGCTCGAGAACCAGATCACGGTCGGGAACGCCGGGCGCATCCGCGCCCGGCTCATCGTCGAAGGCGCCAACGGCCCCACGACGCCCGAGGCCGAAGACCTGCTGCTGGCGCGCGGCGCCATCGTGTTGCCCGATGTGCTGGCCAATGCTGGCGGCGTGACGGTCAGCTACTTCGAATGGGTGCAGAACGCCTCGTCCTTCTTCTGGACCGAGGCCGACATCAACGCCCGGCTGGACCGCGCGCTCAGCGACGCCTTCCGCGCCATCTGGGACCTGGCCCAGGAGCGCAAGCTGCCGCTGCGCACCGCGGCCTTCGTGATCGCCTGCACGCGCGTGCTGGAAGCGCGCGAGCTGCGCGGCCTTTATCCCTGATCAGGCCTGTAGCTGCGCACGGACGTGCTGCAGCAGGCCGCTGCAGCCGTCCTCGACCAGGTCGAGCACCTGCTCGAAGTCCCGGGCGCTGCCGTAGTAGGGGTCGGGCACGTCGCGTCCCGTGTGGCAGCTGCAGTACGCCGTGAAGCGCTGCAGCTTGTGCCGGTGTGCGGCTGGGCAACGTTCGGCCAGCAGCTCGAGGTGGCCGCCGTCCATGGCCAGGATCAGGTCGTACTGCAGGTAGTCCTCGGCCGTGACCTGACGGGCACGCAGGGCCGAAAGGTCGTAGCCGCGCCGGGCCGCGTGTTCCTGGCTGCGTTCGTCGGGCGGGTCGCCGCGGTGGTAGCCATGGGTGCCGGCCGAATCGACCTGCACCCGTGCCGCCAGGCCCGCGCGCTCCAGCTGCTGCACCAGCACGCCATGGGCCGTGGGGCTGCGGCAGATATTGCCGGTGCAGACGAAGAGCACGGCGTAGTCAGGCATCGCCGGCATCCTGTTTGAGTTTCAGCGCCGCCTCGTAGAGCGTGTTGCGCGGCGCCCCCGTGATCTCGGCCGCCAGACGCACGGCGCTCTTGAGCGGCAGCTCGGCCAGCAGCAGTTCCAGCACGCGCAGGCCTGCGCTGTCGCTATCGCTGGCGCTCGCCTGCGGGTGCAGCACGACGACGAACTCGCCGCGCGCGCGTTGCGTATCGGCGGCGAGCCAGGCCGCCAGAGCGGCGGCAGGCTGGGTCACGATCTGCTCGAACTGCTTGCTGAGTTCGCGCCCCAGGGTCACGGGGCGTTCGCCCAGCGGCGCCAGGGCCGCGGCCAGGGCCTCGATGCGGTGCGGGGCTTCGAGCAGCACGACGGCGCGCGGCTCGGTGGCCAGGGCCTGCACCGCCGTGGCGCGCTCGCCGGCCTTGGCCGGCAGAAAACCGGCAAAGACGAAGGCCCCGTGCTCATCGACCGCGCCGGCCGCACTCAGCGCCGTGGTCACGCTGCTCGCCCCGGGCAGGGGCACGACGCTCAGGCCTGCGCCGCGTACGGCGGCGACCAGGCGCGCGCCGGGGTCGCTCACGGCCGGGGTGCCGGCATCGCTGACATAGGCCACGCGTTCGCCGGCCTGCAGGCGGCTGATGAGCTGCTGCGCAGCCTCGGCCTCGTTGTGCTGGTGCAGGGCGATCAGCGCCGCGCCACTGCGCTCGATGCCATAGGCGCGCAGCAGGGTCTGGGTGTGGCGCGTATCCTCGCAGGCGATGGCGTCGACGAGCTGCAGCACATGCAGGGCGCGCAGGGTGATGTCGGCCAGATTGCCGATGGGCGTGGCCACCACATAAAGCGCGCCCTGCGGATAATGCTGGGCGGCGGCGGCATCGTGCGCGGCGGCAAGAGCGGAGGCGTAACTGGCGTTCAATGGGGCTCCTCAAGAAGCTGGCAACTCTGGGCCGTAGCACCCGCGAGGCGGGGGCGGCGGCCGAAGACCGGGCCCTGCAGCACCTGCAGGCCGCGGGCCTGCGCCTGCTGGAGCGCAATTATCGGACGCCCGGACGCGGTGGCGGTGAGATCGACCTGATCATGCAGGCCGGCGACGGTACGCTGGTCTTTGTCGAGGTGCGGCAGCGGGCCGGTGCCGGACATGGCGGCGCCGCGGCCAGTGTGGGGGCGATCAAGCAAAAGCGCATCGTGCTGGCCGCGCGCCATTACCTGCTGCGCTGGCGGCTGCCGCCGTCCTGCCGTTTCGACGTCGTGGCGCTGGAGGGCGAGACACTGCACTGGCTGCCCGGGGCTTTCGATGCCGGCGCCGAGCGCTGAGCGCAGGCCAGGGTGACAGATGTCATAGATGTAAGTGCAAGCCCACAGCGCGTGCGGGGCCGACACAGGCGGTTATCATAGGCACCATGCTGGAACAACGCATTGAACAACACTTCATCGACAGCGCCGACCTGAAGTACCAGGCCGCGCAGGTGCTGAGCAAGCCCATCGCCGCGGCCGTGCAGGCCGTGCTGACCTGCGTGACCAATGGCGGCAAGGTGCTGGCCTGCGGCAACGGCGGTTCGGCCGCTGATGCGCAGCACTTCTCGGCCGAGTTCGTGGGGCGCTTCGAGCGTGAGCGCCCCGAGCTCGGCGCGATTGCGCTGACGACCGACAGCTCCATCCTGACCGCGGTGGGCAACGACTACAGCTTCAACGCCATCTTTTCGCGCCAGGTGCGTGCACTCGGCCAGCCCGGCGACGTGCTGCTGGCGATTTCCACCAGCGGCAACTCCGCGAACGTGCTTGAAGCCATCGCGGCCGCGCACGAGCGCGAGATGGTGGTCGTGGGTCTGAGCGGGCGCAACGGTGGCAAGATGGCCACGGCCCTGCGTGAGACCGATGTGCACATCATCGTGCCGCACGAGCGCACCGCGCGCATCCAGGAAGTGCACATCCTGGCCTTGCATTGCATCTGCGATGCCGTCGACCATCAATTGCTCGGAGAACAGGAAAACAAGTCATGATGAATCCGCAAACCCGCCGCCTCCCCCTTCTGGTTCTTGGCGTCGTGTTGGCGGGTGCGGGCCTCACGGCCTGCGCGCCCCTGCTGGTGGGTGGCGCCGTCATGACCGGCATCTCGGTGGCCGATCGCCGCACCACGGGCTCCCAGATCGAGGACGAGCGCATCGAGTCGCGTGGCGCCACGCGTATCCGCGAGCACCTGGGCGCGCGCGTGCACATCAACATCACGAGCTACAACCGCCAGGTCCTGCTGACGGGCGAGGTCCCCAGCGAACAGGACAAGCAGCTGGCCGAGCAGGTCATCTCGCGCATCGAGAACGTGCGCTCGATCACCAACGAGCTGGCCGTGCTGGGGCACTCGACGCTGACCCAGCGCTCCTCGGACGCCCTGGTCACGGGCCGCGTCAAGGCCAATCTGATCGATGCCCGGGACCTGAACGCCAGCGCTTTCAAGGTGGTGACCGAGCGTGGCGTGGTCTACCTGCTGGGCCGTGTGACGGCGCGCGAGGCAGACCGTGCCACCGACATCGCCCGCCGCACCAGCGGCGTCCAGAAGGTGGTGCGTCTGTTCGAGATCATCACCGAGGAAGAACTGCTCGAAATGCAGGCGCCGGCCAACACGGCGCCCGGCACGACCGGCAGCGGCCGGCCCATGTAAGGCGACGGCGCGCTCGCCACACGGGCGCGCCCCTCAGGCCTTCAGGCGGCGGATCAGGCTGGAGGTGTCCCAGCGCCCGCCGCCCATGCCCTGCACATCGGCGTAGAACTGGTCGAGCAGGGCCGTGACCGGCAGGCGAGCCCCGTTGCGGCGCGCTTCCTCCAGCACCAGACCCAGATCCTTGCGCATCCAGTCCACGGCAAAGCCGAAGTCGAACTGGTTGGCCACCATGGTCTTGCCGCGGTTGTCCATCTGCCAGCTCTGCGCAGCCCCCTTGCCGATCACGTCCAGCACCAGGTTCATGTCCAGCCCGGCCTGCTGGCCGAAGGCCACGGCCTCGGCCAAACCCTGGATCACGCCGGCGACCGCGACCTGGTTGACCATCTTGGCGAGTTGTCCGGCGCCGCTGTCGCCGATGCGGGTGCAGGCGCGCGCATAGGCCAGCGCAGCGGGCTTCATGGCCTCGAAGGCCGCCGTGTCGCCGCCGCACATGATGGTGAGCGCGCCGTTCTGCGCGCCGGCCTGGCCACCCGAGACCGGGGCGTCGACGAAGTGCAGGCCACGTTCGCGGGCGGCACCGTAGAGCTCGCGCGCCACCTCGGCCGAGGCCGTGGTGTGATCCGCCAAAACCGCGCCGGTCTTCATGCCGGCATAAGCGCCATCGGGACCCAGCACCACGCTGCGCAGATCGGCGTCGTTGCCCACGCAGGCGTAGACCAGATCGGCATCGATCGCTGCTTCGCGCGGTGTGGCCGCGGCCTGGCCCCCGAATTCCGCGACCCAGGCCTGGGCCTTGGCCGCCGTGCGGTTGTAGACCGTGACCTGGTGTCCGGCCTGCGCGAGATGCCCGGCCATGGGATAGCCCATCACACCCAGCCCGAGAAAGGCGACCTTGCGGGCGGGGGTGGTTTCGTAGGCCTTGGGCTGGATGCTGCTGGGCATGTGGGGGCTCCTGAAATGAAAAATGGTCTGATGCCGGAGCATCAGACCATGGTGGGTGAGACAGTCGGACTCAGACGATCGCCAGATTCTCGGTACCTGCTGCCAGGTCCTGCGACTTGCCGCGCTGGCTGTTGAGCTTGATCTGCAGGCGCAGGTCGTTGAGCGAGTCGGCGTTGCGCAGCGCGTCTTCGTAGCTGATCTGGTTGTTCTCGTAGAGGTCGAACAGCGCCTGGTCGAAAGTCTGCATGCCGATGTTGCGGCTCTTCTTCATGATCTCCTTGATCTCGGCGATCTCGCCCTTGAAGATCAGGTCCGAGATCAGCGGCGAGTTGAGCATGATCTCCACGGCGGCGATCCGGCCCTTGTTGTCCTGCTTGGGGATCAGGCGCTGCGAGACCAGGGCGCGCAGGTTGAGCGACAGGTCCATGAGCAGCTGCGGGCGGCGCTCTTCGGGGAAGAAGTTGATGATGCGGTCCAGTGCCTGGTTGGCGCTGTTGGCGTGTAGCGTGGCCAGACAGAGGTGGCCGGTCTCGGCAAAGGCCACGGCATGCTCCATGGTCTCGCGGTCGCGAATCTCGCCCATCAGGATCACGTCCGGCGCCTGGCGCAGGGTGTTCTTGAGCGCGATCTCCCAGCTGTCGGTGTCCAGGCCGACCTCACGCTGCGTGACCACGCAGTTCTTGTGCGGATGCACGAACTCCACCGGGTCCTCGATGGTGATGATGTGGCCCTGCGAATTCTCGTTGCGCCAGTCCACCATGGCGGCCAGCGTGGTGGACTTGCCCGAGCCCGTGGCGCCGACCAGGATGCACAGGCCGCGCTTGGCCATGGTGACCTCCTTGAGCACCTGGGGCACGCCCAGGGTGTCGATGGTGGGCAGGGTCATGGGGATGACCCGCAGCACCAGGCCGACCTTGCCCTGCTGGATGAAGGCGTTGGCGCGGAAACGGCCGATGCCCGGCGGCGAGATCGCGAAATTGCACTCCTTGGTGCGCTCGAACTCGGCAATCTGCTTGTCGTTCATCACCGAGCGTGCCAGCGCCATGGTGTGGGCCGCGCCCAGGGGCTGGGGGGAGACCTTGATGACCTTGCCGTCGACCTTGATGGCGGGCGGGAAGTCGGCCGTGATGAAAAGGTCGCTGCCGTTGCGGCTGATCATCAGCCGCAGCAGGTCGTTGATGAATTTGGTTGCCTGGTCGCGCTCCATGAGAGCACCTCCTTTTCAGTGAGTCAGCACTGCCTGAGGCAGACGTGTCCTTGCGTGGAACGCCGTGGAACCGGCTCTGCCGGGCCACTGGCGTTGCCCCCTGCAAGGGGGGTGGCGTAGCGACACGCAGTGCGCGCAGCCTGGGGGTGTTCCATATCTAGCCGGGGAAGTTTTCGGGGATCTTGGCCTTGCCGCGGGCTTCGGCGGCGCTGATCACGTTGCGGCGCACCAGTTCGGTCAGGTTCTGGTCCAGGGTCTGCATGCCCACGCTGTTGCCGGTCTGGATGCTGGAATACATCTGCGCCACCTTGGCCTCGCGGATCAGGTTGCGGATGGCCGGTGTGCCCAGCATGATCTCGTGTGCCGCCACCCGGCCGCTGCCGTCCTTGGTCTTGCACAGGGTCTGCGAGATCACGGCCTGCAGCGACTCGGACAGCATGGCGCGGACCATTTCCTTCTCTTCGGAAGGGAACACGTCGATGATGCGGTCGATGGTCTTGGCCGCGCTGGAGGTGTGCAGCGTGCCGAACACCAGGTGGCCGGTTTCGGCCGCGGTCATCGCCAGTCGAATGGTTTCCAGGTCGCGCATTTCGCCCACCAGGATGGCGTCCGGGTCTTCGCGCAGCGCGGACTTGAGGGCGGCAGCAAAGCTCAGGGTGTGCGGGCCGACCTCACGCTGGTTGATCAGGCACTTCTTGGATTCGTGCACGAACTCGATCGGGTCTTCCACCGTCAGTATGTGGCCGAATTCCGTTTCGTTCAGGTAGTTGACCATCGCCGCCAGGGTGGTGGACTTGCCCGAGCCCGTGGGGCCGGTCACCAGCACCATGCCGCGCGGCTTGAGCGCCAGCTCACCGAAGATCTTGGGGGCGTTGAGCTGCTCCAGTGTCAGGATCTTGCTCGGGATGGTCCGGAACACGGCGCCCGCACCGCGGTTGTGGTTGAAGGCATTGACCCGGAAGCGCGCCAGGCCGTCGATCTCGAAGGAGAAGTCGACCTCCAGGAACTCCTCGAAGTTCTTGCGCTGGGTGTCGTTCATGATGTCGTACACCATGGCATGCACTTCCTTGTGCCCCAGGGGCTCGACGTTGATGCGGCGCACGTCGCCGTGCACGCGGATCATGGGCGGCAGGCCGGCGGAGAGGTGCAGGTCGGAGGCCTTGTTCTTGACGCTGAATGCCAGCAGTTGGGTAATGTCCACGTGTCCCTCTGTCGTTCGATGTAGGCGTACTTTGCTAAGCTTGCCGGACAATTATGACCGTGATTGCCGCCCAGCTCCAAGCCGTTCATGCCCGCATCGCTGCCGCATGTCATGCCGCAGCGCGTGACCCGGCCGCTGTCGGTCTGCTGGCGGTCTCCAAGACCTTCGGCCCCGAAGCGGTGCGCGCGGCCCACGCCGCCGGCCAGACGGCCTTTGGCGAGAACTACATCCAGGAAGCCGTCGACAAGATGGCCGTGCTGGGGGACCTGCCCTTGCAGTGGCACTGCATCGGCCCGATCCAGAGCAACAAGACCCGCCTGGTGGCCGAGCACTTTGCCTGGGCGCAGACCGTGGATCGCCTCAAGATCGCGCAGCGGCTCAGCGAACAGCGGCCGGCCCACCTGCCGCCCCTGCAGATCTGCCTGCAGGTCAATGTGGACGGCGGGACGACCAAGTCGGGTGTGGCGCCGGTCGATCTGCCGGCCCTGGCCCACGCGGTGGCGGCCTTGCCACGCCTGCAGTTGCGCGGCCTGATGTGCATTCCCGATCCGCAACCGGACTTCGAGGCCATGAAGGCGGTGTTTGCGCGCGCGCGGGATCTGTATGAGCAGTTGCGTGCCGAGGGGCTGGCGCTGGACACCCTGTCCATGGGCATGAGCGCCGACCTCGAAGCCGCCATCCACGCCGGCAGCACGCTGGTGCGCGTGGGCACGGCCATCTTTGGTGGCCGCAGCTACGTCACCTAGGCCTTGCCGATGGCCGCGTTCAGGCGCGGCATCACCTCTTCGGCCATGAGCTGCATGGAGCGCTGGCCCAGGGCCGGGTCCAGCCAGTCGTGGCAGGCGTAGAGCAGGGTGCCGAAGTCACTCACCTGCGCACGGAAGGCCAGCAGCTGCTCCACCACCGAATCCACCGTGCCGGCGATCACCAGCTTTTGCGTCACGTACTCGGGCGTGATGGCCTCGTTGGGCATGTCCGGGTCGGTCTTGAAGAGGTTGCCGCGTCCGCCCGCACCCACCAGCTTGCGGATCAGCTGCTTGAAGTAGAAGTGGTAGGGGCCGTCGGCGCTGTGCCCGTAACGCGTGGCGGTGGTTGCGTCGTCGGCGACGAAGATGCTCTTGGCCACGCGCCATTCGGCCGGGCTGGCGGTGGCGCCCACGGCGCTGCGTCCTTCCACGTATTTGGGCCAGTGGCTTTTCACCCACTCGGGCATCAGGAAGTTGGCCGAAATGGGCTGCCAGCCGCGCTTGGCCATCTCGGTCACCCCCTGCGAGTGCGGCGCCACGGCGGTGCCCACGATCAGCGGGTGGGGCTTTTGCAGCGGCTTCATGATGAAACCCTGGCCGATCTCGGGGATCATGGTCCTGGCCACCGAAACCTTCCAGTACTTGCCCTCGATGTCGTAGGGGGGTTCTGAGGCCCAGATCTTCAGCACCGTATCGATGCCCTCGACGAACATCTCGTTGCGGTTGGCGCCGAAGTTGCCGAAGGCCTCGGCGTCCGACATCAGGCCGCCGGGGCTGATGCCCATGATGAAGCGCCCGTCCAGCAGGTGGTCGAGCATGGCGGCCTGCGCGGCCACGGCCGCCGGGTGGCTGTTGGGCACGTTGATGGTGCCGGTGCCGAGCTTGATCTGTTTCGTCTCGGCCGCCAGGCTGGCCAGGAAGACCATGGACGAGGTGATGTTCTCGGCCGCATCCGTGACGTGCTCGCCCACATAGGCCTCGCTGTAGCCCAGGCGGTCGGCCAGCAGCACGGCTTCGCGGTCCTCGCGCAGGGTCGCGCGGATGTCGCGCCCCGGCGGGTGGATGGGCATCATGAACATGCCGAGTTTCATGGGGTTCCTCTCGAGGTGGATCGGTAGACGGGATCGGCCGGCGCGGGGTCCAGTCCCACGCCCTGCTGGAACTGGCCGTTGCAGAACAGCAGCGGGGTGCTGGCGCTGTGGGCGTAGCGCTCCACCTCGCCCAGGAACAGCACGTGGTCGCCCACGTGCTGGTCGCCGACGATGCGGCACTCGATGCTGGCGGCGCAGCCACCGAGCACCGGCTGCTCGTGCAGGCCCTCCATGCAGTCGATGCCGGCAAACTTGTCGGTGGCCGGCCGCGCAAAGTGTTGCGCCAGTTCCAGCTGCTCCAGCGTCAGCACATTGACCACGAAGCGCCCGGCCGCCCGGAAACCGGTCAGGCTGGGCGAACGTTCCGCCAGGCTCCACAGCACGATGGGCGGGGCCAGCGAAACCGTGTTGAAGGAATTGGCCGTCACCCCCAGGCGCAGCCCTTCGGGCGTGCGCGAGGTGACCACGGTCACCCCGGTACCGAAGCGGCCGAAGGCGCGGCGCAGGTCCAGCAGGTCGGAGGGAGGGCGAGGCGCACGGTGGGAGGCCATGCCCGGATTTTGGTGATCACTTGATCAATATCAAATCAGGGTAAACCCGAAAATGAGATGGCGTTCAGTGCTGGGCCATGAAATCGAGGGCGCTGCGGCTGAAGCCCTCGGGGTTTTCCAGGTGCAGGATGTGCGGGCCGGCCAGCGCCTCGAAGCGGGCACCCGGGCACAGACGGGCGTAGGCCTGGACCTGGTCCACCGAAACCGCCGTGTCGTCCCGGCCCGCCAGGAAGAGGGTGGGCACGCGCAGGCTGGCCAGCCGCGTTTGCAGGTGCAGTCCGGCCAGGGCCCGGGCGCTGGCCGCAAAGCCGCGTGGCGGGCAGGCCAGCAGCTGCTGGCGTACCGTTTCCACTGCGGCGGGCTGTCGCGAGATGAAGTCCGGGGTGAACCAGCGCTCCAGCGTGGGTGCGAGCACCGGCGCCATGCCCTGCTGCTCCACCAGGGTGGCGCGCTGCTGCCACATGGCGGTGGCGGCGGCATCCATCTCCAGCCGTGAGCAGGCCACGACCAGGGAGCGCAGGCGCTCCGGGGCCGAGAGGGCCAAGGCCACACCGATGCAGCCGCCCAGCGAGAGGCCGAGAAAATGGCTCTGCGTGATGCCCAGTTGCTGCCAGAGTTGCAGCACGTCGGCGGCCAGCTCGTCCACGCCGCAGCTGGCGTCGGGGGCGGCCGAGCCGCCGTGCCCGCGCGTATCGACGGCCAGCACGCGGTAGTGCGGGGTCAGCCGGGGCGGCAGCGGATCCCAGATCCGCCGGTCGACCCCGATGGGGTGGCTCAGGGTCAGCCAGGGGGCGTGTTCCGGGCCGTGGATGCTGTGCGCGAGGGCTGGGGTCATGGGACGCAGGAAGAGCTTGCGAGGGTGAGCATTAGATCATTAAGATCGCGGCCATGACAAGCCGCAAAACCCCGCCCACGCCGCCCGCGGCCGCGCCGCGCCGGCGTCCGGCGGGCGAGGCGCGTGAGCGGACCATCGTCGAGGAAGCCGTGAAGTTCTTCGCCGAAGTCGGCTTCGACGGCGACACGCGCGAACTGGCGCGGCGCGTGGGCGTGACGCAGTCGCTGATCTTCAAATACTTCCCCAGCAAGGCGGCCCTCATCGAGCGGGTCTACCAGGAGGTCTATGTCGGGCGCTGGAACCCCTATTGGGAAGTCATCCTCGCCGACCGGCGTGTGCCGCTGGAGGACCGCCTGGTGCGCCTGTACACCGACTACGCGAAAACCGCGCTGACCTGGGACTGGGTGCGCCTGTTCATGTTCTCCGGCCTCAAGGGCGAGGCCATCAACCAGCGTTACCTGCAGTTCCTGCGCAGCCGGGTGCTGGAGCCGGTGGCCATCGAGCTGCGCGCCGAACTGGGCCTGCCGGGGCCGCAGGCGCAGCCGCTGGGCGAGCTGGAGATCGAGCTGGTCTGGGGCATCAACGCGCGCATCTTCTATTTCGGCCAGCGGCGCTGGATCTTCGACGTGCCGCTGCAGGCCGATCTGGACGACCTGATCCGTTTGACCATCCGCCACTTCATGGCCGGTGCCCGCGAGGTCCTGCCCGGGCTGTTGCTGTCCAGGACAGCCAGCGCGGCGCGGCCCGGGTCTGTGGTGCCGCAAAACGTGGAATAAATCACACCCGGCTTACCCCCCGGGGGTAGGGGATGGGCTTACCCGCTGGCGCGGCCGTGTTTGTTACATAAAATTACAAACAAGGCCCGACCATGTACCCCCACGCAGCCGCCCAGGCCCCCCGACGTTCCTCCGGACTGACCGTCATCGAGCTCATGCTCGTGGTGGCCATGATCGGCGTGCTTGCGGCCATCGCCCTGCCCAAGTACCAGAGCTACCAGGAGCGCATCCGGCAGACTCAGGCCATCCAGGACATCAAGGTCCTGCAGACCCTGGTCCAGGACTTTCGCCTCAACAGCGGCGCTTACCCCGAGACACTCGCGGAGGTCGGCAATGCCGGCCGGCTCGACCCCTGGGGCCATGCCTACGTGTACCAGGAACTGGCCAGCGCCCCCGGCAAAGGCAAGGCGCGCAAGGACCGCAAGCTCAATCCGCTGAACTCCGATTTCGATCTCTACAGCGTGGGCCGGGACGGGGCATCGAAAACGCAGCTCACCAACAAGCAAAGCCTGGACGACGTCGTGCGGGCCAACGATGGCGCTTTTGTCGGCCTCGCCGCCGACTACACCCAATGAGCGCGCCGCGACCGCCATGCTCCCGCTGCTGAAACTCCCGATCCAGGGCCTGTTCCTGCGCAGCCGTGTGGCGCGGCGCGTCTTCCTTCTGTTCCTGATGTCAGCGCTGGTGCCGGCGGTGCTGCTGGCCGTGCTGGCCTACGGGCACATGCGTAACATGGACCAGCAGCACGTGAACCGCCAGCTGGCCCTGGAAGGTGGCAACTACGCCAGCGGCCTGTACGAGCGTCTGCTGGGGGCGCATTTCATGCTCAGCGTGCAGGCTGCCGGCCTGCGCCAGGGGCTGACGGTGGCCGACACCAGCCCGGACCAGGCGCACCGGGTTTTCAAGCGCATCGACGTGTACCCGCAGGCCTTGTCCGGCAGTCCTACGGATGCGGGGCCTGGCCCGCGGCTGCAGGAGCCCCAGGCGCTGGCCCATCTGGCCCGCGGAGACAGCGTGCTGCTCACGCAGCAGGATGCGACGGGCAGCCGCATCCTGCTGGCCACGGCGGTCGACCCGGCCCAGCTCGCACGCGGCGTGCTGCTGGCCGAGCTGGCGCCAGCGCACATCTGGGGTGATGCGGAGGACCTGGCGCATCAGACCCGGGCCTGTGTGCTCGATGACGCAGCGCGTGTCCTGTATTGCTCGGACGCCCAGCTCGGCACCATCGCTGCCCGGATCGCGACCGAGCAGCAGACGCAGACCACGGGCGTCAGCGACGCCTGGCAGTTCCATACACGCGGCCTGTTCCTGCGCGCACGCTTCGCGGTTGACGACTGGACCGTCATCACGCTACGCCCGCAGGGTGCCAGTGACGCCGGCTGGGGCCAGCTGGCCTATGTCTTTCTGGGCATCGTCCTGCTGACGCTGCTGCTGGTCGCGCTGCTCAGCGGGGTGCAGTTGCGGCGCATGCTGGTACCGCTGGAGCGGCTGATCGACGGGACACGACGCATCGCGCACGAGGAATTCAACCAGCCTGTGGTGGTGCGGCGCGACGACGAGTTCGGCCAGCTGGCGCAGGCACTCAACAAGATGGCCGCGCGCCTGGGCCGGCAGATCGGCACGCTGCGTGTGCTCGCGGAGATCGACCACGAAATCCTCGCGCGCGTGGACATGGAGCAGATCATCACCCGTGTCCAGGAACGCCTGCACGAACTCTGGCCGAAGGCCGTGACCAGCATGGTGGTGTTCGACCAGCAGGCCGCCGACTTCGGCATCGTCCATCTCTACGCCGGCGAGCAGGAGATGACGTCCAAGGTCCCGAGCAAGCTCGAGCCCTGGCTGCTGGAGCAGCTGGCGCGCGACTACGACGGCATGTGGTTCGATGTGGGTGGTAGTGAACTGCCGGATTTCCTGTCCATGGTGGCTGATGCCGGCGCGAAGCGCATCCTGGTGCTGCCCATCTTCTGGGACGAGAAGGTCAGCGGACTGCTGGCCGTCGGCCTGCTGGAGCCGCGCGAATTCAGCAACGATCTGGTGCAGCAGGCGCGCGACCTGGTCAATCGCATCGGTGTGGCCCTGGCGGCCCACGCACGTGACGAGCAGCTCAAGTTCCGCGCTTACCACGACGCACTGACCGGCCTGCCCAACCGGCCCTTGCTGCTGGAGCGCCTGAACCAGGAGATGGCCCGCTCGCGTCGCAATGGCAAGCAGCTCGCCGTGCTGTTCATCGACCTGGACCGCTTCAAGAAGATCAATGACAGCCTGGGGCACGAGGGCGGCGACCGCCTGCTGTGCCAGGTGGCCGAGCGCCTGAGCTCCTGCACGCGCGAAGGCGATACCGTGGCCCGCCTGGGGGGCGACGAGTTTGTGGTTTTGCTGCCCAGTCTGGGCAGCGCGCAGCAGGCGGCGCGCCTGGCGAACGAAATGCTGGGTGTGCTGGCGGAACCCTTCATGATCGACGGCAGCACCAGCCACATGGGCGCGTGCATTGGCGTGGCCATCTTCCCCGAGGACGGTAGCCTGGCGGCAGAGCTGCTCAAGAAGGCCGACATGGCGATGTACCGCGGCAAGGCGACGGGGCGCGGGCGCGTCATCTTCTTCGAGGAGAGCATGAACCTCGCCCAGCAGGAGGAGTCCGTGCTGGAGCGTGAGTTGCGACTGGCCATCGCGCGCGGCCAGCTCTCGCTGCGTTACCAGCCGCGGGTGCGCCTGGGCGACGGCCAGCTCTCGGGCGCCGAGGCGCTGCTGCGCTGGTCGCATCCGGAACTGGGCTGGATCAGCCCCGACAAATTCATTCCACTGGCCGAGGAGGTCGGGCTGATCGACGAGATCGGGGGCTGGGTGCTGGACCAGGTCTGCGAGCAGCTGGGACGCTGGCAGGCGGCGGGTTACCGCATCACCATCTCCGTCAATGTCTCGGGCCGCCAGCTCAAGTCGGGGCGCCTCGGCCAGCGGGTGCAGCAGGCGCTGCAGGCCAGCGGCGTGGTGCCGGCGGCCCTGGAACTCGAGGTCACCGAAGGCACGCTGATCGACAACATCGACGCGGTGGGCGAGCAGCTGGCCCAGATCAAGCAGACCGGCGTGCTCATCGCGCTGGACGATTTCGGCACCGGCTATTCCTCGCTGAGCTACCTGCAGCGCCTGCCGATCGACATCCTCAAGATCGACCGCTCCTTCATCCGGGAGCTGGGCCGCAACGAAGGCGCCGGCAGTATCGTGCATTCCATCATCGCGCTGGCGCATGCCCTGGGCAAGATGGTCGTGGCCGAAGGGGTGGAGCGCGAAGATCAGGCCGAGTTGCTGCGCAGCTGGCAGTGTGAACAGGCCCAGGGCAATCTCTACAGCCTGCCGATCACGGCCGGGGAAATCGAGGCGCTGATGACCCCCTCACGCCCGGCCGAAATCGTCTGAAGCGCTGCCCGCCGGGCCCGCACCCAGTAGCGCACCGATCAGCTCGACCGCATGGCGGCTCGTCTGCTGGTTCCGGTCCAGCGCCGGGTTGAGTTCCATCACATCCAGCGAGCCCAGCCGGCCGCTGCGCGCAATCCGCTGCAGGCACTGCCGGGCCTGCGCCAGGCTGGCGCCACCGGCCACCACCGTCCCCGTGCCGGGCGCGACCTCCGGGTCCAGGAAGTCCAGGTCCAGGCTGACATGCAGATGCGCGTTGGCGGGCAGATCCGCCAGTACGCGCGCCATCACGGCGTCCGCGCCCTCTGCGTGCAGGGCGTCCATGCCCGTGACCTCCAGCCCCAGCTGGCGCACCAGCAGTGCCTCGCCGGGGTCCACACTGCGCACGCCGATCAGGCGCAGCTCGGACGCTGCCAGCGCCGGGATGTGGCCGCCAAGACCGGTCAGCTCCGCGGGGCCGACGCCGCACAGACAGGCCACCGGCATGCCGTGCAGATTGGCGCTGGGGCTGGTGCGGCGGCTGTTGCAGTCGGCATGGGCGTCGAACCAGAGCACACCCAGCGGCTGCCCGCGGGAGCGGCAGTGGCGCGCCACGGCACTGATGGAGCCGATGGCCAGGCTGTGGTCGCCGCCCAGCAGCAGGGGCAGTCGTCCCCGCTCCAGCGCCACGCTCACGGCATCGTGCACGGCCCGGCTCCAGGCGGTGACCTGCGCCAGGTTGCGGTAGCCGCCCACCAGCGCCGGCACCGAGGAGGAGGGGCCGGCCAGGTCGCCTGCGTCGTGCACGACGCAGCCCTGCACCTGCAAGCTGGAGACCAGTCCCATCGCGCGCAATGCACCGGGCCCCAGCTGGGCGCCCGCCACGCCGGCCCCGGCATCACTTGGCGCCCCGATGAGTTCGATCTCGTGCTTCAATGGCATGGAAGCATTTTGCGGGAGACCGCCATGTTCCGTGACCGACTGGAAGCCGCCGAGCGGCTGAGCGAGGCACTCGCGGCCTACCGGGGCCAGCGGCCGCTGGTGCTGGGCATCCCGCGCGGCGCCGTGCCCATGGCCCGACGCATCGCCGAGCGCCTGGACGGCGATTTCGACGTGGTGCTGGTGCGCAAGCTGCGCGCACCCGGCCAGCCCGAGCTGGCCATCGGCTCGGTGGACGAAAGCGGCTGGACCTATATCGCCCCCTTTGCCGCCAGTGCCGGGGCCGACGCACAACACATCGAGGCGGAAAAACGCCAGCAGCTGGAGACCATACGCCAACGCCGCGCCCGGTACATGCCCTTGCGCGCGCCTATCGACCCGGCGGGGCGCATCGTCATCGTGGTGGATGACGGCCTGGCCACCGGCGCCACGATGATCGCGGCCCTGCATGGCTTGCGCCAGCAGCAGCCGGCCCGCCTGGTGTGCGCCGTGCCGGTGGCACCGCCCGACACGCTGGCGCAAGTGCGCCCGCTGGCCGATGACGTGGTGTTCCTGGAAACGCCGGTCGGCTTCCAGGCCGTAGGCCAGTTCTACCGTGACTTTGACCAGGTGGAAGACGAGGAAGTGATCGCGCTCCTGAAAGCCTGAGCCCAAGCCGCCGCAGGGCCGCCCCAAGGTGGCTGCGCCCCCTCAGGGGGCAGAGAGCCACACGGCGTGGGCGAGCGTGGGGGAGCCCCTATTTCCAGTGCTGGCTGAACCAGTCCGCCGCCTGGCGTGCCACCTCGTCCAGCGCGCCCGGCTCTTCGAACAGGTGGCTGGCGTAGGGGATGACGGACAGTTCCTTCTCGCACTGCAGCCTGGCGTAGGCGGTGCGGTTCAGCGCCAGCACCTCTGTATCGGCGCCGCCGACCAGCAGCAGGGTAGGCGCACGCACCTTGACCAGCTCGTGGGCACCGGCCAGGTCCGGCCGGCCACCGCGCGAGACCACGGCCTGCACCTCCTCGCCCAGGGCGGCCGCCGCCTGCAGGGCCGCCGCCGCACCGGTGCTGGCGCCGAAATAGCCGATAGCCAGATGCCGGCTGGCCGGGGTGTGCTGCATGACGTAGGCACTGGCCACCAGCAGCCGGTGCGTCAGCAGTGACATGTCGAAACGCGTGTGGTAGTCCAGGTCTTCGCCCAGGGTCAGCAGGTCCAGCAGCAGGGTGCCGCTGCCCTGCGCATGCAGCAGCCGGGCCACATGGTTGTTGCGCGGGCTGTGGCGGCTGCTGCCGCTACCGTGCGCGAACAGCACCAGGCCACGCGCATCGGCGGGCAATTCGAGCAGGCCCTCGATGTGCACGTCGTCGGCCGGAATGTGCAGCAATTCCTGCATGTCGAGCTCCGATCCATGGGCGGGATGCGCGGGAGGTCCTAACGACGATTCCGGCGCTGCTGATGAACGGTACTGCGCTGCGCGATCAGCGTCAACCGTGGCAGGAGGCCCCCTTCCGGTGCAAGTTGCCGCAAATACGGCTCTTTTTCGCTATCCGATGCAGGTTTCCTTATGCAGAATGTTGCATAGGGGTCTTGTCCCCCGGAAACTGGTGAAACGCATGAGCACTTCGAAATTAGCGGGTTGGCGCGATCTGAGCCTGGCCGCCAAACTTCCCCTCAGCCTCTTTGCGGTGGTGGGCGTGGTCTTTCTGGCTTTTGTCCTGGGCATCGGTTATGCCCTGATGAAGTCGGTCGAGCAGCGCGCCAGCGATGACGTGGCGGTAAAGACCCGGCTCATCGTCGATCTGATCGATGCCTCCGACAAGGACCTGCGCCTGCGTGCGGCCGCCCTGGCCAAGGCCCTGCAGGTCCGCCTGGCCGGGCGTTTCGAACTCGATCCGGCGATCACCGAGGTCAACGGCAAGCCGGCCCCGACGCTCAAGCTCGATGGCAAGGTGCTGAACATGGACTTCAGCGTGGCCGACCAGTTCACCCAGGCCACCGGCGCGGTGGCCACTGTGTTCGCCAAGACCGGCGACGACTTCATCCGGGTCACCACCTCGCTCAAGACCGACAAGGGCGCAAGGGCCATCGGCACCCTGCTGGACCGCGCCCACCCCGGCTACAAGGCCACGCTGGAAGGCAAGACCTACAACGGCCCTGCCGTTCTGTTCGGCAAGCCTTACATCACCCAGTACGACCCGATCGTGGACGCGCAGGGCAAGGTTATCGGCCTGTCCTTCATCGGACTCGACTACAGCGACTACCTGACCCAGCTCAAGAACACGATCCGCGGCATGAAGATCGGCGAGTCCGGTTACTTCTACGTCATGGACGCGCGCCCGGGCGCGAACTACGGCAACCTGCTGGTGCACCCGGTGGCAGAGGGCAAGAACCTGCTCGACACCAAGGATTCCAGCGGCCGGGAATTCCTCAAGGAGATTCTGGAGCGCAAAAATGGCGAGATTCGCTACCCCTGGATCAACAAGGAGCGTGGGGAGACCAGCGCGCGCGAAAAAGTGGTGGCCTTCTCGCACTTCCCGGGCTGGCAGTGGGTCGTCGTGGGCGGCACCTATGTCGACGAATTCACGGGCGAGGTCCGCCGTCTGCGTAACTGGTTCGGGCTGGTGGGGGTGGTGGGGGTGCTGCTGATCGCCGGCATCGTGTACCTGTTGATCCGGCGCATGGTGATCACCCCGCTGGCGCAGGTGGGGCAGGCCGCGCATGCACTCGCCGAGGGTGACCTCACGGTGCAGATGCAGGTGGTCCGGCGTGATGAGGTGGGCCGTCTCATGGAGCAGATGAACCTGATCGGAACCGGCCTGGCCAAGGTGGTGTCACGGGTACGCCAGGGCAGCGAATCGGTTTCCACCGCCAGCGCCGAGATCGCCCAGGGCAACCAGGACCTGTCGGCACGCACCGAAAGCCAGGCCAGTTCGCTGGAGGAGACGGCGGCATCGATGGAACAGCTCGGCTCCACGGTTCGCCAGAACGCCGACAACGCCAAGCAGGCCAACCAGCTGGCACAAAGCGCCAGCACGGTGGCCATCAAGGGTGGCGAGGTGGTGGCCGAGGTGGTCGGCACCATGAAGGGCATCAACGACAGCGCGCGCAAGATCCACGACATCATCAGCGTGATCGACGGCATTGCCTTCCAGACCAACATCCTGGCGCTCAATGCGGCGGTGGAAGCTGCGCGCGCTGGCGAGCAGGGCCGAGGTTTTGCCGTGGTCGCTTCTGAAGTGCGTTCGCTGGCCGGGCGCAGTGCCGAAGCCGCCAAGGAAATCAAGAACCTGATCTCCGACAGCGTGCAGCGCGTCGAGCAGGGCAGTGCCCAGGTCGACCAGGCCGGCGCCACCATGAACGAGGTGGTGGCTGCGATCCGCCGCGTGACCGACATCATGGCCGAGATCAGTGCGGCCAGCGGCGAGCAGAGCGCCGGTGTGTCTCAGGTCGGCGAGGCGGTGACGAACATGGACCAGGCCACGCAGCAGAACGCGGCGCTGGTGGAGCAGATGGCTGCCGCGGCCAGCAGCCTGCGTGCCCAGGCACAGGACCTGGTGCAGACCGTGGCCGTGTTCAGGCTGAACGCCTGAGCCTGGGGTGCGAGCCGGCCCGCGAGGGCCGGCGTCACGTTACTGCGCCTGGAAACCGCTGGCCTGGATGATGCGGCCCCAGCTGGCGTTGTAGGCGCGTTCGCGCTGGCCCAGCTGCTCGGAGCTCATGTGGCCCACGCTCAGGCCCATGGTGGTCAGGCGCTCATGCACCTCCGGCAGCGCGATGACCTTGGCCAGCGCGGCCGAGTAGCGCTCCAGCGTCGCCTTGGGCGTGCCCTTGGGTGCGAAGAGGCCGTAGTAGGGCAGGTCCTCGAAGCCGGAAACACCCAGCTCGGCGAAGGTCGGCACGTCCGGCAGGATGGCCTGGCGTTTGGTGCCGATCACGGCCACCATGCGGATCTTGCCGGCCTTGTGGTTCTCGATGAAGTCCGGCACCGAGCCCACGCCGGCAGCGATCTGGTTGCCCAGCATGTCGGCCATCATGGGCGCGCTACCGCGGTAGGGCGCGGCCTGCAGGTCCAGGCCGTTCTTCTGGCCCATCACCTTGACCAGGAACTCGGGCGTGGAGGCCGGTGCCGGCACGCCAACCGTGCCACGCGCCTTGACGTTCTCGCGCACCCAGGCCAGGTACTCCTTGTAGCTTTTCGCCGGCGTGCCGCCCGAGAGGGCCAGGCCGTTGACGAAGGTGGCGAAGCCCGCCACCGGCACGAAATCCTGGGCCGGGTCGAAACCCGGGTTCTTCAGCGTCAGCGGCAGGATGGAAATGCTGTGGTCGTGCGATAGGAACAGCACCGAGCCGTCGGCCGGTGCGGCTTTCAGGGCCTGAGCGGCTAGCTGGCCACCGGCGCCGGCCTTGTTCTCGACGATGACATTGGCGCCCAGCTGGTCCTTGAGCTTGTCGGCCAGCACCCGCGCGATGGCGTCGGTGCCGCCGCCGGGCGGGAAGCCCACCATGATCTTGATGGTGGACGGCTCGGCCAGGGCCGATCCGGCAAGCAGCAGGGCCGCCGCGGTCAGGCCCAGGGTGCGGCGCTTGAGAGTCGGGAACATGGTGTCACTCCAGTGTTGAAAAAGAATGAGGCAAATTCTGCACCAGCCTGCCCCCGGCCTGGCTTACAGCCAGCGGAACACCAGCGGGATCAGCAGCGAGGCCAGCACCACCTGCAGGCCCATGGCCAGGCCCGCATAGGCGCCGGCGTCGGCATCGACCTGCATCGCGCGCGCCGCACCGATGCCGTGGGAGGTGGTGCCCAGGGCGAAGCCGCGCGCCATCCAGCCCTCTGGTGTGGTGGAGATGCGCAGCAGCTCAAAGAGATATTTGCCGCTGAGCGCGCCCACCATGCCCGTGAGCACGGCGAACACCGCCGCCAGCGCCGGGATGCCGCCGATCTTTTCCGCCACGCCCATGGCCACCGGCGCCGTGACCGACTTGGTCGTCAGGGACTGCACCACCTCCCACGGCAAGCCGAAAGCATGGCCCAGCGCCCAGGCCGAGCCCGCCGCCGCCGCACCACCGATCAGCGCGGCCAGCAGCAGCGGGGCCCAGCGCGCGCGCAGTTCGACCCGGCGTTGCCAGAGAGGCCAGGCCAGGGCCACCACGGCTGGCCCGAGCAGGAAATGGATGAACTGCGCGCCCGAGAAATACGTGGGGTAGGGCGTGCCGGTGAGCAGCAGCACCCCGGCGATGACCACCACGGTCCAGAGCACGGGGTTGGCCCATGGGGCCTGCTGGCGATGGGTGTAGAAGGCATGCGCCAGCACGTACACCGCCATGGTGGCGGTCAGGCCAAACAACGAGGTGCTGGAGAGGTAGACCCAGAGCTGGACGAAATCCTGCATGGCCTTATCCCGCTTCGCCGCGCTGCTTCATCAGCGTGCGCAGCACCAGTGCCGTGACGGCCAGCCCGATCCAGGTCGAGAGCACGATCACGGCGAGCATGCGCACGCCGTACTCGCCGATCAGGCCCAGGTGGGTCATCACGCCCACGCCGGCCGGCACAAAGAGCAGGGAGAGATGGGCCAGCAGGAAGTCGGCACACTCGGCCACGGGCTTGCGCACGGCTTCGAAGCGCAGCGCGATCAACAAGAGCACCAGACCCACGACGGGGCCGGGGAAAGGCAGGCGCAGCGCGTGGGAAAACAGCTCCCCGGCGGATTGCAGCACCAGCAGCCAGGCAAATCCGCGCAGGGCGTTCATCAGAATCTGGGCAGATCCGGGTGGCTTATCTTGCCGCCGCGCACCAGCATCTTGCCGTACTCGGCGCAGCGGTTGTGCGTGGGGATGACCTTGCCGGGGTTGAGTGTGCCCTGCGGATCGAAGGCGCGCTTGAGCGCCAGCATCTGTGCGTTTTCCTCGGTGCTGAACTGCACGCACATGGAGTTGAGTTTCTCCACGCCCACGCCGTGCTCGCCGGTCACCGTGCCGCCCATGGCCACGCTGGTTTCCAGGATGTCGGCGCCGAAGAGCTCGCAGCGGTGCAGCTGGTCCGCGTCATTGGCATCGAAGAGGATCAGCGGGTGCAGGTTGCCGTCGCCGGCGTGGAAGACGTTGAGGCAGCGCAGCGCGTACTTCTGCTCCATCTCCTGGATCGCCAGCAGGATGTCGGCCAGGCGCTTGCGCGGGATGGTCGAGTCCATGCACATATAGTCCGGCGCCAGGCGGCCGCTGGCCGGGAAGGCGTTCTTGCGCCCGCTCCAGTAGCGCAGGCGCTCGGCCTCGTCGCGGCTGACCGCAATCGCCGTGGCGCCCGCTTTGCGCAGCACCTCGCTCATGCGGCCGATCTCTTCTTCCACTTCCTCGGGCGTGCCGTCGCTCTCGCACAGCAGGATGGCCGCGGCGTTCAGGTCGTAACCTGCGTGCACGAAGTCTTCCACCGCGGCCGTCATGGGCTGGTCCATCATCTCCAGACCGGCCGGGATGATGCCCGCGGCAATCACCGCGGCCACCGCGTCGCCGGCCTTGCGCACGTCGTCGAAGCTGGCCATGATGCAGCGCGCCAGCTGCGGCTTGGGCACCAGCTTGACGGTCACCTCCACCGTCACGGCCAGCATGCCTTCGG
>LNFM01004572.1_pt1 | contig 25311 bp, 26 predicted proteins | sample 596031 | NCBI WGS metagenome assembly LNFM01 (sample SAMN04254537, study PRJNA301005) | activated carbon metagenome | isolation source: dual media filters at the Ann Arbor, Michigan drinking water treatment plant | place: USA: Ann Arbor | reverse complement strand
CCGAAACCCATCAGGACACCGCCAATGATGTGGTTGCGGGTATCCGCCGCCGAGGCAAAGCTCTCCCAGTGCAAGCCCCGTGTCAGCGCCGCGTGGCCGAACGAGCCTGCAAGCGTGCCTATCACGATGGCTACTCCGAAGGTCATGCGCGTGAACTTGTCGGTCCAGAACTGCAGCAGCTCCAGGGTATTGGCGACAGGGCCGACGAAGCTGAATGATTCCGGACGCGCCGAGCGAGTGGCGACGAAGGCCTCCATCAGGGTATCCGGATCCTCGGCAAGGTAGCCCAGGTTGCCTGTGACAAACCAGCCGGCAACGATCACCAGACCGATCACCACGCCGCCGAGTTGGCCGTTGCGATCGGCACGAAAATCCCGGTCCCTGAAAACGAACGCCAACAGCCCGGATACGATCAGGGCACAGATCCAGGGCTGCAGGTCGCGTTTGCCGGCACCGAACAGCGGCGCAAGCAACCAGGACAGGTCCTGCCCCTGCTCGAAGTCGAAGACGACGGCACCCAGCCAGTCCACGCGCACCGGCGCCAGCACGCCGCGCAGCGTCATATCGGCGGAAATCGCCAGAAACACCAGAACCACCAGCGCCTTGAGGTTGCCACCGCCGAGGCGCACCAAGTTGCGGCTGCCGCAGCCTGAGGCCAGCGTCATGCCGATGCCGAAGAGAACGCCGCCGACAATGTAGGCGAACCACGGAAACCGCGGCACGGTGTAGAACGAACGCGAAAGGTCCACCAGGCCGGAATAGTCGAGCGCGTTGGCGCCGGCGACCGCCACCGCAATCGCAAGCAGCCACATCCGCATCCTCGCCCACGCCCCCATGTTGACGATGTCGGAAACCGCACCCATGGCACAGAAATGGGTCTTGTGCGCGACCGCGCCAAATATCAGGCCGAGGGCCCCACCCAGCGCAACCACGGTCAGGGCAAGTTGCGCGGAATTCTCGATCAATGGCATGGCGCTAAGTGTTGGAGTCGATCAGCGGCGGGGCGCAGCAGGGCAAAGCGGCCATTCGCTGCAACTTCGGGAGATCGCGCCCAAGCGCTACTGCAGGCGGGACAGCCTGACCTTGGCTTTTTCGGCGGAATCCGAGGCCGGGTACCGCGCGATCAGATCCTCGAAAGTGGTCTTGGCGGAGGTAGAGGCGCCGAGGCTGGATTCCGCAGTGCCGATGATCAGTAGCGCGTCCGGCACCTTGTTGCTGTCGGGATAGGTGCCGAGCAGCTTGCGTTGCGCATCGATTGCGGCCTGGAACTCGCGCATGTGGAGATGGGATTCACCGATCCAGTACTGGGAATTGGCGGCAAGCGGATGCTTCGGGTGCGCCTTGAGGAAACTCTCAAAACTGCGAATGGCGCCGGGATAGTCGCCGATCCGGTAAAAATTGAATGCGTTTTCGTAGGCACGCTGTATCGACGCCGGATCGTCCCCGGAAGAGTTCGCGCTTGCCGGCACCGTCGCCACAGATGGCACCACCACCGCAGCGACTGCAGGCGACGCGACCGGCGCCGGAATCGCGGCACGTTCAGCCGCGGCCTGCTCGAGCTTGCGCACGCGCGCCTCCAGCGCCGCCGCAGCCTCCTGCTCCTTCTTCACCGCGGCACCTTGCTGCTCGATCCGTCGCAGGCGGGTATCCAGGTCCACATACATGTCGCGCTGACGCTTCTGGGCGTTGGTGATCTCATTGGTGAGCAACTCGATCTGGCCGCGCAGCCGGTTGAGGTCGCCGTTCAGCGCCTCGACCTGGTTGAGCAACTGCACCACGCCGCGATTGGTAGAGGCATTATCGGTCTGGGCCGGCGCCGGTGACGGCATTGCGGCCACGATCGCGGCGAGGACCGTCAGCCAGCGCAGCGTGCGCGCCGGCTTGCCGGATGTGAGGATGACTGTAGAGCCGTTCATGGTGGATGACCTCCCGACATTGCTAGAGGCGGAAAGCGCACCGGAACCCCGGTGCGCGGGCAGGACAAGCGGACTGCCTTGGGAGACCTATTGCGGCTCACCCGGATAGACGATGTCGCTGCGCCGGTTCTGCGACCAGCTGGCTTCGTCCTGGCCGAAGGCAACTGGCTTCTCGGCGCCGAAACTGACAGTCTCGATCTGCCTGTCGTTCACGCCCAGCAGCACCATGGCCCGCTTGACACTGTCGGCACGGCGCTGACCGAGCGCGAGGTTGTACTCACGGCTGCCGCGGTCGTCGCAATTGCCCTGCACCACGATCTTCAGGTCAGGATGCGCAACCAGGAACCGCGCATGCGCCTCGACCACCGGCACGAAGTCGTCCCGGATGGCGTAGCTGTCAAAATCGTAATAGACGCTGCGTTTGCCCAGCAGGCTTCCGGTTTCCTTGAGCTGCGCCCAGGGCTCGGCGCCGAGACGGGTCTCACCGACACCGGTGCCGGGCAACGGACGCACAATCGGCTGTTCCTGCTGTTGCGTGAGCTCCTGCTGGCGGCGCTGCTGTTCATCGAGTTGGCGCTTCAGTTCCTCCTGCTCGCGCGCAACCTGCGCCTGCCTGTCGGCTTCCTGCTGGCGCTTGGCCTGCTCCTCCTGCTCGAACAGGTCACGCTGTTCGATCTCTGCGCCCTTCTGTCCCTGGCTCGCACAAGCCCCGAGAAAAAATACCAGCAACGCGGAAATCAGAATGCTCTTCATGAATGCTCCTTTCAGCGATTGTTTGAAAGCGGTCCCCATGCAGGCTCGCGGATATCACCGGACTGCGCGGTGATCCGCTGCTTGATCCGCCCATCGCTCGAGACGGCGGCTAATATACCACGCCCCTTCACGTCCGAAGCGTAGAGGATCAACCTGCCGTTGGGCGCAAACGTGGGCGACTGGTCGAGCCCGCCGGAAGTCAGAATCTGCATCTGTCTGGTGGCCAGATCCTGGATCGCGACATTGAAGCGGCCCTCGTTGCGGTGGATGAAAATGAATGACTTGCCGTCCGGGCTGTATCGCGGCGTGACGTTGTAGGTTCCCTCGAAGGTCATACGTTCGGCCTGGCCACTGCCATCGGCCCGCATCCGGTAGATCTGCGGCCCGCCGGCGCGATCCGAGGTAAACAGAATATGGCGGCCGTCCGGAGAAAATGCCGGCTCGGTGTCGATCGACTGGGTGTTAGTAATGCGGGTGAGGCCCGAGCCATCGGCGTTGATGGTATAGATGTTCGATATGCCGTCCTTGCTCAGCACCACCGCCAGCTTGCGGCCGTCAGGCGACCAGGAAGGCGCGGAGTTGGAGCCGGGGTAATTCGCCAGCACCGTCCGGGTGCCGTCGAGCAGGTTGTGCACGAATACGATCGGCTTTTGCCTCTCGAAGGAAACATAGGCGATGCGGCTGCCGTCCGGCGACCACTGCGGCGAGATGATCGGCTCGCGGTGCGCCAGGATGAAATTGGCGTTGTAACCATCCGAATCCGCGACCTGAAGCTCGAAACGCTTGTCATTCTTGGTGACGAAGCAGATCTTGGTCGCAAACACGCCGGCATCGCCGGTAAGCTTCTCGTAGATCATGTCGGCTATCTTGTGGGCGGTAACGCGCAATTGCGGCACGGAAACCGTGTAGGAAAACCCCAGGATCTGCGACTGCTTGGCCACGTCCATCATCCGGAACTGGACTTCGACGCGCCCATCACTGCGCTCGATGACTTTACCGAGCACCAGGGTTTCCGCGCCCTCGTTGCGCCAAGAGCGGTAATTGATCTCGGAGGGTTCGGCCGGCAAGGGGCGTACGCTGCCGATGGAGCCAAGCCTGAACATGCCGCTGCGTTGCAGGTCGGCGGACACGATCTGGCTGATGCGCTCGATGAATCGATCCTCGCCCGCAAGCGGCAGAACCGTAATCGGAATCTGGTTGGCGCCTCCCCCGATGATTTCAATTGTCAGCGGCGCCGCCATGGTGCGTACCGGCGCGAACACGATTGCAATGAAGGCAAGCGCGATCAATGTCGCGGCGTGACCGGGAAATCGGAAATTTTGAGTGATCATGGCTCTCGCTGTCATTAACGGATTCATCAGTCTTTGGGTCTGAATACCAGCGTCAGTTCCCGGAATCGCTCCTGGAACAGGTCCGGGTCACTTGGCACCGGCAGCGGCTGCGCCGCCAGGATCGCGCGCTCGACCGCGGCGTCATAAGCCGGAATGCCGCTCGATTTGCGCAACGCGATGCTCAGCACCTCTCCGCCCGGAATCAGAACCACATCAAAGCGCGCCTCAGGATTGCCCGCCACGTTCGGCGGCAACACAACTCGACGTTGCACCGCAGCCTGAATGCGCGCCACGTAATCGGCCACCAGCTTGTCCTGGGCCGCCCTTGCTGCCGCCTTCGCTTCCGCGTCAGCACGCCGCTTGGCGTCATCGGCGGCCCGCTGTTTCTGCAATGCTTCCTGGCGCACCCGTTCGCGCTCCTCGGCAGCCGCGCGCACGCGCCGCTCTTCTTCCAACCTCAATGCCTCAGCCCGCTTCTGTTCCTCGACCCGCTTCTGCTCTTCCGCCTTGCGTGCCGTTTCTTCGCGCTGCAGCTTCTCCTGTTCCTGCCGTTTGAGTTCTTCGGCGCGCTTACGTTCCGCCTCGACCCTTTGCTTCTCCTCAGCCTCGAGCCGCTTCCGTTCTGCCTCTGCCTGTTGCTTCTCCTCCGCTTCGCGCCGTCTCTGTTCCTCTGCCTGCTTCTGCTCCTCCAGGCGCCTGGCGTCTTCCTCTGCTTTCTGCTTGCGCTGCTTTTCCTTCAGCTCGATCTCCGCCGGCGTCGGTTTCGGCGGCGTCTCCACCTTCGGCGGCGGCGGCGGCTCCTTCTTCACTTCCGGCGCCGGCTTAGGCGGCTGCGGCTTCGGCGGCACTGGCTTCGGTGGCGCCTGAGGTGCCTTGACAACCGGCGCAGGCAGGTCCTGCCAGAGATCGACTTCCACCGGGCTGATAATTTTTTTCTGCCAGCTGATGCCGATGAACAGCAATCCGAAAAACAGCAGGTGCACCACCAGCGCCAGAACGCCGGAAGCGATGCGGCCAGGTTCCTGTGCCGCGCGCATCACCCCGTCCTGGGTTTCGCCAGGAGCCCCACTCGTTTGACCTGGTTCTGTTGCAGCAGGTCCATCACCTGGAGCACCGCTTCGTAGCGCACGCTCTTGTCGGCGGAGATCACCACCGGCTGATTCGGTTTGCGCTTCTGTTTGCTCTTGATCACCTCGACCAGCTCAGCCCGGCTGACTGGCCGCTCGGCGCCGGATATGTCGCGATCGATTACCGACAGGTTGCCGTTGGCCCGGATCGAGACCTCGATCGGCAGCGCCGGCGGCGCCGAGGCCTGGCCGATGTCCGGCAGATCGATCACGCCCGGATTCATCAGGGGGGCGGTGACCATGAAAATCACCAGCAGTACCAGCATCACGTCGATGTAAGGCACGACGTTGATCTGGTTCATCAGGCGCGGATGGCGGCGTTTGTACATGTCAGGCCTAGCTGCCGGTGGCCGCGGGCGGCAAGGGGTATTGTCCGGTTGCCGCCTGATTCGCGGTGTTGGCCTGACGCTGGAGAATGTTGGAAAACTCCTCCATGAAGCTTTCAAAGCGGGTGGACAGCTTCTCGATATTGCGCACGTAGTGGTTGAAGGCAATGACCGCGGGAATGGCGGCGAACAAGCCCATCGCGGTGGCCACCAGCGCCTCGGCAATGCCCGGGGCGACATGCGCGAGCGTCGCCTGCCCGACATTGGCCAGACCGCGGAACGCATTCATGATGCCCCAGACAGTGCCGAACAGACCGACGTACGGGCTGACCGAGCCCACCGAAGCCAGAAAAGACAGATGCGATTCGAGATGATCCATCTCGCGCTGGTAGGTTGCGCGCATCGCCCGGCGGGTACCGTCCATCAGCACCGGAATATTGGTTCCAGGTTGTTTACGCAGCTTCACGAACTCGCGGAAGCCAGACTCGAAAATGCGCTCCATGCTGCCGGCGTTCTGGCGCGCGCTGGCCGCGGTCTGGTACAGGGTGCCGAGGTCGGCACCGCTCCAGAAGCTGCGCTCGAACTGGTCGGTGCGGCGGATCGCCTCGCGGATCACGAACATCTTGCGAAAAATGAACCACCAGGAAATCATCGAGGCCAGCAACAGCAGCAGCATCACCAGCTGCACCAGCACGCTGGCGTCGGCAATCAGGCTGAGCAGGGAAAGGTCTTGGGTTGCTTTCATGTTCTTGACCGATTCTTCCAAATCGAGGTTTAAACGCGATTCACCGCAGAACGGGGTTGCAGCTTCCTGGTTTGGCGCAGATTCGAACCGGCCTCCAGCCCGAGCGCAGCCCTGATCTCATCCGGGATCGGCATCGGCTTCAGGGTTTCCGCGGCCACACAGGCCACGTTTACCGCAGCACGGGCAAGCAGCTCAGTACCGCGTTTCACCTCCTGGCCGAAGGTCAGTTGCGCCCGCCCCAGATTGTCCACTTCGGCAGTAACCGTGACCAGATCGTCCAGCAAGGCCGGCTTCAAGTAGGCAATCTCCAGTTCGCGAACGATGAATACGAGTTGAAACCGGCGCGCAAGTTCCCGGGGCTCGAAGCCGCGGGCGCGCAACCATTCGATCCGGGCGCGCTCCATGAAATCGAGGTAAGTGGCGTGGAACACCACACCGGCGGCGTCGGTGTCCTGGAAATAAACCCTGACCGGCAGTTCGAATACGATCTCAGCTCTCCCGCCACAAGTCGCCGCCAGCCGCCCCGATCGGCGCAGTCACGCCGAAATGCCGGTAAGTCGACGCCGTGGCCATGCGGCCGCGCGGCGTACGCTGAAGATAGCCCTGCTGGATCAGGAACGGCTCCAGCACGTCCTCGATGGTGTCGCGCTCCTCGCCGATCGCCGCCGCCAGGTTGTCGATGCCTACCGGGCCGCCGCCGAATTTCTCCAGAACCGCCAGCAACAGTTTCCGGTCCATCACGTCCAGGCCGATCTTGTCGACGTCGAGCATCTTTAGCGCCGCATCGGCCACGGCATCGGTAATGATGCCCTGCGCCTTGACCTCTGCGAAATCGCGCACCCGCCGCAGCAGCCGGTTGGCGATACGCGGCGTGCCGCGGGAGCGAGAAGCAATCTCGAGCGCGCCGCCACCAGTGACCTCGACCTCGAGCAGGCGCGCCGAACGCTCAACGATCTGGGTGAGTTCGGGCGGCGAATAGAATTCCAGCCGGGATACGATGCCGAAGCGGTCGCGCAGCGGATTGGTGAGCATGCCGGCGCGGGTGGTGGCGCCCACCAGCGTGAACGCCGGCAGGTCAAGTTTGACCGAGCGCGCCGCCGGACCCTCGCCGATCATGATGTCGAGCTGGAAATCCTCGAGCGCGGGATACAGGATTTCCTCGACCACCGGCGACAAACGATGGATCTCGTCTATGAACAGGACATCGTGAGGTTCGAGGTTGGTGAGCAGCGCGGCCAGATCGCCCGGGCGTTCCAGCACCGGGCCCGAGGTCTGGCGCAGGTTCACACCCATCTCCCGGGCGATGATATGGGCCAGCGTGGTCTTGCCCAGACCGGGTGGCCCGAACAGCAGCACGTGATCCAGGGCTTCGGCCCGGTTCCTTGCCGCCTGGATGAAGATCTGCAACTGTCCGCGGATTTTCTCCTGGCCGATGTATTCGTCGAGTTGCTTGGGGCGCAGGGCCCGCTCGAGCGCTTCTTCCTGCGTCGAGATCGGGGCGGGCTGAATCAGGCGGTCGGTTTCGATCATCCTTTGGCGCCGGGCGCGCCGATCGTATTCCGCCCCGCAGAGGTGGCCCTGGGCGCCGCCGCCGACAGCGATGTCGGCGCAAGGAAAAAGGGCAGGGCGGCGCGGACAGCAGAGGGCATCAAAAGACTTCTCCGTGGAGAACTTGCCAGCGGCACAAAGATTCGGTGCACAAAGATGCGATGTACAAAGATAGCGGTACCGAACCGGCGAAACGATGCCGGATTATATCCCAGCGCCTGCGGAAATCCTCATCCGAAAATACAGCCGGCTGTCGCCCCGAAGCGACATCGCCAACGAGCCGAAATGCATTCTCCGGATGCGCGCCATGCCGGGAACACGATCGCGATCAGGCCTTCGAAAGTAGTTTGAGCGCCTGCCGGATGGCATCCTGGACCGAAGTGTCCGGCGCTACTTTGCCCAGCGCGGCGACCGCCTCCTTCTCGTTGTATCCGAGTGCCAGCAGGGCGTTGACGGCGTCGCTCCTGATCGCCGCGGCGGATCCCACCACTGCGGAGGCCGCGCCCGCCGCAAGTTTGTCGCGCAGCTCCAGCAGCAGTCGCTCCGCAGTCTTCTTGCCGATCCCGGGAATTCGGGTGAGGCGTACCCCGTCCTGGTTGGAAACCGCATGGAAAAGTTCGGCAACCGATAGCCCGGACAATACCGCCAGCGCGGTGCGGGCACCGACGCCGCTGATGCGCACCAGCTGCCGGAATACCTGTCGCTCCTCGTCGGTGGCAAAGCCAAACAACAGGTGCGCGTCTTCGCGCACCACCATGTGGGTGTACAGCGTCACCGCGTCACCGGTGGCTGGGAGCTGGTAGAACGTGCTCATCGGCACATCCACTTCGTAGCCCACACCCTGCACCTCCAGCACCACTGTGGGCGGCCGCTTTTCGATCAACTTTCCAGTCAGGCGCCCGATCACACCAGCCTCCCGCGTTTCATCCGCAATCCGCGGGTGGCAAGCTTGCCCAGACCCAGGCCGCCATGGGCGTGGCAAATTGCACAAGCCAGCGCATCGGCCGCGTCCGGACTGGGATCGCCCGGCAGCTTGAGCAGCCGGCGAACCATTTCCTGCACCTGCTCCTTGCGTGCGTGGCCATTGCCGACCACCGCCTGCTTGACCTGCAGCGCGGTGTACTCCGCCACCGGAAGGCCGGCGATCACCGCGGCGCAGATGGCGGCGCCGCGGGCCTGGCCCAGCAACAGCGTTGATTGCGGATTGACGTTGACGAATACTTTTTCGACCGCAATCTGCTGCGGCCTGATTTCGGCAATCACCTGTGACAAGCCCTCCAGGATAGTTTTGATGCGGTCCGGCAGATCCCCGGACTCGGTGGTGCGGATGCAGCCACTGGTGACATAAACGAGCTTCTGCCCCTGTTTGTCCAGCACGCCAAAACCTGTCACCCGCAGGCCGGGATCGATGCCCAGAATGCGTATGACGGAAATGGCGTTCAAGTCGGGCATCGGTGACAGGTTTCAGTGCAGGCTAACATTCGGCGACAGCCGCATGTTACGCCGGAGCTAAAACCTGTCACCCGCAGGCCGGGATCGATGCCCAAAATCCGGATCGCGCCTGCCGTGGCGGCAGTCACTCGGAATCGATCACCGCGGTGGTGTAAACCTCCTGGACGTCGTCGAGCGCCTCCAGCGCGTCCAGAAGTTTCTGCATTTTGGCGCCGTCATCGCCAGCCAGCAGGTTCTCCGTGCCGGGCTTCATGGTCACTTCCGCGACTTCCGGTTTGAGGCCGGCCTTCTCCAGCTTTTCCTTCACCACAAGAAAGTCGTTGGGTCCCGTGATCACTTCGATGCTGCCGTCTTCGTTGGAGAGCACGTCTTCCGCCCCCGCATCCAGCGCCGCTTCCATAACTTTGTCCTCGCTGATGCCGGGCGCAAACAACAGTTGTCCGCAATGCTTGAACAGGAACGCGACCGACCCGTCTGTGCCGAGATTGCCGCCATTCTTGGCAAAGGCGTGGCGCACATCGGCGACGGTGCGAATCCGATTGTCGGTCATGCAGTCCACCATCACCGCCGCACCGCCGATGCCGTAGCCTTCGTAGCGCACCTCCTCGTAGCTCACGCCCTCAAGTTCGCCGCTGCCGCGCTTGATCGCGCGTTCGACGTTGTCCTTCGGCATGTTGTTGCTGTAGGCCTTGTCCATTGCCAGGCGCAGGCGCGGATTGGTACCCGGGTCGGCGCCGCCAAGCCGGGCGGCGACGGTGATTTCCTTGATCAGACGGGTGAAGACCTTGCCGCGCTTGGCGTCCTGACGCCCCTTGCGATGCTGGATGTTTGCCCATTTGCTGTGACCGGCCATAGCTTCCTCTGATGTTCCACTGGATTTGCGGCGGCTGCCGCGCGATCGGACTCGCCGCAGATCTGCAGCTGCAATCATCTGCAGGTGCATTCGTAGACGGCTGATATAATTAGAATTTTAGCACAGCGCGGACTTCCTCCGGCGCCACGACGCAGATGCCGCAACCTCTTCCACTCGCCCTTTCGTCGCATACGCTGCACCTGCTTCCGGGCCTCGCCAACCGCCATGGACTGATCACCGGGGCCACAGGATCCGGCAAAACCGTGACACTGCAGGTCATGGCGGAGGCCTTCAGCTCAATCGGCGTCCCGGTGTTCGTCGCCGATGTAAAGGGTGACCTGTCGGGCCTGTCACAGTCGGGAGCGATGAGCCCGAAACTGCAGGCGCGCATGACCCAACTGGGTGTGGAGAATTTTTCTTTCGAGGGTTTTCCGGTCACGTTCTGGGACGTGTTCGGCGAGCAAGGCCATCCGGTGCGGGCGACGGTCTCCGAACTCGGTCCGCTGTTGCTTGCGCGCCTGCTGAATCTGAACGACACCCAATCCGGCGTGCTGGCGCTGGTGTTCAAGATCGCCGACGACAAGGGTTGGTTGCTGCTCGATCTCAAGGATTTGCGCGCGATGGTGCAGCACGTCGGCGAGAACGCGCGCCAGTACACCACCGAGTACGGCAATGTCTCCACCGCCAGCATCGGTGCGATCCAGCGCGGGCTGCTGGCGATCGACCAGCAGGGTGGCGACCGTTTCTTCGGCGAGCCAGCACTGAATATTGCCGACCTGATGCAGACCGATGCCAGGGGCCGCGGCGTGATCAACATCCTGGCCGCCGACAAACTGCTGGGCGCGCCAAAAACCTATGCGACGCTGCTGCTATGGCTGCTATCGGAACTGTTCGAGGAGCTGCCGGAGATCGGCGACCCGGACAAGCCCGGACTGGTGTTCTTCTTCGACGAGGCCCACCTGCTGTTCGACGACGCACCACCCGCGCTGTTGCAGAAGATCGAACAAGTGGTGCGCCTGATCCGTTCCAAGGGCGTGGGGGTGTACTTCGTCACCCAGAACCCGCTCGACGTCCCCGACGCGGTGCTCGGTCAGCTCGGCAACCGGGTACAGCATGCGCTGCGTGCGTTCACGCCGCGCGACCAGAAGGCGGTGAAGACCGCCGCGGCCACCTTGCGCGCGAATCCGGCGCTCGATGTCGAGGCCGTCATCACCGAAATGGGCGTGGGCGAGGCGCTGGTGTCGCTGCTCGACGAAAAGGGACGTCCCACGATCGTTGAGCGTGCTTTCATATTGCCGCCGCGGAGTCGCATCGGCCCGGCCACGACCAGCGAGCGCGCCGCGGTGATCGCTAGCTCACTGGTCGCCGGAATCTACGAACAGGCGGTCGATCGGGAATCGGCGCACGAAGTGCTGCAGGCACGCCGTGAACAGGCCGCGGCCTCTGCCAGGTCCGAGGCGGAATCCAAAGCGGCGGCCCGGCCCGCCGGCGGCGGCTCGCGCCGGCAATCGACGGGCGAAGCCATGGTAAAAAGCGCCGCGCGCGCCATCGGATCCGAAGTCGGCCGCCGCATCATTCGCGGCATACTGGGCTCGATACTCGGCAGCGGCCGGCGTTAGGCGTGCCTCACGGCCCACCGCAACCCTCGTCCGTGGGCACGGTCTGCGTAGTGCTGGCGGCGATCGGTTTTTCCGCCAAGGCGGTGATCGTCAAGCTCGCTTATGCCTATCCGGTGGATGCGGCAACGCTGTTGGCGCTGCGCATGCTGTTCTCGGCACCGTTCTTCGTGCTGATGGCGCTCTGGTCGGCTCGCGGTGCCGCGGCCGCCGCACTCACCCGCCGCGACTGGCTGGTGGTGGCGCTGCTTGGTTTCGTCGGCTACTACCTCGCCAGTTATCTTGATTTCCTGGGCCTGCAATACATCAGCGCCGGCCTTGAGCGATTGATCCTGTTTCTGTATCCGACGGTGGTGGTATTGCTTTCGGCGTGGCTGCTGAAGAAACCGGTTCACCGCCGCCACATTGCCGCGCTGGCACTGTCGTACGGCGGAATCGCGCTGGTTTTCACCGAGTATTTGGGCTTCGGCGAGCAGACGTCCGACCTGGTTCTGGGCGGGCTGCTGGTGTTCGCCAGCGGCGTGGTCTATGCCTTTTACCTGATCGGCACCGGGGAAGTGATCGGCAAGCTCGGCGCAGCGCGCTTTACGTCCTATGCCATGCTGGTGGCCTGTGCGGTGGCGCTGCTGCAGTTCACGGTCGCGCATGATCTATCGGACTTGGCGCTGCCGCATGAGGTTTATTGGCTGTCGCTATTGATGGCAGTGATTTCAACCGTGATCCCGGCCTGGCTGATGTCAGAAGGCATCCGCCGCACCGGCGCCAGCCACGCGGCATTGGTCGGTTCGGTCGGACCGGTGGCCACGCTGTTTCTCGGCTACTGGATATTGAACGAGCCGCTGAGCGCAACCCAGTTGTTCGGGGCCGCACTGGTACTCGCCGGCGTGACCCTGATCAGCGTCAGGAGCTGACGCTTGGGCCCGAAACCCGCGCGTCAGACGTTGAAGCGGAAGTGCATCACGTCGCCATCGCGAACCACGTATTCCTTGCCTTCCAGCCGCATCTTCCCCGCCTCCTTGGCGCCCTGTTCCCCCTTGTGGGCGATGAAGTCGTCAAAGGCGATCACTTCCGCGCGGATAAAGCCTTTCTCGAAATCGGTGTGGATCACGGCGGCCGCCTGCGGCGCGGTGTCGCCTTTATGGATGGTCCATGCACGCACCTCTTTCACCCCGGCGGTGAAGTAAGTCTGCAGTCCCAGCAGATCATAGCCGGCGCGGATCAGCCGGTTCAGGCCCGGCTCCTCGAGACCCATGTCCTCGAGGAAGACCTGCTTGTCCTCGTCCGACAAGTCGGCAATCTCTGCTTCCAGCCGGGCGCAGAACGCCACCACCGGCGCCCCTTCCCTGGCGGCATGCTGTTTCACCCGCTCCAGCAGCGGATTGTCGTCGCCGAATCCGTGCTCATCGACGTTGGCGGCATACAGTGTCGGCTTGGCGGTAATCAGGCACAGCGGTTTGAGCAGCGCCCGCTCTTCCTTTGACAGGTCGAGCGCGCGTGCCGGCTTCGCCTGGTTGAGCTGTGCCTGCACCTTGTCGAGCACCGCGACCAGCAGCTTCGCCTCCTTGTCGCCGGACTGGGCTGGCTTTCGGTAGCGCGCCAGCGCCTTGTCAACTGTGGCCAGATCGGCGAGCGCCAGCTCGGTCTCGATGGTTTCGATGTCCGAAAGCGGATCGATCTTTCCGGCGACATGGACAATGTTGTCGTCCTGGAAACAGCGCACCACCTGCACCACCGCGTCGGTCTCGCGGATGGTGGCCAGAAACTGGTTGCCCAGGCCCTCGCCCTTGGAAGCGCCCGCCACCAGGCCGGCAATATCCACAAATTCAACGATTGCCGGCTGCACCTTCTGCGGATTGACGATCGCCGCAAGCTGCGCCAGCCGCGGGTCCGGCACCTCGACAATGCCGACGTTCGGTTCGATGGTGCAAAACGGATAGTTCTCGGCCGCGATTCCGGCCTTGGTAAGAGCGTTGAACAGGGTGGACTTGCCGACATTCGGCAGGCCTACAATTCCGGATTTGAGGCTCATGGCTATTCGGGTGAAGAGTAAGGAGTCAGGCGTGAAGCGTGAAAACCGGTCCCGGCCCCTCACGCCTCACGCCTTACGCCTCACCCCGTGGTATGCAATTTCAACATCGCCGCCTCGGTGTGCCCGTCACGCAGCATCGGCCAGACCTCAAGGCTGCGGGCAATTGCATCCTCGATCAGTGGCAGCTCGTCCTTGCGCGGCGCGTTCAACACGTAGTTCACCACCTGCTCGCGGGTGCCCGGATGGCCGATGCCGATGCGCAGGCGCCAGAAATCCGGCCCCAGATGCGCGCCGATATCCTTCAGGCCGTTGTGGCCCGCGGCGCTGCCGGCACGTTTCAGCTTCACGACGCCAGGCTGCAGATCGAGTTCGTCGTGCACCACCAGCACATCCTGCGGCGCGATCTTGTAGAACTGGGCCAGCGCCTGTACCGCCCGCCCGCTTAGATTCATGTAAGTCGTTGGTTTGAGCAGCCAGCACTCCCGGCCGGCTTCGAGCAACTTGCCGGCCTGTCCATGGAACCGCGCCTCCTGGCGCAGCTGTACCCCGGAATTGCGCGCCAGCTGATCCACCCACCAGAATCCGGCGTTGTGGCGCGTCGCTTCGTGCTCCCTTCCAGGATTGCCCAAACCTACAACCAGCCGCATCGTTGCCCTCCAGGAGCCGCAAAAAAACGGCCTGCCGGTCGCGCGACAGCCGCAGACGGGCAGGCCGTGATCCGAACCGGATCCAGCTTACTTCTTCTTGTCGCCTTCCTTCTTCTCCGGTTCCTTCTTGTCGCCGGCGGCGGGCGCGGCAGCCGCAGCGCCTTCTACAGCCGCGCCTTCCGCAGCAACCGCGGCAACCGGCTCGGCTTCCACCATGGCGCGCGGCACCTGTACCGTTGCCACCACCGCGTCCTCCCCGCGCACCTGCTGCACCGACTCCACGCCCTTCGGCATCTTCAGTTCGGCAAGGTGCACCGAGTGGCCCAGCTCCAGGTCCTTCAGGTCGACCTCGATGAATTCCGGCAGATCGTCCGGCAGGCAGCTGATGTCGATTTCGTTCATCACATGGTTGACGATGCCGCCGCCGGTTTTCACTCCGGGAGATATTTCGGCGTTGACAAAGTGCAGCGGCACGCTCATGTGAATCTTCTTGTTGGCCGAGACCCGCATGAAATCCACGTGCAGGATCAATTGCTTCCAGGGATGCATCTGAACGTCGCGCAGCAGCACGCGATCGGTCTTGCCTTCCACGTTCATGCTCAGGATCGAGGCGTGAAACGCTTCCTGCTTGAGCTGGTGGAACAGCGCGTTGTGGTCGATCTCGATGTTCTGAGCCGGCACATCACCGCCATAGACGATTCCCGGCACCTTGCCCGTCCCGCGCAGGCGGCGGCTCGCACCCGTTCCCTGCAGCGAGCGGGGCATTGCATTGACTTCTAACTTTGCCATGCTGCTCTCCTAAGTTGGCATCATCCGCGACCAGATGACGCGTTGAAAAAACGATCTCTGCGAAAAATCAAACTGCCGCTTCCGGTCCTGCCGCGCCTATCACTCCATAAACTGCGAGTCACTCCATGAACAGCGAGGACACCGAATCTTCGTTGCTGATCCTGAGCATGGTCTCGGCGAACAGCGCCGCGATGCTGACCTGGCGAATGCGCTTGCAGCGCTTCGCCTCTTCGCGCAACGGGATGGTATCGGTTACCACCAGCTCGTCCAGCACCGAGTTTTCGATGCGCTCGATGGCCTTGCCCGAAAGCACCGGGTGGGTGCAGTAAGCCAGCACCTTCACCGCGCCCGCTTCCTTCAGCGCCCGCCCTGCCTCGCACAACGTATTGGCGGTATCCACCATGTCGTCCATGATCACGCAGGTGCGCCCGGCGACGTCGCCGATGATGTTCATCACCGTCGCCACATTCGGCTTCGGGCGACGCTTGTCGATGATTGCCAGGTCCGATTCCAGCCGTTTCGCCAGCGCCCGCGCCCGCACCACACCGCCGACATCCGGCGACACCACCACCAGGTCCTGATGCCCGCCCTTCCAGATATCGCCCAGCAGGATCGGCGCCGAGTAGACATTGTCCACCGGGATGTCGAAGAAGCCCTGAATCTGGTCGGAGTGCAGATCCATGGTCAGCAGCCGATCCACCCCCGCCACCACCAGCATGTTCGCCACCACCTTGGCGCTGATCGCCACCCGCGCCGAACGCGGCCGCCGGTCCTGGCGGGCATACCCGAAATAGGGAATTGCCGCGGTGATGCGCCCGGCCGACGAACGCTTCAGCGCGTCGGCCATCAGCATCACTTCCATCAGGTTCTCGTTGGTCGGACTGCTGGTGGACTGCAGCACGAACACGTCCTTGCCGCGGACGTTCTCAAGCAGTTCCACCATGACTTCGCCATCGCTGAAGCGACCGACCGTGGCCCGCCCCAACGGAATGTTCAGATGTTTGACGACGTCTTCGGCAAGCTTCGGATGGGCGTTGCCGGTAAACACCATCAGGCTGTCGTAGGCCATGCTGGAAACCGTGAAGGATTAAGAAACGAAGCAGCCGTCAGCCACGACTCACAACAGCTACGACTCAACAAGTAAACAGCTTAAAAAAATAAACAGCCGCTTGTCGCGGCTGCACCGGCCAGTTCCCCATCTGCGGTCCCTGGTCTCATCAGCTTGGCTGGGGAGGTAGGGATCGAACCTACGAATGCCGGAATCAAAATCCGGTGCCTTACCACTTGGCGACTCCCCAAAAATCCTAATCGTCCTCCTGCCACAGCGGGTGGCGGTCGAGGCCACGGGCTACAATACCGCGCATATCCGCAGGCAATTCCGCCAGCACGCGCCGCGCCTGATCCTCGGTATCAAAGGCACTGAACACACAGGCTCCGGATCCGGTCATGCGCGCCTCTGCATGCCGACGCAGCCACTCCAGGTGACGGGCAACTTGCGGATGGCGCCGGCACACCACCGGCTCCAGGTCGTTGCGGCCAGGTAACCCGCGCCGAAGGCCGACCGAAAAGGCCGACATTGTGATTGCATTCGTATTACGTGTCAATTCAGGAGCCGAGAAGATTTCCGCAGTGGAAACAGGCGTTTCGGGCACCAGAACCAGAAACCAGGCCGGGCCGATTTCGAGCGCCTGCAGGCGCTCCCCGACGCCCTCGGCAAAGGCGTTGCGGCCGAATACGAACACCGGCACATCGGCGCCGAGCTCCAGCGCCAGCGACTGCAGTTCGGCCCGCGGCAGCCTGGTCTGCCACAGCCGGTTGAGCACGATCAGGGTGGTGGCGGCGTCCGAACTGCCGCCGCCCAGCCCACCGCCCATCGGCAGGCGTTTGATGAGATCGATATCCGCGCCCAGCCGGGTGCCGGTACGGACCTGGAGCAGCCGCGCCGCGCGCACGCTGAGGTCGGTTTCAGCGGGAACGCCGGGGAGATCATGCAGTCGGGCAATCACGCCGTCATCGCGCACCAAGTACGCCAACTCGTCGGCGAAATCAATGAAGCGGAACGCGGTCTGCAACAGGTGATAACCATCCGCGCGGCGGCCGACTACATGCAGGAACAGATTGAGCTTGGCCGGTGCCGGAAAGCGCATGGCCGGAACGCGCGCGGCGGGCGCACTCATTCCGGCAGGTCCCAGCGATCGACGATCAGTCTGAGAGTAAGCCGGTCGTGGGTCAGGGTCATGCGCGCCGGCAGTGCACTGTCGTCGGCATATTCGAGATAGGCGATGCGCCAGTCATCCTGGATCAGCCGGGTGAGGCGTTCGCCGGCATCGCGCTCCTCGGCCTGTACCGGCAGGTTCGGGGCGGGCCGACCCAGGACCCAGTGCTGCAGCCCGGCAAGCGGCAGGTCCCACCCCAGGACCTGGCGGGTCAGCGACTGCACATCATCTGAGCGATATTCCTTTCGATCTCCGGTGGTCAGCATCGCGCCCTCGGCGTCGACCTCCACTTGCGCGATCACGGTACCGAGCGGCGAGAACAGGCGCAAAGAATCCCCAGCGGCCTGGTGCTTCCATCTGAGGCTGGCGGAATAGCCGCGGTTGTCGGCCCTGACCGCAACCCGGCCACTGAGTCCAAAACTGTCGATGTCCGCGTTCGACAGCGGCAGCCGCTGCGGTGTGCGCGGGGCGGCGCAGGCGACCAGCAGCGAAACCAAAATGACGGTCGCAACGAAGCGAAACGGCGCACGCACTTGCGGGCGCCTCAGGGAATGAATTTGTTGATGACCTTCAACAGCTCATCGCTGTCCGGATTTTCGCGCAGCGACTCACGCCAGACCTGCTCGGCTTCGGCCTTCTTCCCCTGCTTCCACAGCACCTCTCCCAGGTGCGCGGCAATCTCGGGGTCGGGTCGCTGCCGGTAGGCCCGCTGCAGGTAATCCACGCCCTGACTGTAATTGCCCAGGCGATAGAGCACCCAACCCATGCTGTCGAGGATAAAGGGATCGTCGGGCGCGAGCGCCAGCGCCTTTTCGATGTAGTCGCGCGCCTCGGTCAATCGGTTGGTGCGGTCGGCAAGGGTATAGCCCAGCGCGTTGTAGGCTTGGGCATTATCCGGCTTGAGCGCTATCAGCCGGCGCAGGCTGGTCTCGACCAGGTCGAGCTTGTCGATCTTTTCGGCCGCCAGTGCCAGGTCGTAGAGCAGTTCCGGATTGTCCGGGCGCGCATCCAGCGCGGCCTTGAGCACGCCAAATGATTCGGTGTACTCCTTGCCCTCGCGCAAAAGCTGCGCCTCGGACTGGACAATCTGCACCTGCTGGGTGTCGTTTTGCGGCTGCAGCGATTGCAAGTGGGCGCGGGCCTCGGCCACGCGGTTCTGCCGGCCCAGCATGAAGGCATAACGGGCGTGCGCCATGACGAACTGGTCGCCGCCCTCCACTGACAGGTACCACTTCGCCGCCTCGTCAAAGCGCTGGCGCTCCTCGCTGACCTGGCCCAGGTGAAAGCGCACGCCGTCGGGATCGCGGTAGTCAAGCTCAAGCACGCGCTTGAGCTGCGCCTCGGCGACATCGAGATCGTTGAGTTGCAGCGACAGCAGCGCCACGGTCACCGCGATGTCCGCATTCTCCGGATTGATGTCGAGCAGGCGCTGAAACTCGGCCCGCGCCTCGTCCATCCTCTTCTCGCCGATCAGCTGTCGCGCATAGTTGAGCCTGACCTCCTGCGCGTTCGGATTGGCGGCAAGATAGGCCTTGAGATAGTCGAGCGCCTTGGGCCGCGATTCACGCGTCAGGATCTGCGCCTGGAACAGCGCCGCCGCCTCCCACTGCGGCCGCAGCCGCAGTGCCTCGCGGATTGACGAGAGCGCGGCATCGTATTTGTTGGCGGCCAGCGCAGCCTGGGACAGGGTGAAATGCGCTTCCGGTAATTTCAGATACGGCTTGGTGAGGTCCTTTACCAGGCTCAGCACCGCATTCTTGTCGGCATGCCGGGCCAGCAGGCCATGCAACTGCAGCAGCGCCGGGCCCGCCTCGGCGGCATTCGCGGCCAGCATTTCCTCGAGCAACGGCTTCGCCGCGCGCAGATTATTGGTGTTGACCAGCAGGGCCGCCAGAGTCTGCTTGGCCGCCTCTGAATCCTTTTCCGTCGCCAGCCACAGCCTCGCCCCCTCCAGGGCGAGGTTATTGAGCCGGCCCTGCAGCGCCAACTCGGTGGCGCGGCGGGCAATTCGCGGGTCCCGGGTCGCCTTGGCCATGTCGAGATAGGCCTGCGCCGCCACCTGGTAGTTGCTGCGCTGCCCGGCAATCTCCGCCAGCAGAAACTTGTAGAGCAGATCGGCATCCAAGTTGCGGTTGGGCAGGTCACTGCGGGCCAGCGACTCGGTGCCGAAGACCTGGCGGGCGCGCTCCTCGAAACTATCCGGGTCCGAAACCTGCGCCGAACGGTCGAGCGCCGGCGCGTCCGACGCGATCATTCCGGCGGGCGCAACTCCGGAACTCGGGTATTGTGCCCCCGGAAGCGCACAGCCGCCGAAAAGCATCGCGCAGGCGGCAAGCGGCGACGCAATGTGTCGGAAAATGAGTTGGGGCATCGGGGAGCCAGAGAGCTGTGAGGTCGGTTCAGTGCGAATTTCAGACTTTGGAGCACGATCAAGTATGCGAAGTTCTTCAATCCCGGAGTCAGTTTAGGTATATTTGGCGGCCATCACAAGTAACCCCGCCCTCCATCCGCCGGACTCTGCACCGGCGCAGCCCCCCCCCGAAACAAGGGGGCGAAGCAAAGCAAGGGGTTGCAAGCGGCACAGCAGATATTTCCACAACAATCATTGGTAGAAGGCGAGGGCATGACCACTACGGCGAGCTCTGAAATCACCGTTTCCGCGCAAGCATTGACGCGGACTTACGGCAACCACCGAGCGGTGCGCGAGGTATCGCTGACCCTGCGTCGCGGCGAGGTGCTGGGCCTGCTCGGCCCCAACGGCGCGGGCAAGACTACTACGATGCAGATGATCACCGGAAACCTCGCGCCGTCCAGCGGCGAGGTACGCATTTGCGGCATCGACATGGTCGCGCGTCCGACCCAGGCCAAGGCGCGGATCGGCTATCTGCCGGAAGTACCGCCGCTCTACAAGGAACTAAAGGTCGACGAATATCTGCGGCTCGCCGGCCGCCTGCATCGGGTCGGCAAGTCGGCGATCGGTGCGGCGGTGGAACGGGTGCGGCAGCGTTGCGGCCTGAGCGATATGGGCAACCGCCTGATCGGGTCGCTGTCGAAGGGTTACCAGCAGCGCGTCGGCATCGCCCAGGCAATTGTTCACGCACCTGACGTGATCATCCTCGATGAACCCACCGTCGGCCTGGACCCTAACCAGATCCGCGAGATTCGCACCCTGATTCGCGATCTCGGTAACGACCACAGCGTCATTCTCTCCACTCACATTCTTCCGGAAGTCGAAGCGGTGTGCGACCGGGTGCAGATCCTGCATCGCGGTGACGTGGTGTTCTCCGACAGCATCGCCGGACTCAAGCAGTTTCGCGGCGGCGGCGCCCTGCAGGTCGGGTTGCGCAATCCGCCGGATACGTCGACGTTGTCCGCCGCAGCGCTGGGTGCAGAGGTGGAGGCGATCAATGCCACCCTGTTCCGGGTGCGCACCCGCGCCGACAGCGACCCGACCGAGGCACTGGTGCGGGCCGCAGTGGAAAAGGGCTGGGGACTTTATCAACTGCAGCCGGCGCAAGCCAGCCTGGAGGAGGTCTTCGTGCAGCTCACCCAGAACGAGGAATTACAGACCGAGGAATCCGCAGCATGATCCTGACCATAATCAGCAAGGAACTCAGAACCTTGTTCGCCTCGCCACTGGCCTGGGTGGTGCTCGCCTTTCTGCAGATCATCCTGGCCTGGATCTTTCTCACCCGCGTCGATTATTTCCTTAGCATCCAGGGCCAGTTGACACGGGTGCCGAACGCACCGGGATTGACTGAGATCACCGTGGTACCGATGTTCGGCATCGCCTCGATCGTGCTGCTGATGTCGGTACCGCTGCTGACCATGCGCCTCATCGCCGAGGAACGCCGAAACCAGACCATGACACTGCTGATGTCGGCGCCGGTATCGATGACCCAGATCGTGCTCGGCAAATTTCTCGCCACCGCGACCTTCCTGGCCATCGTCAGCGGCTTGATCGGACTGATGTCGTTGTCGCTGCTGATGGGCGGGAAGCTCGATTTCGGACTGCTGGTGACCAATCTGGTCGGTATGGTGTTGCTCACCAGCAGCTTCGCCGCTATCGGGCTGTTTGTATCCTGCCTGACCAACCATCCGGTGGTGGCGGCAATCGGCTCCCTTGCAGCGCTTCTGGTGCTGTGGCTGATCAACATCGCCGCCTCCGATCCGGCCAGCCCGGCGCATATGCTGTCGCTACTGAAGCACTATGAGGGCTTCATGAACGGCGCGATTGCCCTGACAGACCTGATCTACTTCGCGCTACTGACCGGCACTTTCCTCATTCTCTCGATCCGGCGTCTCGATGCCGATCGCCTGCGCAAATGAATACGATCACAAAACTCAAACTGCAATCGCTGGTTCAGAACGGCCTGTTCGTGGTGCTGCTGGTCGGCGTCGTCAGCGGCGTGGCCTGGCTGACCAAGGACGTCAAGACCCAGTGGGATCTGACCCAGGGCAAACGCAATACACTGACCGAGGCCTCGGTCGATGTGCTCAACCAGATGCCCGGGCCGATTACCATCACGGCCTACGCCACGGCCCAGGATACCGAGGGCGATATCCGCAAGACGGTGCAGACTTTCCTGTCGCCCTATCAGCGCGCCAAGAAGGACCTTTCGCTCAGCTTCATCGATCCGCGCGAACAGCCGGCCAAGGCCGAGGAGGCCGGGGTACGGTTGAACGGTGAACTTGTGATCGAGTACCAGGGCCGGATCGAGCATCTCACCAACCTCACCGAACAAGAACTCACCAACCTGCTGCTGCGGCTGGCGCGCTCGGCGGAACGACTGGTGATGTATCTGGACGGCCACGGCGAGCGCAAGCTCGACGGTCGTGCCAATCATGATCTTGGCGACCTGGGCAACCAGCTCGCGGCCAAGGGCTTCGAGACCGGCGCGCTGAATCTAGCGCAGGTGCAGGACGTACCCGATAACGTCAACGTACTGGTAGTAGCCGGACCCAGGGTGGATTTGCTGCCCGGGGAAGCGAACCGGATCAGACGCTGGCTCGACAAGGGCGGCAGCCTGCTGTGGTTGATCGACCAGGGATCATTGCGCGGGCTGCAGCCGCTCGCCGACGACCTGGGGCTGAATCTGCTCGGCGGTACCGTCGTGGATCCGCGCGCCGGCGGCCTTAACCTGCCCGCAACGTTTGCCCTCACTTCCGGTTACGGCGAGCACCCGGTCACCGCCAACACCAGCATTACCGGCGTCTTCCCCCAGGCCCGCCAGATTGCCGCCAGCGAAGGCAGTAAGTGGGTGTTCACGCCTCTGGTGGAGGTGGCGCAGGGCGGATGGCTGGAAACCGGCTCGGTCAGCGACAATCTCGCCTTCGACCGCAATCGCGACGTGCGCGGGCCGATCGTGGTGGCGGCGGCACTGGAGCGCAATGTCGGCGACCGCCGGCAACGCGTCGTAGTCGCCGGCACCGGCCAGTTCCTGGCCAACCAGTACGTCGGCCTGCTTGGCAACCTCGACCTCGGCGTGAACATGATCAACTGGCTTGCCGGGGATGATTCGCTGATTACGATCCAGCCGCGACAGCGGCCCGACCTGACGCTTGAAATGTCGCAGGGCGGTCTGCTGCTGATCGGTTTCGGCTTCCTGCTGTTCCTGCCGATCGCTTTCTTGGTCGTCGGCGGCGTGATCTGGTGGCGGCGGCGCAAGGCATGATGAAATCCAGACTGCTGGTCAACCTGGCTCTGGCACTGCTGCTGGCCGGTCTTGCGCTCTATGCCTATCTCGGAACCCGGAAGGAGCCTGCGCCGCTACCGAGGATCACGTCGCTCAAGGTCGAGGAGATTACGCGAATCAGCGTGGAGCATCGCGGCAGCCCGGCCATCGAACTGGAGAAGCGCGCCGAGGACTGGCGCCTCACTACGCCGCTGACCACCCGCGCCGACCGCTACCAGGTCGATCGCATAACCGACATCGTCAACGCCACCAGCAAACAACAACTATCGGCAACCGACCTCCCGGGTTTCGACCTGTCGCCGCCGCAGATCAGGGTGATGCTGAACGATCAGACTTTTTCTTTCGGCCGGATCAACGACATCACCAACGAACAATATCTCGCCGTCGGCGACGTGGTGCATCTGGTGGCGCCGCTGTACGGCTACGGCATCCCGACGGATCCGTCAAAACTGGCAAGCAGCCGGATCCTGGCCGAAGACGAAACGCCGGTGTCGTTCGATTTCGGCCGCCACCGCTTCGTCCGCAAGGACGGGCAATGGCTGACCGAAGGCGCCGCACCGCCGGCCAAGGGTGAGCCGCTGTCGCAGGATGATTTCAACCAGTGGGCCGAAGAGTGGCGCCGCACCACCGCGCTTGCGGCCGAACCCCACAAGGCCGGCCGTGGCGGAGAGCGCCTGACAATCGGTTTCAGCAATGGCAAGTCGGTTTCGATGCAACTGCTGCGTCAGGAATCCGGATTGATTCTGGTACGCACCGACGAGAACATGCAATACCGGGTGGGCGCAGAAGTCGGCCAGCGCCTGCTCGACCCGCGCGTGGTCGCGGAGAAATAGCAGGCCGGCCTTTGCCCGAACTGCCCGAGGTTGAAACCGTTCGTCGCGGGCTGGCGCCGCACCTTGAAGGCCAGATTGTCGAAACCGCGATTGTCCGCGATCGACGTCTGCGCTGGCCGATTCCCTGCAACCTGGCGCGCCTGATCAGCGACCGCACCGTGCGCAGTCTCGGGCGCCGCGGCAAATACCTGCTGATCGATTGTGATGGCGGTTGGCTGATCCTGCATCTGGGCATGTCGGGCAGCCTGCGACTGCTGCCGCGGGAAGCTGCTCCGGGAAAGCATGATCACTTCGACCTGGTGCTGGGTTCGGGGATGGCGGTACGGCTGACCGATCCGCGCCGCTTCGGCGCGGTGCTCTGGTGCGCCGAAGACCCCTCAGGCCACCCGCTGCTCTCAGGCCTCGCTCCAGAACCGTTGGAAGCGGGTTTCGACGCGACATGGCTTCACGACCATACCCGCGGCCGCAGCGCCGCCATCAAGACAGTGCTGATGGACAGCCACACCGTAGTCGGCGTCGGCAATATCTACGCCTCGGAATCCCTGTTTCGGGCGGGGATCAATCCCAGGACAGCGGCTGGCCGGCTGTCGATGCAGCGCTGCCAGAGGCTGGTGGAAGCCATCAGGTCGGTGCTGGCGGAGGCAATTGCGGCGGGCGGCAGCACGCTGCGGGATTTTGTCGGCGCCAGCGGTGAGCCCGGCTATTTCCAGCAGGCTCATTACGTCTATGGCCGGGACGGGGAAGCCTGCCGGTTGTGCGGCGGCCGCATCAGACTTTTGCGCCAGGGTCAGCGCGCCACGTACTACTGCCCTTCCTGCCAGCGCGCGTAATTCCTACAAGAGCGGTTGCGGCCACGCGCGCCGCATGCAACCCGCTCAGGCCTCTGCTTTCACCTTGAGCGCGGTGAGCCGCAGATACTTGACGTGCAATTGTTCCCGGCTCTCGACTCGCGCGGGATTGAGCGGTATGCAATCGACCGGACAGACTTCCTGGCATTGCGGCCGATCATAGTGGCCGACGCACTCAGTGCACTTGTCCGGGTCGATCCGGTAGATCTCCTCGCCCTGCGAAATGGCGTCGTTCGGGCACTCCGGCTCGCAGACATCACAGTTGATGCACTCGTCGGTGATCATCAATGCCATGGGCTATTTCTGCACTTTCTGTTTCAGACGCGGCAGGACCGCGGGGTTGACGAAAAGCGATACGTCACCGCCGAGTGAGGCGATCTCGCGCACCATGGTGGCGGAGATGAACATGTATTGCTCACCTGGCGTCAGGAACAGGGTTTCGACGTCCGGATAGAGGTTGCGGTTCATGCCCGCCATCTGGAATTCGTACTCGAAATCCGATATCGCACGCAGCCCGCGCAGAATGATCTTGGCGTCCTGCTGGCGCAGAAAATCCATCAGCAGGCCGGTGAAGCCCAGCACCCTG
>LNFM01005921.1_pt1 | contig 25319 bp, 26 predicted proteins | sample 596031 | NCBI WGS metagenome assembly LNFM01 (sample SAMN04254537, study PRJNA301005) | activated carbon metagenome | isolation source: dual media filters at the Ann Arbor, Michigan drinking water treatment plant | place: USA: Ann Arbor | reverse complement strand
ACAGTACGTCATCCAGTGTCCGGCTGAGCGCCGCCGGCGCGGCGCACAGTGCCACCACGCCTTGGTGCGGGACCTCGCCCGCGAGCCCGGCCAGTCGGCGCCCGTCGGCATGCATCACCCGCACGCCGCCAGCCTCGGCCTGATCACACAGGCGCCGCATGCGCTGATCATGCCGCTGTGGATCCACGTACAGCACCTCGATCGACTCGGCGGCGCTCGCCAGCCTCGCCGCCACAGCGTGGAAGCCGGCCAGTACCTGGCGGTCGCTGCGCTCGCTCACGTTCGGCTCCGCGTACGCGAACGAAGCAGGCCCTGGCTGCCGGTGCTGCGCTTGCCGTTGCGTGCGCGCTCGCGCGTGTCGATGTCGCGCCCCTTGCGCGCCTGCACCACCGCCACGCGGGTGCGACGCTCGTCCACGCTCTCCCCCTTGCGCTTGTCCTTGCGCGGCGGCTCGACTTCGCCACCCTGCAACGCCTTGCGCTCCTGTTCACGTACCAGGCGAAACTCGATGCGTCGCGCCTCAAGATCTACGCGCGCCACCTGCACCGTCACGCGGTCGCCCAGCCGGTAGCGCAGGCCGGTCCGCTCGCCGCGCAGTTCGTGCATCGGCTCATTGAAAGTGAAGTATTCCGATCCCAGCTCGGACACGTGCACCAGGCCTTCGACGAACAGATCGTCGAGCACCACGAACACGCCGAACGGCACCACGCTGCTCACCGTGCCGCTGAAGGTCTCGCCCACCTTCTCGCGCATGTAGTAGCTCTTGAGCCAGGCTTCGACGTCGCGCGAGGCGTCATCCGCGCGCCGCTCGTTGGCCGAGCAGATCAGGCCGAGCTTTTCCCACACCGCGATGCCGGCTGGTTGCTTGCCCGCGGGTTTGGCCGCCGGCGGGGGCGGCCGTCGACCAGCCTTGCCGCGCGGCATCGGCAGTGGCGCGTCGTCGCCCGCGGCAATCTTGGGCAGGTAGACCGATTTGTCCAGTACCGCCTTGATCGCACGATGCACCAGCAGATCGGGATAGCGGCGAATGGGCGAGGTGAAGTGCGCATAGGCCTCGTACGACAGGCCGAAGTGACCCACGTTGTGCGGGCTGTAGACCGCCTGCTGCATCGACCGCAGCAGCACCGTCTGCAGCAGTTGCTGATCCGGTCGGCCGGCAATGTGCCGCAGCAGTGCCGCATAGTGCGACGAGTTCGGCTCATCGCCACCCTCGAGATTCAACCCGAGCGACTTGAGCAGCGCATGGACGTTGCCAAGGCGTTCCACCGTCGGCCCTTCATGAATGCGATACAGCGACGGCTGCTTGTGTCGCTCGAGCAGATCGGCGGCGCACACGTTGGCGGCGAGCATGCACTCTTCGATCAGCTTGTGCGCATCATTGCGCGTGCGCGGCAAGATCTTCTCGATGCGGCCATCGGGGTCGCACACGATGTAGGTCTCAGTGGTCTCCAGGTCGAGCGCGCCGCGCTTGATGCGCGCCTTGGCCAGCGCCTGGAACAGCGCATAGAGATCCTGCAGGTGCGGCAGCACTGGACTCAGGCGCTTGGCCGCCGCGCTGTCGGGCAGCGACAGCGCGTCCCACACCTCGGTGTAAGTGAGGCGTGCGTGCGAATGCATCACCGCCGGGTAGAACTGGTAGGCGGAGATCTCACCCTCGGCGCTGACCACCATGTCGGCCACCATCACCAGGCGGTCGACCGCGGGGTTGAGCGAGCACAGGCCGTTGCTGAGCTTCTCTGGCAGCATCGGGATCACCCGCCGCGGGAAGTAGACCGAGGTCGAGCGGTTCTGCGCCTCGCCATCGATCGCGCTGCCCGGCTGCACGTAGTGACTGACATCGGCGATGGCGACGATCAGGCGCCACTTCGTGCGCCGCTTGTCCATCGGCTCGCAGTAGACGGCATCGTCGAAGTCGCGCGCATCCTCACCGTCGATGGTCACCAGCGGCACGTCGCGCAGGTCCACCCGTTGCTTCAGGTCCTTCGGCAGGACCGTCTCGGGGATCTTCATCGCCTCGGTGATCACTTCGGGCGGAAACTCGTGCGGCACGGCGAACTTGCGCACCGCAATCTCGATCTCCATGCCCGGATCATCGACCGCGCCGAGCACCTCGACCACGCGCCCCATCGGCTGCACATGGCGCTGCGGCTGCTGCACGATCTCGACGACCACCACCTGCCCCGGCTCTGCATTCAACGCCGCACCGGGCGGCACCAGGATGTCGTGCGCAATGCGCTGATCCTCAGGGACCACGATCGTGACGCCGCGCTCGTTCAGAAAGCGGCCGACGAGCCGGTTGGTGCGATGTTCGATGACCTCGACGATCTCGCCTTCCTGGCGCCCGCGCCGATCCAGCCCGGCCGGCCGCGCCAGCACACGATCGCCGTGCAGCACCTTGCTCATCTCGTGCTCGGGTAGCGCCAGATCGGGGCCACCGTCGTCGCGAATGAGGAAGCCAAAGCCGTCGCGATGGCCCTGTACCTGACCCGACACCAGATTGGCGCGCGCTGCAACCAGCAACAAGCCGGCGCGATTGCGCACGATGCGGCCGGCGCGTTCGAGTTCGAGGACGTCTGCTTCGAAGCGCGCGCGGCCGGATTCGGCAATGCCGAGGCGCTGCGCCAATTCGTCCGGCGTCAGCGGCGAGCGCGCCTCGGTGAGTTCGGCAAGCAGCTGGTCGCGACTTGCGGTCGGCGTTGCGGCCGAGCCTTTCGTGGGTGACAACGTTGTTCTCTTTCTTTTGGGGCCGTGCGAGTCGCATCAATTTGACACGTCAGCGTCGGCAATTACAATGCGCGCCTCGCATCGGCCCAGATGGCGGAATTGGTAGACGCACTAGTTTCAGGTACTAGCGCCGCAAGGTGTGGAGGTTCGAGTCCTCTTCTGGGCACCAGATCATCGAAAGCCGGTTTGTCGCAAGACGAACCGGCTTTTCTTTTTTGCGCTCTTGGCCGCGGATGCGCAAGCACCCTGCATGCCATGCATGCACTTCAAGCAGGCTGCCGCCCCCGTAGCCGAGCCGCCACCTGATTGGGTCGCAGTGCGTCGTACTCCTCGAACGGCTGATGGATCCACGGACTGCTGTCCAGATACTGGACGAAGTAGTCGGGCCTGAAGGTCGATACCGCCTTGTACCAGAGTACGGCAGTGCGGACTTCCTCGATCGCCGGGAAGCGCTGTTTCAGGTGTTCGATCACCCGGGCCATGGTGACGCCGGAGTCGACCAGATCGTCGAGCAACAGCACCTTGCCGGCGATCTCGCCGCCTGTCTTGGTAATGAACTCGCCGATATCCAGGTGTCCCTGCTCCGTGCCTGCCGCCTCGCGGTACGAGCTGGCGGCCAGGATGGCCAGCGGCATGTCGTATACGCGCGAGACCACGTCGCCGATGCGTAAGCCGCCGCGTGCGAGACACAGGATGGCGTCGAACTTGTAGCCAGACTCATACACCTGCGCGATCAACTGCTCGATCAGCCGGTGATACTCGTTCCAGGTAACGTGCAGGTCTTTCATCGGCGTCTACTCGGCGAACGGGTGGCGCAGCATGATGGTCTGATCGCGGTCAGGACCGGTCGAGACCATGTCGATCGCGACACCCGTCACCTCGGCCAGACGCTCGAGGTAACGGCGCGCGTTGGCCGGCAGTTCATCCCATTGCTGGACGCCAAAGGTCGACTCGCTCCACCCGTCGAATTCCTCGAACACCGGCTCGCACTGCGCCACGTCGTCGGCGCCGAACGGCAGGATGTCGGTGGTCGATCCACGAAACTTGTAGCCGGTGCACAGCTTCACCACCGGCAAGCTGTCGAGCACGTCGAGCTTGGTGATGCACAGGCCGGTGGTGCCATTGAGTTGCACCGAGCGGCGCAACGCAGCGGCATCGAACCAGCCGCAGCGGCGCGGACGCCCGGTCACGGCGCCAAACTCCTTGCCGCGAGTGCGCAGCAGTTCGCCGGTCGCTTCCAGCAGCTCCGTCGGGAACGGACCAGCACCGACACGGGTCGAGTACGCCTTGGTGATGCCCAGCACGTAATGCAGCATCTGCGGAGCCACGCCGGCGCCAGCCGAGGCCGCGCCGGCCACCGTATTGCTCGAAGTGACGAACGGATAGGTACCGTGGTCGACGTCCAGCAGCGTGCCTTGCGCGCCTTCGAACAGCAGTCGCTGCCCGGCCGCCATTGCCGCGTTCAGCCGGTACGACACGTCGATGATCATCGGCTTCAGGCGTTCCGCCTGCACCAGCGTCTTGTCGATCAGCTGCGAAGCATCGACCGCACTGGCGTGCAGGTACTGGGTAAGCACGAAGTTGTGATAGTCGAGTGCATCGCGCACCAGTTCGCCGAAGCGAACCGGATCGAACAGATCCTGCGCACGCACTGCACGCCGCGCCACCTTATCTTCATAGGCCGGGCCGATGCCACGTCCTGTGGTGCCGATCTTGCTGTCGCCCAGCCGCAGTTCGCGCGCCTTGTCCAGCGCCACGTGATAGTCGAGGATCAACGGACAGTTGCCGCTGATCGACAAGCGCGGCAGACAATCGATGCCGGCCGCGGCAAGTTCGTCGATTTCGCTCAACAGCGCCTCAGGCGACAGCACCACGCCGTTGCCGATGTAGCAGCGCACGTCCGGCCGCAAGATGCCCGACGGGATCAGGCGCAGGATCGTCTTGACGCCATTGATCACCAGCGTATGCCCGGCGTTGTGCCCGCCCTGGAAGCGCACTGCTCGGTGAGCCAGTCGACGATCTTGCCCTTGCCTTCATCGCCCCACTGGGTTCCGACGACGACCACGTTCTTAGCCATTGTTCCCTCGAGATTGCGTCGGGCGGTCACGTCCGCGCGACCACCTGCCATCGACCGTCGACCTGCCGCAGCTCGCGCGAGACAGTCGCCGCACCGTGTACATCGCTGCTGTCGAGTTGCTGCACCACCACCTCGCCCTGCCGGCGCAAGCGGGCAACGCACTCGACAAGCGCGGGATCGTCCACCGCAGGCGCAAGGATCACCTGTTGCGAGATCAGGTCATTGCCTCGCGTCAACTCGCGCATGTCGATCGAGAAACCTGTGGCCGGCCGGGCTCGCCCGAAGGCGCGGCCAATGTCGTCATAGCGGCCACCGCGCAGCAAGGCAGCCGGCGCCTCGCCGTAGGCAGCGAAGTTGACGCCCGTGTAGTAGCGGTAGCCATGCTGATCCGAAAGATCGATCGTCACCTGGTCGGCAGGCAGTCGCTGCGCGAGCCAGGCAAGTTCATCGAGCGCGCGGATGATCGCCGGCACCGGCGGCAACTGTCGGCGCGCCTGGGAGAGCACGTCAGCCGGCAGGCCGTGCAACCGCACCAGGGCAAGCAGCGCATCGCGCGTGGCAGCTTGCAGAGGCCCCGTCAGGTCACGCAGGGCCGATACGTCCTTGGCGCCGAGCGCCGACAGCAGATCATCGACCAGCGCAGCCGCGGCCGGGTCAAGCGCGAGCAGCGCCCGCGTGATGCCAGTGTGACCCAGGTCGAAATGAACGCGCCGAACGCCGGCAGCGCGCAGCGACTTGGCGGCAAGGCATTGGATCTCCGCGTCCGCCGCGAGTCCACCGAAGCCGTAGAGTTCCGCCCCCACCTGCAGCGGCTCACGCGCGGCGAGTGGATGCCCCGGCCGGGTATGCAGCACCGCGCCGGCATAGCAAAGCCGAGCCACCCCGTTGCGATTGAGAATGTGGGCGTCGATGCGTGCGGTCTGCGGCGTGATGTCGGCGCGCAGACCGAGCTGACGACCTGACAGTTGGTCGACCAGCTTGAAGGTGCGCAGATCCAGATCGTGGCCGGTGCCTGTCAGCAGCGAATCCAGGTACTCGATCAGCGGCGGGATCACCTGTTCGTAGCCATAGCTGTGGTACAGATCGAGCAGCGCCCGGCGCAGCCGTTCGATCTGCGCCGCCTCGGTTGGCAAGACGTCGGATATGCCTTCGGGCAGCAGCCAGCGGGACATGGTGGTCGTCAAGGCAAACGCAGCGTAGGCGTGCAGCGCTGGCCGCGTGCTCGGCCACGCATCAAAGGAACAGCAGCGACACGCCGAACCCGGACAGGATCAGGGCCAGCCCGATGAAGCGGATCTGGCCGTCCGACAGTTCAAGCAGGCGACTGAACATCTCCCGCCATTTTGCCGGCGCCGCGAACGGCAAGATCCCTTCGAGAACAAGCATCAGCGCAAGCGCCAGGCCAACCGTTGCCACGTGAAGCGAACGCGTGCCGGATCAGCGCGGCGTCCGTCCCGGCGTCGGTGACTTCATGTACTTGAAGAAGTCTGACGACGGATCGATCACCAGCACATCGGTGCGATTGCGGAAGCTCGAACGATAGGCTTCCAGGCTGCGATAGAAGTTGAAGAATTCCGTGTTCTGGCCGAACGACTGGGCATAGATCGCCGACGCCTTCGCATCACCCTCGCCCTTGACGGTCTGGGCTTGCTTGTACGCCTCGGCCAGCAGTACTTCACGCTGGCGATCGGCATCCGCGCGGATTTTCTCGCCTTCGGCTCCACCGATGGAACGCTGCTCGTTGGCCACGCGCTTGCGCTCGGCTTCCATGCGGCGAAACACCGACTCGGAGATTTCCGGCACGAAGTCGACGCGCTTGAGTCGCACATCGACAATCTCGACGCCTACGTCTTTGACACGTTCCTGCACTGCGGCCCGAATCTCCTCCATCGCCCGCTCGCGTTCACGCGAGGTCACTTCGTTCACGGTGCGGCGGTTAACGGCCTGGTTGAGCGCGTCGCGCACCAGGGTGTTGATGCGCTCCTGCGCAGCGCGCTCGTTGCCGAGGAAGCTCACCCAGTAGCGCCGCGGATCGTTGATTCGCCACTTGACGAACGAGTCGACGAAAAGATTCTTCTTCTCTGAAGTCTGTACGCGGTCGGGCTGCGGCGTGTCGATCGTGAGGATGCGCCGATCGAGATAGACGACGTTGTTCACCAGCGGCCACTTGAAGTGCAGGCCAGGCTCGGAGATGACCTCCTTGATCTGTCCCAGCGCAAAGACGACCGCGAACTGGCGCTGGTCGACAATGAACGCGCAGGCGCGAAACAACACGGCTCCGATGACGACCGCGACGATGGTACCGATGATCTTGTTCATCTGCCGCCCTATCACCGTGTGTCGCGATCACGGCTGCGCGCCGCGTCACGAGGAGCAGGCGGCACCACCGCCGTGGCAGCGTCGGCTGGAGCGGTCGCGGGCGGCCGCGCAGCGGCGTTGCCATCGGCAATCGCCTGCTGCATCAGTTTGTCGAGCGGCAGGTAAAGGAGATTGTTGCCGCTGCGTGTGTCGATCATGACCTTGCTCGCGTTCGTGAACACCTGCTGCATGGTCTCCAAATACAGACGGTCGCGGGTCACAGCCGGCGCCCGGTTGTACTCGACGAGGATTTGGCCGAAGCGCGACGCGTCGCCCTGCGCAGTCTCGATGACGCGCGACCGATAGCCCTCGGCTTCCTGAACGAGACGTGATGCCAGGCCGCGCGCACGAGGCACGACGTCGTTGGCGTAAGACTGTCCTTCGTTGATCTGACGCTCGCGATCCTGCGTGGCCCGCACGGCATCGTCGAACGCAGCCTGTACCTGCTCGGGAGGCTGGGCGTTCTGGATCGCCACCGCTGACACCAGGATCCCGGTCCCATAGCGATCAAGCATTTCCTGCATTCGCTTGCGAGCCTCCTCGGCGATCTCCTGACGCGACTCGTACAGCACCGAATCCATGGTCTTGCGTCCAACCACCTCGCGCATTGCGCTTTCGGCCACCTGCTGGACGGATTCGATCGGCCCGCGGCTGTTGAACAGGTGGTCGCGCGCACCATCGGCCGTTTCCTTGATGCGGTACTGGACGGTGAAGTGCAGGTCGACAATGTTCTCGTCGTCTGTCAGCAGCAGCGCTTCCTTCAATCGATCGCCACGCCCACGCGCACCGATCTCGATCGTGCGCAATGAGAGCACGTCGACCACCTCATGTGACTGGACTGGCCACGGGGCGCGCCAGCGAAAGCCCGGCGGCGTGCTTTCGCTGTAACGACCGAAGGTCGTGACGACGCCGACCTGACCCTCATTGACGATGTAGAAGCCGCTGAACAGCCAGATCAGCACGGCGGCACCTAGCACCGCGAGTGCGCCAATTCCGGCGCCGCGGGCATCCGGTCGTTTCCCACCGAAGCCCCCGCCTGTGCCACGGCCGTTGCCGCCGCCCTTGCCAAACAAACCGTTCAACCGCTTGTTGAAGTCACGCCAGAGCTCGTCGATATCGGGCGGGCCGTCTTGACCACCCGGCCGCTGAGGCTTGCCGCGCTCGCCGCGCGGCTCACCATTGCGTGGCTCGCGCTCGTTGCGGGCGTCGCGCGCCTCGCCGTCGTCCTTGTCATCACCACCCGAGCCTCCACTTCGGCCCCACTGCGGGTCGTTCAGCGACATGGCATTTCCGTACTGGGATTGCATTGACTGCCGTTCGTGAGGACCGCCGCGAAGCGGTCAGGATCAGTGCGAGACATCAGCGGGGATCGATGGGTCGGCTTCGGAATCGACCGCAACATCGCGGCCGTCATCGGTGCGTGCGGCGCGCGCACGACCTGCGATGACCTCGCGCAGTTCATCGACGCCAGCGCCGGTTACTGCGCTCAAAAAAACGCGAGAAAGCGTACCACAGGGGTCATGCTCGACACCCGCTGCACGGCCGAGCCGATCGACCTTGTTGAAGACCAGAAGCTGCGGCACATGGTCGGCGCCAATCTCCCGCAGCACACGATCGACCTCGGCGATTTGCGCTTCGCGCGCCGGTGACGCCGCATCGACCACGTGCAGCAGAAGATCAGCCTCGACCGACTCTTCAAGCGTGGATTTGAACGCCTCAACGAGCGCGTGCGGCAGCCCCCGGATAAACCCGACCGTGTCGGAAAGCACCACTTCCACGTCCGGCGCGACGAAGCAGCGGCGCGAAGTAGTGTCCAAGGTGGCGAACAACTGGTCGGCCGCGTAGGCCTGGGCCCGAGTGAGGGCATTGAACAACGTCGACTTGCCGGCGTTGGTGTAGCCGACCAGCGAAACCGTGAACACATGCCGACGATCGCGCGAGCGACGCTGCGTGCGCCGCTGCTTGTGCAGCACCTTGAGTCGTTCGCGCAGTGCCTTGACCCGTGTCGTGATCATGCGGCGGTCGAGTTCGATCTGCTTCTCGCCCGGACCGCCCGTCTTCCCCAACCCGCCGCGCTGTCGCTCGAGGTGGGTCCAGCCGCGAACCAGCCGGGTCGACAGGTGGTCGAGTTGCGCCAGCTCAACCTGCAACTTGCCCTCGCGGCTCTTGGCACGCTGGCCAAAAATGTCGAGGATCAGCGCGGTGCGATCAAGCACCCGGGCATCCAGTTCGCGCTCGAGGTTGCGTTGCTGAGCCGGCGACAAGGCGACATCGAACAGCGCAACGCCTGCGCCAGTGGACTTCATCTGAGCCGCGATTTCCTCGGCCTTGCCGGAACCGACAAACAGCGCGGGATCGGGGCGCTCGCGACGAGCCTGCATCACACCACCGACCGAAAAGCCGGCAGACTGGGCAAGCTGCTGCAGTTCTTCCAGCGCGTCTTGCGCTGCGACGGGCCCGCTGCGGCCGACCGCGACACTGATCAGAAGGGCGCGATCGGTGCGTTCGGCGCGTTCGCTCTCTACTTGGAAGACGGTCAGCTTGAAGTCTCCACACTCAGATTGACTGGACGCGCCGGTACGACAGTCGAGATCGCGTGCTTGTAGACCATCTGCGTGACGGTATTCCGCAGCAGCACGACATACTGATCAAATGACTCGATCTGGCCCTGAAGCTTGATGCCATTGACCAGATAGATCGACACTGGCACATGCTCCTTGCGCAGGGCATTTAGGAACGGGTCTTGTAGGAGTTGCCCTTTATTGCTCATGTTTGCTCCGATGAGAGTGGCGGCACTCAAGGTCGCGCCGCACACTGCCGCGCACGCGCCCAACTTAGATGGCGCCGCAGCAAGAAAATTCAATGTAAAGGAAAAGGAAGGGCGGCGCCATCGCGCGCCCCGCATGACAGCCCGCGCACCGGCATATCAGGCCGAGCGAGCGCGGTCCGCGTAAGGGTTGGTGCTTGAGCGGAACTCGACCCGCAACGGCGTGCCGCTCAGTTCGAACAGATCGCGGAACCACCCTTCCAGGTAGCGGCGATAACCGTCACCCACACCGTTCAGTCCGGAGCCATGGATGATGACAATGGGCGGGTTCTGCCCGCCTTGATGCGCATACCTCATCTTGGGACGGAACTGACCCGAACGCGGCGGTGGCTGCCGCTCGACTGCGGCCTGCAGCGCGCGCGTGAGTCGGGGCGTTGGCAGCTTGGCGAAGGCCGCCTTGTGCGCTTCTGCAACCGAGCGCATCACCGCGCCGAGTCCGGTCCGCTTGCGGGCGGAAATGAAGTGGATCCTGGCCCAACTCAAGAAGTGCAGCTTGCGCTCGACCTCGCGTTTGATGGTGGCGCGCTGGTAGTCATCCAGACCGTCCCACTTGTTGACGGCGACGACCAGCGCCCGTCCCGATTCAAGGATGTAGCCTGCGATGTGCGCGTCCTGGTCGGCGATCTCGCTACCGCCGTCGAGCAGGAGTATGGCGACGTTGCATTGCTCGATCGCCTGCAAGGTCTTGACCACCGAGAACTTCTCGACGCTCTCGAACACCTTGCCCCTGCGCCGCAGACCGGCCGTGTCGATCAGTCTGTACGGCCGCTCGGCGTAGTCGAAATCGACTGCAATGGCGTCGCGGGTGGTGCCGGGCGCATCGAACGCGATCATGCGTTCCTCGCCGATCAGGGCATTCACCAAGGTGGATTTGCCTACGTTCGGTCGACCGACGATCGCCACCCGGATGCGGCCCGAACCGTCCAATGTTTCGGGATCCGCCGGTACCTCGAATCCCTCGAGGACCAGATCCATCACTGCCGACACGCCATCGCCATGAGCGGCCGAGATCGCATAGGGCTCGCCGAGCCCGAGCTCGTGGAACTCGGCGGTCGCCGAGGCAGGCAGACCCTCGGCCTTGTTGACCGCCAGCACCACGCGCCGGCCGGCTCGGCGCAGACGATCGGCAATGCGCTGATCCTGCGCGGTCAGGCCGTCGCGCGCGTCGAGCAGGAAGATCACCACATCGCTTTCGGCGATCGCCAGTTCGGCCTGCGCCGCCATCTCCTTGACCAGGCCCTCGGCCGCGACCGGCTCGAAGCCACCGGTATCGATCACGAGGTACGGCATCGGGCCGACCAGGCCATCGCCATAGTGGCGATCGCGCGTCAGCCCGGGAAAGTCTGCAACCAGCGCCGCACGGGTGCGGGTGAGTCGATTGAACAAGGTCGACTTGCCCACGTTGGGACGCCCGACCAGGGCGACGACCGGCTTCATGCGCGCGCGCCCCGCCTCACCGCTCGACGCTCAGGAACGCCAGCGCGCCGCCTTGCGTTTGAACGATGGCCCCGTTGGCCCATGCCCGGGGCGCAGCTGTGATCGCATCGCCCAGTGCCACGCGCGCAGCGAACTCTCCGCTGTCGGGTCGCAAGACGTGCACGTAGCCTTTGAAGTCGCCGACCAGCACGGAAGAAGGCAGCACGAGCGGGTTGCTCAACTGGCGATTGGCAAGCGACGCGTTGCGCCACACGCTGGCACCGCTGTCACGCGCGTGCGCCACCACGGCACCGCCCGCGTCCACGGCATAGACATACTTCTCATCCATCGCGACGCCCGCACCGGCCGCCAAGTCCCGCGCCCAGCGCAGGTTGCCGTTGGCATTGTCGACACAGGTCAAGCGGCCCTGAAACGCCGCGGCACAGGCATCGCGACCGCCGACGGCGAGCGCGCCGATGACGTCGGCCAGCCGCTCAACTTCGGTTGCCCCGCGCGGTTCGGCCACCACCGCTTCCCAACGCACGGCGCCGTTGGTCAGCGACAACGCCACCAAGCGTCCCCCAGGCAAACCCACCAGCACGTTGTCGCCGATGAACGCCATGTCCGAGGTGGTCCGAAGCGTCAGCGGCGGCGGCGTGCGCGAGAAGCTCCAGCGCCGCTTGCCACTGTCGATTTCAAACGCGGTAATGCGCTGGTCGGTCGAGCGCACGACGACAACGCCACGGCCCACGAGCGGAGCTGTCAGTACGTCACTCGACAGTTGCGCGCGCCAGCCCGGTTTGCCGTCCGCACCGTACGTCAGCAGTTCGCCCTTCGCCGTTCCCACGGCAACGACGAAACCATCACTGCCGACACCAGCCGTCAGTCGCGCATCCGTATCGATGCGCCAGATCACTTCTCCGGTGGCCGGCGCAACCCGCACGAGCGTGCCGTTGGAGCCTGCGGCATACACGGCGTTCTCAAGGACCGCCGGCTGCAGCGGCGCACCCTTTGCATCACCGACGTTGACGCGCCAGGCGGTGCGAACGTTGAGTGTCTGCTTGAAGTCCACCAGCTCGGCCGGCTTGGACACTTCGCTCTTGCTCGACGCACAACCCGCCAGCAACAGCGCGCCGCTGGCCGCGACTGCAAGCAGAAGGCGGCCGAGCCTTGGAACGATCATTGTCATCAGGACACCGCGGGCGCCGGCACGGAATCGAGCTTCAGCTGCAGCAGTTGCCGCAACGGGTGCTGGGGATCCGCCTTGTCGAGGGCGACCTCCCACGCGGCACGCGCCTCGGCGGCCTTGCCCTGCGCCAGCAACACGTCGCCGCGGCGATCGGCAAACGCGGTCTGGTGCGCGACCGGCACATCGCCGGCGAGTACCTTCAACGCCTCGTCGTAGCTCTTCTCGTCGAGCAGCACGCCTGCCAGCCGCACGCGCGCGATCAAAACGAACTCCTCATGACCCGACTTGTCGATCACCCACTTCAGCTGCGCACGCGCCGCCGGCAGGTCGTTGGCCTCGTGGTTCACCTTGGCGGCATGCAACGCCGACATTGAGGCGAACACCGTGCGGCCATGGTTCTGAATGAGCGTGCCGGTGAGTTCCTTGACGCGCGCGCCGTTGTTCTCGCCAAGGGCCTTGAGCACCAGCTCGTAGGCAGCCGATGCCGACGCTGCCTCGCGCCGCTCGTACCAGCGCCAGCCGTTCCAACCAGCCACCGCAAGCAGTGCCAGCGTCACCACGGCAAGAAGGAAGTTGCCGTACTTTTCCCACCACGCCTTGAACGTAGCGAGTTGTTCCTGTTCCTGAAGGTCGTATGCCATGGGTCCCTGCGAGTCCGCTCGTGCTGTGTTGTTCGTTACGTTATCTATTGGAGCGGCGTCTCGGCCGCCTGCAATGCCTCGATCAGCGCGTCGGCCAGTTGCGCCACCGGCACGCTCGACTGCTGCGCAAAGGCGCGCTCCGCGGCGCCGCTGCGCAGCGCCTTGACCGCCGCGCTGCCTTCCTGCAGTTCCGCCTCGCCGATGATGACGGCGAACTCGGCGCCGCTCGCATCGGCCTTCTTCATCTGCGACTTCATGCTGGCGTCGCCGGCATGCAGCACTACGTCGAGGCCCGCATCGCGCAGCCGCTCAGCGACCAGGAACGCGTGGGTACGCGTGGCGCCGCCCTGGTGAAGGATGTAGGCGTCGCAACCGGGCGCGAGGTCCACCTGGCCGCCCTCCTTGAGCAACTCGATGACGCGCTCGATGCCCATGCCGAAGCCGATCCCTGGGGTCGGCTTGCCACCCATTCGCTCGATCAGCGGATCGTAGCGACCACCGCCGCAGATCGTGCCCTGGCTGCCCAGCGCATCGGTGATCCACTCGAACACCGTGAGGTTGTAGTAGTCCAGTCCACGCACCAGGCGTGGATTGACGCGGAACTCGACGCCAGCCGCCGTCAGCAGTTGCTGCAGACCGTCGAAGTGAGCACGCGATGCCTCGCCCAGGTAGGCGCAAATGCGCGGCGCCCCGTCGACGACCTCGGCCAATGCCGGATTCTTGGTGTCGAGAATGCGCAGCGGATTGCTGTGCAGGCGGCGCTTGGCGTCAGCGTCAAGCGCGCCCTCGTGCTGCTCGAAGTAGGCGATGAGGTCGGCGCGATGCGCGGCGCGCTCGGCCACCTGCCCGAGGCAATTGATCTCCAGCCGCACTTTGGGCAGTTGCAAAATCTGCCATAGCCGCGCCAGCATCACGATCAGCTCCGCGTCGATGTCCGGGCCGGCGAAGCCGATCGCCTCGACGTTGACCTGATGGAACTGCCGGTAGCGCCCGCGCTGCGGACGCTCGTGCCGAAAAACTGGTCCCATCGACCACACGCGGCGCGGCGCGTCATAGGTGAGGTTGTGTTCGATCGCGGCACGCACCACGCCAGCGGTGAACTCCGGCCGCAGCGTCAGGTGCTCGCCGTTGAGGCGGTCTTCGAACGAGTACATCTCCTTTTCGACGATGTCAGTGACTTCGCCGATTCCCTTCACGAAAAGCTCGGTGTACTCGACGATCGGCGTTCGGATCTGTTGATAGCCATAGCTGCGCAGCCAGTCGGCGATGCGCGCCTCGAACCACTCCCACAGCGGGGCCTCGGCGGGCAATAGGTCGTTCATGCCGCGCACGGCAGACAGTTTCCTGGAGCTCATCGCTATGCCGCGGCGCGCGTGTACCGGCGCTGCACGTAGTCCTCGACGATCGCCTGGAACTCCTCGGCGATTCGCTCGCCCTTCAGTGTGACCGTGCGCTCGCCGTCGACAAACACCGGCGCCACCGGTGCCTCGCCGGAGCCCGGCAGGCTGATCCCAATATTGGCGTGCTTGCTTTCACCCGGACCGTTGACGACGCAACCCATGACCGCGACGTTCATCGACTCCACGCCGGGATACGACTGGCGCCATGCCGGCATCTGCTCGCGCAGATAGTCCTGGATCTTCTCAGCGAGTTCCTGGAAAAAGGTGCTGGTGGTGCGACCGCAGCCCGGGCAGGCGATGACCATGGGCGTGAAGGCACGCAGGCCAAGCGTCTGCAGGATCTGCTGGGAGACCTCGACCTCCTTGGTGCGCGGCTCGCCGGGCGCCGGCGTGAGGGATACGCGGATGGTGTCGCCGATGCCCTCCTGCAACAGCACCGCGAGCGCCGCGGTGGAGGCGACGATGCCCTTGCTGCCCATGCCTGCTTCCGTCAGGCCAAGGTGCAGCGGGTAGTCACAGCGGCGCGCCAGTTCGCGATAGACGGCGATCAGGTCCTGCACGCCACTCACCTTGGCGGACAGGACGATCATGTCGCCACCCAGGCCGATCTTTTCCGCGCGCTGCGCATTTTCGATGGCCGATCGCACCAGGGCCTCGCGCAGCACGGCATTGGCGGTCCAGGGCTGCGGGCGATGGCTGTTCTCGTCCATCATGCGCGCCAGCAGTTCCTGGTCGAGCGAACCCCAGTTGACGCCGATGCGAACCGGCTTGCCATGGCGGGCTGCGATCTCGATCATCCGCGCGAAATTGTCTTCCCGCTTGGCACCGCGACCGACGTTGCCGGGGTTGATCCGATACGCCGACAGCGCTTGGGCGCAGCCCGGATAGTCGGCCAGCAGCTTGTGTCCGTTGTAGTGGAAGTCGCCCACCAGCGGCGCGTCGATCCCCATCCGATCGAGCTGAACGCGGATGGCGTCGACCTCAGCCGCCGCCTCGGGCGAGTTGACGGTGATGCGCACCACTTCGCTGCCCGCCTGCGCAAGTTCCTTCACCTGGATCGCGGTGCCGATTGCGTCGGCCGTGTCGGTGTTGGTCATCGACTGCACCATCACCGGGGCGTCGCCGCCGATGCGCACTTCGCGCGCGCCCCAGCGCACCCTCACCTGCCGCGTGGGATGGCGGGCAAGCGGGCCGATCACGGCGGGCAGACAATCAACGACGGCAGCAGCAGCGGCAGGCTGATTCATCGTCGGTTCACTCCAGCGTCAGGCGTGCCAGGTCGTCGGCACGGGCATGGGGCTTCAAATCGATGGGCTTGCCACGGTACTCGAGGCGCACTGCGGAAGAGTTACCGATCACCAGGCGCAGAGGCGGTTGCACCGGCGCCAGACGCCTCTCGGTGCCGGGCTCCTGCAAACCGCTGAGGATGACGGCGCCGTCGGCCTGCGTGATCTCGATCCAGGACGGGCGATCGCCGATGAGCAGCCGCACTCCGTTGAGCAACGGAGCCGAAGCAGCAGCGGACGCGGGCGGTGCCGATGCCGCCGACGACACCGCGCTTTTCGTCGCCGCAGGCGTACGTTCAGCCGACGGGGCGCCCTCTGCCGGTGACGCTGGCGCTTGCGGGACAGCCGCGTCAGGGACAGCCACAGGCGTGGCGCTGCCGCTGGACGCTGCGCCGGCAGGTTGGGGGTCGGCTGTCGGCGCGGTTGTCGTCACCACGGTCGGCTCGGCGGTCGGGGTGCGCAAGGATGCCAACCACCCAATCAGGCCCAGCACGATCAGCACGACCAATGCGCCACCGACCACGGTGACGCGCGAGTTGCCGTCGGCACCAGCGCGGCGCACGTCGCTGCGCAAGATTCCAGCGGCGGCGAGCGGGTCGCCCCGCGACGCGGCCGTCGGCAGGCGTGTTGCCAGATCGGCCAGCAACGGCGCTGGGTCGAGTTGCAGTTCCTTGGCGTAATTGCGCACGAAGCCGCGCACGAAAGGGGCTTCAGGCAGAGCCGCCAGTTGTTCCTCCTCGAGGGCGCTGACTTGGCGGGGATGCAGGCGCAGGCGAGCCGCCATGTCGGCGACGGACAGGCCCATGCGCTCACGCGTCTGTGCGAGCGTGTAGCCGAATCCGGTCGGATGCACCGCCTCGGCCTGCGCAGACTGCGCGCTGGCTCCGGAAACCGGATCGACCGACGCCGGCGTCAAGGCAGCGCCGACCTCCCCAGCCTCGCGCGGGTCGTCGACCGCTCTCGCGCGCACGTCGGAGTCGAGGTCAGTCATCGAACTTCTCACGCCTCAACAGACTGGCTTCGTTGGAGTTGGAGAAGCGGCGCCGTAGCTGATCGGCATACTGTCTCTCGGCGCGCACGTCGCCCTGCGCCCGAGCGATGCGCAAGCCGAGCCAAAGCGCTTCCGCATTCGGCTCCACGTCACGCTCCAACAGGCTGAAATAGAAGTTCGCGCGGTCCAGCTGCCGAGTCGCCAGATACAGGCGAGCGAGCTGAAACTTCACCACCGGTGACGAGGCATCCGATTCGAACGAACGCCGCAGGAAGGTCTCAGCGGTCTTGTAGTCCTTCAACTGCATCAGGCAAACGCCGGCGTTTTGCAGCGGCAGCGCCGGCGTGGCGTAGAGCCGATTGTCGGCGGCCCGCTGAAAGTGGGCCAGCGACTCGCGCTCGCGCCCGGTGCGGCACAGAAACCAGCCGTAATTGTTGTTGATTTCGGGGCTGTCGATGTCGATCTTCAATGCGCGACCGAAATTCGCTTCCGCCTGCGCCCTGTCATCGAGCTCCATGTAGATCAGGCCCAGCAGCGCGTACGCCTGCGACAGGTTGGGATCGATGCTGAGCGCCTGCTTGACCTCATCGATCGCCACCGCGTATTGGCGCTGACTGTAGTAGTTGGACGCCAGGCGCAAGCGCAGCGACGCGCGCTTCTGAAGATCGGCTTCGCTGCTCTGGGTTGCGCCCGGATTCTCCACCTGCCGGCCGTTGACCGTGGTTGTCGTCTCGCAAGCGCCGAGCGCCAAGATGGCAGTGCATGCCCAGGCCGAGACTCGCATCGTGTGCATCAGTTCAGGCTCCGCTTGTCGGACTCAAGAGTGCACGGCAACCAGCGGCGGCAACTGCTGCTTGCGCTCGGCGCGCCGGGTCCTGTCCTGCACCTCGCCTGCCAATTGACCGCAGGCGGCATCGATGTCATCGCCGCGCGTCTTGCGCGTCGTGGTGACGATGCCAGCATCCTGCAGGATTTGCGCAAAGCGGCGGATGCGTTCAGGCGCAGAGCGACGCAGTCCGGCATCAGGAAACGGGTTGAACGGGATCAGGTTGAACTTGCATGGAACATCGTGCACCAGCGCAATCAACTCGCGCGCGTGACCATCTTGATCATTCACGCCATCGATCATCACGTACTCGAAGGTAATGAAGTCGCGCGGCGCGTGCTTGAGATAACGCTGGCACGCCGCCATCAGGTCGCGCAGCGGATGCTTGCGGTTGAGCGGCACCAGCCGATCCCGCAATTCGTCATTAGGCGCGTGCAGCGACACCGCCAGCGCCACCGGACACAGTTGCGCCAGCTTGTCCATCTGCCGCACCAGTCCGGACGTGGACACCGTCACCCGCCGACGCGACAGCCCATAAGCATTGTCATCGAGCATCAGGCGCAATGCCGGCACGACCGCATCGAGGTTCTGCAGCGGCTCCCCCATGCCCATCAGGACCACGTTGCTGATCACACGCTCGCCTTCGCTGCCCTCGCTCGCCGTCACGCCGGCACTCGACCGCAGTGCATGCTCGGCCCACCAAAGTTGACCAATGATCTCTGACGTCTTCAGGTTGCGGTTGAAGCCCTGCCGCCCGGTGGAGCAGAACAAACACGCCATCGCGCAGCCCGCCTGCGTGGAGACGCACAGCGTGCCGCGATCGTCTTCGGGAATGAACACGGTTTCAATCGCGTTCGCCAGGCCGACATCGAGCAGCCACTTGCGCGTGCCGTCACTCGATGTGGCATCGCGCATCACCGGCAACGCCACGATCTCGGCGTGCTCGGCAAGTTTGGTGCGGAGCGACTTGGCCAAATCGCTCATGGCGTCGAAATCGCGAGCCCCGCGCCGGTGGATCCACCGCTGAAGCTGGCGCGCACGAAACCGCTTCTCGTCAAGCGACGAGACATAGGCCGTCAGTGCGGCTGCATCCAGATCGAGCAGATTGACGCGATCCACCGGGTTGCCTGTGGGTGAGGCGGCTCAGCGCGAGTGAACGTTCATGCCCGGAAAGAAGAACCCGACTTCGACTTGCGCCGTTTCGGGAGCGTCCGAGCCATGCACGGCATTGGCATCGATGCTGTCGGCAAAGTCGGCCCGAATGGTGCCGGGCGCCGCCTTCTTCGGATCGGTTGCGCCCATCAGCTCGCGGTTCTTGGCAATCGCACCCTCGCCCTGGAGGACCTGGACCATGATCGGACCGGAGATCATGAAACTCACCAGATCCTTGAAGAAAGGACGCTCGCGATGGACGCCATAGAACGCCTCAGCGTCGGCACGCGACAACTGCATCATTCGGGCAGCAACGATCTTCAGTCCGGCCTGCTCGAAGCGCGCGAGGATGGCACCGATGACGTTCTTCGCGACTGCGTCGGGCTTGATGATGGAAAGGGTGCGTTCGATTGCCATTGCCTTGTTTTCCGTTGATTGAGTAGAGGGTGTGATCAGCGCACCGCGCAGCGTTCAGCGGGGCAGCCGCAGACGCGGTCGCGCAATTGTCAAAAGCGTTTCGCGAATGAAAGGGCGAAAATCTCTCGAAAAATTAACGAGTTGCGACAGACGCCGAACGCGCGATCTTAACACGCAGAGGGCGTCAACTCGCGTGATCGGCGACCCGGCCCGGTTCGAGAACGGCCATGGATTCGATGTGAGCAGTGTGCGGAAACATGTTGACGACGCCGGCAGCGCGAAGTTGCCACCCCCCCTCGTTAACCAGCACGGCGCAATCGCGCGCAAGCGTCGCCGGATTGCAGGACACATAGAGCAGCCGCCGCGGCCGCAGTTGCGTCTGCGCGAGTGACTGAACCAAGGCCAGCGCGCCTTCGCGCGGAGGATCGACCAGCACCGCCCCGATCGGCGCGTCGGCGTTCAGCCGGTGCCAGTCGTCCAAGGTCCATTCGAACAGGTTGCGCGCTATGAACGAGGTGCGCTGGCCCAAGCCTGCACCGTCGGCCGCCGCGCGTGCTCGGGCCACCAGGCCCGCGCTGCCCTCGAGTCCCACCACCTGCCGGGCGCAGGTGGCGAGCGGCAGGGTGAAATTGCCCAATCCGCAGAAGAAGTCGGCGACCGACTCGTCGACTCCAGGCGCAAGTAGACGCACCGCACGCCGCACCAGCACCTCGTTGATCCGATGATTGACCTGTGTAAAGTCGGTGGGCATGAACGGCACGTTGACGCCGAACTCGGGCAGGCCGAGCAGCAAGCGGTCGGCAGCGGCCGGATCCAGGGGCGCCGCTGTCTCGGGTCCCGCCGGCTGCAGCCACGGCACGACGTCGTGGTCCCGGCCAAAGCGGGCAAGCAGTACACGATCAGCCGCCGTGGGCGGCGCCAGGTTGCGAAACACCAAGGCGGTCTGCTGCACGCCATCATGCTCGGCAACAGCCAGCTCGATCTGCGGCAAGCGGTTGTAGATGGACAGGGCCCCGATCAGGTCGCGCAGCGGCAGCAGCAGCGCGCTGACATGGGGCGGCAACACCTTGCACTCGCGCATGTCAGCAACGAAGCTGCTGCCGCGCTCGTGGAAGCCGATCAAGACCCCGCCCTTCTTGGCGACATGCCGCACCGTCAGGCGCGCGCGGTAGCGGTAGCCCCAGGTCGGGCCATGGATAGGCCGCATCATCGTCTGCGCACGTACGCGGCCGATATGCCAGAGCGCGTCCTCGAGGACCCGCTGCTTGATCGCCACCTGCGCGCGCGGCTCAAGGTGCTGCATGGCGCAGCCGCCGCAGAAACCCGGGCCGATGCCGAAGTGGGCACAGCTCGGCGTCACGCGCAGCGCACTCTCGCTCAATACCTCGGAGACACGCCCTGTTTCATAGCTCGGCTTGATGCGCACCGCAGTCGCGAGCACACGCTCGCCCGGCAGCCCGCCCTCGACGAACACGACCTTGCCGTCGCGATGCCCGACGCCCCGACCTTCGAGATCGAGGGACTCGATCTCGACCGTGTAAGGGTGTCCCATGTCAGGGCTCTTGCCAGGCAGCGAGGAACTCACGCCAATGCACCGCATCGGCATGCGCCGCGAGCGCTTCGCGAACGAGTTTCATCTCGGCGGTGTAGGCAGCGTCGGTCAGCTGGCCGCGCATCTTCTGGAAGCGGCAGTACACAAGATAGGTGTTGACGACATCGGTCTCGCAGTAATCACGGATCGCACTGATTCCACCGGCCTGGTAGGCGCGCCACACCTGGCTGCCATCCATGCCCAGCTTGCCGGCGAAACCACACAACTTGGCCAGGTCATCCAGGGGCACGGCGGCACGCGGCTGATACATCGCCAGCAAGTCCATCAGATCGCAATGGCGGGCGTGGTACCGACCGATGTAGCTGTTCCACTTGAAGTCCCGATCGTCATCGCCCTGATCCCAGTAGCGCGCTGCGGCAGCGCCATGAAGGAGGCCGCGGTAGTGAAGCACCGGCAGGTCGAAGCCGCCACCGTTCCAGCTGACCAGTTGCGGCGTATAGCGGTCCACGAGTCGAAAGAAGTCCTGCACCAACCGCCCCTCACCGTCCTCCGGCGTGCCGAGGCAGCGCACGCGAAAGCCGCTGTCATCACGAAATGCGCAGCCAATGGCGACGATTCGATGCAGGTGATGCTGGAGAAAGTCGCTGCCGCCGGTGCGCTCACGGCGCTCGGCGAAAGCGCGTTCGGCAACCGCGGCGTCATCGAGTTCGGCCCACTCGGGCCGCAATCGACGCAAGCCCGCTACGTCGGGCACGGTTTCGAGGTCAAAGCACAGGGTCGGAATCACGCGACATTGTATCGGCGCAGGTTGTGCCGCCTGATTCAGAGAACCGCGTTCGCACCAACACAGCGCATTGCCGGCGTTCGACGCAGGCGCTGCGGCGCCTCCCGAATCTGCCTCACCCGCTCGCGTGTCAGGTCCAGCGTCGCCCCGCCGTCGCAACCAACTCTGTGGCCAAGACCTTCGCCGCCGCTAGGGTGTCATCGGTTTGGCAGGAACTTCAGCGGATCGATCGGCTTGCCCGCACGCCTGACTTCGAAGTGCAGCTTGGGAACATCGCTGTCGGTCTTGCCCATCTCCGCGATACGTTGACCGCGCTTCACCATCTGGCCCTGCTTCACCAGGATCTGACGATTGTGCGCATAGGCGGAGATGAAGTCGTCGGTGTGCTTGATGATGATGAGGTTCCCATAGCCTCGCAAGCGATCGCCGCCGTAGACGACCTCGCCATCGTTGGCGGCGAGAACCGGATCGCCTTCCTTGCCAGCGATGCCGATCCCCTTGTTGCGCGCTTCGTCGAAATTCTCGATCACCTTGCCGCTCGCCGGCCAGGCCCAGGTCAGCGCCGGCTCCTTGGCGGAGGGTGTCGCAGGAGCGGGAGTCTTCACCGCCGGCTCGATCATCTTGGGCGCCGGCGCCACCGCCGGCGGCAGTGCTGCCGGACCAGGCGGAGCGATCGTCGGCGGCGCGGTTGATGGCACCGGCGGCAGCGACGTCGCACCTTCGAGCGGCCGAACGTCGGCAGCACCGACGGGCGCGACCGGGACCGCGGCAACAACAGCACCGCCCGGCACATCCGCTGACGGCGCGACGCGCAGCGTCTGGCCGACCTGCAGGCGGGACGGGTCATCGAGCCCGTTCCAGCGCGCGAGATCGCGGTAGTCCTGGCCAAACCCAAGCGCGATGCTGTAGAGCGTGTCACCGCGCTGCACGACGTACTGTCCGTCAAGTGCCTCGCGCGCCGCGACCTGGGTCGCCGTCGCTGGCGCGGCAGCCGGCATGCGCCGCTCCGAGCGGTCGACGATCGGTGCCTCGCGCAGTGATGTGGTGGTACATCCGGTAAGCGCGGCAAGCAGCAATGTCGCTCCACCCATCCACCGGCGCATCGTTGCGTCCGTCATGCAACCCCCTTCAAGTTGCGGTGCCACCCAGCCTATGCGGTGCCACCGCGCAGCGGAACAAACCGCACCGCTTCGATCGTACGGCGGACGACACGGCCGCTCTCGTCCTTGGCAATGACCGTCATCCGCTGATCAGCGCCACCCAGCGGTGCGACGATGGTTCCGCCCGGCTTCAACTGCTCGAGCCAGGCGACCGGCAACTGCTCGCCGGCCGCGGCCGCGACGATCGCGTCGAACGGCGCCTCGCCCGGCACCCCGTCGAAGCCATCGCCGAACACCAGGCGCAGATTGGACACCCGAAGCGGACGCAGGTTGCTGCGTGCCAGTTCATGCAGAGCCCGCACTCGCTCGACCGAGATCACATTGCCGAAAATCCTCGCCAGTACAGCGGCCGCATAGCCGCATCCGGTACCGATCTCGAGCACCTTGGCCGACTTCGGATCGACACACCGTTCGAGCGCCAGTTCCGCTGTACGCGCGACGATATAGGGCTGCGACATCGTCTGGCCATGACCGATCGGCAACGCCGTATCTTCATAGGCACGACTGGCAAGCGCAGCATCGAGGAAGGCGTGGCGCGGGACCGCCGCCATTGCATCGAGCACGCGATGGTCACGCACCCCGAGTTCGCGCACGCGATCGACCATCTTGGACCGCACCCGTTCCGAGGCCAGCCCACCGTTGCCGAGCCGATCGCTCGCCGCGCCGCCGTCGCGAGGCGATTCGCCCGTGGGACGGCCCGTCGGGCTCATGCATGGCCTCTGAGCCACTGCGTGACAGCAGGCAGCTGCTCGACATGAGTGAGGTCAATCTGCAGCGGTGTGACGGAGACCCAGCCGTTCGCGGTGGCGTGAAAGTCCGTGCCCGGCCCGGCCTCCTTGGCACCGCCCGCTGCGCCGATCCAGTAGATCGGCTCACCGCGCGGGTTCTGCGCGCAGATCACGGGCTCGGACGGATGACGCTTGCCGAGCCGCGTGCCCTGGATGCCGCGCACCTCGCCGACAGCCAGGTTTGGCAAGTTCACATTCAGCAGCATGGGCGGCAGCAGTGGCACCTCGATATAGCGGGCGAGCACCTTCGCCGCCCAAGCGGACGCACTGTCCAGATGAGCCCACCCCTTGTCCACCAGAGAGAACGCGATCGATGGAATGCCAAACAGGTGCCCTTCCATCGCCGCAGCGACCGTTCCGGAATAGAGCGTGTCGTCACCCATGTTCTGGCCGTTGTTGATGCCGGAGATGACGAGGTCAGGTCGCTCATCGAGCAGGCCGGTAAGTGCGATGTGCACGCAGTCGGTCGGCGTGCCATTGATGAAATAGAAGCCGTTGGCGGCGCGGCTGACGGTCAGCGGCCGAGACAGCGTGAGGGAGTTGCTGGCGCCGGAGTGATTCTGTTCGGGCGCCACAACGGTGATCTCGCCGAAGCGAGCAGCAGCATCGACCAGCGCTTGCAGGCCGGGCGCCAGATAGCCATCGTCATTGGAAACAAGAATGCGCACGATGCGATTGGCGTCTTGGAAAAACAGAAGGGGTTAGCCCGAGAGCTAACCCCTTCGCGATTCAATGGTCGGGGCGGCGGGATTCGAACTCGCGACCCCTTGCACCCCATGCAAGTGCGCTACCAGGCTGCGCTACGCCCCGAACGAGAAAGATTGTACACGCGACCATGGGTTCCTTCGGCCCGCGCTGCTCACGTCTTGGGCGTATCGAGCAGGAGTTCACGTATCTCCAGCAGCGCATCACGCAGCGCCACTGGACTGAGTTCCGCTTCCTGCGCGTCAGATGCGTTGGAGCGGCCGTTGTGGCGCGGGCCACGCCGGCTGGTCGACTCGTCGAGCCGGTTGCGCGCACCACTGATGGTGAATCCCTGCTCGTAGAGCAACTCACGGATGCGACGCACCAGCAGCACCTCGTGGTGCTGGTAGTAGCGTCGGTTGCCGCGTCGCTTGACCGGCTTGAGCTGCGTGAACTCCTGTTCCCAGTAGCGCAGAACGTGCGGCTTCACGCCGCACAAGTCACTGACTTCGCCGATAGTGAAGTAGCGCTTGGCCGGAATCGGCGGCAACGGAGACTGCCCATCGGCACGAAGTGTGGACATGGCGCCGGGATCTGGTGGAACGCGCGCTCAGGGATCGAGCTAAGACTGCGCCTGCGCGACCGCGGCCTTGAGCTTCTGGCTGGCGTGGAACGTGACAACGCGGCGTGCCGTAATCGCGATCTCCTCGCCGGTCTTCGGATTACGACCGGGCCGCTGGGGCTTGTCGCGCAACTGGAAGTTGCCGAAACCGGACAGTTTCACCGACTCGCCGCGCTCGAGCGCAGCGCGGATCTCGTCGAAGAAGCCGTCGACCATGTCCTTCGCTTCGCGCTTGTTCAAGCCCAGGCGCTCGAACAGCGTATCGGCGAGCTCTGCCTTGGTGACCGTCTTGCCACTGCCCTCGCCACTGCTACCACTGCGTGGCGTTCCTGGCAGGTCGGGGAACTTGAACGCGGGCATGCGTTGATCGTTATCCATGGTCTGCTATTGCCGCAAGCGTGCCCCCAACCGGGCACCGAGTTCGT
>LNFM01008883.1_pt1 | contig 25325 bp, 24 predicted proteins | sample 596031 | NCBI WGS metagenome assembly LNFM01 (sample SAMN04254537, study PRJNA301005) | activated carbon metagenome | isolation source: dual media filters at the Ann Arbor, Michigan drinking water treatment plant | place: USA: Ann Arbor | reverse complement strand
GACGCCATCATCAGCGTCAGGTCGGCGTCGAGGATCGCCTTGCGGTCGAGCGCGCCGAAATTGCCGCCCGGATTGCGCCGCAGGCAGAAGCAGTCCTCGCCGCCGACATAGAACGGCAGCTTCTTCTTCAGCGCGCTGCCCTTGGCATTGAGAAAGCCGACCATGCCGCCGAAGTGGTCGTAATGGCCGTGGCTCAGCACCATGGCGTCGAATGTCGCCGGATCGATGTTGAGGATTGCCAGGTTGTTGAGCAGCACCTCCGGCGTATAGCCGAAGTCGATCATGACATTGCGCTCGACCTCGCCGGCGAAGGACTGCGCGTGCATGGCCAGGCCCCACTCGCCGTTGAGAATGGTGCGCGGCGGCCGGTCGGGGTGCGTGTTGCCGCTCTTGCGCTCGATGGTGAGGCCGTCGCGCTTTTCGTTGGCGACAAACTGGATGACGATGTTGTCGGTGACCATGCGCACCGCCAGCCGGTCGACCACCGGCACGTCGCCGCGCAACGTCTTGGCCGGCGCGGTCCGCCGGCCGGCGGCCATCGCCGCAATCATCGCCGAGACGAAACCGGCGCCCCCGGAGCACAGCGCGCCGAGATCGGCGGCCGGCGCGACGCAGTTGCAGACATTGAACAGCATATCAAATTCCCCCGGCCGATTGTCGTCGCCGATCCTACAGTGCCCTTCAGAGCGTGGCGAGAAACGCCTTCACCGTTTTCTCGGCGCCGTGATCGTCGAGGTCGACGTGGCGGCCCTGCGGGAAACGCACCATGCGCTTGGGCTCGCCCGCCAGCGCGAACAGGCGTTCGCCGGAAGAAATCGGCACCACGCCGTCGCGCTCGCCATGCATCACCAGCAGCGGCGCTTTCACGTTGGCGATGCGCAGGTCGGAGCGGAACGTGTCCTTCATCAGCCAGCGCACCGGCACGAAGGGATAGGCCGCGGCGCCGAGGGCGGCGGCGCTGACGAAGGGCGCATCAAGGATGAGGCCGGCGACCGGCCGTTCGGCGGCCAGCGCCACCGCGACCGCGCTGCCGAGCGATTCGCCGAACGGCACGATGCGCTGCCCCGGATATTGCGCAGTGATAAAATCATATGCCGCGCGCGCATCGCGGATCAGGCCGTCCTCGCTGGGCGTGCCGCTGGAGCCGCCATAGCCGCGATAGCTCAGCGCCAGCAGCCCGGTGCCATCGGCCGTCAGCCAGCGGAACCGTCCGGCGCGCTGATGGAGACCGCCGGCATTGCCCTGGAAATAGATCACCACCGGCTTGCCATCGCGCGGCGGCACCAGCCAGGCGTGCAGCGTCTCGCCATCATCGGTAGTAAGGCGGATGTCTTGCGCCTGCGGCAATCCGCCCTGCGCCGCCGTGCGATGAGCCGTGTCAGGAAAGTACATCAGCGAGCGCTGGAAGATGTACATCAGCGCCAGCACCGCGACATAGCCCAGCACGGCGACGATAACGATCGATTTCAATGTGGACATCAGAAATGCTAGCACGGCGGCCATGGATGCCGACCTGACAATTCGTCCCGCGACCGACGCCGACGATGACGCCATCTGGCAGATCCTGGAGCCGACCTTCCGCGCCGGCGAGACCTACCCAATTCCACGCGACATCCCGCGCGGCGACGCCCTCGCCTATTGGCGCAGCCCCGGCCACACCGTGTTCGTGGCGCAAGCCAGCGATGCAATTCTGGGCAGCTATTATCTCCGCGCGAACAATCGTGGCGGCGGCGCCCATGTCGCCAATTGCGGCTACATGGTGCTTTCCACCGCCAGCGGCCGCGGCGTGGCGCGGGCGATGTGCCGCCACTCGCTGGAACAGGCCAAGGAACGGGGCTTCCAGGCCATGCAGTTCAACTTTGTCGTCGCCTCCAACAGCCGGGCGGTCCGGCTGTGGCAGGCCTGCGGCTTTGCCGTCGTGGGGCGGTTGCCAGGCGTTTTTAACCATCCCGCTCTCGGCCCGGTCGACGCACTGGTCATGCACCGGACGCTCTAGCGCGGCCGCGCGTTAAAATCGTTTGCGGTGCAACCATTTGAGCCGGGGGACGTTTCGATCAGGGGTGGGTAACCAGATGGGATGTAAACCGGGGCCTCTTAAGCGGATTCGGGATCGACTTGACGATGGATAAGCCGGGCTTTTTGGAAAGCGAGTTCGAACGGCTGGTTGCGATCCGCGATGACGGGCCGGCCGACGACAATGTTGTGCCTTTTTCCGAGTCCGCCCGTCCGCCACCGAACCGGCAGGAGCGGGAGCGCCGGTTCCATGCGCTGCTCAACGCCCTGCCCGCCGCCGTCTATACGACCGACGCCAATGGCCTGGTGACTTATTACAACGACGCCGCCGCCGCGCTGTGGGGTAACCGCCCGGCCCTCGGCCAGCAGGAGTGGTGCGGTTCGCACGAAATGCTCTCCCCTGACGGCATGCCGCTGCCGCACGACCAGTCCCCGATGGCGGTCGCGATCAAGGAAAACCGGCCGGTGCGCGGGCTGGAAGGCGCCACGCTGCGTCCCGACGGTACCTGCGTGCCATGGCTGGCCTACCCGACGCCGCTGCATGACGAGGACGGCCACCTGGTCGGCGCCGTCAACATGCTGGTCGACATCACCGAGCGCAAGCAGATCGAGGAGCAGCAGTCGCTGATGGTGCGCGAGCTGCACCACCGCGTGAAGAACACGCTGGCCACGGTGCAGGCCATCATGGGCTCGACCGCGCGGTCGGCGGAAACCATCGAGGAGTTCAAGACGGCACTGATCGCACGCATCGGCTCGCTGGCGCGCACCCACCGGCTGCTGACCGACGACGGGCCGACGGTGTCGTTCGGCGACATCCTGAAGAACGAACTCGATGCCTTCGATGACGGCAGCGAAGGCCGCATCACGCTGACCGGCCCCGAAGTGAAGCTGTCGTCGCAACTGGCGGTGTCGCTTGGCATGGCCGTGCACGAGTTGACTACCAATGCCGCCAAATTCGGCGCGCTGTCGATGTATGGCGGCAAGATCGACGTTAACTGGGCCATCACCATCGAAAAGACGCGGCGGACGCTGACCTTCAACTGGGTGGAAAGCAGCGGCCCTGAGGTGTCCGAACCGCTGCGTCACGGCTTCGGCTCCCGGCTCCTGGACTTCGTGCTGCCCGGCCAGATTCAGGCCAAGGCCACGGTCGATTATCGCCGCGAAGGCGTCCAGATCCACTGCGTCGTGCCGCTGCCGCTGGAAGATGAATCGGATACGGCGGATACCGCCTGCGATCCCCGTTAACGGTTTGCAAACCACGTCTGTTTACGTTTCGTAAACCGGCTGAGCACCCGCCGTTCCGGAGCGCCTATGCTCGATACCGTGATCCTGCTGACCGGTCCCGTCGATGAGACGGTGCTGGCTGAGGTGCTGCAACGGCACAATCCGGCCCTCGCCATCCGCTCGGTCAAGACGCTGGCGGAGCTGGAGGCGATCGATGGCGACACGCTGGCGCGCGCGCGGCTTGTCGCCTTCGTCACGCCGGTGATCGTGCCGGCGCGCATCCTCGATCGGATCGGCCATGGCGGCTACAATTTCCATCCCGGCCCGCCGCATTATCCCGGCTGGGTGCCGTCGCATCTCGCGGTCTATGAGCGCGCCACGCAATATGGCGCCACCGCGCATCGGATGACGGCGCGGGTCGACGCCGGCCCGATCGTCGATGTCGGCCTGTTCGCGGTGCCGCCCGGCACCTCGGTGCTCGATCTCGAGCGCATGGCGTTCAAGGCGCTGGCGCGGCTGTTCTGGCAGCAGGCCAAGCCGCTGGCGACGCAGGCCACGCCGCTGGCCGAACTGCCGGTCGCCTGGAGCGGCCGCAAAAGCACGCGCCGGATGTACGAGGCGCTGTGCGAAATCCCGGCCGATATCACCAAGGACGATCTCGACCGCCGGATTGCCGCCTTCGGCGAGGGCCATTTCGGCACCTTCCCGACCGTGACGCTGCATGGCCACCGCTTCCGCCTTGTCGACGTCGACAGCAGAGCCGCTGTTGAATCGCCGGCGCTGGCCCCGGCAGAGCCGCGCAGCATGGCTGCGGTCTAACCACGACGACGCGGCGATCCGTCGCACAGGCGCGCTCGCGCACGATCACACGCGATCACCATCGCGTCATTCGCGCCCATAGTGACCCGCCGCGGGTCGACATGAATGCGCGCCGGATGCATGAGTAACCTATCCCCCGCGAATCGAGGAATTCCGCAGCGATGGCGATCGATCGACGTTTGTTCGTACTTGGCATGCCCGCTCTGCTCGCCGGTTGCGTCACGCAGCGCACGCCGCACGTCGAACTGCAGATGCCGTTCGGACTGCATTATCAGACCATGTATGCGGCCATCGACACCGAGCCCTTTCCGGTTCCCGCGGTGGATCTCAGCAGGGTCGATCCGGAATATCTCCGCCGCGAGGTCGCCTACGCGACGCGCGAACAGCCGGGCACCATCGTCGTCGATACGGGTGAGCGTTATGCCTATCTCGTGATGGAGAACGGCCGCGCCCTGCGCTACGGCGTCGGCACCGGCCGCGAGGCGGCGTTCAATTTCCAGGGCAGCGCCATCATCCTGCGCAAGGCGGAATGGCCGCGCTGGACGCCGACGCCGACCATGATCGCCCGCGAGCCGGAGCGTTACGCGAAATATGCCGGCGGCCTGGCCGGCGGTCCGGAAAACCCGCTCGGCCCGCGCGCTCTCTATCTGTTCAAGGACGGCAAGGACACGCTGTATCGCCTGCACGGCACGACGGAGCCCGAGACCATCGGCACGACGGTATCGTCGGGCTGCGTGCGCCTGCTCAATCAGGACATCATCGACCTCTATCGCCGGGTGCCGATCGGCACCAAGGTCGTCGTGATGCCGGCCACGCCGCTGATGTCCTAAGCGGCGGCGGCGCCTGCCCGCCGCTCACGCTCCGCGGCGCTGATACGCCGCGTCGCCACCGCGGCGCCTACATCCCCTTGACGATGCTCTCGGTCATCTTCTTGGCGTCGCCGAGCAGCATCATGGTGTTGTCGCGGTAGAACAGCGGGTTGTCGATGCCGGCATAGCCCGACGCCAGCGAGCGCTTGATGAACATCACGGTGCCGGCCTTCCACACCTGGAGCACCGGCATGCCGTAGATCGGCGACGACTTGTCGTCTTCGGCCGCCGGATTGGTGACGTCATTGGCGCCGATGACGAAGGCGATGTCGGCCTGGGCGAATTCCGAGTTGATGTCTTCGAGCTCGAACACCTCGTCGTACGGCACGTTGGCTTCCGCCAGCAGCACGTTCATGTGGCCCGGCATGCGGCCGGCGACGGGGTGAATGGCGTATTTGACCTCGACGCCTTCCTTCTTGAGATGGTCGGCCATCTCGCGCAGCGCATGCTGGGCCTGCGCCACCGCCATGCCGTAGCCCGGCACGATGATGACCTTCTGCGCATTCTTCATGATGTAGGCGGCGTCTTCGGCCGAGCCGAGCTTGACCGGCTTCTGCTCGCCGCCGCCGGCCGGTCCCGCCACTTCGCCGCCGAAGCCGCCGAGAATGACCGAGATGAACGAGCGGTTCATGCCCTTGCACATGATGTAGGACAGGATCGCGCCCGATGAGCCGACCAGCGCGCCGGTGATGATCAGCGCCGAATTGCCGAGCGTGAAACCGATGCCGGCCGCCGCCCATCCCGAATAGGAGTTGAGCATCGAGATGACCACCGGCATGTCGGCGCCGCCGATCGGCACGATGATCAGCACGCCGAGCACCAGCGCGATCACCGTGACCAGCCAGAAGTCCAGCGTGCTCTGCGACACCACCAGGCCGTAGATGAAGAAGATCAGCGCCAGCACCAGCGCGATGTTGATGACGTGGCGGCCCGGCAGCATGATCGGCGCGCCGCCCATGCGGCCCGACAGCTTGAGGAAGGCGATCACCGAACCGGTAAACGTCAGCGCGCCGATGGCGACGCCGATGGCCATTTCGACAAGGCTCGCCTTGTTGATGTTGCCGACGGTGCCGATGTCGAAGGCCTGCGGCGCGTAGAAGGCGCCGGCCGCGACCAGCACGGCCGCCATGCCGACCAGCGAGTGGAAGGCCGCGACCAGTTCCGGCATCGAGGTCATCGGCACCTTGCGGGCGATCACCGCGCCGATGCCGCCGCCGATGGCGATGCCGCCGACGACCAGGATCCAGCCGATGGCGTCGGTCGGCGGATGCGCCGCCAGCGTCGTCAGCACGGCAATGGTCATGCCGGTCATGCCGAGCAGGTTGCCGCGCCGGCTGGTGTCGGGCGACGACAGTCCGCGCAGCGCCTGGATGAACAGGACGCCGGCGACGAGGTAAAGCAAAGCGGCGAGGTTGGCGCTCATGCTGCTACTTCTTCTTTTTCTGATACATCGCCAGCATGCGGCTGGTGACCAGGAAGCCGCCGAAGATATTGACCGAGGCGAACACCAGCGCGACGAAGCCGAGCGCGCGCGCCCACACCGGGCCGCTGCTGTCGGCGGCCAGCGGCACGCCGACCGCGAGCAGCGCGCCGACCACGATCACCGACGAGATGGCGTTGGTCACCGACATCAGCGGCGTGTGCAGCGCCGGCGTCACCGACCACACCACGTAGTAGCCAACGAAAACGGCCAGCACGAAGATGGAGAGGCGGAACACGAAGGGATCAACCGCGGTCGCTATGTGGTCCATGGCAATTCCTTACTTCTTAAAATCGCGGCATCGTCAGCGTCGTCATCTCACGCCGCCGTCTTCGGCATGAAGTTCGGATGCACGATGGCGCCATCGCGCGTCAGCACGGTCGCCTTGACGAGTTCGTCGTCCCAGTTGATCGCCAGCTTCTTTTCCTTCTTGTCGATCAGCGTGTCGACGAAGGTCAGCAGGTTCTTGGCATAGAGCGCCGAGGCCGAGGCGGCGAGACGGCCCGCGACATTGAGATGGCCGACGATCTTGACGCCGCCGACCAGCTCGGTGGCGCCGGCCTTGGCGCCTTCGACATTGCCGCCGCGCTCGACCGCGAGATCGATGATCACCGAGCCGGGCCGCATCGACGCCACCATCTCCTTGGTGATCAGCCGCGGCGCCGGACGCCCCGGGATCAGCGCCGTGGTGATGACGATGTCCTGCTTCTTGATGTGCTCGGCCACCAGCGCCGCCTGCTTGGCCTGGTATTCCTTGGACATTTCCTTGGCGTAGCCGCCGGCGGTCTGGGCGTTCTTGAATTCCTCGTCCTCGACCGCCAGGAACTTGGCGCCGAGACTTTCGACCTGTTCCTTGGTGGCGGGGCGCACGTCGGTGGCGGTGACGATGGCGCCCATGCGGCGCGCCGTGGCGATCGCCTGCAGGCCGGCGACGCCGACGCCCATGACGAAGATCTTGGCCGCCGGCACGGTGCCGGCCGCGGTCATCATCATCGGCAGCGCACGGCCGTATTCGGACGCGGCATCGACGACGGCGCGGTAGCCGGCGAGATTGGCCTGGCTGGACAGCACGTCCATCGACTGCGCGCGGGTGATGCGCGGCATCAATTCCATGGCCACCGCGATCAGCCCGGCATCGGCCATCTGCTTGAGCGCGGCCTCGTTGCCGTAGGGGTCCATGATGGCGACGACCAGCGCGCCCGGCTTGTAGGCGGCGAGCTCGTTCGGCGCAGGCCGGCGCACCTTGAGCACCAGATCGGCCGTCCTGGTGACGTCCTCGCCGATCTCGGCGCCGGCGGCCTCGTAATCGGCGTCGGCAATGCCCGACGCATGGCCGGCGCCGCGCGCGACCGCGACCTCGGCGCCGAGCGTCTTGAACTTCTTCACGGTCTCCGGCGTCGCCGCGACCCGAGGCTCTCCGGCATCGGTCTCACGCGCTATGGCAATCCGCATTCGCTCCCCCGCCCCGCCTCAAGTTCTTGGAAGTTCCGACGCTAGCGCGCCAGTGCCGTGAAGACGAAAATCAGGAAGCAGATCGCGAAGGCGATGTAGCTCGACGTCTTGCTGCCCGTGACCAGCCCGGGGATGGCGCCGATGATGGCGATGATGAACACCGGCAGCGCCATGAACCAGCGTCCGAAAACGCCGCCAACGGTCAGGCCGAGCAGAAGATTGATGACGTGGACGGTGCCGACGAAGGTGATCTCGATGAAGCGCTCGTAGGTGCTCTCGTGGGCCGGAAGATCGTTGCCGGTAGCGGTCAGATATTCGGTATTGCCGTGGTCGGCCATAGGGGCAGGTCTCCGGGACTAGCAATTGCGGCGCTTGTGGGGTTAGCGCAATTGCAGCCGCAGGGCAACGGTCGGAAACGCTACGGGCACAGGGAGAATCCGGCGCGCGGTCAGTCCGCTGTGGACGGCTGGAGGTCGACCGCCGCCAGGGCGGCGGTTTGCCGCGCCGCCACCTGATCCACCGAAAAGTTCTCGATCGCCTCGTTGAACAGGCGGTGGAAATTCAGCTCCGCCGCCAGATGCAGGAACACGGCGCCGAGCCCGATCGCGGCGCGGTCCATGAACACGAATTCGCGCGGCACGGTGACCGGACCCTTGGCCTTGAGCGCCTGGTGCACCCGGAACGCTTCCTTGCGGCCGTATTCCGAGGGTTTGACGCCGTCGGCAATGGTGCGCACGCGGTCGTCCAGCATCGGCCCGTAGATGAAGCGGGCCCAGATGTTGAGCGTATCGATCAGGTCGCGGTTGAGGCGCTTGAAGCCCCAGGTCTCGTAGGCGTGGACCACCCGGTCGTCGTCGCCCTCTTGCAGGCCGCGGTAGAGATCGACCACGCCGCCGACGAAGCTGGGCGGAAAGATGCGGATGCAGCCGTAGTCCAGCAGATTGATGCCGCCCGGTTTCCCTTTCGCATCGTCGAACACGGTGTAATTGCCGAGGTGCGGATCGCCATGGATGACGCCGAAGCGGCTGAACGGCTGCCACCAGGCGGTAAACATGGCGTGGGCGAGCGTGTTGCGCTGCTTGAGCGGATCGTCCTTGTGGTCGAGCAGCTTGTGGCCCTCGAGCCAGTCCATGGTCAGCAGCCGCCCGGTCGACAGCGCGGGCCAGACCTTCGGCACCCGGATCGCGGGCTCGTCCTTGAGCATGTGCTGATAGAGCCGCGCGTGCTTGGCCTCGCGTTCATAATCGAGTTCCTCGCGCAGGCGGGCGGCGATCTCGACGGCGATCTCGCTGGTGTCGATCACCGGGTCGAAGCGCTTGCGGATCGAGAACAGCATGCCGAGCTGGCTGAGATCGGCTTCGACCGCCGACTGCATGTCGGAATATTGCAGCTTGCAGGCAAGCTGCGAACCGTCCGCGGCCGTGGCGCGATGCACCTGGCCGAGCGAGGCGGCGGCGGCCGGCTGATGCTCGAACGATTTGAACTTGTCCTGCCAGCCGGCGCCCAGCTCGGCGTTCATGCGGCGCTTGACGAAGGCCCAGCCCATCGGCGGCGCATTGCTTTGCAGCTTCATCAACTCGTTGGCGTATTCCGGCGGCAGCGCCCTTCATCATCGGGCCTTTGAGGCCGCCGAGCGCCGCGGTCAGCGCCACCGCATTGGCGGCGCGGTCGAGCGGCATGCCGAACAAGCGCGCGCCTGCCATGCGCGCGGCGACGCCGCCGACCTTGTGGCTGACGCGGGCATAGCGCTTGGCGCGGGCGGAGAAGCGGTTCTTTTCGAGGTCGGCCATGGGCATCATCTAATAGCAGATGGCCGAATAGAAAGGCGCGCTATGCGCCTGCGACATTCACGCTTTGGGCCAATTGTCCCTGATCCATCGGGCGAGGCCCTGCTCGTCGATTTCGCCAGCCGCAAGCCCCAGAATTACAGCCGCAGCATCGGCTTCCGATACGATGAAGTCGACGCCATTGATGCCAAGGAAGGTATAGATCGCCAGCAGCGACGTTCGTTTGTTGCCATCGACAAACGGGTGATTCTTGGCGATGCCATAGCCATAAGCAGCCGCGAGTTCTGGCAGTTCGGCGCCCTCGTAATCCCGCTTGTTGCGTGCGCGATTGAGCGCGGATTCGAGCATACCCATGTCGCGGATACCCGACGGACCGCCATGAATGGCAAGTTGCTCGTCGTGAATGGCGACGATCATTTCAACCGCCAGCCATTCAACCGGCTCGTTCATTTGGCGAGTTCAGCGAGCGCGTTGCGATAGATCTTCATGCCGCGCCGCGCGACTTCCATCGCCTTCTCAAACTTCGGATCGTAAGGCGTGAAGCGAATGCCACCCTCCGCGGTCACAGTCGCATAGAATGTATCGCCGGCGCTCAAACCCAATCGGCTCATCATCTCCTTCGGGATGATAAAGCCGGTCGAGTTTCCGATTTTCTTGAGCTGAACCGAGCCGAGAGACGCCGGGTCAGCTTCGATCTTCTTCTCAATGGACATAGGGGGCCTCCAGCGTTATACAAAACGTACCCCTACCCCAGCGCCTCCAGCTCGCCGATCAGGTTGGCGATGACGCTCAGGCCGCCGTCCCAGAACTGCGGGTCGCGGGCATCCAGGCCGAACGGGGCCAGCAGCTCCGAATGATGCTTGGTGCCGCCGGCCGCCAGCATGGCGAGGTAGCGTTCGGCGAAGCCTTCCTCGGACCGCTCGTAGACCGCATAGAGCGAGTTCACCAGGCAGTCGCCGAAGGCATAGGCGTAGACATAGAACGGCGAATGAATGAAGTGCGGGATGTAGGTCCAGAACGTCTCGTAGCCGGGCTTGAGCTCGATCGCCGGGCCCAGGCTCTCGCTCTGCACCGACATCCACAATTCGCAAATCTTGTCCGGCGTCAGTTCGCCCTTGCGCCGCTCCAGATGCACCTTGCGCTCGAAGGTATAGAACGCGATCTGCCGCACCACGGTGTTGATCATGTCCTCGACCTTGGCGGCGAGCATGGCCTTGCGCTGCTTCTTGTCGGTGGTGTTGGCGAGCAGCTTGCGGAAGGTCAGCATCTCGCCAAACACGCTGGCGGTCTCGGCCAGCGTCAGCGGCGTCGGCGCCATCAGCGGCCCGTTCGGCGCCGCCAGCACCTGGTGCACGCCGTGGCCGAGTTCATGCGCCAGCGTCATCACATCGCGCGGCTTGCCCTGATAGTTCAGCAGCACATACGGATGCGCCGACGGCACGGTCGGATGGGCGAAGGCGCCCGGCTGCTTGCCCGGCCGCACCGGCGCGTCGATCCAGTTCTTGACGAAGAACTGGTCGGCGACTTCCGCCATGCGCGGCGAGAAGGCGCCATAGGCGGTGATCACCGTGGCGCGCGCGTCGGCCCAGGGAATGGTGCGCTGTGCCACCTTGGGCAGCGGCGCGTTGCGGTCCCAGTGCGGCAGCGTCTTTTTGCCGAACCATTTCGCCTTCAGCGCATAATAACGGTGCGACAGCTTCGGATAGGCGGCGCGCACCGCCTCGACCAGCGCCTCGACCACTTCCGGCTCGACGCGGTTCGACAGATGGCGCGCCTCGGCGACGTCCTTGAAGCCGCGCCAGCGGTCGGAAATCTCCTTGTCCTTGGCCAGCGTGTTGGTGATCAGCGTGAACGGCCGCAGATTTTCCTTGAACGTTTTGGCCAGCGCCTCGGCGGCCGCCTTGCGCTTCTTGCCGTCGGCATCCTGCAACAGGCTCAGCGCCGGCTCGATGCCGATGTCCTTGCCGCCGATCCTGAAGCGCAAGGCCGCGACGGTGTCGTCGTATTGCCGATTCCAGGCCGAGTACCCCGTCAGCGACTTCTCGTGAAACAGCTGCTCGAGCCGGTCCTCGAGCTGGTACGGTTTCTCCTTGCGCACGTCCTCGATCCACGGCCGGTAATGACCGAGCGGGCCGTCACGCATCGCGGCGTCGAGCACCGCGTCGTCGATACGGTTGATCTCGAGGTCGAAGAACAGCAGATGCGAGTAGGCATCGGTGATGCGTTCGCTCATGTCGCCGTAAAATTTGGTATAGGCCGGGTTGGTGCTGTCGGTGGCGTGCAGCAGACCCGAATAGGAGCCGATGCGGCCGAGCAGATCGCCGAGCGTTTCGTAGCGCTTGATTGCTTCGAGGAGACCCGGCGCGCCCGGCTCCGCTGCCAGCGCCGCCAGCCTGCCCTTGTACGCGGTCTCGAAGTCCGCGCTCTGACCGGCGATGGAATCGAGATCGCGCGCCAGCGCCGGGCTGTCGAGGCCGGGATAGAGATCGTCCAGGTTCCAGCCCGGCAGATCGCCCAGCTTTTTGTCGCCGGGCGCGCCGGCGGTCCTGCTAGCGGTCTTGCCGGGCGTCTTGCCGGCGGTCGGCTTGCGGCGAGCGGCAGTGCTGGTTTTCGTGCGAGGGGCCATTCACATCCGACAATCGTTAGAGGGTTGCGCGTTGAAGCAGCGGTCGCGGCTTGGCAACAAGATAGGCAGGAAAGCCGGTCTGGCAACCGCCAGACCGCCTGCGCCGCGCTTTTACCGGTGCGGCGGGCTGCCACAATCCATATTGCTTTCGCCCTGTTTCAGCGGTACTAACTCGGCCGGCTCGCGGACCGCTGCAACCGTGACGCCGGGCGACTTTGTACGGCCTAGCACGAGCAGACGTCCGGGCCCTCCCCGGATGAAGACCACCACCAGACCGGGCCCCTCTGGCAGCCGCGAGGCTGCGATGTCGGCTGGAAATAAAGAGCGGCCCGCTGTGTCCATAAGCCTGTTCGAACCCCGTTCGGCACGAGCCGTTCCGCGTCCTTGGCCGCGGCAACGGCAGGCTCATGACATGGCGCGCCGCGTCAACCCGATCATCGTAACAAGCATCAGAAACGGCTTACGCCCATGATGGAATTTCTCTATTCCCCCGTAATGGTGGCCTTCTTCCAGGTCGTCATGATCGACCTGGTTCTCGCCGGTGACAACGCCATCGTCATAGGTCTCGCCGCCGCGGGCCTCCCCGCGGATCAGCGCAAAAAGGCAATTCTGGTCGGCATCATCGCCGCCACCGTGCTGCGCATCGTCTTCGCCGGCATCACCACGCAATTGCTGCAGATCGTCGGCCTGTTGCTCGCCGGCGGCGTGCTGCTGCTGTGGGTGTGCTGGAAGATGTGGCGCGAGCTGCGCACATCGCACCAGGAAGAGCATGCCGCCCAGGAGGCCCTGGAAAACGCCGATCTCAACGCCGACGGCACCGTCGCTGACGGCGCGCCGCGCAAGACCTTCCGTCAGGCGGCCTTGCAGATCCTGATCGCCGACATCACGATGTCGCTCGACAACGTGCTCGCCGTCGCCGGCGCCGCCCGCGACCATCCTTACGTGCTGATCTTCGGCCTGGTGCTGTCGATCGCGCTGATGGGCGTCGCCGCGAGCTACATCGCCAACCTGCTGCAGAAGCACCGCTGGATCGCCTATGTCGGCCTGGCCGTGATCCTCTACGTCGCGGGTGAGATGATCTGGCGCGGCGCCCACGAGGTTCAGCCCTACGTCGGGCAGCTCCTCGGATAAGTCCTTGCGGCGGCCGCTCACAAGCGGCCGCCGCAGTTTCAACTGACAGCAAGTGAGGTCGACCTCGGCGCAGACGCCGATCCAGCAGGAGCGTTCCCCATGATTACCGTTCTTCAGTTCGCGGGCGGATTCGTCCTTTTGCTGTTTGGCGCCGAGTACCTGGTGCGCGGCGCCGTCTCGCTGGCGCGCCGTCTCAATGTCTCGCCGATGATCATCGGCATGACCATCGTCGCCTACGGCACCACGGCGCCGGAACTGGTGGTCAGCCTGCAGGCGGCGATCGACGGCCTGCCCGGCATCGCCGTCGGCAATGTGGTCGGCTCCAACATCGCCAATATCTTGCTGATCCTCGGCCTCTCCGCTGTCATCTTCCCGATCGTGGTCAGTCCGAAGGCGCTCTACCGTGACGCCGCCGTGATGGGTGGCTCGGCGCTGCTGTTCACGGCGCTGGCGCTGTCCGGCCGGATCGAGCGCTGGCAGGGCATCCTGATGGTCGCGGTGCTGGTCGGCTATTCGATCTATGCGTTCTGGTCCGAGCGCCAGCGCGGCAAGGCCAACGACGCCGGCGACCTGGCGGAAGAACTGTCGGACGAGTTCAAGGACCCGCCGCAGGCGACCTGGCTGTCGGTGCTCTGTGTCATCGGCGGCGTCGCCGCAGTCGTCACCGGTGCCAAGCTGCTGGTGACCGCCGCCGTCTTCACCGCGCGTTCGCTCGGCGTCGGCGAAGAGATCATCGGCCTCACCATCGTCGCGGTCGGCACGTCGCTGCCGGAACTCGCCACCGCCACCGTCGCCGCGCTCAAGAAACATTCCGAAGTCGCGGTCGGCAACATCATGGGTGCCGGCATCTATAATCTGCTGGCCATCATGGGTCTGGTGTCGGCGGTGTCGCCGGTCGATGTGCCGCGGCAGATCCTGGCCTTCGACCTGTGGTTCATGCTGGCCGTCACCGGCACGCTGCTGTTCTTCCTGTTGGTGCGGAAGGGTCTCGCGCGTCCGGTTGGCGCGGCGTTCCTGGCGCTGTTCGTCGCCTACACGGTGCTGCAGTACTACGGCGTCGAGCGGGTGTTCGGGCCGGCCAAGCAGGCCGCGGCCGGCATCGGCCTCAGCGGCTAAGCAATCGGGCAGCCGCGCGCGGTCACGTCTCTCGCGCGCGGCGGCTCAGCACGAACAGCAGCATCACCAGACACACATTGGTGAGCGCCAGCGCCGTCAGGATCAGCAGCGTCCAGCCGGCGCCGCCGAGCCGGTACGCCACCGCGCCGGCAAAGGGCGCGGCCGCCATCGCCACCATCACCGGCAGACCGAGCCGCCCGACCAGCGCCGGATAACGCTCGGGGCCGAACAGCGCCAGCGGCAGCGTGCCCTTGGCGATGGTGCCGATGCCGTTGCCGGCGGCATAGCCGATGACGCCGAGCGCGATAAACGTAAACTCGAACAGGAACAGCAGCACGCCGGTCGCGACCAGCAACGTCGACGCGATCATGGTCCAGATCGGGTGGTACTGATTGCCGGCGAAGCGCTCGATCATGCGCGCGCCGACCGCGGACGGACCGATCAGCGCGCCGAGCGCGACCGCCGCCGCCAGATCGAGACCGCGCGCCTGCAACAGCAGCAAGATGAGATTGCCCATCATCGACAGGATCGCCGCGGCGATGGTGACCACCGCCGCCAGCAGCACGAACAGCCACACCTCGTGGCGCGCCAGCCGCACGCCGGGCGTCACCGTCTGGCTGGCCGCCGGCGCAATGAACGAGCGGCGCGGCAGGATCAGCAGATACGCCGGCACGGCGACGCCGATAAACACCGCGGCATAGCCGAAGCACGCGCCGCGCCAGCCGGCATATTCAATGAGCAGCGCCGTGATCGGCCAGCACACGGTGCTGGCGAAGCCGCCAAACAACGTGACCGAGGCAATGGCGTTGCGCGCGTCGCGGCCATAGATGCTGCCGAGCGTGGCGAAGGCCGCGTCGTAGAGCCCCGCCCCCATGCCGCCGCCGATCACCACCCAAGCGGCGAGGTACCAGACGTAATTCTGCGCGGTCCCAAGCAGCAGCAATCCGGCGCCCATCAGCGCCGCGCCCGCTGCCAGCGCGACACGGCCACCGTTGGCGCCGATCAGGCGGCCGGCGCGCGGCGACACAATGCCGGCCACCAGGAGGCCGACCGAGACGCCGGCAATGACCCAGTCCGTCGTCCAGCCGGTATCCGCGACGATCGCCGGCGCCAGCACGGCCAGCAGATAGAACGTCGATCCCCAGGCGAGGATTTGCAGGAACCCCAGCACCGTCACGACGACGCGCGGGTTCGGCCGGCCGTCGGCGGTCGTGTCCATGCCGGCCATTGTCCACATTTGCAGCAGCGCCGGTAGCCCGGTGCGCAATAGTCTTCACAGCCCGTTAAGCAACAGCGGCGACACTGCACCAAATCGGCACAGCCGCCGTGCAGGAGTTCCCATGTCCGAAACCGTGCTCATAGTCGACGACGATCCGGTGCAGCGCCGTCTGCTTGAGGCGCTGGTGGAGCGGCTCGGCTATCGCGCGCTGGTCGCGGACGGCGGCGATGCCGCGGTGAACATGCTGACCGGCCCTGCCCCGGCGCGTGTCGACTGCCTGGTGCTCGACATGGTGATGCCCGACCTCGACGGTCTCGGCGTGCTGGCGCGCATGCGCGAGGCCTCTCTCGACATTCCCGTCATCGTGCAGACCGCCCATGGCGGCATCGACAATGCGGTCGCGGCGATGCGCGCCGGCGCCACCGACTTCGTCGTCAAGCCGGCCGGCGCCGAACGGCTTCAGGTGAGCCTGCGCAATGCGCTGGCTACCAAGCGCCTGGCCGGCGAGTTGCAGCGGCTCAAGCGCCGCCGCGACGGCACGCTGACCATCAACGACGTCATCACCCGCTCGGCCGCGATGCGGCCGGTGTTGCACGCCGCCGACAAGGCGGCCGATTCCAGCATCCCGGTGCTGATCGACGGCGAGTCCGGCGTCGGCAAGGAGCTGATCGCCCGCGCCGTGCATGGCAGCGGCGCGCGCCGCGCCATGCCGTTCATCGCGGTCAACTGCGGCGCCATGCCGGAGAACCTGGTCGAGTCGATTCTGTTCGGGCATGAGAAAGGCGCCTTCACCGGCGCCACCGAAAAGCACAACGGCAAATTCCTCGAGGCCGATGGCGGCACGCTGTTCCTCGACGAAGTCGGGGAATTGCCGCTGACGGCGCAGGTGAAACTGCTGCGCGCCTTGCAGGAAGGCGAAGTCGAACCGGTCGGCGGCCGCAAGGCGGTGAAGGTCGACGTGCGCATCGTGTCGGCCACCAACCGCGATTTGATCGCCGACGTGAAAGCGGGCCGCTTCCGCGAAGACCTGTTCTACCGCCTGCACGTGTTTCCGATCCTGGTGCCGCCGCTGCGTCAGCGCGTCGACGACATTCCCGATCTGGCGCGGCACTTCCTCGCCCGCATCGCTGCGGAAGAAGGCAAGCGCGTGCGCACCATCAGCGGCGGCGCGCTCGACCTGCTGTCGGCCTATCGCTGGCCCGGCAATGTGCGCCAGCTTGAGAACGCCATCTTCCGCGCCGTGGTGCTGAGCGAGGGCGAGGAAATCGGCGTCGCCGAATTTCCGCAGATCGCGGCGCAGCTCGGCATCGACGTCGCTGTCGAGGTCGACCCCGACACCGTCGCCGCGCAGCCGAGCATGGCGCACATGATCGAGCCGGCGCCGGCGCTGGCCGCCGCCTGGCCCGAGGCCAGCGACAGCGCGCATGCTGGCCCCCATGCCGGCCCCTTGGCGCGCGACACGTCCGGCATAGCGTCGGCGATGCCGTCGCTGCGCCTGACCGATGCGCGCGGCGACGTGCGGCCGATCGACGACATCGAACGCGAGGTGATCCGCTTCGCCATCGCGCATTATCGCGGTCAGATGTCGGAGGTGGCGCGCCGCCTGCAGATCGGCCGCTCGACGCTGTACCGCAAGCTCGAGGGCCTTGGTCTGGATGACGGCGGCGATGCCAAAACGCCTGAAAACAAGACGCCGGCGGCCAAGGAAGCCGTGACGGCGGGTTGACGCTTGTCCCGGCTCTGCGGCCCGTAGCCCGGATGGAGCGCAGCGGAATGCGGGGAAGCCCTCCCCGGATTTCGCCGAGTTTATCATCGGGCCGCGCTTCGCGCGGACCCGTTGGCTCATCATGGGCTACACAACCAAGGCACGCCCGGTCGGGCTCACGTTTGGTTGATTAAAATTTTAAGTAAATCCGGCCCGCGTTAGCTTTAAGCGAAGGTTAATGCGGCGGTTTGTCTGATTTCATTCGTCAACGCCCGCAGGCATGCCCATAATGGCGATGCAGTCTGACACGTGGCGTGACAGCGGCATTCCCGGTTAAAGCGCTACGGACATTTTTATCGTTTTCGTTGAGTTCTGTTGCGTGCAGTGGAGTGTGTGACATGCGCAAGCACCGCGTCGACCGTTTGCTGGCCAGCACGGTCCTCAGCTTTATCGTTGCCGTGCCGACGCTCGCCGTCGCGACACCGGATCGCATCCAGTCGGTCGCGCCGCTGGCGCCATCGCTCAATCGGGCGCCGCGCCCGCGCGACGTGGCGCCGCTGCCGCCCGCCCCGCTGCCGCGCCCGCAGCCGGTCTCGACCGAGCCGCGCATCATCGACGTGGCGCCGCCGGCCGCCGATGCCCGCGCCGAGACCCCGCGCGAAACCGTAACCCCCGCCGCCGCGCCGGCGCCGGCCCCGGCCTCCCTCGACAAGCCGCTGGCCGCCGGCGATCCGCAGATCACCGAGCGCCTGCGTGTTCTGGCGACCGGCAAGGACCTGGAAAAGCGCGTCGACCGCGCCGCCGAACGCCGGGCCATCGAGTCATTCTATGCGTCGCGCAATTTCGCGCCGCTCTGGATCAAGGACGGCCTGCTGACGCCGCGCGCCAAATCGGCCATCGAGCGGCTGAGGAACGCGTCGGCGGACGGCCTCGACGCGCCCGATTATGCGGTGCCGGATTTCGCCGCGCTCGCCAATGCCGACGCGCTGGCCGATGCCGACATCGCATTCACCGACGCCGTTCTCACTTATGCCCGCCACCTGTCGTTCGGCCGCATCGCGCCGACCCGCGTCACCGCGGAAGTCGACCACGGCAACCGCACCTTCGATGCCGCCGATACGCTCAAGCGCATCGCCGAGGCCGGCAACGTCAACGCCACCTTCGAGAGCTTCAACCCGCCGCATGCCGGCTTCCGCGCGCTGAAGCAGAAGCTCGCCGAATTGCGCCGCGAACCGGCGCAGCAGGACGCCGGCATTGCCGACGGCCCGGTCATCAAGCCCGGCACCAAAGACGCCCGCATCCCGGCCTTGCGGCAGCGCCTGCGCGTCGCCGGCAAGCCGAACGACACGACCTATGACAAAGCGCTGTTCGAGGCCATCAAGCAGGTGCAGGCCAAAGCCAATCTGCGCCAGAGCGGCCTGATCGGCCCGGCGACCATCGCTGCGATCAACGGGCCGAACACCGCCCAGCAGATCGATCGCATCGTCGCCAACCTGGAACGCTGGCGCTGGCTGCCGCGCGACCTCGGCAAGATCTACGTGATGGTCAACGTGCCGGATTTCACGCTGCGCGTGGTGCGTGACAACAATCTGGTCTGGAACACCCGGATCGTGGTCGGCAAGCCGCAAACGCCGACGCCGCTTTTGACCGCGGTGATGGACAACATCATCGTCAATCCGTCGTGGTATGTGCCGCAGTCGATCATCCAGAACGAACTGCTGCCGCTTTACGCCAGCGATCCGAACATCTTCAACCGCCTCGGCTATGAAGTGAAGCGCGGTCCGGACGGTCACATCAACGTCGTGCAGCCGCCGGGCGCCGCCAACGCGCTCGGCCGCATCAAGTTCAACTTCCAGAACAAGTATCACGTCTACCTGCACGACACGCCAGAGAAGCGGTTGTTCGTGCGCGACCAGCGCGCCTACAGCCATGGCTGCATGCGCGTCGAGGATCCGACCAAGTTCGGCGAGGTCATGCTCGGCCTCGGCCTCAACGGGCCGGCACCGGACGCGCGGCAGATCACCGCCATGTTCGGCCATGAAGAGAAGACCTTCAGGCTGACCAACCGCGCGATGGTCCACCTCACCTATCAGACCGCCTATGTCGACGACGCCGGCAAGCTGGTGCTGCGCGACGACATCTACGGATTCGACGCGCGCATCCAGGCGATCATGAGCACCAACGAGCGCCGCGTCGCCGATCAGGCGCCGCCACAGGACCCGACCCGGGCGCTGGCGACGCTGAAGTCGAACCAGGAAATCCTGCGTCGCGTCGAGCGGCGCGAGACCGGCAACCCGATGGCGTTCTTCGAACGGCTGTTCCGGTAGTCGCGCAACGCAACAACTGCGCAAGGCCGGGCCCCGCGCCCGGCCTTTTTGCGTCGTGCAAAGTTCCATCGTCACATAGAGGCGGATCGGCCCCGATTCAGCCGTCTTCCGGTTTTACCCAAGCAGGATCGGACGGGACAACAACGCGCCGCTAAAGGGTGCGTTAACCAATCCCGACCAACACTGCGGTCGTCGCGTGACCGCCATTCGGGGGCATGGCGACGTCTTGAAACCGCGATTGTCACGGAAGCGTACAGTGTTGGTGAGTGCCGCGCGCAGGCTCAGTGTCGTTCCGTGGATCAGGCGTGCCGGCGTGACGTTAGGCGCCGCCGGCTTGTGCTTCCTGGCCGCCGGGAACTCCCTGCAGGTCGCGGTCGCCAACGGCGACACCCGAACGCTCTCGTTCTTCCACCTGCACACCAAAGAATCCATCACCGTCACCTTCAAGCGCAACGGCCGTTATGACGAGGCCGGCCTGAAGCAGCTCAACTGGTTCCTGCGCGACTGGCGCCGCGATGCCCAGATCCGGATGGAACCGCATCTGTTCGACCTGCTGTGGGAAACCTACCGCGAGGTCGGCGGCACCCAGCCGATCGAGATCATCTCGGCCTACCGCTCGCCGGAAACCAATTCGATGCTGCGCGCGCGCTCCAGCGGCGTCGCGCAGACCAGCCAGCACACGCAAGGCCAGGCGATCGACTTTCATATCCCCGGCGTGCCGCTGGAAAAGGTTCGCAATGTCGGCCTGCGCATGCAGCGCGGCGGCGTCGGCTTCTACCCGACCTCCGGCTCGCCCTTCATCCACATGGACGTCGGCTCGGTGCGGCACTGGCCGCGCATGACCCACGATCAGCTGGCCAAGGTGTTCCCCGACGGCCGCACCGTGCACATTCCGTCCGACGGCCAGCCGCTTCCCGGCTATGCCCTGGCTTTGGCCGATCTCGAGCGCCGTGGCACCAGCCGGCCGTCCGGCGTATCGCTGGCCGCCGCCCGCGACGCCGGCGTGATCACCACCGCCAGCCTGGAGACCGCGCAGCAGCCGCGCCGCGGCCTGCTGGAAGGCCTGTTCGGCGGCAACAGCAGCGCCGACGAAGCCGACGACGCGCCAGCCGCGGCAGCGCCGGTTCGCCCGCGCGCCCCGGTCGTTGCCAGCGTGACGCCGCCGAAGCCGATCGCCGTGGCGATGGCCGCGCCGGCCCCGGTGGCGGCGCCGAAGCCGGTCGCCGTCGAGACGATCGTGCCGATGCCGTCAGCGCGGCCGAAGGTGCCGGTGGTGGCCGTTGCGGTCGCCGCGGCGATGCCGAAGCCCCGCCCGGCGGCGCCCGCAGTCGTGACCGCATCGCTGCCCGCCAATTTGTTCCAGAGCCGCGGCTACTGGCAGGGCGCCGTCAACGCCGGCGTGCTGCACGGTACCGCGGAGCAGCCGTTCCAGGTCGCCAGCGCCGATCCGTCCACCCCGATCGCGCTCGGCTACGCCGCCGACAGCGAGCCGGCCCGCCCCGCCCGCGCCAAGCCGATGGGTGCGTCGGTGCCGCAGCTGGCGCGTGAATCGACCGTGATGCAGGTGTCGGCCGCCAACACCACGGTGGCCCATAAAGCGACGCCGTTGATGAGCGGTGCGCAGCGCACCGACAGCCCGTGGCTTCGCGCCGCGATGCTGACGCCGAGCGTCAGCGGCTACATGACCGCGACCCGCCTCGGCGAGGTCGACATGCGGCCGTTGCAGGACATGCTGCACAAGCCGCAAGACGTGCTGCTGATGTCGTTCTCGGCCGATCCGCATCTCGGCCTGGTGGCGACCGCGTTTACCGGCAGCGCCGTGGTGTTCCTGGCGACCGCGTCGTTCACGGCGCAGACGACGGCGTCGCTGCGGTAGGCGCACGCATCGAGCCGGCCGTCATGGCCGGGCTTGACCCGGCCATCCATGATGACCTTGCCCAGTTCGAGGACGGTAAGGCTTTTTCAGGCAGCCATGGCATCATGGATGCGCGGATCAAGTCCGCGCATGACGCCGTCATCGGGGCAGGCTCACGAAATAATTACTGCAACATGCCGAGCGCGTGCAGGTAGGTCTCGAGGATTTCCTCGGCCTCGCGGCGCTCGTCGGAATCCATCTTGCGCAGCTGCACGATCTTGCGCAGCGCCTTGGTGTCGAAGCCGTTGCCCTTGGCCTCCGCATAGACGTCGCGGATGTCGTCGGCGGTCGCCTTCTTCTCTTCCTCAAGCTTCTCGATGCGCTCGATGATCGCCTTGAGCTGATCCTTCGCGAAGCGGGTGGAGGGTTGTTCGTCCAGTTCGGCGGCCGCTGCGGATGCAGGCATCGATATCTCCTTGGCAGATGGCGGTCGCAACCGCTGCATTGACAGGGAGGTTTGGGATCTGGGCCGGGTCAGGTCAAGGCAGCCGCACCGTCATCCACGCTAATCACACCCGCGCGCGATCTGTCAGTGACCCGGGCTGGACTTTTGAAATGCCGCTTGCTGCGCCGGCGAGGCTTCTTTCTGGTATTTCTGGCGCCACTCGTCATAGGGCATGCCGTAGACGATCGCGCGGCTTTCGTCCCTGGACATCGGCAGGCCGGAACCGTCGGCGGCCTCCTTCATCCAGTTCGACAGGCAATTGCGGCAGAACCCGGCGAGGTTCATCAGGTCGATGTTCTGCACGTCGGTGCGGTTGCGCAGATGCTCGACCAGACGCCGGTAAACGGCGGCTTCCAGCTCGATGCGGGTTTTGTCGTCCATCTGGTCAGCCATGCCACACCCTCCGTCATGCCCGGGCTTGTCCCGGGCATCCACGCCTTCTCGCGTGAATGTAGAGACGTGGATGGCCGGGACAAGCCCGGCCTTGACGAAAGAAATGACGCAGAAACCTACGCCCCGGCTCCCAGATAGGCCCGCTGCACCGCCGGGTCCTGCTGCAAAGCCGCGCCGGTGCCGGAACCGACAATGCGGCCGGATTCGATGAGATAGCCGCGGTCGGCGATTTTCAGGCTCTGCTTGGCGTTCTGCTCGACCAGCAGAATGCCGAGACCGGAACTCCGAATGCGCGCCAGGATCTGGAACAGCTCCTTGCACATGATCGGCGACAGGCCGAGCGACGGCTCGTCGAGCAGCAGGATATCCGGCGCCGACATCAAAGCGCGGCCGATTGCCACCATCTGCTGCTCGCCGCCGCTCATGGTGCGCACCGTCTGCTTCATGCGCTCGTTGAGGCGCGGGAACAGGCCGAGCACCATGGCGAGGTTGGCGGCCTCGTCGGCGCGGGCGCGCGCCGGATAGGCGCCGAGCAGCAGGTTCTCGCGCACGTTCAGCTCGCCGAAAATGCCGCGGCCTTCCGGCACCAGCGCGACGCCGGCCTCGACGATGCGGTGCGGCGCCATTCCTGTCAGATCCTTGCCGGCCATGTTGGTGCCGGCCATGGCAATGCGCGCGCCGGGCGCAGGCTTGACCAGCCCGCCGATCACCTTGAGCAGCGTCGTCTTGCCGGCGCCGTTGGCGCCGAGGATGACGACGATCTCGCCGCGCGCCACCGTCAGCGACACATCGGCCAGCGCCTGGTGCTTGCCATAGAAGGCAGAGACGTTACCGACCTCAATCATCGGCGTCTCCCAGATAGGCGCGGATCACTTCGCGATCGGCCAGCACCGCGGCCGGCGGGCCTTCGGCGATCTTGCGGCCGGTGTTCATGACGACGCAGCGGTCGCACAGCGAGCGGATGGCGTCCATCACGTGCTCGACGATGATGATGGTGAGCCCCTCCTCACGCAGCATCTTCACCAGCGCGATGCCGACCTGAAGTTCGGACGGGTTGAGCCCGGCCAGCCATTCGTCGAGCAGCAGCACGTCGGGATCGAGCGCCAGCGCGCGCGCCAGCTCGAGCCGCTTCTGGTCGATATAGGTCAGTTGCCCGGCCGGCGTGTCGGCCTTGTCGCCGAGGCCGACGCGGGTCAGCAGCGCATCGGCGCGCGCTTGCGCGGCCGCGCCCCACAGGCCGGGGCCGTGAAACGCCATGCCGGCGATGACGTTCTCGCGGCACGAGGATTCGCCGAGCACGCGCACCAGCTGGAAGGTACGCGCCACGCCGCGCTGCGCGATGCGGTGCGCCGGCAACAGCGTGATCGGGCGGCCCTCCAGTTTGATTTCGCCGGCATCGGGCAAAATCGCGCCGGAGATGAGATTGAGCGCGGTGGTCTTGCCGGAGCCGTTCGGTCCGATCAGGCCGAGTATTTCGCCGCGCTTCAGATCGAAGCTGAGATCGTCGACCGCGACCAGCCCACCGAACGACTTGCGCACATGGCTGAGCTGCAGAACCGGCGCATCGCCGGCCGCCATGCGCTCGGCAGCGCGCGGCCACACCGGGCGCATCACGGCTTCGGCCGGCGACGACATGTTCACCTGCAGCGCGGCACGGCGCAGCGCCGGCACGCGTTCCTGCAACAGGCCGACCACGCCGCGCGGCAGCGCATAGACGATCAGGATGAAGACGAGCCCGAGCAGGATGCTGAAGTAGTTCGGGAAGTAGGCGCCGAGCACGTCGAACAGCAGCACCAGCGGGATGACGCCGAGCAGCGGTCCGAACAGCGTGCCGGCGCCGCCGAACAGCGCCATGATCACCACCTCGAACGACACCACCGGGCTGAAGGCGATGACCGGATCGAGATAGGTCCAGCGCGGCGCCATCACCGCGCCTGTCACCGTCATGAAGGCGGCGCTGACGGCAAACAGCGCCAGCTTGGCGCGCGTTGTGTCGATGCCGCAGTGGCGCGCCACCATCTCGTCCTGGCCGATGACGCGCACCGCAAGCCCGAGCCGCGAATGCCGGATCAGCCAGCCGGCGCCCAGCACCATCACGGTCAGCACCAGCAGCCGCCAGTAGATGCCTTCAGTGGTGGTGTCGGCGAAGATGTAGCGGCCGATCGAGCCATGGATGTTCACTTCATACCAGGTGACGATCTGGCGGATCAGTTCGGCCAGGCCAAAGCTGAAGATGACGAAATAGATGCCGGACAGCCGCAGCGTCGACAGGCCGACCACCAGCGCGATGAGAAGGCCGACCACCATCGCCGCCAGGATCACCACCGGCCACGGCAGGAAGTCGGTCAGCACCGCGGTGGTATAGGCGCCGATGCCGAAGAAGGCGGCGGTGGCGAGCGAGATGTAATGCGTCGGCCCCGAGAACATCGCCCACGCCGTCGCCAGCACGGTGAAGTACAAGAGGCTGATGCCGAGCGCGAGGTGATAGCCGCTGGCAAACAGCGGCACGGTGGCCAGCGCGGCGACGATGACGATCGCGCCCGCGGCGGAGTAAGCGCTGCGCGGCGTCAACGGGCGGGCCTCCCGAACAGGCCGGTCGGCCGCCACAGCAGCACGCTCAGGAACAGCGCATAGGTCACGGCGATGGTCAGGCCCGGATCGACCAGCCGCGCCACCGCCGTTTCCGACACGCCGAGCAGCAGCCCGGCGACCAGCGCGCCGAGCATGTTGCCGACGCCGCCCATGATGACGACGATCAGCGCCTTCATGGTGAAGACGACGCCCGAGGCGGCGCTGAAGGTGAG